>Ga0265596_1000720_pt1 | contig 17952 bp, 24 predicted proteins | sample saktaG_FD_190143 | JGI IMG/M metagenome (GOLD analysis project Ga0265596, IMG submission 190143) | Saline water microbial communities from Sakinaw Lake, British Columbia, Canada - sak_2013_06_06_60m | ecosystem: Environmental > Aquatic > Non-marine Saline and Alkaline > Saline ...
TAAATTTTATATTAATAATATAGAATGGAATTTTAGTCTGACAGAGTCGGCTGAAATTGATAAAATAATTCTAATTTTGAAAAAATTAGCTAACTTTCTATTGAGGTTTTATTTGGGATGTAGCCTATAAGATAGGAAAGTTTATAAATGTATTTTGACAGCTATTTTTAAGTTAATGATTGTTATAGGCTATTATACAATTATCTAATTCCGAGAGGAATGGCTTATTAAGAAAATGGAAAAAAATCCAGTATATGAAATGATTGCAAGTGAATATAATTCTAAATTAGCTGAAGCATTGAAAAAGTTTGAGGAGATTAAAGCACCAGAATGGTCATTGTTTGTTAAAACAGGAGTTAGTAGGAAAAGACCGTCGCAAGAAAAAGATTTTTGGTATAAAAGAACTGCAAGTATTTTAAGACAAATTTATATTCATAAAACAGTTGGAGTTAATAGATTAAAAACAAGATATGGAAGTAAAAAGAACAGGGGAATGAAGCCTGAAAGATTTAGAAAATCTTCTGGAAAAATTATTAGAGTTATTTTACAACAAGCTGAAGTTGCTGGTTTATTAGAGAAATTTAATGAAAGTGGTAAAAAAGCTGGTAGAAGATTGACGGATAAAGGTAAAGAAATGTTGGAGGGGGTTGAATAAAATGGCAAATGAAAAAAGAAAACAGCAGAAAAAAATAAAATTAAGCAAGGCAAATAAAAGAACTAGATGGGCCCCTGTTTGGGTTGTTTTGAAAAAATTTGGAATGGGAAAAAGGATTCATCCATCTGCAATGACTGCAAATAGAAGAAATTGGAGAAGAACAAAATTAAAAATTAAACCAAGGAGGCAGAAGAAACCTCAGTTGGGTTAGTTATTAAGTTGATAAATTAAAATGGCAAAAGACAAAAAACAAGAACCAAAAATTGTGCTTGAAAGAGAATATAATGTTCCTTTAAGAAAAGGTTGGTTAAAAGTTCCTAAATATAAAAGAGCTGCAAAGGCTGTTAAAACTCTTAAACAATTTATAGCAAGACATATGAAAATTTATGATAGAGATTTAAGAAAAGTAAAAATCGATATAACTCTTAATAATGAAATAAGATTTAGAGGAATGAAGAAACCTCTTTCTCAAGTTAAAATTAAGGCTAAGAAATTTGATGATGGTATTGTCAAAGTGGAATTATTAAATATTCCAGACCCTTTGAAATTTAAAAAATCAAAACAAGAAAAAAAATCAGCTGAGGTTAAAAAGAAAGTTGAAGAAATAAAAAAAGAAAAAGCTGGAAAAGAGGAAGGTGAAGAAAAAAAAGAAAAAGTAAAAGAAGAAAGTTTAAAAAATGCAAAAGAACAAATTAAAGAACAAAAACATATCTCAAAAGATAAAGGAGTGATAGTTCAGAGAAAAGCTTTAGTAAAATAAAATGTTTAAAAGAATAAAGAGGCTAAATAAATTAAATAATAAAGAACTTGAAAAAGATATTAAAGAGCATATAACAAAAATTCATGAGTTTTATGGTTCAAAAATTCCTGAGTTAAAAACTCTTTCTAAGATATTAAAACAAGAACATTGTTTAAAAGATTTTTATAAAATTTTTAATAGACTTTGGAGGTCTGGGATACAGAGGGAAAAAATTCTTGCTATTCAAACACTTGAACTTTATAAAAAAGATTTTGATAAAGAAACTTGGAAATTTTTAAAACCTAAATTAAAAGATATGAAAAGTGATTATGAAGTTGATAAAATAAATGGGATTATTAAGGGGATTTTGGTTAGATGTCCTGGGTTGAAGAAGGAGATTGGAGAAAATAAATTTTATAAAAAAATTGAATGTTAAATGAATTAAATAAAAAAATACAAGAAAAAGCAAATCCTTCCAAGGCTGAGATTTTACAAAGATTTTTTAAACAAGAAAAGGAGAGTATGGAGAAGGAGATGTTTTTTTAGGATTAGTTGTTGGTAATCAGAGAGCAATAGCTAAAGAGTTTAAAGATTTGAGTATTGAAAAGATTCAAGAATTACTTGATTCTGAAATTCATGAAAAAAGATTAATTGGTTTGTTGATTTTAATTGAAAAGTTTAAAAAAGCTGATGATAGTGAAAGAAAAGAGATATTTGATTTTTATTTGAAAAATGCTTCTAGAAGCAGGATTAATAATTGGGATTTAGTTGATTTAAGTGCTTATCAGATTGTTGGAGGTTATTTATTAGATAAACCTCGAGATGTTTTGTATAAGCTTGCTGAATCAGATAATTTATGGGAAAAAAGGATTGCAGTTATTAGTTGTTTTGCATTTATTAGAGAAAATGATTTTAATGATTGTTTGAGGATAAATAAGATATTATTAAAAGATAACCATGATTTAATTCATAAAGCTGTTGGATGGATGTTACGAGAGATAGGTAAGAAAAATGTTTTGGTTTTGAAAGATTTTTTAAAGGAGAATTATTCTGATATTCCGCGGACTGCTCTTCGTTATTCTATTGAGAAGTTTGATGGAGAGGAGAGGAAGGGGTGGTTGAGGGGAGAGGTATAATTATATAAATAAATATTTTTAATACAAATAATGGCAGTTAAAATAAATTATGAAAAATGTTGTTGGGAAAGATGGGAAATGCACAAGTTGTTCTTGTGGTGGGGCTTGTGAAGGATGTGTTGAGGCTTGTTCTTTAGGAGCATTAAAAAGAGGAGATGTTGTTGTGATTTTTCCTGAAAAATGTATTGAGTGTGGGATGTGTGTGGAAGCTTGTGATAAAGGGGCTATATCAATTGAAAATTAATTTAATAAAGTTCTAAATAACAAGTTCTATAAACCTTTTTTGATTGTTTTTATTATGCGAGAGTTTATTTATTTTTCACAAAAAGCAAGAACTTCAGGGAATTGGGGAAAAGAAAATGATTTAATGAAAGCAGGGAGAATGGATATTGTTTGTAATGTTATTATTCAGGGGCTGTTTTTGAGTAATAAGTTAAGAGAAGATGTTAGACTTCATTTGATTTTTAATGGTGCTCCAAATCCTCCAATGCATTTAGAGTTTGATAGTTCTGAGTTAAATAGAGGGACAATTAGTAAAAAAGATATTGGAGGTTTGATTAAGAGAATGTTGTATAAATGTAAAGAAGGTGTGAAGACAGAAGTTTTTCCAGGATGTTTTATTGAGAAAAAGAGTTTTCAGAAATTGTTGAAAGAGTTTGGGGATGAAGGGAAAAAGATATGTATATTGGATTCTAAGGGTGAGAGTATTAGGGAGGTTGATTTAAACAATTGTGTATTTGTTATTGGAGATCATGAAGGTTTGCCTTTAAAAGAAGTTAAGAGATTTGATAAAATTAATATTGGTCCTGAAACTTATTTTGCTTCGCAGGTTTTTGTGATTGTGAATAATGAGTTGGATTTGAGAGAAGATTTTAAAAACTGATAACTTATTGTAATATTAAATAAGCTAAAAATTAAGAACAGTAAAGAGATAAAATTTTTAAAGGAGATAATAATAAATGAAAACAATGAAATTAGAAATTTCAAGCTTCCATTTTTCAAGAGGATAATAAAAAATGAAAACAATAAAAATAAAAATATTAGGAACAGTGCAAGGAGTTTTTTTTAGAAAATTCATAAGAGACCAAGCAGATAAATTATGTGTTAGGGGTTTTGTTAGAAATTTAGATAATGGAGATGTTGAAATTGTTGCAGAAGGAAGAGATGAAAAGGTTAATGAAATGTTAGATGTTTGTAAAAAAGGTCCTGCTCATTCAACTGTAAAACAGATTGAGTCTAGGGAGATTAAACATCAAGGTTTTGAAAGGTTTAAAATATTGAGGTTGTGAGAATAATCAGATTAATAAACTCTAAATTACATATAATAAAGAAGAAAATGTCGCGCCAAGAACAAATTATAAATGAAAGAAAAAGAAAGTTAGAAGAATTGAAAAAGCAAGGGATAAATCCTTATCCTTATAAGTTTGATGTTAAAAATAATTCTAAAGAGATTAAAGAAAAATATAAAGATTTGAAGGATAATGAGAAAATCAAAGATAAGGTTAGTGTTGCTGGAAGAGTTATGACTATTCGTAATTTAGGAAAGTTAATATTTGCTACAATTCAAGATTCATGTGGTCGGTTGCAGTTTGTTTTGCAAAAAGGAGAAACTAATAAAGAGAGTTTTGAGTTGTTTAAAAAATATATTGACATAGGAGATATTATTGGCTGTCAAGGAGGAATAATAAAAACAAAAACAGGAGAGGTTTCTGTTTTAGTTAAAAAGATTGAGTTATTATCTAAGAGTTTGCTGCCTCTTCCTGAAAAATGGCATGGAATTCAAGATAAAGAAGATAGATATAGAAAAAGATATTTAGATATTATTATGAATCCTGATGTTAAGGAGGTTTTTATTAAAAAATCAAAGTTTTGGAATACTATTAGAAATTTCTTTTTAGAAAGAGAATTTTTAGAAGTTGAAACTCCTGTTTTAGAGGCAAGTGCAGGAGGTGCTACAGCAACTCCTTTTAAAACCCATCATAATGCTCTTGATATGGATGTTTATTTGAGAATTTCAATGGGAGAATTATGGCAGAAAAAACTAATGGTTGCAGGTTATGGAAAGACTTTTGAAATTGGGAGGCAGTTTAGAAATGAAGGAATGGATATAGAACATTTACAAGATTATTCACAAATGGAATTTTATTGGGCATATGCTGATTATAATAATGGAATGAAATTAGTGGAAGAACTTTATAAAAAGATTGCAAAAGAAGTTTTAGGAACTCTTAAATTTGAAACCCATGGGTATAATATTGATTTAGGGAAAAAATGGGAGCTGTATGATTATGAAAAAATAATAAAAAAATATACTGGGATTGATATTTACAAGGCAAGTGAAAAAATAATAAAGGAAAAACTTAATGAATTAAAAGTAGAATATGATAAAAATTCAGATAAATGGAGATTAGTGGATATTTTATGGAAGTATTGCAGGAAAAAATTAGCAGGACCTGGATTTTTGACAGGGCATCCTGTAGAAGTTGAACCTCTTGCAAAAAGAATTCCAGATAATTTAAAAAAAGTTGAAGAATTTCAAGTTATAATTGCTGGAAGTGAAATTGGAAAAGGATATTCAGAACTTAATGATCCTCTTGACCAAGAACAAAGATTTATAGAACAAGTAAAATTAAAAGAAAAGGGAGATACAGAAGCTCAAGAGCATGATAAAGAGTTTGTTGAAGCATTAAAATATGGGATGCCCCCTACATGTGGTTTTGGAGTTTCTGAAAGGCTTTTTTCTTATTTAGTAGACAAATCTATTAGAGAGTGTGTTATTTTTCCTTTAGTGAAACCTTTGGATGAAAAAAAATAAGAATTTAAAAAAATAATTTTTTAAAATGACACTCCCATTAACTCGTTCACAAGCTCTTGAACTTTTGAAAAAATATAATTCTATTGAGAACAAACATGATTGGAATCATTATTTAGAATCAGAGGCTATTATGAAAGAGTTGGCTAAAAAGTTAGGAGAAGATGAAGTGTATTGGGGAATGTTAGGGTTGTTGCATGATGTTGATTGGGGAATTACAAAAGAAAATGTTTCTGAACATTTGACTAAAACTCCTGAAATTTTAAGAGAAGCTGGTTTTGATGATGAGTTTATTGATAATATTATTAGTCATGGATGTGGATTTGAATGTGCTGGATTAAAAGATAAAAAAAGAGAGGGGAGAGTTCAACATGCTCTTGCTGCTTGTGAAACTTTGACTGGATTAATTTATGCTTATGCATTAATGAGAAATAAGAAGATTAGTGATATGGAAGTTAAAGGTTTGAAGAAAAAGTTTAAGGACAAGAAATTTGCTGAAGGTTGTGATAGAGATATTATAAAAGAGATTGAGGAAGTTGGTCTTTCGGTTGATGAATTTTTTGAGGTGGGAATTAATGGAATGAAAAGTATTAAAAATGATATTGGATTGGGATAAGGATAAAAAAGGTGTTAAAATGACAGGAATAATTGTTAGAACAAAAATAAAAGAAGTTGTGAAAAAATTAGATGAAGAAGGTAATGTTGGAAATGTTAGTGAAGAGGTTGGTGAAGAATTAGACAAGATTGTTGAAGAGGTTTTGAAAAAAGGAATTGAGAGAGCTAAGAAAAATCAGAGGAAGACATTGTTTGCAAGAGATTTGTGAGATAAAAGAAAGAGTTTGAAAAAATGGTGAAAAAAACAGAATGGTTGATATTATTGTTTAATGTTGTTTACTTAATTTTATTTGGAATTTATTTTTTTAAAAGAGGAAATTTTGAATTTATATGGTATATCTTGATAATATTTATTTTAATTTGTATTTTTAGTTTTTTGCATAAAAAATATACTTTTAGTACTTTAACTTTAATTGGATTAAGTATCTGGGGAATTGCACATATGTTTGGAGGTTCAACTTTATTAAGAGAACCAAGAATTTATTCTAGGATTTTATATACTTTATTTACAACAGGAGATACAACTTTAATTAGATATGATCATTTGCTTCATTTTTATTTTTATGTTGTTATGACTGCGGTTATTTATCAGATTTTGAAGAGATATATTAAGCCAACTGCAAATTGGTTTGTAGTTTCTGTATTTATTGTATTTGCAAGCATGGGGGTTGGAGCATTTAATGAAATTATTGAATTCTTGCCTGTTCTTTTTCTTAAAGAAACAGGTGTTGGAGGATATTTTAATATTGCATGGGATATAGTGTTTAATGCTCTTGGAGCTGTTGTTGCTGTTGTTTATTTAAGTTTTAAAAAAAAGAATTTATAAAATGCCAAAAAACAAATCAAAGGGTTCGAAAGTTGAAAGAGAATTATTCCAGATGTTTGTTGATAATTGTTATAGGGCTGTTCGTGTAGCTGGAAGTGGGACTATGGAAAATGCTGATTGTGATATTATAGCTGGAAAAAAGGGTAAGAAATATTGTATTGAAGTTAAATCTTCAAAAAAACCTGTTAAATATATTAGTAAAGAACAGATAAGTAAATTTATAGGTTTTGCAGATATTTTTGGATTAAAACCTGTAATTGCTATGAGGTTTAATAATGTGGGTTGGTTTTTTCTTGAACCTAAGAAATTGAAAGATAGTGGGAAAAATTGGGTTGTTGATTTAGAGAGATGTAGGAAAAAAGGCAAGAGGTTTGCTCAGTTTTTTGGATAATAAATTTGGAAAATAGATGGTGGTTTAGATTATGTGATTAAAAAGGCTATAACACTTCATTATCATAATTCTTAAAAACTTTTTTAACAAGTTTTTAATATGAAGGATAAAAAGGGTTTGATAATAGTGTTGGGTTTTTTATTTGTATTATTTTTTATAAATACTATTTATGCTGAGATTAGAATTAATGAAGTTGAGTTAAATCCTAAAGGTCCTGATAGTGGAGAGGAATGGATTGAATTATATTCAAATGAGGAAGTTAATTTAAGTGGATGGATAATAAATAATGATGGACAAAATATTAGTTTAAATCAGAGTTTTCAAGGTTACTTAGTAATTGAATTTGAAAAACAATGGTTAGATAATTCTGATGAAAAAATTACATTAATAGATGGTGAGGGAAATGAAATTTGTGAGACAGATATTTTAGAAGATTCTTCTAATGATAATAAGACTTGGTGTTATTGTGATGAATGGGTGTTTGTTGATTCAAGTAAAGAGTTAGAGAATAATTGTGAGGTTTTTGGAGAAGATTCTGAAGAGGAATCTGAAAATGATTTGAATGAATCAGATGATTTTGATGAAGAGGTTGAATTAAATGAAAGTAATGAGGATTCTAATGAAGAACTTGAGGGAGAGTTTGTTAATAAGATGATTGAAAATAACTCTATTGTTTCTGAGAGTATAAAATTAGGTAGTCAAAAAATAGATAATCAAGAATCAGAAAATATAAAAACCCATGATTATGTTATTTATGAATCTAAGATAGAAAAAATAAAAAAATATTCAGTGTTTTGTTTTGCACTTTTGTGTGTTATGCTGTGTATTTTAATTGCTTGGAGGAAGTTTGAATGAGAGTAATTATTTGTAATTAAAGAAATTAAGAATTAGTTTATTGATGAGAGAATGAGTATTAGCCCAATTTGCATAAGCTTTCCATCCTTGAAAGCTCTCTATGAATTTATTATAACTTATATTTCCTTTTTTCAATTTCTTAATTTTATTTAACATATTTTTTATATTTCTTTTTCTTAATAATTTAAAATAATAAAAATTTCTAAATCCTACAAAATCAATTCCTCTTGAAAGGGAGATTATTCTTGATTTATCAGGATGAAGTTTAAGTTTTAAATTTTCTTTTAAAAATAGATTAATTTTTTGTTTCCAAATTCTGACTTGTGATTTTGAAGAATGAAGAATAACAAAATCATCAACATATCTTAAGTAGTATTTTGCTTTTAATTTATGTTTTATAAAATAATCTAATTCATTAAGATAAACATTAGCAAAAAATTGAGAAGTTAAGTTTCCAAGAGGTATCCCCTTTTTATTAATGTAAATCCTCATATCTCTCTTTTCTGAGACAAGTATTCTCTTAATCAACCAAATAACTTTTTCATCAACTATCTTTTTCTTAAGAATCTTTAATAAAATTTTATGATCAACCTCTTGAAAGTAATGTTTTATGTCTGCTTTTAAACAATATCCTTTTACTTGATTATTATTAAACCACCCATTTATTTTTCCATTTTTTGAAACTTTTCTCATAAATTTTTCAAATCTCTGAATAGCTAAAAGAGTTCCGTGTTTTTTTCTATTAGCATGAGAATCATAGATAAATGTTTTATTGAAAATTGGTTCTAAGACTTTTATGAGAGCATGATGAATAATTCTATCTCTAAAATCTGATTTACTTATTTTACGAGTTTTTGGGTCTCGTAAAATAAATGTTTCTAAAGGTTTTGGTTGATAAGTTTGGTTTTTTAATTCATCATGTAAGACTTTTAGATTATAAGCTAAATTTTCTTCAAATTCTTTTACATAAATCTTTTTTGTTTTTCCTTTTCTTGCTTTCTTATAAGCGAGAGTTAGGTTTTTTAAATTGTAAACTTTTGGATATAGGTTTTTGTAAGTTTTCATATTAAAATAAAGTCCTAGTCTTTAACTGAGCCATTCTGCCATTAGAGTTCGAGTTAGCAAGATTCCTGTTGTTCGAATTCAAGTTCTGATCCCTGTTCAAGTAAAACCTCGACAGGCATTAGCCAATTAATTAAAAGTAAATCACCACTACTTCAATTTTCACATTCATATCATAACTACTAATTGTTGTAATTGAATTTTATGACTTCTAAAAATTTAAAGGCACTATTAATTGGCTTGTGGCCCAGTCTTACTCTATAGGTAAAGACTAGGAATTTAGAAAAGAAAAAAGGATTTTTATAATTTATTGTGATTGACCTCTTAAAATACCTATGGCCTTATTAAATTTTTCCCGAAGTTTTGTTGCTTGAGCATCTCTTTCTTTTTTAAGTTGTGAAAGACATTCATCAAAATTTTCTTGCGCGCCTCCGGCACTTACAACAACCACCCTGCCATCAGAGTTCGAGTCAGCAAGATACCTGCTGCCCGAATCCAAGTACTGACCCCTGCTCAAGCAAAACCCCGACAGGCCATCTTTTCTTGTGAAAAGAGTTTTTGTTCCATTTTCTTCATCAAATTCAATTGAATAATCTGGATTTATTTTTGAAAATCTTCTTCCATTATTCTCATCACCTAAATCGGGTGCTTCAAAAATCTCTGTTTTATCAGTTGGTACTAATAATAAACCATAATCAGAATTATCATCTTGTCTTATTCTTAATCCCCTTATAACTAAAGGAGTTTCAAAATGTTCTCTTGCGAAATAATCTGCTAAATTTTTAGCTAAATAATCATTAGGACTATGTGAATCACCTGCACTTCTTAAAACAACTTCTCTTCCATCTACATAAAAGTTTTTTAAATCTAATCCATTTTCAACAGCTTCTTCTAATTGAGGTAAAGTCGATGTTGTTATACCTATTTGATTTAATAAAAGAATTTTAAATAAATTTGAGGCATTTTTAGAGATATTTAAGGAATCTCTTGCTTTTCCTGAATATTGGTTACATGCTTGTTTATAAGCTTCTTGCTGTTCTTGTGTTAAAAAATCTGCTTCAGGCCAATCTGCTTTTCTTATTTCTTTAGGTATTAATTTTATTGCCATGCTTTTTTATATAATCTCAAGTTTATAAATCTTTTTATTAGTTACTTTTTCAAAGAAGTAACAGAAGAATCAAATATTTATATTTTACAACACTCAACTTTAAAAACATATTTTTACTTCAAAGAAATAAGGAGATTATAAAATGGCAGACAAAATAAAAATATTAATCATATATGAGATAATTGGAAAACCTGCTGAACATATTAAAAAAAGTTTAGATGAATTAATTGAAAATATAGGTGAAAATCCTGGAATAAAGATTTTGAGTAAAAAAGTTCATGAACCTCATTTAATTGAAGAAAAAGATGGGCAAGGCAAGAAGATGGAGATTAAAGATTTATATTCAACATTTGCAGAAGTTGAGTTTGAGGTTGATAATCTTGATTTAGTTTTTATGATTGTTTTAAATACTCTTCCATCTAATATTGAAATTTTAGAGCCAAATGAATTAAGATTAAAAAATTTTGATTTATCAAGTGTTCTTTCTAATCTGACAATTAAACTTCATAAATATGATGAAATTGCAAAAGCACTTTCAATGGAAAGGCAACAGCTGATAAAATTAATAAATGGAATGAATGAAAAGATTAAAAGTTTAGGTGGAGAGAGTATGGTTCAGGTGGAGAGAGAAAGTGATGGGGGTGGGAGGGTGGAGGAGAAGAGTGGGGAGAGTGGGGAGGAAAAAGTTGATGGAATTGGAGAAGAAGAAAAAGGAAAGATTGATAAATACTAATTAATATAATTTTTTATGGAAAATATAATAATTTCTAATGCTTCTGAATTTGAGAGAAAGAAAAAAAAGATGATTGAAGAGGGGGTTGGTAAATTGCATGTTTTAAGTGATTTTGATAGGACTTTGACTAAAGCTTTTCATAAAGATGAAAAAACAGGTTCTATAATATCTAAATTAAGAAAAGAGAAAGGAAAGTATTTAACAGAAGATTATGCTGAAAGAGCTCAAAAACTTTTTGATAAATATCATCCTATTGAAATTAGTCAAGATTTTTTACAGTATGAAAAAAATGAAAAAATGTTTGAATGGTGGAAAAAACATAAAGAACTTTTGATTGAATGTGGATTTGATAAGAATACAGTTGTTAGAATTGTTAATGATATGATTGAAGGGGATTATCTTGTTTTTAGAAATAAAGTTAGGGAATTTTTAGAGAGCTTAGAAAAGAAAAAAATTCCATTAATTATTATGACTTCTAGTTTAGGTGATTTAGTTGAAGAGTTTATGAAGCAGAAAAAAGTTTTATCTGATAATGTTTATATTATTGGAAATAGTTTTGAGTTTAATAAAGATGGGAAAGCTATTGGGATAAAAAAAATAATTCATGTTTTTAATAAAAATGAACAAAGTGTTTCTGAACTTCCTGTTTTTAAAGAATTGCTGAATCGTAAAAATGTTATTTTATTAGGAGATAGTTTAGGTGATTTAGGAATGATAGAAGGTTTTGATTATGATAATTTAATTAAGATAGGATTTTTAAATGAAAATGTTGAAGGGAGTTTAGAAGAGTTTAAAAAAAGTTATGATGTTGTTATTTTAAATGATGGTGATTTTGGATTTATTAATGAGTTGGTTGGAGGAGTGGTTGGGGTTTGAAAGATTATTTAGAAAATTAGGAAGCAATTTGCTAACCTAATTTTTTCTTTTTAACATTATCTGATAATCTTAATGACGTTGGTTGAGGTAGGAAATTATTTACAAAATGATTCTATTAATATTTTAAATCTTATTTAAGATTTGAAGAAGTTGGCTCTAATTCTCGAATATCAACTTGGATTAAAGAGGAGTTCAAACCTTATCCAATCCTCCGGAAACTTCTTTATTAGATTCCATTCTTTGTTTGAAGTTTTTAGTTCTATCTTTTAAAATTTGTTCAGGAGATTTGATTTTTTGTCTTTTTTTTATTTTCCAAAAAATAAATCCTACAATTAATATTAAAAGGACAATTAAAATAATTCCTATCCAAAATGAATATCCTGAATTTTCTTCTTCAACACATGAACCAATGCAACAAGAACCTTCTAAACTTGCTATTGTTTCACCATCACAAACTGTATTATCTTCACATAGTTCGCCAATGTCATTACAACTTAAAGGTTTTACATCATATGTTGAGTCTGTTGTAGTGTCTGTTATTTGAGTATCTGTCTTGTTTTCTGATGTTTTGTTTTCTTTTTCAATTTTAATAATAAGATTTATTGGAAGAGCAATCTGGATGTCTTTAGATTGAGCAATTATTTCTCCTAAAATAGTTTCTGTGTCTTTTGGAATAGGAATTGTTAGATTAATAAAAATTCTTTCATCTTTTTTTAAGGAATTTATTAAATTAGGAGTTGTGATTAAATTTAAATTAGTTGATAGATTTATATTTGATAAATCTCTGTTTGCTAAATTTATTAAAGCTATTTTAAAATAATAATTATTTCCAGATACTAAAGTTCCGGTTAATTCACTAGGGGCAAATCCAAATAATGGGGTTAAGGTCTTGTTTGTATTTTTTAATATAAAAACAGGAATATTATAATCCTTGATTTTTAAATTTAATTTAGAAGGAAATAATTCAGGCAATGAAAATGTTAATGGTTCTTCAATTTCTTCAATTAAAGAGATTTGTTTTGTTTCACCTGTTGATTCAAATGTTGCTGTTAAATCTGTGTTTCCATATAAACTTTTGACTTTAATTGTAAAATCATTATTGGGAATTACAAAACCAGGATTTATTGAAAGGTCTGATGTGTTTTTATATTGAAGAGTTATATTCTTTACTATTGATTCTGATTTTATTTTTCCCCTTTCTAAATATTCAGTATCTTGTATTTTAAATGTAAAATTGCCTTCTTGATTTGGGAGTATTGCGTAGAAATAATATTTGTTATTATATTTAATTAAATCTTTTATAACTGGTTCTGGATGTGATTTGCTTTCTTTATAGATAAATATGTTGTCTTTTGTTAAAGAAATAAAATTACCTGTTATTTCTGCTTGAAGAGTTTCTTGAGGCTGATAATTATTTTTTGTTAAAGTTATTTCTATTGCTGTGATTGATGGTATTATAAATAATAATAAAATTATTTGAAGTATTATTCCTCTTTTCATAAACATATATGTGTCTTATGGTATAAAAATGTTGCCTTAGAATTATTTTTTGAGATAGAAAGACCTCTGATTATTTTTGAGAATATATTTATAGAATTATTTACTCATATCTTTTAATTTTTTCATTGTATCATCAAATTCTTTGTCACTTTCAGAACCTTGATTTTTTGGTCTTCCTGAAGGCCTTTGAGTTGGATATCTTGGAATTAATTGTCGAGGGATTGGTAAAAACCCAGGTGCTTGAGGTCTTGTAGGAGGGCCTCCTTGTTTTTTTGATTTATATCCACTTTTCCTTTTAAAAATCCAAACTTTTAATTGATTTCTAAAAATAATTGCTAAAATTACTAGAATTATTAAAATTATTAATAAGATAATTAATAGCCAACTACCCCCTCCTTCATCAGGTTTATTTGCACAACAAATTTCTCCAAAATCACATGAATCAGAATAAACTGATTTTTCTTCTTGACTTTCAGAACATTGACTCTTGCAGTAATAACCTGCTTTTCCACATTCTGTTTCAATTTCTATTGCCTGGCAATCACCAATACAACAATCAGAAGTATCATAAGCTGAGACTCTATCTCCAATACATTCTTGATCTAAATCACAAATGATTCCTGCTTTTTCTGAACATGTTAGTTCTTGTTGTTTAGTTTCACAACAAACTTCTGCAGAACTAGAACAATAAAAATTATTTAAAGTTTTATCATAATCACATTCTCCAATTGAAGTGCAATAATGTCCAAATGATTCACAATCAGAAATTGAACTTCCTCCTCCTGATATAACTGGATTTTTTGGCCATGTAGCATGAAGAATAAATGCAGTATCTGATTGCCAACAACCTGATTCTTTTTGAACTGAAGTAAGATATCTTTTTGCTCTTTCAACCTCATCTGTATTTATGTTTTGTAAAGCTAAAAGAGCTAATGCAGTATCATAGAATTTATTTCTTGATTCATCCCAATAGCTATTTGATTTTTGTAATCCCATTAATTCAGAATAATAATCATCTGACATTGTTAAGATATATAAAAAAGCTGAAGGAAGAAATTTTTTATTTTCTGTTTTATCTGACATTGAAGTTAAATATGGTATGTAAGAGGAAATGTCTTCTCCTGCTTTTGCTAATGCTAATGTTGCCCATAGTGTTCCTTCATAATCACATAAACCTGATGTTGAAAAACAATAAGAATTCACTCTTTCTGTAACAGAATCATGTTCTAAAGCTGAGTGAGTTTCACTTGAGATATGATAAACATTGCTTCCTGGTTTTTGATAAATCAAAGCTGTTTTAAAATCTTTATCACAAGAAATAGTATAATTTTTTTCAATATTATTTACTTGAAACCAGTAATTATTATATGTTTTAATTAGCCCTGATGCAGGGATTCCGGATATTTTTTTATTTTCTTCAATTATAATTTGTTGATTATTGATTTTACAAGTTGTTTTATTATTTGAATCTATTTCTAAAAACCAGGTTAAACCTGTTTGAGATTTTTTATTGTCTAATAACCATTTTACATAATCTTCTGTATCTGCTTGAACATGTTCTAAAGCCAATAGTGCTAAAGCTGTTGATTTTATATTGCATGGACTTGTATCTGTTTCACCCCAACAATTACTTTTTTTAATTTTATTAAGTGCAGATTTACAATCAGATTGAAAACTAGAACTATAAGAGCCTGCTAATAAATTAAATGCTGCTTGTTTTGTGCTTCGAGTGTTTCCACAATTATCTCCTAGTTCTGTTTCAAAACAAGCGTAGGCTTTATCTATTTCTGTTTGAGTTTCTTCTTCTGAAATTATTAAGTTTAAAGATAGAATTGAAAATAAGATTAAGGTGATTAAAATTGCTTGTACACTCTTTTTTCTTATCATAAAAATGTTAAGTTATTTAGGTATTTAAATTTGTTGATTGTTTTATTTTTTTGCTATACTCCACAATAATTCAAATTGTTTTTTATAAGACTCTACTGCATCTTTACTTCTAATAATAATTAGATGATCAGGATTGCCCCAGATTATTGTCTGGACATTATCTCCATAAATTTGAACTGGATTTGGATTAAAGAATTTTTTTGGAATCTTTTTATATTCTGAAATTAAAAAGCAAAAACTTATAAATCTTAAAATATTTCATTAATAATGGTATTATCCCTCTTCAATACAAATCTTATTATTCTATATTTTTTGGTAGTTTTAATTATTGGTATCTAGGCTAGAAAACGTGAAACAACTAAAGAGTTTTTAATTGCTGGAAGAAAGATTGGAACTTGGCAAACTGCTGCTTCTATGATGGCTGTTGTTGGAGGGATGTTACTTGTCGGACAAGCTGCTTTAGCTTATGATATGAGGTTTGGTGCAATTTGGTTTTGGGTAGGATTTTCATTAGGTTTAGTTTGTTTAGGACTTGCTGCTAAAAAAATTAAAACACTTGCAGATGAACATAATTTTCTTACAATATCTGATTATCTTTTTACTAAGTTTGATTATAAAACAGGAATTTTAGGTGCAATCATATTTTTTATTGCTTTCTTTGCATTGTTGGTAGGACAGTTTATTGCAGGAGGAAGTTTATTTGCTCCACTTTTAGGAATAAATTATCCAATTGCTGTTGTAATCATGGGTGTTGGAACATTGGCTTATCTTTTGCTTGGTGGATTTAAAGCAGTTATTAAGACTGATTTTCTGCAGTTTTTAATTATGTTTTTTGTTTTTGTATTTATTTTATTTACGATTAATATTGGAGAGATTTCATCAGAACAAATTAATGTGATGAATGTAGGTGGATTTTCAGTCATTGCATATTTAGTGCTTGGTGTATTCGCTGTTTTCGCTGGAGCAGATGTATGGCAAAGAGTATTCTCAGCTAAAAATGTTAAAACAGTTAGAAGGGGGTCTTATATTGCTGCTGCATTTTTTGTTATTTTCGGTACAGCTTTAACCCTTATAGGCATTGCGGCTAAAAATAATTTCCCTAATATAGATTCGAGTCAAGCTCTATATTACGGATTATTGCAATTAGTTCCTGCTTCTCTTGTTGGAATTGCTGTAATAGCTATTCTTGCAGCACTTATGTCTACAATAGACACAGAATTATTTTATTTATCTTCTAGTATAGCAAAAGATTTCTTTTATAGAAGAAATAAAATAATGGAAGGTAAAATAGCAAGGATAATAAAAATTTCTCTTATTGGATTAGCAATTGTTTCTATGGTGATTGCTATATTTGTTTCTGAAATATTATTGATACTTTTTGGAATAATCGGCTTGATACTTTGTGTCTCTCCGGTGATAGTGGCTTCATTATTTTGGAAAATTAAAAATAATGCCGCCTTCATAAGTATGCTTGGAGGATTACTTGCAGTTATAATTTTATTTGTTACAAGAACATTTAGTCCAGATAATATGGCAGTAGTTTTTCCTGCTGCAGCAATATTTTTGATCCTAGGACAGATATTCTTTAAGTCTTCTGCATAACTCAATGTAACTCCTTCAATACCCTATCCCAAGCTTCTCTTTCAAATCATCTAATCTTTTTTTAAAGGATATTAATTCATCATCAGACTCCCCTAATATCTTTAATCTTTTTTCAAGGGCAGGCAAGAAATCAAAATTTAATTCTTTAAAATGGTATCTTCCTCTTTCAAGATTATTTTCAGAAATATCATTTTCTAGTTTTTTAAAGTGTTTTTCTATTTCTTCTTTGATACTGATTGCTCCTTTTTTAGCTCTCTTAGTTCTTTTAGCCATCTTTTTAAAACCTCTTTTAATTTAATCGCTTTTTTAACACTAATCTTATTAAGATCTTTTTGTTCTCTTTTAATTCTAAGATATGAATCATAAGAATCTCTATCCATATAAGATAAGAATTCTTTTTTACTTGGCCTTCTTTTTAAAATTAAACATTTAAGTAAATAAAGCTCTCTTAATCTTAAAACTAAAGAATAAATGGTTCCATCAGGAACATTTTCCCCAAGTTCTAAACAAGATTCAATCATATCTTCATTTATTTTTAGAACACTATTTATTTCATTTAATAAACTTTTTATATTTATATTTTGTTTTATTTTTTTATATATTTTTAATTGACTTTCGTTAATTAAGGGAACTGCTTCTTTTATAGAAGCTAAGAAATATAAATCTTTTGAAATTTGTTTTATAAAATTTTTTTCAGGTATCAAGTTTATTTCATAGCTTCCTTGATTTATAATTCCTTTTTCAGTATTTGTAATAGTTAATATATCAATATCACTCTCCAAATCAGCATCTTCTCTAGCATAACTTCCAATTAAATAGATTCCTTTAATATCTTTTAATAAGTCTTTTTCATTTAAAATTTCTAAAACATCTTTAGTCACACTTTTTTTTAAAGGTCTGACTATGACTTTTTCGTTTTCCCATTTTTTTGGCACTAAAACAGCTGCTGAATTCCCAATTTTAAATGGTTTTTTTATTAATTCCATGTTTTAAACATGTATTAAACATTTATAAATGTTTGTGCCTTGACAAGTTAATTCACTTCGTTCATGACCATAACTAATCCAACCTACCAATCTGTTATCAACCCCTTATCTTTTTTGGGGGGAGGTTTAACATAAGCTATCAATTCCATCCTCTCATAACAACAAGGAC
>Ga0265596_1000728_pt1 | contig 17818 bp, 15 predicted proteins | sample saktaG_FD_190143 | JGI IMG/M metagenome (GOLD analysis project Ga0265596, IMG submission 190143) | Saline water microbial communities from Sakinaw Lake, British Columbia, Canada - sak_2013_06_06_60m | ecosystem: Environmental > Aquatic > Non-marine Saline and Alkaline > Saline ...
TACTCCACTATGGAGGCATCCAAGACCGTGGCAGGCATGCTTATGATCGGCATCGCAGGTTACCTGATGTTCATCGGCCTGAAAAAGCTCGAGGATAAGATCCTATTCTGGAAGGCAGCATGAGCGATCACAAGCTTATCATCGACGGCATAAGCAAGACCTTCATGGAAAAAAAGGGCGGCACGTCCACAGTAGCCCTGTGCGATTTCAACCTGTCAATAGGCGACGGTGAATTCGTTTGCCTGGTGGGACCCTCCGGCTGCGGTAAGACCACACTACTTAAACTCGTTGCCGGCCTCGAACATGCCAGCTCGGGGGCTATCTACATCGACGAGAAGCCGGTGATAGCACCCGGCCCGGACAGGGGCCTGGTCTTCCAGGATTTCGCGCTGTTCCCCTGGAGAGACGTGACAGACAACGTGGCATTCGGCCCGGAGGTGCTTAAAGTACCTCGGGCAGAACGCCTGCAAATGGCCGAACGCTGCATCGAACTGGTTGGACTGTCCGGCAGCGGCCACAAGTACCCGTCCGAGCTTTCCGGTGGTATGAAGCAGCGGGTAGCTATCGCACGGGCTCTGGCCAATGATCCGGAAGTGCTGCTGATGGACGAGCCTTTCGGTTCCCTCGATGCTCAGACACGCAACCTCATGCAGAAAGAGCTACTACGCATCTGGTACGATAACAAGAAAGCAGTAGTCTTTGTCACACACAGCGTGGAAGAGGCGGTTTATCTCTCAAACCGGGTGGTGGTGATGACGAGCAGTCCGGGCACGGTCAAGCAGATTTTCACTGTAGAGCTTTCCTATCCACGCTCACGCGCTGATCACGGTTTCATCTCCCTGCGTGAGAAAATAACAGGCTGCATGACCGAAGAATGCAGGTAACAACAAAATAGTCTATTATTATTAATCAGGTAAATAATATCGGGCAGGAGGTGAAAGTACAGTTACGTTCAGGCTGGTTAATCGTCCTGTAGCTGGATCGCCAGATCATTTCAAATTTACTGCTTGGAGGTTAGAAGTTGGATAGCACTAAAGGTAACCCGGTATCCATAGTTCCGCCCAGAAGCCGTGGCTATATTGCGTATTTAGCCGTGCTCATGACCATCGTCGCCCTCATGGACTGGTATATATCCACGATCAAGACAACCGCCCTCCCTTACATACTCAAAGAATATAATTTAACACCCGCCCAGTTTTCCTGGACGGAATCCCTCTTCCTTATCCCCACTTTCCTTGTATTCCTGCTCAACGGGCTGAACGATATTATCGGCAGGAAGTGGTCGATTTTTATATTGATGCTGCTCATGGGGACTTCCTGCATCTGCATAGTTTATTTTACACCATCGTTCTTAATGTTCATGGCGTTTTACGCTGTTGCCATGCTAACGACGGTCTCAAATATGTGGGCGATTCCCATCGGCGAGGAGGCACGGGCTGCCAACCGCGGCAAGATGGTGTCACTGGTATTTACTCTTGGTATGATCCCCCTGAGTGCACTATTGCCGTCCCTTCTCATCGATAAGCTCGGATTGGACTGGAGATGGATGTACGGCGTGATGTTCTTCATGATGATGATCGGAATCATATTGTGGTTTTTCATGAAGGAAACCCAGAGGTATGACCAGATCAAGGCCGAACGCAAGGCCGGCACCAGGAAAGAGCATATCTTCGGCGTGGGGGTAATAACCAAGGGAGATGTCAGGTACATCGCCATCGGTGCGTTGATGTGGATATGCTGGCTGCTCTCCCAGTTTCTCTTTTTCTGGGCAGGTTATTTTTTCATGGATATCAAGGGATTAACCCTTCAGCAGTGGACCAACGGCTACCTGCTATGGGCTATGGTAGCGATGCTGGTCGGCGGAATACTTGGGGGCCTGGCATTGGATAAGATAGGCAGGAAACTGACTTTCGTCATCGGATGCCTTGGCATGGCAGTCAGCATGGCGCCGATGGGTTTCCTCCCGGATTCCATGTTGCGGCTTGCTGTTATCCTCGGAGGGTTCTTCATTGCTTTTTCCTATTCGTGGATTGTCGTTTACATCCCGGAGATATTCCCAACCGAAAGAAGAGGAACCTGCCTGGGCTGGACCACGACCATCACCCGCATATCCTATGTGCTCGGTCCGGTGTTAGCAGCTGTATTATTGACACTGTCTCCAAAAATGGAGTGGTTCTGGGTAGTAACAGGGGCAATCATGATCATTCCGGCGGTCAGTCTGATGCTGATTAAACCCTATGAGACGAAAAACAAGGAGCTGGAAGAGATAGAGTACAGGCTTTAGATCAATTTATAGGACCGCTAAGAGTTCGCATGCACTGCTGCAAACATTGGCTAAAGCAGCAGTGCATCATATTGCAGGACAGAATAGCCGCAACCACGGAGGTAATTTAATATGAAAGGCAAAGGCAAAATAGTCTGTAACGTGGCTGTAATCGGGGCTGGAACTATGGGCCCCGGCATCGCCCAGGTTTTTGCGCAGGCAGGCTGCCCGGTCCAAATTATTGATATCGATAAGATCGCCTTGAAGCAGGCGCAAAAACGTATCGAATCCAGTGTAAATGCGTTTCAGAAAGCCGGAGTTTATGGGGCGCGCAAAGCGGCCGCAACATTATCCAATATCAATATTACGGCTAACCTTGCGGCCGGGCTCAAAAAGGCCGATTTCATCGTTGAGGCTATCGGGGAAAACCTCGAATTGAAAAGGACACTGTACAAGCAGATCGAAAAATTCGCTCCGGCCAGTGCCATCATCACAAGCAATACCTCGACGTTCTCCATCGATGATCTGGCCAGGGGTTCAAAACGGCCGGGAAGGTACATGCTGACGCACTTCGTAAACCCTCCGCATGTCATACCCCTGATTGAAGTGGCCCGTGGAATGCAGACTTCCGACAAAACCTACGATTTCACGCTGGCCCTGCTCAAGCAGGCGGGCAAACGTCCCCTGATACTGAAGAAAATGATACCCGGGCACCTCATCAACAACTTCAACTTTGCCATATTGAGCACTGCACTGGGCTTTATGGGGCAGGGTATCGCCTCCATAGAGGATATCGACCGTGCTCTCACCGAAGCGCTCGGCCCGCGTTACTCGATAATGGGTCCTTTCAAGACAATGGATTTGCTCGGGCTGAATATCATCTGGCAATCGGTGACCTCCTTCGATCCCAATGCCCATAATGATCCGCGCATCGAAGAGTTGAAAAAACTGTACCAGGCAGGCAAGCTGGGGATGAGAACAGGGGCAGGATTCTACGATTACAGCGGGAAAACATACTTCGATACACTCAACTACTACAATCGCATGATCTTAAAAACCTATAAAGCGGCACAGGAAAAATAATTGCGTAACATCGATCATTTGAAGAATATATTGATGTAGGATCGACCACTTTTAAGCATTATGGAACTCCACAGATTACTTGAAAAGAAAAAGCCGGTAATTCTGGAAAAGTGGCTTGCTGCAATCTATGATACATACCCTGCCGATACTGCCAGGTTCCTCGAAAGAGAGATGGACATGTTCAGCAACCCGGTCGGATACAACAGCAGTGCCAACGCTTGCCATATACTGGAGGGACTGACCAGGGGCGAGGAAGAGGCCACCATGTCGTCCTTCCTCGAGGAGATCATCCGCATCCGCGCAGTACAGGACTTCACGCCGGACCAGGCAGTATCGTTCGTCAGCAGATTAAAAACAGTAATAGCGGACCAGCTTGAGCCGGAAATACGAAGGTACAACCTGTGGAGTGAATGGGAGGGGCTACAGGCCAGCATAGACAATCTCAAGCTTATGGCATACGAGATACATGCGAAGATGAAGCAGAAGATACAGCATATCCGTATGAAGGAGCTCGAAAACAACGAGAGGATACGTATGAAGCTGATGGGAAGCCCGACCCGATGAGCAGTACATCCAGAATACTCTGCCCGCTGGCCTTAGTGACATTCCTGGCCCTGCTGTCGCTGCTGACATTGGTTGGTCACGGCGCTGAATTTATTTTCGCGGTCGTCATACCATACCTGGCGATAACCTTTTTTTTCGCCGGTTTTGTTTACAGGGTTTTGCGCTGGGCGCAGTCGCCTGTCCCCTTCAACATTCCGACCACGTGCGGACAGGAAGTATCCCTCGACTGGATAAAAAGCGATAAAATCGAAAGCCCCACTGATAACTGGGCTGTGGCAGGGCGCATGTTGCTGGAGATATTCTTATTCCGTTCGCTCTTCCGCAATAGCAGCATGCAGCAGGCAGGTGAGCACAGGCTGATCTACGGAGGCAGCCGCTGGCTCTGGTTGGGTGGCCTGGCCTTCCACTGGTCACTGCTCATAATCCTCATACGTCACCTACGCTTTTTCACCGAGCCTGTATTTCAGCCATCAATATGGATTTCTACAATCGATGGTGTGTTACAGCTGGCACTGCCGGCCCTTTTCATTACGGATTTCATCATACTTATCGCAGTATCATATTTATTAGTGAGGCGTCTAACCTCCATACGGATCAGGTATATATCGCTCGCCTCGGACTACCTGGCGCTTTTCCTTATCCTGGCAGTGGTGATCTCGGGCATCCTCATGCGCTCCGTATTCAAAATCGACCTGGTTGCAGTCAAAGAACTGGCTATAAGTGTAATCACTTTCAGGCCGGTGGTACCTGCAGGCATCGGCCTTCCTTTCTATATCCACCTGCTGCTTGTATGCACTCTAATAGCCTATTTCCCTTTCAGCAAGATGATGCACGCTGCGGGCATACTTCTCAGCCCCACCCGCAACCTTAAGAACGACAGCCGCAGGGTAATGCATATCAACCCCTGGAACCGTCCTGTCAGGGTACATACCTATGCTGAATATGAGGACGAGTTCAGGCAGCCCATGATTAAGGCAGGCATTCCCATTGAAACGAATAATGCGCCTGCGGAGCAATGATGGCAGATAAGATAATCAGGCCTGAAGAGATGGCCGGCGTCGACTACCATTCTCCCCAGCGGGACTGGATGGACCCGTCTGTCAAGTTTACAAAGGGTTCCTACTGCTATGCCACCCCGCTCAAGAACCAGGAAAGCTTGCACCTTCCCAACCCGCGCCAGTGGAATCCACAGGACGCCGACTGGAAGCTGCCGCCGGACTTCAAGCGGATCATTTTAAACGGCATGAAAGAACGCCTGGGTAAATACCGTTCCTGGAAATTGTACTTGGATATATGTGTGCGTTGCGGCGCCTGCTCCGACAAGTGCCATTATTTCATTGGATCGGGTGATCCCAAGAACATGCCCGTCATGAGGGCTGAATTGCTGAGGTCGGTATATCGGCGGTATTTCACCATCTGGGGCAAGCTCTTTGGGAAGCTGGCCGGCGCCAGGCCGCTCGACGAGCAGGTAATCAAGGAATGGTTTTATTACTTCTATCAGTGTTCGGAATGCAGGCGGTGCTCCGTCTTCTGTCCCTACGGCATCGACACCTGCGAAATAACCATGTTCGGGCGGGAGTTGCTCAATCTGGTAGGTTGCTCCACGGAATGGGTGGTCGGCCCGGCTTCAGCCTGCTTCCGAACCGGCAACCACCTGGCCATACCGCCGCACGCGCTCAAGCAGAGCCTTGAATTTGCTGCCGAAGAGATAGAGGGCATCACCGGAATAAAGATAGAGGTACCCCTCAATAAAAAAAGCGCTGAAATACTCTTTGTCACGCCATCGGGCGACTTCTTCGCCCAGCCGGCCTGGTTCACCCTGCTGGGTTATATCATGCTCTTCCACGAGATCGGGTTGGATTACACCTTCAGCACCTATGCATCCGAGGGCGGCAATTTCGGCCTCTTCCTGGGCGCCGACTATGCCAAGAGCCTTAATGCCAAGATCTACGCAGAGGCAAAAAGGCTGGGTGTGAAATGGATACTGGGCGGCGAGTGCGGCCATATGTGGCGGGTGCTGCACCAGTACATGGACACCTTCAACGGTCCGCCGTCTTTCCTCGAGGAGCCGGCCTCGCCTGTAACCGGCACCAGATTTGACAACGCCAGGTCAACCAAAATGGTACACATCTGCGAGTTCACTGCAGACCTGATCCACAGCGGCAAGCTCAAGCTCGACCCCAAACGGAACGACAAGTGGAAAGTGACCTTCCACGATTCCTGCAACCCGGCCAGGGCCATGGGCCTGCTCGAAGAACCCCGCTACATAATTAAAAACACGTGTAACCAATTTTACGAGATGCCGGAGAACACCATCAGGGAGCGTACATTCTGCTGCGGCAGCGGGGCCGGACTCGGTCCCGACGAGAATATGGAGGTGCGGCTGCGCGGCGGTTACCCTCGTGCCAACGCTGTGAAGTACGTCCAGGAAAAGCATGGGGTGAACGTGCTGGCCTGCATCTGTGCTATCGACAAGGCTTCATTCCCGCCTCTGCTGGAATACTGGGTGCCTGGAGTGGAGACGGCGGGAGTGCATGAACTGCTGGGCAATGCACTCATCATGCGCGGCGAGAAAAAAAGAGAGACTGACTTGAGAGGTGATCCCCTGATAGCAAGTGGGACTGCAGAAGGCGGCCAACACGGTGTATGATAAAGGCAAGATAATCGGCGGCCTGGCTATTTTCCTCTGCCTGGCCAGCTTCCCCGTCTGGTACATGGCGGCCAGCGGAAAGGCCGATTATCGTCCAAATCCTGTATTGCCGGCCAGCGAGAATCAGTGTGTAGAATCGGCGCAATATATGAGGGAGTACCACATGCAGCTTATGCAGCAGTGGCGGGACCAGTCTGTGAGGCAGGGCGACAGCGTATACATATCCAGCGATAACCGAACATTTGATATCAACCTCACGGGAACCTGCCTCAAATGCCACTCCAGCAAAACCGATTTCTGCGACCGCTGCCACAACTACACAGGCACGGCTCCAAACTGCTGGGACTGCCATAATGTGCCACCGCTGAATGCGCCGCCGCAGGGAACACAATGAGCAATATGAATATCGACCGCCGTTCGTTCCTCAAACTCACAGCGCTCGGCCTGGTCGCCCTGGCTGCCAAGCCGGCCCTGGATCTTATCTCAAAGCCTTCCGCCGCCAGTGCACTCAACGGCCCGGCTCCCGGCGGCCGCCTCGTCATGGTAGTCAATCTCAATGCCTGCACATCCCCAGATGGTTGCATAGACTGTATAGCTGCCTGCCACCGCGTGCACAATGTCCCGGACATAGGCAACCGCAAGGAGGACATCAGGTGGCTGTGGGACGTTAGCTACGACCAGGCCTTCCCCGATCAGGAGGACAGATTCGTGGCGGAACCATTGCATGACCGCAGGGTGCTTGTACTTTGTAACCATTGCGACAACCCGCCCTGCGTTAAGGTGTGCCCCACCCAGGCAACATGGAGGCGGGACGATGGAATTGTCATGATGGACTACCATCGCTGTATAGGTTGCCGCTATTGCATGGCGGCCTGTCCCTACGGCTCCCGCAGCTTCAACTGGCGCGACCCGCGCCCATATATCAAGACCGTAGATAATAGCTATCCAACCCGCACCAAAGGCGTGGTCGAAAAATGCAATTTCTGCCAGGAAAGGCTGGCCGAAGGGCTGCAGCCTGCCTGCGTGGAAGCCTGCAGCAACGGCGCGCTGACATTCGGATACTTGAAACCGGGCACTGAAGTGTACAAGCTGATATCATCTCAATTCAACCTGCGTCGCAAGGACGAGCTGGGTACCCGGCCGCAGGTCTACTATTTGCCGTAGGGTCTACATTGATCGAAAACATACTGAAAGGCGGGAAGAAATACTGGCTGCTGATAAGCGGCCTGCTCCTATTTATGGCTGCCGGCCTGGCCGCCTATCTTCAGCAGTGGGATATCGGCCTGGCTGTAACCGGCTTGAGCAGGGACATTTCCTGGGGCCTGTACATCGCCAATTTCACGTTCTTCGTCGGCGTGGCCGCCTCCGCCGTCATGCTGGTTATCCCCTATTACCTGCACAATACTAAGGAATTCCGCCGCATACTAATCCTGGGCGAATTCATGGCCGTAGCGGCCTGCCTGGTGGCAATTACCTTCATCCTGGTAGATCTTGGACAGCCCGCCAGGATCTTTAACATCATCCTTTATCCCTCACCCGGCTCAATTATTTTCTGGGACGTGGTCGTGCTCACGGTTTACCTGCTACTCAACATTGTCCTGGGCTGGGTAGCCTTGGATGCCGAATATAAAGAGGTGGATCCCCCGACCTGGCTAAAACCCCTGGCTATTGTGTCTATCGTATGGGCGGTCAGCATCCACACGGTCACTGCATTCATTTATGCGGGGCTGGCAGCACGTCTCTTCTGGCTGACCGCCCTGCTGGCGCCGCGTTTCCTGGCCTCAGCTTTCGCATCCGGCCCTGCCCTTTTAATATTGCTGGCGCTGGCTATGAAAAAATGGGGCGGCTTCGACCCGGGCAACCAATCCCTGGATAGGTTGGCTAAAATCGTATCATACGCCATCATCATAACCGTGTTCTTCCTGCTTCTGGAAATCTTTACAGTTTTTTATAGCCAGGTGCCCGAGGCTATGGCCCATTTCCAGTACCTGCTGTTCGGATTGGACGGCCATTTTAGCCTCGTACCCTGGACATGGGCCTCCATCCTGCTGGCCTGCATAGCCATCGTTATGCTTGTCGTACCTTCGTCGCGCCAAAACCGGAGTACCCTGGCACTGGCCTGCGCGGCTGTTTTTATCGCCATCTGGATCGACAAAGGCCTCGGGCTGGTCATACCGGGATTCATCCCCTCACCTTTGGGAGAGATATCAGAGTACACGCCCACCCTGATTGAAATACTCATAACAACGGGGGTCTGGGCAATGGGTGGGCTGGTATTGACTCTGCTATTCAAGGTAGTCCTGGCTGTCAGACAGGGGAAACAATAAATTTGTAGCCGTTGACAAATGCTGTCCGGCTGAAGATAATTAGGTTACTGAAATGTACCACCCGCTGAACGCCATACCACAGGGCAAAAGGTTGCCGGTTTTTTTGTGGCTGCTGGCTGCAGCCATAGGCATTAGCATGGTATTCCGCCTGATCGGCCCCTTCAAGCCAAATATCGTGGACTTCGAATTGGCCGGCAGCGTGGCCAAATCGTCGGCAATCATCGGCGCCTGGGATACCCTGGCCAGACTGCAGACATGCTTCAACCTGGGCTTCGATTACCTTTACATGCCCGTATATTCAACTACCATAGCTTTGGCCTGCGTAATGGGCGCCGGTGTCCTCTCCCGAAGCGGCTGGCGTAATCTCGGCATACTGCTGGCCTGGGGGCTGTGGCTGGCAGCAATCCTCGATGCCGTGGAGAACTACGCCCTGCTAACCATGATGTACGGCAGCCCTGTTGACCCCTACCCGCAGGTAGCCGCATACTGCGCCGCCTGCAAATTCAGCCTGATCCTGCTGGGTCTCCTCTACGCAGCTGCTTCCCTGGCTATCTTCTTAGTTAAACTCTCCAGGGCCAAGCTTGTGCCACTGCACTGACCTTTGAAATTACCCCGCACTGATCCCGTCCATCGCAGCTTCGTATCAGATATAACAGTAAAGCGCCCAGCGATAAGCATCTGTGCCGACCATGGGGATAACAGCGGTTACTGAAGCCGGGTCAAGAGAGCATGAGATCCAACCGGATAGGGGAGATCTGCAGCCTGGCTGGTTAAAAGCCGCCTGTCACTGGGTAGTGTAGCTGTGCAGACCACCAAAAAAGTAATTGCCGAAGAATGTGACCAGCACTGCCAGGAAACCGATGACCAGGAACCATGCGCTGCGGCTATCCCGCCACCCGAGTGCCAATCTCGTAACCAGATAACCACAATAAACAAGCCATGTCACCAGTGCGGCGGTCTCCTTGGGATCCCATGACCAGTAACTGCCCCAGGCAGTTTCAGCCCAGATTGATCCAACTACGATAACGACTGTCAGGAAGCAGAAGCCAGCTAATGCCGAGCGGTACCCCAGCCTGTCAAGAGTATCAGGTGTGGGTATAAGCGAAGCAGTAATTCTTCGTCCGGCGAGGTAGAGGACACCGCAAACAAATCCCAGCGCAAACAAACCGTAGGCAATGATTGCGCAGGATACATGAAGGTTAAGCAGCCAGGTCTGACTCAGCGCCGGTGATAGCGGCTGGTGCTGGACAGGCAGGGTGAATGCATAAACAAGCATGGCAAGGGTCACAAGCGCTCCCGCCGCGCTGATTATATCGTTCTTGTGCCGCCACCCCAAAACCAGCACAACCGTCAGTATGCCCCAGCCAAATGACATGGAAAACTCGAACATATCGGTGGCAGGGATATGGCCGGCCTGCATGCCATGCATGACCAGCGCGATGGCGAGCGCCAGCCAGGCGAGCAGCATGATGGGCAGGGAGAAACGCGAGGCTGTCCTGTCCACCGGCACCTTGTTCCCCACCGCTGAAATGAATCCCCAAATATAAAGTATCAGGTCAAGCTGCAGGGCAACCAGCGCGGTTACGAATGCAAAGGTTTCAGCCTGTCCCATAATATCCTGCTAATAAACCGCCTGTTTGTTGCCTTTAACCATTGACATCATTTCACTGATATTGTATAAAGGAGTTTAAGACCAAGCAATGTTACACATGGGAGGTGAGAGCTTAAATAATTTGTTTATTTTTCAATTTCGGGTTTTATTCATTCTTTTGTCAGTCAGCAGTTAAGGAGGTGAGTGTTTGCAAAAGATCGATTGGTCATCATTGTGGACGAAAGAAGACTGGTGGGCATGTTGGATCGGGTTTATCATTTTAATCCTAGCAATGATCGGCATCCTGCCGGCCGGCCCTAAATTCGGCACATGGGCCACACTTGATAAGGGTTTCCCTTCCGGCATAGCAACGATATGGGACACGCTAATCCTGTTGGTTATCCTGGCCGTTCTGGCAATAATCGGCCTGATCGTTATGAAAAAGGATGTAAAGCGTTTTATTCCCGGGTTCATCTTTATTTTCGCGCTCTCCTGGCTGGCGATTTTAATAGGCAAGCAGACCACTATCAATGCCTGGGGACTGGAATACGTTATCTGGGCTTTGATCTTCGGCCTCATTATCAGCAACACGGTAGGCACGCCAGGCTGGCTTAAACCGGCTGTGCTGACCGAGTATTACATCAAGATCGGCCTGGTCTGCATGGGCGCGACCATACTTTTCTCTGTTATCCTGAAAGCCGGCGGAGTCGGAATGCTGCAGGCTCTGCTGGTAGTAGCAGCCGTGTGGTTTTTCACTTACTGGCTGGGCAGAAGGTTCGGGATGGCCGAGCGCTTCTCCAGCACCATGGCAACCGGCGTTTCGATCTGCGGTGTATCGGCATCGATAGCCGCGGGAGGCGCGGTCAAAGGTGATCCCAAAGAAACCAGCTATATCATCGCCTGGCTACTGGTTGGTGCAGTGATCATGATAGTGGTAATGCCCCCCATTGCCAAAGCCGTCGCGATGCCGACCAATATGGCCGGGGCATGGCTGGGCGGAACGATCGACAATACCGGCGCAGTTGTGGCCGCCGGTGAAGTGATGAAAAGCAAGGCCTCTCTCGATACCGCCGCCCTTGTAAAAATGGCGCAAAATATATTGATCGGATTCGCGGCCTTTTTCCTGGCGGTATGGGCAACATTGAGATTGGATAAAAAATCAGCCAGCGAACGCCCGTCGTTCATGGAGATATGGTACCGCTTCCCCAAATTCATCGTCGGCTTCATAATCGCCTCGCTGGTGGCTTCTTTGTATATTGAGCCCGTCATGGGCACCAAGGCTACTGCAACAATCACCGGCTTACTCACAACTTACCGTACCTGGTTCTTTGCGCTGTGTTTTGTCTGTATCGGACTGGAGACCAATTTCAAAGAGTTGCTTTCAGTTGGCGGCGGCAAACCTGCGGCAGTATATTGGATCGGGCAATCTTTTAACGTGGTGTGGACCCTGCTCATAGTCTGGATCCTGTGGTCCGGCGCCTTTTTCGTACCCCCTATACTGCCCGATTAATCAAAGGTAATATTGCAGGAGGGACCTCAAGAGGTCCCTCCTGCAACAAATACGCGCTTTGCCGATCTATATACCCTGTAACTTGTAGCATCCCCGGCACTGCACAGGCGCCTGCGGCATCTTCCCCGGGACTTCAAGGGATTGCCCCCCCTGTCCCTGTAAAATTTTACGTGCACCACGTATCCCGGGCAGAGTCAGCAATGCCATAGACTTGGCTGCATTTAATCTCGAGTATTCGATTCGCCGGTCGAACGCCAGCCTGAACTCCTTTGCTTGTGCGCTCTCTAGCACTTTATCCAGGCCATCCTGCACATTTCCATAGATAAAGCGGCCGACCGGGCTTTCCTCGCTCCTTAATACTCTGGGAACTTCGCCCTCAACCGGCATGCAGAGGTAAACACAGGGGGAGACTTCGCCCCGCACACTAACCACAACGTTATGTAGCGGATCATCGCTACACAGCGGTGAATTGTCGCTGGGTTCTAATGGATAGATCTGTATCGGTATTCCCCGTTTTTTCCCCCTCCTCTCTGCTTCCTCGATCATATTATGTAGATGCGGATCGACCTTAGGGCCGAAAGCTTTCAGCGCCTCCGTCTCAGCGTCAGGAATGTAATCAAGGTTGGGCACGATCACCCTGTCCGCTTTAAGCTCCGCCGCCAGATCAACCAGCTCAGGCAACTCTGCGATATTTGGCTTCATCATCTGCATAACGAGATGAATATCCGGGTGAGACCTCGCGGCGCTTAATCCGGCGATGTTGTTGCAGATTTGCGTTAAGCTCGATCCCCTCCTTAATGAATCGTGTGTGCCTGCTTTTGCTCCCGCCACCGACACCGCTATAAAAGCAAACCCGATCTCACATATCCGCCGGACGGCGGCGCCATCCAGGAGGACGCCGTTAGTAGTCAGGCTGACCCTGCCTCCCTTTTCCCTGATTGCCCTTGCCATATTCCAGATTTCAGGATGAAGCAGCGGCTCTCCCCATCCCTGCAGGTGCACGAGTTCCGCTTTACCCAAGTACGGCAAAACCTGCGTAAAACTATCCCTGCTTATATCCCGGGAAAGCCATCTGTCTTTAAGCAGTGTGCGCGGGCAAAAGCAGCACTTGAGCTGACATTTAGTTGATACTTCTACCTGGATTATGCGAGTCTCCAACGGTCTTTAACTCCTCAAACGATCTGTAAGCGATCTAATGCCATTCTAACACAGCATTTAAACAATTTGTCTATTCTTTGACCAATTTAAAACACGTGTGTTATATTTCGCTCTATGGGTCTTCTGAGACATGTACTTCCCACGGTACTGGATACTAAAATTAAAAATATTCTCACCGAGGAACGTGATGTGGCCAAAGCGGTGGCCTCCGAGGTAACCGGCACATTCGTATTGGGAGTATGGGATTTCATGCTTCCTCCTCTCTTTGCAATCAATCTGCTAAAACATTCCAGGGCAAAGGAGGCCTTTACCCTGAACTTTATGTTCACCAAGAAACTCGCACTTGAGGCAGCGAGGAATATGCTGCAATACGGCCAAACAAAAAACGATGCTCTGGCACAGGTGGAGAAGCAAACCTCAGCGATCTTGAGTTCGGACCAGAAAGGTATTTATTCGGAGAAGGTGCGTCTGAAACAAAAACTGGAAATTGATTTATTGATCGATCATTACCAGAAGCTGCTTGTTTCTGAAGGTAAAAACTATAGCGATATGGTTAAGGCTGCATACGGAGGCCGGGGAACATTCGAAGCATTTTTAAACAGGCTCACCTCAGCCGAAAAGGAAGTCAACCGCGCTGCGCTGCAAATTGTTGGCAAAAACGTTGAAGCGATGGACTTTGTCGCCAGGATGGAGGAAGCTGTAGGTTATATCCGCGACAGGGATTTAGACGTTTTATTCCCGCCGACGTCAGGAGAACCTAACACAGGCACGAATTGAGATCGTGCGCTGTGCGCTGTATCAGCTCGTCCTTCATCGATTCTGTCAGGTCGTTGAAATACGCCGAGTACCCGGAAACACGCACAACCAGCCCACGGTACTGGTCGGGATGCTGCTTAGCATCGACGAGAACAGCAGGATCAACGATATTGAACTGTACCTGCATCCCACCGCTGGCAAAGAAACCGAGAATCAGTGCTTCCACCAGCCGGTTGCGCGAAGGGTCTTTGATCAGTGCAAGATCGAGCTTCTCGTTGAGCGCATAACCGTTGGCGATCAAGCCATTGTCTATGCAGGCTGTCGACGACATCGAAGCCGTCGGGCCGTTCCTGTCACGGCCATTGCAGGGCGAGATCCCATTGGCCAGAGGAAGTCCGGCCAAACGGCCACCCGGCAAGGCGCCGGTGCGCGCACCGAATCCCTGGTGCGTGGTCATGGACCAGAACCCGGGGTAGTATTTTCCGCCGCGAGGGTTGTCGTACCGGGTTACCAGCCCGGTGTAAACAGATGAAACCAGGCGGGCAAAGTAGTTAGGCCTTTCCTCGTTCTCTCCATATTTAGGTATCCGGTTCAATATGTACGCCCGCAACTCTGGATAACCTTCAAAATTCGCATCCACGGCCCTTACCAGTTCTTCCAGGGTCAGCTTACTTTCCTTGAATACGATTTGTTCGATGGCCGTCAGAGCATCCACTGTATCGGCTAGGCCTACGCATTGGCAGCCCGTGGAATTATACTTCGCGCCACCGCCATTGACCTCCATGCCCTTATCCAAACAGCCATCCACTACGCTGGACAGGAACGGCGTGGGGCGATGCGCGGCGTGGGTTTGCTCGATTGCATTGTTACCCGCGGTAGCACGCATTATTATATTCTCAAGCTGTACTTTAAAAGCAGCAGTAATGGTTTCCATGTTATCCATCACTTTTGTTTCACCCGAGCGCGGCCCGAATTGCATGCCGCTATATTCTCCATTATGTAACGCCAGGTGCAAAGCCATCGGCATATTCAGGAAAATCGCACCGGCAGCGGGAAAGCTTTTCCCCGGCACTCCCCATTCCACGCAACCAACGATAGAATAATCATCCGCATCCTGCCGCGAGATGCCTGATTTCTCCAGAGCAGCCGGTATCTCGTCATCGTTGAAAAAAGCTGGCAGCCCGCCGCCTTTCTTGAGCACCTCGCAACACAGATCGATGAATCCAACCGGAGTATCTTTGTTAACCCTGACATGGAAGTTAGGCTGTCTGAGCCTCACCTGGTCATAAGCCTGCAGGAACAGATACGATAGTTCGTTCACGCCGTCGCTGCCATCGGCTACATGTCCCCCCAGAGTTATGCCGGAGGCCGAGGACAGGCCGCTGAAATACTCGGTGGCGCGGTCGAAGAAGAGCGGCAGCAGTTCACCCGCCTTGGCGATAAAGCAGCCCAGCAGTTCGGCAGCCTGCCCGCGCGTCAACCTGCCGTCTTCGATGTCGCGTTTATAATAAGGGTAAAGATACTGGTCCATACGCCCGAACGAAATGCCATGCTGGAAGCTTTCGTAGTGCAGCATGACGTGGGTGATAAAAACGCTCTGCAGAGCCTCGTAAAAAGTCTCCGCCGGCTCTGCAGGTACGCGGTTAAATACCTCCGATAGCCGCTTTAACTCCTGTTTTCGCACTTCATCACTTGATCTAAGGGCCTCCTGCTCAAGGAATTTGCGCCAGCGCTTACCGTAATCGGCAGCGGCCTCAGCGCATATCAGGACAGCTTCGTAAAAACTCTCTCTCTGTTTTAGCTCTTGACTTTTGTTGGGATCCCCGCCTGATTCTATAGCGGATTTCACTTCCTCTAACCACTGGCGTATCTGCCTCGCAATACCGGTGAAGCCCAGTTTGAGCACAGTGGGGTAATCAGGTGTAAGATGAGAGATTCCAGAGAACTGCGTGAGGACAAAGTACCTGCCCTCCAGCATCGAGTTAAAGAGGTCGGGATCATTGCTCAAGAGCGGCGTCATCGCCAGCACTGAACGGTTGAACCAGAATGGAAAAATCTCCTGCTCCAGTTCCTTCAGTTGAGCCGGTTCAATGGCCATTGGATTTTGACTGCGACTGGATATACCCTTTATCTCCGGCAGCATGAGCAGGCCGCCCAAGTCGGGATGAATAGGAGCACCCACCCGCCATGCAGACGGATTGCCCACTATCAGCTCACCGTCGTAAACCTTCAATTCCATATCTTCAAGTATATATCTAAAGGCCCTGGCATAATGCAGCGCAGCATCACTCTTGGAAAGATTGCGCCTTCTCAGAAGGATTGTATTTAACTTGTTGTTGAGGGCTGCCTGCCATCTCTTTTGAGGTATGGACCTGGCCGACTTTTCCAGACTCCTGCGGTAAAATGGGTACTGGATTGCAGACAATAACTTATCCACCGGATCTTGCTTTGTATTCTTGTGAAAATACCGGGTTAGCAGGGACGCTTTCTGCGTGCAGACATGATAAGGAGAGCCGAGAATATCCTGGCGTAACTTCTGCAGCCGCGGCAATGCTTCCAGTGAATTCTTCGATACTGTCATGGCAGAACCAGTTTCAGCCACAGAACGATTAACCTCTATCATCTTAATTGCCAATTCAAATTATAATCTCGGACCTTCCAAAATGAAATATCCAGCCTTATTATAACAGTTTACAAATTATACAAATAATGTATAATTTAACTGCTAACGGGCGGGGAAAGGATCAGGCACGGTTGTGCCTGTAAGTGGTATTATTTAGTATCAACCGCGAGATGATAGAATAAGCAGGAGGCGCAGCGTATGGCAGACAACGATACACCGTTAATCGATGAGTTAGAAAAAGGGCCCTGGCCATCCTACATTAAGGAGATTAAGCGGGCGGCCAAGAAGAATGCTTCGTCCAAGGACCTCCTGGGGGTGCTGGAATTGTCCTTTAAGGACCGCATCACCCACTGGAAGCACGGCGGCATTGTGGGTGTGACCGGTTATGGCGGCGGTGTTATCGGACGCTACACGGACGTGCCCGACAAGTTCCCCAACGTGGAGTCGTTCCACACCATGCGCATCAATATGCCCTCCGGCTGGTTCTATACCACCGATGCGCTGCGCAAGGTCTGCGATATCTGGGAGAAATACGGCAGCGGCATGACCAATTTTCACGGTTCCACCGGCGATATTATTTTACTCGGTACCGATACCAAGAGCCTGCAGCCCTGCTTTAATGAACTTATTGAAGCGGGATTCGACCTGGGAGGTTCAGGCTCTGCCCTGCGTACTCCCAGCGCCTGTATGGGGCCGGCGCGCTGCGAATGGGCCTGCATCGATACCCTGGATATCTGCAATAACTTCACTCAGGAGTTCCAGGACGAGATACACCGCCCCAGGTGGCCCTATAAATTCAAAATCAAGGTTTCAGGCTGCCCCAATGACTGCGTGGCAGCCATTGCCAGGGCCGACTGTACCATTATCGGCACCTGGCGTGACTCGCTGCGTATTGATCAGGAAGAGGTACGCAAGTATGTCAAAAACGGCCTCGATATCAGGGGCATAGTAACCGAAAAATGCCCGACCAATGCCCTTAGCTGGGATGACAAGGAGCAGAAGCTTAATTTGCGGGCCGCCGACTGCGTGCGCTGCATGCACTGCATCAACAAGATGCCCAAAGCCATCAGGCCCGGGGTGGAAAGGGGCGCCACCATACTCATCGGCGGCAAGGCGCCTATCCTCAAGGGAGCCTACTTGTCCTGGGTGCTGATTCCCTTTATTAAGATGGAGCCGCCCTACGACGAAATGAAGGAACTCCTGCGCAAAATCTGGGAATGGTGGGATGAGAACGGGCGCACCCGCGAGAGGGTCGCAGAGTTAATTGAGCGCCTTGGCATGCGCGCTTTCCTG
>Ga0265596_1000736_pt1 | contig 17609 bp, 16 predicted proteins | sample saktaG_FD_190143 | JGI IMG/M metagenome (GOLD analysis project Ga0265596, IMG submission 190143) | Saline water microbial communities from Sakinaw Lake, British Columbia, Canada - sak_2013_06_06_60m | ecosystem: Environmental > Aquatic > Non-marine Saline and Alkaline > Saline ...
TTGGTCTTCCCATGACTTCAACCTCCTAATACCTTTATTTTAATAGAAAAAGATGTTAATAGACTTTTTTTTGTGTCTACTAACATCTTACTCTTTCATGTAGCCCTTTTTAATTTATATACAGCTCAGTATTCATTATGTTATTAAAATTTGTTAGACCATGATATTTCGCGCTTCACTATTTGATACTTAAATTAATAAAATCTTAAGAATTAAGTTAGCATATTGGATTTATAAACTTAAAAATAAATTGTATAATAGATGTATAGAATTGAAGTACACTTGAAGACTTTATATCCATTCGATAAGGATATGTTGCATCATTGTTAGGAGATGAGGGTTATGAGTATATTTATTTGGATCATTTTATTCATCGTGGCATTTATGTCAGTTGTTTTAATGCTTCATTTACAATCAATAAAGAAATTTAAGAAGTACACTTATTTTAGATACTTAAGTTATGTTCTATTAGCATGGACCATAGTTACTATTTTAAGAGTCGTTGTCATTGAACCATTTCTAATCTATCACCTGACATTTATGGTATATCCTATTGTATTTTTGACAACAGTATTTCTCTATTTAACAGTAAAGATTTATCTTGGAAATACGATCAATAAATACTTGAAAATTTCTCTTATGATATTTTTCGCAATTGATCTAGGATTATCACTGACTAATTCATTCCATCATTTATTATTAGACATCAATTATGATAGTGCAATAACTACAGCAGCTTTTAGTACAGCTTCAATTGGAATATTCTTTTACGTACATACACTAGCATGTTATATATTATTGTTTCTTGGTTTATATGAATTACTGACTGTATTTATTTCTAATTTTAAACGGGATAGAGATCTTTATCCATTCGTCCTATTATCATCAAGTATTGTTGTTGGAGTTATTATGAATATTGTTCACATTTTCTTTTATGCGTTTACAATTGATCCAACCTATATCTTCATTATTGTTGTAGCAACAATCTTATTAAATATTTTCAAAAATAGAGACTTAAATTTAATTATTGATGCCAATGGAAATAAAGATATCTTAAAGCGAATTAGAGAGATGTACATCATCTCAGATCATAAAGGTATGGTTGTTGATTGTTCAGAAAATATAAAGCTGAAATGCAATGATGTCCTAGATCAACATCCAACACTTTCAAAAATTAAAAAAGAACTTGAAAAATCGTCAGTGCTTTACACTTCAGATGATCAACTACCAAATGAATTTGATTCATCGAAAAAATATTATCATGTTAAAGAACAACGTATTAAAATGCCTCATTTCCTCTATTTCGGAAGAATTACGCTGCTCTATGATGAAACCTCTGATATTAAATTAATTAGTGAAATGGATCGCATCATGTCTCATGACTTAATGACAGGATTATATAATAGAAATTACTTTGAAAGTCAGATACCTATCTTAGAAGGTGAAGCAATGCATTTCGGCTTAATCATATTTGATGTGGACGGGTTAAAACTACATAATGATTATCTTGGTCATAAATCAGGTGATGAGTTGTTAATTAATTTTTCAAATATGATGTTAAGAACTTGTAATAAACATGTAGGACTTAAACCAATCCGTTTGGGTGGAGATGAGTTTTTGATCATCTCAGAAAATGGAAATACAGATTTTCTTAACCAAATCGCTTCAGAATTAACCGAGAATGGTTTGAGTAGTAATCCTGTGAAAAGCATCAGTTTCTCTTATGGAGTTGCTACAAGAACAAGAAGTAATGTTAAATTCTCAACTGTACTCAAAGAAGCGGATGCAAATCTATATGTCATGAAAGAAGACAGAAAAGTTGTAAAAGAAACTATGGAAGAGCATTTTAAATCGATAGAGAAAAACAATTAAGTTAAGTTGTTAGATAGATAAGAGTAGTTTATTACTAAAGAAATACTGAGAATAGTGTCAGTATTTTTTTGTAGAAAAAAGTAGTTGTAAAAATGTATGTTTAGTATTTGTAAACTTTTTAGTCTAAATAACAGATTTAAAAAAATTGATGAAATCATTGAAATTAGTGATAAAATAAAATTGAAGAAAATGTAAAGACCCATAAGATATCTGAAATGCAACTTAGTAAAAATCACAGTTGTTAAAGAATAATATGAAATGAATAGAAGAAGTGAATGTTTATAAAATATCATATAGTTGAAATAAAACCTAAATTTTTTGTTGGCATCAAAACTTCATGTAACAATATTGGAGAGTATAAAAATAATAAATTTAGATTTTTAAGAAAATCCACAAATCTTGAAAAGCAGGTTTTCTAAGAAAGAAATTAATAAAATTCGAAAAACTATAAAAGTCAGTAGAAGTGAAATGATACTGTAGTAGTTAATGCAGATGAATTTAGGACGTGTAAATTTACAAAGAAATTAATCTACTGTAAAAATGAGTATGAAAATATGAGATCCAAATAAATGCTCAAAAATAGCAACACTTATAATAATGGATATAACCCTGTCACAAAAAAATTAAGCAATTGAGAAATTTTTATACAATATTTCAACAACAGAAATAAAGACATACATAGAGAGTAAAAGAAGAAGAACTTATAGCTAGAATTCAAAAATATCTCAACTAGTCAATTTTAGTCAAAATACGTTATTTCAGGCTCTGAGCCGTTGAAATGGGTAATAATCCATCAAACAATAGTTCACAGGCTGAAAATGTACTCCCCACTTTTCTTATTATACTCATTTAGAATATGTTGTCATGTTTAATAAGGGAAGAAGACTCTAAATATGCCCACAATCATAATAATTCAAAAGATATTAATATGATTAAATCGATTAAACTATTTTTTTATATTTATTATTTGTTCTTATAATATATATTATGTAAACCATATGTTATTACCTTTACTGTGCGTTTTGTGTGTTTAGTGTGGATAAGTTGGTTATGTGGATTGCTGCAAACTTTGGCTTCTTGTGTGGTTATAACGTGTGAACTATCGAAAATCGACAAATACTAAACTTATATTTCTCATACTCTAAAAAATAGGTAATATGATACAATATAATTGGTGATTATATGAAAAATAAAACAGTTTTAATCGTTTTTACAGGTGGTACCATATCTATGCAGCGTCAGAACCCTTCAAACAAGAGTGATATGACCGATAATCAAGGTCTCCTATTGGAGAATATAAAATCTGAAGTAATAGGTGTTGATCTAAGATCACATCAGTTTTCTTTAAAGCCATCGCCTTCTATAACTCCTGGTGATATGTTTGAATTGTCACAATTGACAGATTCTTATATAGACGATCCATCTATTGATGGCGTTGTTATCACCCATGGAACTGATACACTTGAAGAGAGTGCTTACTTCTTAGACCTCTATTTAGAAACAAAAAAACCAGTCGTTTTTACTGGTTCAATGCGCAGTTTCTCAGAGCTTGGTTATGATGGATTAAGTAATTTAGTTTCCTCAATTCGTGTTGCATCTTCTATGGATTCCATAGGGAAAGGTGTTTTAGTAGTTATGAATGATGAAATCAATGCTGCCTCAGAAGTGACTAAAACACACACATTAGCATTAGATACTTTTAAGTCTATGGAATTTGGACCCATCGGAATTGTTGATGAAGAAAATGTTTTATACTATCATGTTCCCCATCATAAGCTCATATCATTGAAGCCAAAGCAGTTCAATAAGCAAGTTGAAATTGTTAAAGCATATTCGGGATCAAGTTCACAAATACTAAACTTACTTATTGCAGATGGTGTACAAGGAATTGTTATTGAAGCACTAGGTCGTGGTAATGTTCCACCGGATATGATACCAGGTATCCAAAATGCAATTAACAAAAATATACCAGTTGTTCTCACATCACGTTGCCCAATGGGTCGAGTTCTAGATACTTATGGTTATGTTGGTGGTGGACATCATCTAAAAAAAATTGGAGTTATTTTTGCTGAAAACTTAAATAGTCAAAAAGCGCGTATAAAATTAATGTTTGCAATAAACTATTATGATAATCATCAAATGATTAAATCATTTTTTAAATAACCTAAAGGGAAGGGATGCAATGAAAACAATAAAAAAAATAAGAGACAATTCATCTTTGGTTTCTTCTTTTTCATTATTTTTGTTTTTAGTATCCTTATTAGCAGTTTCTCTTCTATTGGGTAGAGTATTCATCGATGACCACCCCTTAGACCGTTTTCTTGTTACCATCTTCTATTTCACAACTCAAAGCAATGTTATAATATTTTTAATCATGATATTTTATTTGCTAAAAAAAACGAACAAGTCTTGGTTTAAAATTCTTGCTTTTATAGGATTGATTGATATCGTAATAACTGGATTATTTTTTCATCTATTTTTAGCTAGTTATATGGATAGTGTGGGATTCATGCAACAAGTATTACATACAGTCGTTCCATTACTATATATACTATTTTATTTTATTATCATAGAAGATGCTTTTAAGATTAAGGATATTTGGATTTCTCTCATACACCCAGTAATTTATGTTATCTCAATCTATACGTGGATTCATCCGCTTTTCGGTCAATTAATATCGAGAGTTATGGTTGATCTCCCAGGAGCATCATATGTTTATCCGTTCTTAGATCCTGCAACATATGAGCATAGTATTGTCGGCTTAATTCTTTTCAATTTTGGAATATTAACACCTACAATTTTAGTCATCTCATTCTTGTTAATCTACATGAAATCAAGATTAGAAATGGTTCTAAAAAATGGTCAATGAAACTTATTTTACTCATCTGGAGGACTAAAATGAAACGTTTAATCACAATTATTTTTTCATTTATATGTATATTTCTAATCGTCGTTTTTTCTTCTTTTTTCTTTAAATCTTCAGCTGCAGATAACAATGATAATTCCACTTTTGATGCCGTATATTTTGGTAGTAGCTTTTGTTCAGTTTGTTTAGAACTTGAACAAGATGGAGTCATTGATATGCTTAAAGATCAGGGTTACACCATTCAAGAATACTACTTAGATGAAGATTCCGATAATATAGATTTACTGAGAGATTATCAATTCACATATGATATTCCTTTAGCAAATAATCAGATTCCTATTCTCTTTGTCGGATCTACTTATTTTATAGGACGTGTCGATATTCGAGATGGAATACTGGATGGTAGCATTCAGTTAATTATGGATTCAGATGAGCTCTTAACACTTCAATCTGCGATACCAAGTGATTTTTCTTTAATCTATTTTATTCTGCTGGGTATGGTAGACGGTATTAATCCTTGTGCAATTGCAATGCTCTTAATGTTTATTTCTCTTCTGAGTTTCACAACAAAAAAGCGTGTATTACTCAAAGTAAGTTTCATTTTTATCTCAGCTATTTTTATTAGTTATTTCATATTTGGAACTTTCTTATATAGCATTTTATCAGAGTTTAGTTCGGGTTCATTTCTAGTTAAAAGCGTACCGTGGATTATTATAGGTATTTCTGGAATACTCTTTTTGCTAAATTTTTATGATTTCATTGTTACTACATTACAACGATATGAAAAAGTAAAAAATCAACTCCCAACTGGAATTCAAAAGTTTAATCGTAGACTGATTTCTTCTTTCACTAAAAAAATGGAGGAAGGCAGCCCTATGTTATATGTAACGACTTTTATTATCGGATTAGTCATGTCATTAACCGAATTTTTATGTACTGGTCAAGCTTATTTCACTGCAATTTTACATCTAATTCATTACACTAATTTCATAGGTAGAGGCATCATTTTACTTCTTTTCTATAACTTAATTTTTGTACTTCCGTTAATTATTATTTCTTTAATTGCTGTCAAGACTCAATCAATTGTTTCGGTAGCTGCATTTATGCGAGAACGATTAAACTTAATTAAATTGTTTAATGCTATTGTCTTTCTAGCAATCTTTTTATACTATATTTTCTTTATGATATGAGGTGAATACTATTAAATATTTTGTTAAAATTACAAATGAGAATGATAAAATTATCTTTCAAGGTAAGCCAATAACGCTGCCTATAAAAGAAAAATACATTACTGAAAAATGTATAGAGTTATTTAGTGATCCGGATCCCTGTATCATACATCAATCGTATGCTTCTCAGAAATTAGTTGATTATTTTATATCTCTATTTCCAAGTTTACCGATTAAACATTTCTCATTATCCGGATATACAAAAAAATTAGATTTTATCAACATACCTAGTATTGATAAATATTATTTAACAATTGAGGTGAAATAATGAAAAGTATTTATCTTGATTATGCTGCAACAACTCCTGTTGATCTTGATGTAATGGTTGCAATGCAACCTTATTTAAATCAAAGATTTGCCAATCCATCTTCAATGCATCAGGCAGGTATTTCAAATCGAAAAGCTATTAATGATGCTAGAATTACATTAGCTCAATGTATCAATTCGAAGCCTGAAGAAATCTATTTTACTTCTGGAGGAACTGAAGCTACAAATTGGGCAATCAAAGGATTCGCAAGCGCTCATCCCGAAAAGAAAGAAATTATCACATCTCAGATTGAACACCATGCAACGCTTCATACTTGTGAATATCTCAAAGGTTTAGGATATAAAATCCATTACTTACTTGTAGATAAATATGGTTTTATTAACCTTAAAAAACTTGAAAAATTGATTTGTGAAAACACTTTAATGGTGTCTATTATATGGGCTAATAATGAAATAGGAACTATTCAAGATCTCAAGACTATTTCAAAAATTTGTCAAGCTCATCAAGTAGCTTTACATGTTGATGCAGTACAAGCTTTTGGACAACTAGCTATTGATCTAGAATTTCATCAGGTTGATATGATGTCTTTATCTGCTCATAAATTTTATGGTCCTAAAGGTGTTGGTGTGCTTTATGTGAAAAAAGGAGTAAAGTTAACTCCTCTTATTCATGGTGGTGCTCAAGAGCATAACTCTCGCGCTGGAACTGAAAACCTATCAGGTATTATAGGCATGGCAAAAGCTGCACAACTTGCTACCCAAAGGCAACCTGATTACTATCCTAATTTATTGAATTTAGCAAAGAAGTTTTATTTAAGACTTGCAACAGATTTTGATTGTATTTTAAATGGTCCAGAGGTTGGACCAAAGAGACTTCCGTCTAATTTAAGTATCTCATTTAGAGACCTGCTAGGTTCTGAATTAACCTATTGGTTGGATCAAAACGATATTTTCGTCTCTACTGGTAGCGCATGTAATTCTTCATCAATTGAACCTTCACATGTGTTAAAAGCAATAAATGTTCATGAAGATTATATCAAAGGAACAATAAGAATTTCATTAGGAAAAGAGTCATTAGAATCGGATATTCCGAGAATTATCGCTCGTTTTAAAGAAGGTATTGATACAGTTTCAAATTAAAAAAACACTCCGAAATAATTCGGAGTGACTTTTTTTTATCGATCTATATATTTTAAAAATGAAGATCCATGTTTTGGTTTGGTTGTTTTAAAATTATCATTAATTGTGTATCCTAGGTCAGCGAATGTCTTCAATAATGGAAGAGATTTTCCTTCTAGAAAACGTTTCGAATAAACCAAAAGAGGTACATATTCTCTAGTATGATCAGTTCCTCGATGTATAGGATCATTACCATGATCTGCTGTAAGAATAAGCAAATCATCTTCATTTAATTCTTTAATTAAAACAGGTAATTGTTCATCAAATGCTTCGATAGCTTTCCCATATCCAATAGGATTTCTACGATGTCCATACAGAGCATCAAAGTCAACAAGATTTAAAAAGCACAGTCCAGTAAAGCTCTTTTTAGCCATCTCAGTAATTTGTTTCATACCATCATCATTTGATTTTGTTTTGCTAAATTGATTGATTCCATAACCATCAAAAATGTCATTAATCTTACCTAAAGCAATCACATCAAACCCTGCTTCACTTAAAAAATTAAGTGTTGTTTTTTCACTAGGTTTGAGTGCATAATCATGTCTATTTGGTGTCCGAGTAAAATTATTCTTATTCGTTCCAATGAAAGGTCTTGCAATAACGCGACCTACTTTCCATTCTGGTTTCATCATCAGTTTTCTTGCAATTGCACAAATTCGATATTGTTCTTCTATCGGAATAATATCTTCATGCATAGCAATCTGTAGAACTGAATCTGCTGATGTATAGACAATGAGATCTCCAGTCTTCATATGATGTTCACCTAAATCTTTGATGATTTCAGTACCTGAAGCGGAAATATTACCTACAATTTTCCGACAAGTTCTTTTTTCTAACTCATCAAGTAATTTTTTTGGAAATCCAGTGTCAGTAAAAGTTTGGAAAGGCTTAGTAATATATAGACCCATCATTTCCCAGTGCCCTGTCATTGTATCTTTACCCAATGATGCTTCTTGCATCTTTGTATAAAATGCTTTGGGATGTTCAACTGGTTCAACATTCTTGATTGGTGCAATATTACCATAACCTAGAGATTGTAAATTGGGAATGTGTAAATTCATTTTTTCTGCAATATGGCCAATTGTATTAGCACCTACATCATTATAATCCTTAGCATCAGGTGCTTCACCAATACCTAAACTATCTAATACAATGAGAAATATTCTATGATACATTATGAATCCTCCTTAGCACGTGGATGTGCATTTTTATATATTTCTTTAATTCTTTTTTGACTAATGTGCGTGTAAATCTGAGTTGTAGAAATATCTTCGTGTCCTAGTAGAGATTGTAAAGTCCTTAAATCCATACCATTTTCTAGAAGATGTGTTGCGAAGGAATGCCTCATTGTATGAGGAGAGCATTCAGTTTTCACTCCAGCACCATGTGCTAATTTCTTCAATATTTTGAAAAAACCTTGTCGAGATAATTTATGTCCTATGTTATTAATAAATAAATAATTTGATTTATTATTCTTAAGTAATAATTCTCTTGCTCTTATTATATAATTTCTTAAAGCGATTGTCGACATATCAGATATCGGAACCATTCGTTCCTTATTACCTTTGCCCTTTACTAAAACATAACTTTGATTTAAATGAATATCCTCCATTTGAATATCTAAGAGTTCACTTACTCTAAGCCCAGAACCATAAATCAGTTCAAGTAATGCGCTATTTCTCAAACCTAATGGTTTCGTTTTGTCTACCTGTTCAAGAATTAGAACCACTTCATCTATTGACAACACTTGTGGTAATTTTTTCTCTATTTTGGGTGCTGAAAAAGCTTTTGCAACATCGACATCAATTTCTTTTTCAATTGAAAGAAAATGATGAAAACTTTTAATTGCTGTAAGTTTTCTAGCAAGACTTTTTGCAGTCAGTTTTTTCCTTAAACTCTTTAAGTAACCTTCAATATGTTTTTTTTCAATAAATTTAGGTTTTGTAATTTGATGATATTTTTCTAAAAATAAGACATATTGATTGAGATCCACTAAATATGATTTAATTGTGTTTTGACTTAATCCTTTTTCATTTTTCAAATAATATTCAAAATCTTTAATTAGATATTTCATATAAACACCATAAAGACTTGATTACCTAAGAATAGTCCTTTTTCAGTAAGCATAAGTCTATCTCCTTCAATTTTCAATAATCCAATATTAACTCGATCATTGAGTTGTGGATACAAATTGAAAATATCAATCTTATATTTATCTTTGATTTCAGATAATGAAACACCTTTGATCTTTCGTAAACCAAAAATCAATTCATCTTGCAATAAAGTTTTTTGATCTTGATAAATTTTTTCACTTTGTGGATTAATTAGATACGCAGAAAGTTTCCGATGATTATAGGTTCTAAAGCCATCAATAAAACCATGTGCACCTAAGCCTACACCAATATAAGTACCAAGTGTCCAATAAATCAGATTATGTACTGAGTAATGCTCTCGTTTCGCAAAATTTGATATTTCGTAATGTTCAAAGCCTTGTTTTTTGAGCTCATCGATGACAAATCCATACATTGTTGCTTCCAAGTCTTCATCCATTTGTTCAAATTGACCTTTAAGATATAGATGATGAAAATATGTTTTTTCTTCTAGAATCAATGAATAACAAGAAACGTGAGTAATATCTAGCATATTTACTTCTTCTAAATCTGTCTTTAAATTCTCAATGGATTGGCCTGGAATAGCATAAATTAAATCTATATTAATTCGTTTAAATCCAAGGTCCTTCAAATCCTTTACAACATCGTAGACTTGCTGGTTCGTATGTTTTCTATTCAGGTATTTTAATAATTGCGGATTAAATGTTTGTACACCTAAACTAATTCGATTAATACCATAATTCTTAAATAGTAATCCCTTTTCATGTGTATAACTTTCAGGATTTATTTCAATTGTATATTCATCTGGGTGAATATTTTTTAATGTTTCAAAAAGAGATGTTAATTGACTCAAAGATAATATGCTTGGTGTCCCACCACCAATATAGATTGTTTCAATTGAATCGAAATGATTACTATAGGATAATATTTCTTGTTTGAGTGCTTTCAAGTATGTGTCAATAGTATCCATATTTTTGGGAATGCTTTTTATAAAATCGCAATAATGACATATTGATTCACAAAATGGAATATGAATATACAGACCTTTCAATTAAATCACTTCCTCACTTCTATTATACAGCATTTGGTTTACATAATAAAGAATAGTGATGAGGTTTACTCATCACTATTTGATAGTATGGCCATGAATGCTTCTTGAGGAACATCCACTTTACCAATCGATTTCATTTTCTTCTTACCTTCTTTTTGTTTAGAAAGTAATTTCTTCTTTCTTGTAATATCTCCACCGTAACATTTCGCGAGGACATCTTTACGCATAGCTTTGATTGTTCTTCGTGCAATAATCTTTGTTCCAAGCGCTGCTTGAACAGGGATTTCAAACATTTGTCTTGGAATTAGCTCAACCATTTTATCACAGATTATTTTACCTCTATAATATGCAAAATCTCTATGCACGATAATCGATAATGCATCAATGACTTCTCCATTGAGTAAAATATCCATTTTTTCAAGTCTTGAGGGTTTATAACCTGACATTTCATAATCGAAGGATGCATAACCTTTCGTTGATGATTTCAACTTATCGAAGAAGTCATAAACAATTTCGGATAATGGAAGATCATATGTAATATGAACACGATTTGCATCTATATACTTAATATCTCCAAAAATTCCTCTTTTCTTCTGTGAAATATCCATGATTGCACCTACATATTCTTTAGGTGTCATTATAGTTGCTTTCACATATGGCTCTTCTATAAAATCAATTCTTTGAGGATCAGGTAATTTTGATGGGTTATCGATAGAAATCATTGATCCATCAGTTAAATGAATATGATAGATTACCGAAGGTGCAGTTGCAATTAATTCAATATTGAATTCTCTACGAATTCTCTCTTGAACAATTTCCATGTGTAGCAATCCTAAAAACCCGGTTCTAAATCCAAAACCCAAAGCTTGAGAAGTTTCTGGTTCATATACAAGTGATGCATCATTAAGAATTAATTTTTCTAATGCATCTTTCAAATCATTAAATTGGTCTGTATCGATGGGATATAAACCACAAAAAACAACAGAATTCATTTTTCTATATCCAGGTAGGGCATGATGTGACCTATTATTAGCTAGTGTAATCGTATCACCAACACCAACCGTATTGATATCTCTGATTGAAGCTGTTAAATAGCCAACATCTCCAGGTCCTAAAATATCTCTTTTAACGATTTTAGGTGTGTGAACTCCTACTTCTATAACTTCATATTTTGCTTTTGAAGCCATAAATTCGATAATATCACCTTTTTTAACCGTACCATTGACAACTCTAATATAAGGAATAACACCTTTATAGGCATCAAACAACGAATCAAAAACAAGTGCTTGAAGCGGAGCATTCTCATCTCCTCGAGGCGCTGGAATATCTGTGATTATTCTTTCTAAAATTTCTTCAATTCCCAATCCTTCTTTTGCTGATGCTAAAATTGCATTTTGGGCAGGTATTCCAATAATATCTTCAATTTCTTTGATTACTTTTTCAGGTTCAGCTGAAGGTAGATCAATCTTATTAATAACCGGGATAATTTCTAGATTATTATCAATAGCCAAATATACATTTGCAAGCGTTTGAGCTTCAATTCCTTGTGCTGCATCTATGACTAAAATAGCACCTTCACAAGCTGCTAATGATCTTGAAACTTCGTATGTGAAATCTACGTGACCTGGAGTGTCTATCAAATGCATAATATATTCTTGACCATCTTTGGCTATATAATTCATTTCAACAGCATTTAATTTGATAGTTATTCCACGTTCTCTTTCAAGATCCATAGAGTCTAAAAGTTGCTCTTTCATATCTCTATCACTAACAGTATTTGTCTTTTGTAAGAGACGATCTGCAAGTGTTGATTTTCCATGATCAATATGAGCAATTATGGAAAAGTTTCGTATTTTCTTTTGTCTTTCATTCAATGAGGTTTTGGTCATATCACACATATCCTTCCGCTTAATTATTGTATCATTATTAACCACATTTTAAAAGGCTTATAACAAGAATTATTCAATAAAGTGATAATCTAAAGTTCGAAAGCGTTTTTACTGAAAATATAGCTGAAACTGTGAGTATATTCTTTGACTAGCGTATATATTCACTATAAAATCAAAGTGTAAGATACGATTCTAGGAGGAATAAAAATGAAGAAGTTATTATTAATGATATTTATTTTCATGCTGTCAATGAGTTTGTTTGCTTGTTCAAGTACTGATATAGAAACTAAAGGTTATGGATATGGAGTTAGCTATCGTCTAGTACATAGTCATTATGTCGGTGTAGCTGAAGTTGTTATTGATGGAAATGATAATGTTGTATCAATCAAGTTAGATGAATATTATCTACCCTATACGTTTGCAGCTATTGAAGTAAATGATGCTGAAAATCTACCATCGGACATTCTAGCGGTTGTCGGTTCAAGAGGAACAACTTATTATGCAAAATATGTTAGCATAAATAGCACAATCTTCACTGGTCAAGTTCTTGGTGAAGAAGGTGGTCAAAGTATCAATTATTCAACACCTGGTGTCGATAATATTGAAAGCTGGGCTCTAACTGAATCAAATGCTAAAATTTATGTTGATAGTGTTAAAGCAGGTAAGGTATTTATTGCAAATGCTGATGGAACTGAAAGTGACTATGTGAAAGCAAATGTTAATGCTAAACTTGGATGGACGAAATCTTCGACAGGTTATTGGACAAATCCATCATCTTATCCACTTGGCTGGGGTGGCAATATCAAAGCAATCACAGATTCTTTAATTGGATCAAAAGTAACCGCTAATGAATCTCAAATCACTAACGATGATTCTTGGGTAATAGGAGATTTAGTTACTGGTGCTACATTAGTTGATTTCTTAGATTATTACACTGTGATTCAGCAAGCTTATCAAAATGCACTTACAGTAAATCTTTAATATTCAGTAAATTAAAAAAGGCAACTTTTATTGCCTTTTTTTTATAAAAAAAGAGCCAAACTGGCCCTTTAAAAATCTTCTTCTATTTCTTGATTTGTAAATTCAACAAGAACTTCTAATACTTTTTTCGAATCAGCTGCTGTTACTCGAACCTTTACGTTCTGATAATTAAATTCATCTCCAATACTTGGTATTTTTCCAAGTTCTTCAAGAACCCAACCATTTACAGTTGCAAAATCTAGATCTTCATCAATCTCTAAAATATCAAATACATCGTCTAAATCTGCATTACCTTTGATGCGATATGAATATTCATCAATTTTAATTATTTGTTCAATAATTTCATCATGTTCATCCCAAATATCTCCAACAAGTTCTTCTAAAATGTCTTCCATTGAGACAACACCTAGCGTGCCACCAAATTCATCTTTTACAATTGCCATATGAGACTTATTTGTTCTAAGAAGTTCTAAAAGATGTGCTACTTTCATATATTGCGTCACGTAGACTGGAGGCATAATAATTGAATCTAGTGGTTCTTTTTCAAGGACAACTAAATTATAAAAATCTTTATGATTGATAATACCAACAATGTGATCAATATTATTTTCGTATATAGGTAATCTTGAATAACCGGTATGTTTAAATGTATGGATAATTTTTTTTATATCTTCATTAATCGAAATTGAAATAACGTTTACTCTAGGTGTGAATATTTCTTCAACCTTTAAATCATCAAAATCAATAACACTTCTGATAAGTTCTCCTTCATTTTCATTAATACCACCCTCTTGTTGAACTTCACTGACATAAGTAAGTAGTTCCTGTTCAGTAATGGAAGGCGATTTATCAAATTTGAAGACTTTATTCATTAACTTTTGCCATAAACTAAAAATATAATTTAGTGGGGTTAATATGAAAACAAAAAATCTAAGAGGTGGGGTTATAGCAATTGCATATTTTTCAGGTATCTTCTTTGCTAAACTTTTAGGAGTTAATTCACCAAAAACTAAAACGAGTGTCGTCATAACTGCTGTTGATAAAGTAACACCAATATTGCCCCAATGTTTTACAAAGAAAACGGTTGCTATTGAAGCAGATGCAATATTAACAATATTATTACCTATTAAAATTGTTGTTAATAAGCTTTCAAATTTCATAGATAAATTTAATGTATGTTGTGCTCTTTTTTTACCATTTTGAATAATATGCTTCAGCTTAATTGGATTCATAGACGAAAAAGCCATTTCCGAAGACGAAAAGAAGGCAGATAATATGATTAATAAAAATAAAATTCCTATTGTGATTAAATCTTGGCTAGTCATGATTTACTTCCTTACTCATCTGTCAAAGAATCCTCATTTAAATCAGGAATCGTCACCTTGACTTTGGAGATTATTTTATCTTCTGTTTCAAGAACAACATACTTAAAACCGTTAAACTCTATTTCAATTTTTTCGTTCTCACGAGGAAATCTTCCTAATTGACCTAAAATGAAACCACTTAAGGTATCATAATCATCAACAGGTAAACCAGCCTCTATTACATCTTCGATATCGTGAATATTACATAATCCTAGAATTTCATATGTTTTATCATCAATTTGAATAATTTCTTCATCTAATTCATCATATTCATCGAAAATATTTCCTACGATTTCTTCAATCAAATCCTCTATAGTTACAATACCAGCGGTTCCGCCATATTCATCTAAAACTACTGCAAGATGATTCTTTTGTTTTTGCATCTCTCTAAATAAATCACTTGTCTTTTTTGAATCAGGAACAAAATATGGGGGTCTTATCAAAGCTCTAAGAGAAAATTTTTCATCACTATTATCAATATATTTAAGTAAATCCTTAACATGTAATGTCCCGGCTATATGGTCGATATCGCCTTCATAGACAGGATAACGTGTAAATTTTTCACCTTTAATATGTGCTAATACTTGAGTTTTTGTAGATTTTACATTGATTGCTGAAATTTCTATACGATGTGTCATAATTTCTTCAACCGTTGTATCACTGAAGTCGAAAATATTTTGAATCATTTCACTTTCTTCCTCATCAATATTACCCATTTTCCCACTTGCTTCAACAATAGTTCTAATTTCTTCTTCAGTCATTTTTCTTTCTCCATCACTCGGATCAAGACCAAAAATACGACCAATTAAAGAAGATATTGATTCCAAGAGCCAAACAACAGGAAACATCAAAACAGTCATTGCAGCGATAAAACCAATTGAACCATATGCAATCTGTTCAGGATACTTATTTGCTAAACGTCTAGGTATCAATTGTCCAAAAACAACTTGAAACACTAATAAGATAAGCACGCTTATAATCATCACAAGTGGTTCTATAAAATTTAATGATGAATCAAACCACAATGAGATTTTTGAACTAAATGTATTTACTGCAATTGCACCATTGATAAGTGCAATTAATGTAATAAAAACGCGTAAAGATGATAAATATGATTTAGGTGAATTCGTAAATTTCTGGATGCGAACAGCACGAATGTTCCCTTTTTCGGCATCTTGATTAATTTTATTATCGCTCACTACAACAAGTGCTACTTCTGATGCAGCAAAAATTGCTGACAATATAATGAGAGCAAACATAATAACTAATGAATATATCATGATTTATCCCCCTCTAAATAACAAAAAAAGACACCAAAAAAAGCATCATCTTTGTTCTTTTTGCATTTCGGATATGTTGGATCTTCGATCCTGCTACTGCTTTCTTCCATTTCTACTATTATGCCCTCCATCACGATGTGATAGATATATCATACTATTTTTATAGTCAAAAGTCAATGTTTCTAGCCTATTACGAAGATGTTTTATTATCTATAATTTGACTTGAACAGAAAGTTATATTATGCTACAATGGACTCATGGAAGAAAGTGAATTTGTTTTAATCACAAGTTACAAACTTTTATTCTAGAAACAAGACCTTCAAGACTGAAGCCTTGAAGGTTTTTATTATTAAAATATCCATATGCTACATCGATTTTTTCGTGAGAGGAAAACAACAAAAATGGCTATTGCATTTAATATTATTATCACAATATTTGGATTTTTTTTATTGATTAAAGGAGCAGATTATTTTGTTGTTTCATCTGCATCTTTAGCTAAAAAATTTAAAATTTCTCCTTTGATTATCGGTCTTACACTTGTTGCATTTGGAACTAGTTTACCTGAGTTTGCTGTTACTTTTGCTGCTTCATTGTCAGCACGAGCAGCTGGAACAACTGCAGATATAGCACTTGGAAATATAGTGGGATCAGATATTGCCAATTTAACACTAATTCTTGGTTTTAGTGCAATCATGATGCCAATTGCTGTCAAAAAATCAATGAGGAAACAAGAATTTCCATTTTTAATTGCCCTAACGATTTTGTTTGCAGCTGTTGCTTATTTCTTTCAATCTGATAAACTTATTGTTTGGTGGGAAGCTTTAATATTGTTAGCATTCTTTTCCTTTTATATGTTTCTCATGTTTAAAAGCCATCGCTCTGTAGATTTAGATGAAGAGATTCACTTTGTTGATACTAAAAAGGCAGTTTTCTTACTTATCCTAGGTTTGGGTGGAGTATCATTAGGAGGCTATCTTGTCACTTCAGGAGCAGAGTATATTGCAATTGAACTACTTGTTCAATCATTTAGTATGACCGCCACCAGGGCTACTACACTCGTTGGATTAAGCATTGTATCATTGGGCACTTCACTTCCAGAGCTAGTTACCTCAATTGTTGCCGCCAAAAAGGGTGAAAACGAAATCGCATTAGGTAATGTTGTTGGATCAAATGTATTTAATACATTATTAATTGTTGGTTTATCCGGTATTGTAACACCTCTTGGTGTTAATGGTGATGTCTTAGTTGATATGCTAATTCTGATTGGAATTACTTTAGTTACAATCTTCTTCTGTTTTACAGGTAGTAAAATTTCAAAACTTGAAGGTTGGTTATTACTAGGTATATATTTCACATATATTACATTTATTATCATTAGAGCTCTAGGTCTTTTATAAAAGGCTCTTTAAAATAGGTTGTGGTTTTTAGGAAACACACCTTTCAAATGGGTTGTGGTGTCACACCCCTTTAAAATAGGTTGTGGTGCACAAATATAGGCATGTCAGATTGATATCTGATAT
>Ga0265596_1000743_pt1 | contig 17504 bp, 6 predicted proteins | sample saktaG_FD_190143 | JGI IMG/M metagenome (GOLD analysis project Ga0265596, IMG submission 190143) | Saline water microbial communities from Sakinaw Lake, British Columbia, Canada - sak_2013_06_06_60m | ecosystem: Environmental > Aquatic > Non-marine Saline and Alkaline > Saline ...
CTTATGTTAATTATAATGAGTTGGTTAATTTAACAATTACAATTCCTGATGAAAATTTAGGAGGCAAGGCGTTAAGTGATGTTTGGGCTGAGATAACAAAAGTTGATGGGAATAAGGAGAATGTTAGTTTGTATAATGGAAGTTGTTATGATGATGAGACAGAGATATTTGTTTTGGAGGAAGTGGATTGTGGAAGTGAAAAGGGATATGATTATGTTGAGATTGATGGTGAGCTTTTGAGTCTTGACAAATTTGAATATACAATTACAAGACCTGAAGGCGAATTTGAGTTGGTTGAGATTAATAATGAGATTGATGAACTTAAGACCCACCCGCCTGCCCTAAATAATAATTATGAAAATAAAAATATCGAAAGTCTTACACAGGACAGGTTGGGAGATGTGAGGTTAGTTGAGGTTTATGTTGATGAAGTTGGAGTTGATGAATATGGAAATATTATTAATGAAGATGGAAATATTATTAATTATGGAAATATCGAAAGTGTTACACAGGACAGGTTGGGAGATGTTGGAGAGAGTGGGGGGGAGATTGGTGAGATTGGTGAGATTGGAGTTGTTAGTTCTTTAGATAGTAGGAAGAGAAGTGGAGATGAGCAAACAGGAGAAGTAGAGCAAGATAAAGAGAGAGCAGACTTGTTGGATTTAGAAGATAATGATGTTGATGATGGGATTTTAGACTTTGAATCTCTTTTTGTAGATTCTGTCATGATGGTCAAAGTCTTCAAAAATAATAGTGTTGTTTTTGAGTCTGAAAACAAGGACAAAATGGTTTACTTGAACTCTTTTGAAATCACTCAGGTCATACCTAAGATTTTTGAAATGGTCGATAGCAGTTCTATCACAACAGATAATTTGTTTAATTTTTTTGTCGACAGCAATGGCGAGATTTTTATCTTTCCTTTTGAGTTTGTCGAGAACTTTTCTCAGTTCAGGAGAAATCTCAAAGTTGAAGGTCATTTTAACCCTATTAATTTATCTAATTTTTCTACTGTCATAGGAATGTGCGGACCATCTTCTATTTTCCTTAACTTTTCAACATATTCTTCTTTTAATTCTAGTTCATCAATAGGGTACCAGTCAATTTTATCACAAAACTCTTGGTCATCTTCAGAAAGAGTTCCTGTTTTAGTAAACCTTTCTGATATATCTTGTTTCATTAATTTTATTAATACATCACCAAGTAACTTAGAAGCAGATTTAGTTTTTAATTCTAGAGGTAGTGATATGGTTAGTTCAGACATTTTTGATTCAGGTGATAGTAAAGATAATGATTATTTAAGTTTTTTGGTAGTAAATATTGATGATAAAGGTATTGATAATTTAATGCAGGATAGATTAGATGGTTCTGATGAGCAAGATGAGGAGATAGCAGACTTGTTGGATTTAGGAGATAATGATATTAATAATATAGGAAATGAAAAAGAAAATGCTACAGAAGTAGCATCAATGGTAATGCACTTATCCCAAGTTTCTTATTTTAAGAATAACAATAACTATATAAATCTTTCATTAAATAAAAAAAATAAAAAGGGAAACCAAGTCCCTCAAGGGTTAGAGCACCTGTCTAATAAACAGGGTCTTCACAGACTTCCGGGTTCGAATCCTAACTCGAGTCCTGACTTCTTATTTGATAATCAAGATACTAAAGTCAAAACTCTCGGCCAGGGTGCCTCTACACTTTCTGAAGTAAAATGTTACAAACAAAAATGGAAATATTTTTATGAGTTAGAAGATGATGATAGGGTTATGACTCTTAATCAGGAAAGTGGAGAGAGTGAGTGGCAGGTTCCTACTAAGAGGCAGGTGTTTGATAATTCTAAATTAAGTGGTGAGATGTATAATATTAAAACTGTTGATAGCGAGGGTAAAGAGGGTGAGTTGGTTGTTAGTGAGAAGCATAGGGTTTATGTTGGTAATGTTGGTAATGTTGGTAATGTTGGCAAGGTTAGGAAGATAAATGAGGATTATAAACCAATTTCTTTTCTTAATTGTTCAGTTGTTACAACAGAAATTTTACCTTTTAACATCTCTTTAAATTCATCATCATTAGACCAGATTCTGATTTCAATTCCAGATGATTTGTATTTAAGAGCTAGTGCTGTATATGGAAAATCTTCAGGAGGACTATATTCTTTAGCTTGTTCTTCAAATTTTTCATATTCATGTCTGGGGACAGGAGATATTTTATTAAGTGTGCAAAATAATATGTACCATAATTTAGAGAGTTGTAATTTAGAATATTTAAGTAATTTTTCTTCTTTCCTTTTAAATTCTTCAAAAATATATTCAGGAGTAACTAATTCATATCCTTTGTTTTTTAATAATCTTATTAATTCTAATGTATATCCTCTTTTGATTAATGAAGCAAATATGACTTGTGCATCAACTATTAATAATTTCATTTTTTATAAATGTTTTTTAGCAACAGCAGAATTAACTTCTCTACCTAGTTCTATAGCATGTTCTTCTGTGAATTCACTTTCTTCTAATAGGTCTCTTGCTATGGAAAATTCTACTTCTTCTTGTATTTGTTCAACTAATCTTTTTAATACAAGTTTTGCTTTATCTTCTAATCCTTTTGGAACATCTAATTTAAAAGTCAGTTCTGTCATTGTGAATAATAATGATAGTTTAGAATATATAAATGTTTCTGATTTTAAGCTAATAAAAATTTCAGATATTTATTTTGAGATTGAGAAGGGTGAATTGAAAGCAGAAGATTTGGTTTTCTTGGATGGAGAGAGTAATGAGGTTGAGGTTTTGGATATTGAGATTGTTGATTATTCAGGGATGATTTATGATGTTGATGTGGAGAATGATATTGTGCTGGTTAAGAGAGATGGGTTAGTTGTCTGGTCTGGAAACTCAAATGTCTGGAATGCAACTTGGGACCATAGTGGAGTATTAGGAGATTATAATGTTGAGTTTAATGCGAATTTAACAGATGGAAGCATATTAATGGGTCCTGTTGTAAGCAACTTCACTGTTCAGAATACAACAATTAGTATTAGTTTAGGAGGGGGGAATTTAAATGTTAATACCACTGATTCAATTAATGTGAATGGAGTAATCAATAGATGGAATGGAACAGATAGCTGGGCAATTGATAATAATTTATTTTTAATTAAATTAAATGAGGTTACTGTTTCAAGCAATATTTATAATGATAGTGATTTTGATTCTGGAGCTGGTGATGGGAATGTTAATGTGAGTGTAGGTGATTTAAGATTAAATTTAACTAATGAAGGAGATGTTATAAGTTATAGTGATGATTATGTTAGCTGCACAAAATATATTGCTGATAATTATTCAAGTTATAATACTGGATGTATTGGGGGAGTTGTGTTTGATGGTGGAAAAATGGTTGGAAGTTATGGAAATATAACTTATAAATTTACAAGTCCTACTAAGTTTTATAATGCAAGTGCTTATTTAGATACTGGAAGTGCAGAAGTTAGTGGAGGTAATATAAGTTTATGGTATAGTTATGATTATATTAGTTGGAGTATTATTGATTCTACAACAAGTTTTAGTGATAGTATTGGAGATGTTTTTGATGTTGATGGTTATACAGAGTTTTATGTAAAGATAGAAGCTGATATTAGTTCTGGTGAAAATCCTGTTGAAGATATTGAAATAAATTATACAAATTACCAGTATCCAAGTTTGGGAATTTTTAATTCAACAAATATAAATCTTCCTAATGTAACTTATACTGTCTTGAAATGGAGTGAGAATTTATCTGGAAGTGGAGGAGATATAAAAATACAATTAAGAGAAAGTGATGATGGAAGTTCATGGGATGCATGGAGTTCAAATTATTCAAATTATTTAAATAATGATATTTCAAGTTTTACAAAACCTTATATTCAGTATAGAGCATTGTTAGAAACAAGCAATGGAAATTTAACTCCTGTTTTATATTCTGTTAATATTAGTTATTTTAATGCAAGCACTAATTCAACAGGAGGATATAATTATAGTGTTGAAATTCCTGTTGATAATTTAGGTGTTCAGGCTTTAGAAGTTTCAGTTGTTCAGAATTCTGTAACAGGAATTTTAGGAAGCAATTCAACAAGCATAACTGTCTGGGCAAGAACAGATGTTCCTTATTCAACTATTAAAAATTATACTGAAAGTGAGAGTAATTATTCTGTTTGGGTTAATTTTACAAGAACAGATACAGGAGGATTTATTAATGGAAGTGTTAATGTTAGTATAAGTAATTCAAGTTATATGTTAAGTGAGATTTGTTCTGGAGTAAGTCAGTGTGTGGTTAGTTGGGATGTTCCGTCTGATTTAAGTTATGGAAATTATACTGTTAATGTTTCAGGTTATAATGAATCTGGTTATTATATTAATTCAAGTGCTGGATTTTATGATTATTTAGAAGAGAAAAATACAACAGGAACATTAAAAGTTAATAATAAAACAATTGGGGATTATAGTTTTGGAAGTTTATACAGCTTTTTATGGAATGCAGAAATTAATAATACTGGAAAAGCATCAATGAATGATGTTTATGTTTATGTAGCTACATCAGAATTAGGAACTAAACTTAATATTACTCAACATACTCCTTGTTCAAGAATTTACCCTGAACAAGATTGTAATGCTGTATTAAATATAACTTTAGGAACTAATGTTGCTCCTAAAGAGGCAGGGTATTGGGTTACTTTAAGAGCTAATTGGAGTGATAATGATGGAGGTGTTGCAGGAGGAGGTGGATATATACAAGCAGATCCTACAATGTATATAATTGTTGTTGGAAATGCAACTTTAGAATTAAATAATTATTCTGTTAATTTAAGTATGCAGCATGAGTCAGATAGTAATTTTTCATTTGCAGCAATGTCAACAGGAAGTAATACTGTTTTTACTATTAGTACAAGTTTTTTACAAGGGAATATAACTGGAAATAGTAATAATATTTCTTCAAGCTGGATAAGTGTTCCAAGCACTAATCCTATTACAAGTATTCCTGCTGGAGAGCAAGAAAATATAACAATTAATATTTCTGTTCCTGTTCAAACATCTCCTGGAAATTATACAGGAAGAATTAATGTTAGTGCAGTTGCAGGAGGTGAGAAGTTATTGGATTTAGGAATTGAAGTTCTTGAAAATGGCTCTTGGCATTTATCATCAGATGCTAATACTAATTTTACATATAATAGAACTTTTTCATTAAGCACTGCAGGAGAAATTGGAAATTTTACAATTGTTAATATTGGGAATATAAATCTGACAATGAATTTAACTTATTCTCCTAAAGGAGAGTGCAGTGTTGGAGCTGGTGCTCCTCCTTGGGATTATACTTGTTTTCCTGGTTTGTTTAGTATTAATAATGTGGATGGAAGTAATCCTGGTTCTGTAAATATAACTAAAGGAGAAAATACAACATTTAGTGTTCGTCATAATGGAAATTTAGCTTTAGAAAAAATAGATATAAGAGTTGTTATTGGGCTTTATAATGCAAGTGCAAATCCTATTCAAGATTATATTGAAGATGCATGGAGTATTGAAGAGCAGGCACCTAATGTAACTAATATTTGGTTTTATTATGAAAATGTAAATGGAAGTGTGGCTGAACAAAATGCTAATTTAACAATAAAAGTAAAAGCAACAGATGATGTTGCTTTGAATTTATCAGGAGCAACTCTTAATATCTCATGGTCAGGAGGTGCAAGCAAAACTTCTGTTAATTTAAGTGATTTAAGTTCTACATCTGGTGAGTATGAATTAAGTGGTTCTGATTATATTGTTATGAATTATACTGCTAATTACACTCCAACAACAGGAGGAGCAAGTGGTGCTGTATATAATGTAATAGCAAGGGTTTTAGATAATACTGGAAAAGAGATTGTTTCATCTGAATATAGTTTTACATCTTATGGAACAACAACAATTGAATTAAGCCAGAATTATTCTGAAGCAAATGTTTCAAATGTTGATTTAAATAATAAAGGAATTGTTTATGTTAATTTTACAATTAATAATACTGGTTATGTAAGAGGTTATAATCCTGAATTAGGTTTTGTTAAAAATGAAAGCATGGTTATTAGTAATTATAGTTTTAGTAATATATCAACTGATTCAAAATTAAGTTATGTTGCTCAAATAAATGTTTCTGAATTAACTGCACAAGGTTCATATAATGTTAGTGCAATTTTAACATGGACAAATCCTAATACAGGAACTTCAAGTGATTCTGTTGTGTTTGTAATTAATGTTGCTGAAAATAAATCTATGGTGACTAATCCTTTGAATACTATTACTACATCTCTTGGTTCTGGTTCAAGTAATTCAAGTATTTTAGAAATAAATAATACTGGTAATACTTTGTTGTCTGAAATGAATTTAGACTGTTATACAGGAACATTGTGTTCAAGTATAACTATTGGTTATAATGAATCTGATTTTAATATTGCAAAAAATAGCTCAAGGTTAATTAATATAAGTTTAACTGCTTCTGCTGGATTAGCTGCAGATACTTATATTGGAACAATAAATATTTCTGAATCTAATATTTCTAAAACAATTGATATACAAGCAGTTGTTCCTGAAACAAAAACATGGACAATATCTGATACATCTTTAAATGTAACAAAAGGTTCTGATACATCTGGGGATTTACAGTTAATTACAATTAATAATACTGGCAATATTGACATGACTTTTAATTTAGCAAGTTCAAATACAAGTTTGTTTGATGTAAATCAAAGTTCTATTGATGTCTCATTGGCAACAAGCAGACAGTTTACAATTAATTATTCTGCTCCTCATGAAGAAGGAGAATATATTGGGGTGATTAATATAACAAATACAGATGCAGGTGCAAATCCTGTTCAGAGAAATATTACAATTAATATGACTGTAACTTCAATGGGAATTGATATTCTTTCTCCAACAGAAGTAAGTCCTTTAACAAATGTAACTGCTGGGCAAAATATAGAAACTCATGTTGATTTAACTTATCAAGGAAGTGATTTAACAAGCAATGCAATATGGAATATTGTGATAGGGGGGAGTAATTGCACTAGTGTTAATTCAAGTTATGATTCTGGATTAGGTTATTGGAATATTACATGCAATGCTCCGAGTATTGCTGATGGAAGAGATTATAATTTAACTGCAATTGCTACTCATGATACTTATGGAGAAAGGCAAGATAAAGAAGATAATGCAATAAGTTATTTAGATATAAGTGCTCCCAGTTTTGCTGTTATAAGAAATCATATTAATTCAGGAAGTAATATAAATTTGCAGGTTAATGTAAGTGATAATGTTGGTATTTCAGATGTCTGGTTTGAGTTGACTTATCCTAATGCAAGTGTTTATAATATAAGCAATAGCACTAAGATTTCAATGAGTTTATCAGGAGGTTATTATATAAATAATAGTTTTGCTTTAAGTGATGTAGGAGAGTATTTAGTTAATTATAGTGCAAATGATACAACTGGAAATTTTAATTCAACATTAGATTGGTTTGAAGTTTTAGATAGATATAATTGGGTTGTTAAATTATTAGATTATAGAAATACTGCTGTTGCTAATGTTAATATAAGTTTGTATAGGCCAAGTTCTATATTTTTAATGAGCAATACTACAAATGCTTCAGGAGATGCTGAGTTGTTTGTCAATAAAAGATTTTATGATATGAATGTTTTGATTACAGATGACAGGGTTATTGTTAGAAATGTTAATTTTTCAAATTGGAGTCAGTCAAATATGAGTTTTAATTTGGATTCAATAAATGCAGAAGAGTTAAGTGAAATAGTTACTTTGTATAAATCATTTATTGGGATTGCAAGTAATTCAACTGGTTTAGATGATAATAATGTTGAAGTTAGTTTTAATTATTCAGGGCAAAATTATGATAATCCAACTTTGTTAAGTATTGTTAAATGTTCAAATTGGGATTATGCAAATAGAACTTGTTCAGGGGGATGGTCTGCTGTTAGTAGTTCGAGAAATATTGATAATACAAGTATTAGTGGAAATTCAACTGGATTTAGTACTTATTTTTTAGCTGAAAGTAAATGTGGTAATGGTTTGTGTGAAACAACTTATGGTGAGACAAGTTCTAATTGTGCTGCTGATTGTGTAACTGCGCAAGGTGGGACTACAGTAGTTAGTAGTGGTGGTGGAGGTGGTGGAGGAGGTGGTGGAGGTATTAGTTCAACTGATTTAAGTAAAATTGAAGAAATGATTAAGAGTTTTCTTAATATTGGAGGTGTTAAATTAGAAACAACTTCAATTTATAAAGAATTATTTGCAGGAGATACTACTTCATTTAGAATACATTTGAGAAATACTGTTAATAGTGAGAAGACAATTTCAATGGAAGCAGATGGAGATATAAAAGAAATGTTATTTTTTGAATCAAGTTCAATAACTCTTGAACCTAAAGAAGAAAGAGATGTTTTAATAAAAATTATTGCACCTAAAACAGCAGAGCCTGGTAATTATGATGGTGATTTAGTTTTGAAATCAGGTGAAGAAGAAGGAAAAATTCCTGTTACAATTAGGATTCTTTCACCTGAAGGTAAGTTATTAGATGTTAAGATACAGCCATTATCCCCAACAGTCAGGCCTGGAGGTGTTTTAAGATTGCAAACTGATTTGCTGAATCTAGGAAAAACAAAAAAAATTGATGTTCAGTTTGATTTGCAGTTATTGTATCCTGATACAGGAGAGTTAGTAACAAGAACAGAAGAAGCATTTGCAGTTGAAACTTCAATGAGTGTTGTTAAGAATTTGACTATCCCTGAAAATACTCCTGTTGGAAACTATATGGTTAAAGCTGTTGCATATTATTCAAATAATGAAGTAGATGGAACAATGCAGGCAAGTTCAATTGCTTATGTGAATGTTCAGTATCCGTTTTTTATGAGAAAGTTATTTGGAATTCCAGTATGGCTGATTTTTATAATAATTGCAATTATTGGCATGGTTATTGGAGGCATTTTTTATTTAAGATGGTTAGAGTATAAAGCAAAGAGATTTAAAACTAAATTAGAATTTAATAAACTTCCTCATCCAGGACCTTCATCTGGATTTGTTGGAAAAATTGCAGAAACAGATGTAAGAGCATTTAGTGATTTGAATAAACTGCAGATGCATACTTTGGTTGCAGGTGCAACTGGTGGTGGAAAAACAGTTGCTGCACAGGGGATTATTGAAGAAGCATTGGTGCATAAAAAATCTGTTATTGTGTTTGATCCAACTGCACAATGGACTGGATTTTTAAGAAAATGCGAGGATAAAGGAATGTTGAAAAGATATAAATATTTTGATATGAAAAAAGGAAATGCAAAATCATTTAATGGAAGTATTAAAACAATACATGACCCATATGAATTGATTAATATAAAGAAGTATTTGAATAAGCCAGGAGAAATTACAATATTTAATGTAAGTCATTTAACTCCTAAAGAAATTGATGTAGTTGTTGCTTCTACTATTGAGCAGATATTTAAGTCAGAACCAGAAGAATCAAGTACATTAAAGACATTAATTGTTTATGATGAAGTTCATAGATTATTGCCTAAGTTTGGCGGAAGCGGGCAAGGATTTGTTCAGTTGGAAAGAGGAGCAAGAGAGTTTAGAAAATGGGGAATTGGTTTGGTTTTAATTTCGCAAGTATTAAGTGATTTTGTTGGAGAAGTAAAAGCAAATATTGGAACAGAAATTCAAATGGGAACAAGATATGAAGGTGATTTAGAAAGAGTTAGCATGAAGTATGGAGAAGATGTTTTGAAGAGTGTTGTTAAAGAGCCAATTGGAACTGGAATGGTTACTAATGCTGAGTTTAATTCAGGAAGACCTTATTTTATTGCTTTTAGACCTTTATTGCACAGCACTAAAAGATTGACAAATGATGAATTAAAGAAATATGAAAAGTATTTTGAAGAAATAGAAGATTTAGAATATCAGTCTTTTCAGTTAAAGAAACTTGGTGTTGATGTTTTTGATTTAAAATTAGAAATAAAACTTTCAAAAGATAAAGTCAAACAAGGACAGTTTCAGATGGCTGATATGTATTTAGAATCTTTAAGACCTAAAGTAGAAGAGCAGTGGTCTAAGTTGGGTAAGAAGCCAATGCATTTGGTTAAAAAGAGAATGAGGAAAGAAGAAGTTATGGCAGGAATTTCTATAGCTAAGCAAGAAAGAGAAAAAATTATTAAAAAAGAAAAGCAAAAAGGAGAAGGAGTAAGTTTTGATAAAGAGCTAATAGATATTAGGAAATTATTAGAGGAGAAAAAGAAAAAAGGTGCTAAGACATCTGATGTTGAAATGAAGTTGAGTAGTTTAAAAGACAGGTTGAAACCATTTAAAGGAAAGAAAATTCCTGCAAAAGATGCTAAAGGGGTTAGACAAGAGATTGATGGATTAAATAAAATGATTGGGAAGTTGTGAATAGGTAAGGGATTAAGAGTATTATGAAATGATTGATTAGGGTTGTAGTTTGATAAATGAGTTGGAGATTAAAAGGGTTGGGAGTTTGAAAAATATTAAGAGTTTGTGAATTAGTAGAGGGTTGGGAAGTAGTGAAGTTTTTAGGAACTCAAGAATTTTCAATTCTTGAAGGTGCTTAGAATTTAGAAAATTCTGATATTAGAAATATTTATATACTCTCATCAATTGATACAGGGATGCAGATCATAAAACAAAAATCAAAACCAAAAATATATCCTGTTAGATATCCAAATTTACAGACTGTCTTAATGGTTGAAAATTTTATTAGAGAACATAATTCTGAATTTAAGAAGATGGAAATATTTGAGAATCTTCCTAAAAAAATGATGTGGCAGACTTTCCAGATTATAATGAGATATTTAGAGGACAATTTAAAAATAATTTATGAGGAGGATGGAGTGATTACTTACATTTGGAATCCAGAGCTTGTTAAAAAATACAGTGGAAGGAAAGATTTAGAATGGCGAGAGTAATTTTTACAGATTTAGAATTAAAAAATGCCTTCAAAAGTTTATCAGATGAAGACCCAATTAAGAAAGCATTAAAAAGAGCTTTTGAAGATATTGAAAATAATTTTAGGATTGGTAGACCTGTAACTAAAGATGTTTATAATAAAAAGGGTATTAAAAGTGTTTTAAAAAAATATGGGGTTGATAATTTAAGAATTTATAATTTGCCTTCTGCTTGGAGATTGATTTATAGTGTTTCCTCAGATCAAATAGAAATTATTGCAATCATCTTAGACTGGATGGATCATAAAGAGTATGACAGATTATTTAAATGAAACTATAAAAATTATTGGTAATTAAGGTATTATGTGAATTATAAGAAAGGAAAAAAGATTGGAGAAATATTAGAGGGTGAGAAGGAAATTTAAGAAGTTGTGAATTAGTAGGGGATGAAAAGGAAAATTTAAGAAATTGTGGAAAGAAAAAGATTGAGGAAAATTAGAGAGGGAAACAAAAGTTTTGAAAAAAAGAGGGATAAGTCATTGTATATTAGTTTCCGATTGGAAACGAAAGGTTTAAATATTAGTTTTGTGTTGGAAACTTATGGGAAATGTTGATGAAATTATTGAGTTGTTAAATCCTTGGTGGAAGGATGATGAAGTTAGTGAGAAACTTGCAAAACCTTATAAAAGAAAAGTATTTAATGAAATCACAAGATTAATTAATTATAGACAGATAGTTATTTTGTCTGGCTTAAGAAGAGTTGGAAAAACAACTTCTTTTTATCAGATTATTCAAAAGTTATTAAAAAAAACAAATGCAAAAAATATTTTTTATTTTAATTTTGATAAAGAAGTTAATGATATAAATGAAATTCTTGATTCTTACCAAGAACTTAGTGATGTTAATTGGAAAAAGGAAAAAATTTTTGTTTTTCTTGATGAGATAACTAAGCTTAATCAATGGGCAAGTAAAATTAAATTAATTTATGATGCTTTTCCAAATATAAAATTTATGATATCTTCTTCTAGCAGCACTATTTTAGAAGAAGAGGCTATAAAGAATCTTGGAGGAAGATATTTTTTGGTTAATATGGGACCCTTAAGTTTTACTGAATATTTAGAATTAAGGGGAAAAAATAAATTTTTAAAAAATATTAATTTGTATGAGAAAGAGATAAGAAAAGAATTTAAAAGTTATCCATTAAAGAGTTTTCCTGAAATTATTGAATGGGATGATAAATTGTTAATTAAAGATTATTTAAGGACGACAATAATTGATAAAGTTATAAAGGGTGATCTTTCAGAAAGATTTAAGAATGTTAATAAAGATTTGCTTTTTAATCTTTTGAAAATATTTTATAATGAACCAGGGATGTATTTAGATTATGATAGTTTTTCAAAAAAATTAGGAGTAAGCAAAAAAACCTTAATTGATCATATTTTTTATTTGGAGTTTTCATATCTTTTAAGAAGAATAAGAAATTTTAGACCAACTATGTTTACATTATCAAGAAAAATGCAGAGAGTATATTCTTATTGGGGGGGTCTTGCTTATTGTTATTCTGATAATTATGATAAAATAATGGAGAATATTGTTGCGAGTTTTATTGATGCTAAATATTATTGGAGAAAAAATGATAAGGAAATAGATTTTTTAATTATAGAGAATAAAAAGATAATTCCAGTGGAGGTTAAAAATAAAAAAGAATTATCAAAAAGAGATTTAAGAAATATGAAGTATTTTTTGGAGAAGTATAATATAAAGGAGGGGAAGATTATTTATAATGGTAAGGAAGATGAAGTTAAGATTGGTAAGTTGAAAATTAAACTTATTCCTTTATGGAAGTTTTTGCTGAGGGAGAATGATAATTCATTGTGATTATGAAAGATAAATTAGGGGATGAAATAAAAAGATTTGAAATTTATAAAAATTACAAAATAAAACCAAATGTTTATTTTGCAATTAGAATTGATGGAAGAAACTTCTCTAACTTTGCTAAGAAAATGAAATATAGGCAACCTTATGATGATAAATTTAAACAAATAATTGTTAAGGTGGCTAAGGGTTTGATGGAGGAATTTAATGCAAGATTAGCTTATACTCAGAGTGATGAAATATCATTAATATTTGATAAAAACTTAAATTTATTTGATAGAAGAATAGAAAAATTAATTTCAATAACTGCTTCTTATGCGAGCTGTAAATTTAGTCAAGAAGTTCAATTAAAAGATAGGATAGTTATGTTTGATAGTAGAATAATTATTTTTTCAACAAAAGAAAAAGTATTGGATTATTTTCAATGGAGGCAGATAGATGCTATGCGCAATGTTTTAAATTCTTGGTGTTATTGGACATTGAGAAAAAAAGGAAAATCAAAAAAACAAGCTGAATCTGAGTTAAAAGGGAAAGGCAAAGAATATAAGGATAAGCTTTTGTTAAATTATAGAATTGATTTTAATGATATTCCATTATGGCAAATTAGAGGAATACTTTTTAAATGGGAAAAATATCATAAACAAGGATTTAATCCCATAGAGAATAAGAAGGAAATAGGTTTGAGAAGAAAAATAAAAATAAATGAAGAATTGCCGATAGGTCATGAATTTAGAACTTATATAAATGATTTGTTGGGAAAAAAATAAGAAATTAGAAAAGAGGAAAAAAGAACAAAAAATATAAGAAAAAAAAGGAAGAGATTAAAAATGAAATTGGTTTTGGATAGCTTGATATAAAAATCCAAAAAAGAAAGGTTTAAATGATTTGGATATTATTAAGATGTGGATAAACTTAAAAATAGAGATATCTTATTAATAAAGAAGATAATATAAATTTAATAAAAAGAAATTGAAAGTTTGAATAATATTTAATATTATATAAAAAAGGTGAAAAATAAAAGAGGTGAAAATGGTATTTGATTTTTTAAAGAAAAAAGATAGTGTTCCTGATGTTGGACAAGAAGAAGTTTATGATGAAAAGAAAAAAAAGAAAGAGGATAGTTTTAAAAATAAGCTTATTGGGAAATTAAAAAAACCAATTGGGGGAAAAGATGAAAAGATAGATAGTGGGAAGGTTGGAGTGAAAGATGATAGTGGGGTTGAGAAAGCAGGAGGAGTTGGAGAAGTTAAACCTGTTGTTGGAACAGGAAGTGGGGGGGCAGGAAGTTTTAAAAATAATCTTGTTAATGAAAATACAAAATTAGAAATTAGTAAAATCAATGCAAGAATAGAAGCTATAAATGCTTTGCTTAAGGGTTTTAATGAAAGATTTTCTAATGCAAGTCAGCAAATAGGTGAAGTAAGGTCAATGATTTTATCAAATGAAAAAAGTGTTTCTAAAATGTCTTTAGAAGGAAGAAAAGCTGCTGATTTAGTAAAAGAAGTAAAACCAGAAAAGTTGAGACTAGATTATCAGAGGTTTGATTTAAAATTAACAACTCTTGGAGAGAAGTTAGAAGGGACTAAACAGTTTTCAGAAACTATTATGAATGAGGTTAAGGATTTAAGAAGAAAAGCAGGAGTTTTTGTTGGGACAGATGCTTTATTAAAATTAAATGAAGAAGTTAAAAAGGATTTAGTTGAATTACAGAGAATAGGAGCAAGAGTCAGGGTTAATGCAGATAAATCTGAGCAGTTATTTGTTGAATTAAGAAGAGGTTTTGCAGAAAATCAAAAGTTAAATGAGGTTTTTAATAATTTGGATAATGCTTATGCTAATATGCAGAAAGATGTTGAAAAATTTAAAATAGATTTTAGTAATGTGGTTAATAAATCTGATTTTAATGATTTTCAAAAGAAAGTTCAGGATAGGATTTTAGCCTCAGAAAACACACTTTCAGGTATTGGCAAGGTAAAAGAAGAGAATGAAAGACTTGCAGATTTGATTGAGACGATTCTTGCTGTTTCTAAAAAGAACGAGGATGATATTGCAGATATTGCAGTTACAATTGGAGATGAAAATATAAAAAAGGTTAGTGATTATGATGAAAGATTTAATTTGGTTCTGAAAATAATGGATGAAATTATAGATGAAATTAAGAGAATTAAAGGTGTTCCTGTTTCAAAAAAAGTTTTTAAGAAACCTGTTGCTGAAAAAGTTGAGGAACAAATTAAGAAACCAAAATTAGCTGAAGAATCCTCAAGAGAAAATCTTTTAGGAATCTCAAAAGGGAAAGTTGATAAGTGGGCTACTAAAAATAAAGAAAAAGCTCCAGAAGGAAAAAGTGTTGTTGATTCTGGAAAAACTGAAACAGATGAATTGAAAGAAGTTGAGGAAAAAGATGATGTTATAAATGTTGAAAAAACAGAGAGTTCGAGTGTGAAAAAACCAGAGGGTTCAAGTGTGAAATTAGGGGCTGAGAAAATGAGCAGGATTGATAATATAAAAAGCAGGATTAAAGAGCTGATTAATGCAAAAACAAGCCTTAAAGATTTGAAAGGCATTCAGGAAAAAGAAAGAAAATTAGCTAAGAGGATTGTAGGAAGAAAGGAAAAGAGTGAATTAGCTAAGAGGATTGTAGGAAGGAAAGAAAAAAGTGAGGAAGTAAGGAGTGGAAAGATAAAAAATAGAGAAGTGGGGAGAAAAGAAAAAAATGAATCAACTAAGAAAATTGTTGGAAGAAAAGAAAAAAGTGAAAACATAAAGAGAAAAAAGAAAAGTGTGAAAAAGATTAAGGAAAAGAGCAAGGTTTCAAGAAAAATATTAGGTGCATTAGAAAAAGCAAGAGGTGAGAAAAGAAAAATATATTTAAAAAAGAAGAGAGAGGAAAAGAGAGAAGAAAGAGCTGAGGAGAGAGTGAGAAAAAAAAGGTTAAAGTCATTGGAAAAAGCAAGAGGAGTGAAGCATGAAAACTTTGAAAAAAGAGAAAAAATAAAAAAACAAAGATTGAAAAATTTAGCAAAGGCGAGGAGAGTTAGGAAGAAAAAAAGAAAAATTTAAATACACTCTTTTCTTATAAAATTAATAGAAGGAGGTGAAAAATGACTGTTCAAACAAAAAAGATGAATGAATCTTCTTTTGCAAAAATTGTTAAAGAACTCAATGCAAATGCTGAGTTAATCAGAACACGACAGGACGAGAAACAGGCAGTTCTGAATGATTTTGATAAAGAAAAAAATAGATACAAAACAGGAAAAATTTCTGAGAAAGCATTAGAGTCTTCAGTAATAAAGACAAATAAAGAGTTGAAGAAAATAGATGAGAGTGTAAGAAGTAGTATGAGAAATGTTAATGCTTTAACAATGCAGGCAAGAAGAGTTGTGTCAAAGCAATCTCCTAGAACAATGAGAGTTGTAAGTGGACACAAAAAAAGAAGAGTAGGGAAAAGAAAAAAGAAATAATTTTTATTTTTTTATTTTTTTTAATTATTTTTTTTAAGTTAATCTACTTAAGAAAACAGTATCATTAATATTACATAAGCTAGGCTTTAGGGGGCAGTTCTAGCTGTATTTTTGAAAGAATAATAAGGAAGCCTGTATTATGTGTGGAGGATGCTACATTGTTTTAGAGAGTGCTTTGTGCCTCTTGGTCTTATGGTAGAACATTTAGTAACTAAATTTACGAATTTTAAAATCTTTGATTTATGATTTTAATTTATCTTCAATATTTTGTATTCTTTTATTAAACTCTTCTTTTTTAAGTTCTCTACTTGATTTAGATTTCTGGGGGATTGATTCTTGTTTTTTTCTTAAAAAGTCTATTACTCCTATTTTTTTATATAAGACATAGATAATAAATCCAAGAGCTATTACTACTAATATTAATAAGAGTATAATAATTATCCATAACCATGAAAATTCCATTTTTGCAATAGGTGCCTCTTTTTGAATTTTATCATCAACATTATTTAAACAATCATCTGCATTTTTAATATTGTCTTTTGCATTAATAAACTCTTCTTTTTTTACATTAGATTCTAATTCAAGGATTATCTCTTCGCAGTTGTTTAGTTTATTTAATATATCTTTGTCATTTGTTTTTTCTCTTATTTCTTTTGCTCTTTTTTTAAGACGATTAATCTCTTTTTCCAGGAATTCTTCTAAGGAGGTTACTATTATTTTGCTGTTCTTTTCTTTTGTTAATTCATCACTTTTAATTCTAAATTTAAAATCATATTCTCCAATAAAATCTGAAACAAGAAAATTTATTTCAAATCTCTTTTTTTCTCCAATTTCGAGAGTATTAATTTTTATAGGCTTTATTATAAAAAAATCTTTGTTTAATGTTCCTAAATCTAAGACAATGTTATTTAAGATTTGGTTTCCTGTATTTTCTATTTCAAGGAAAACTGTTTTTTCAATGTTTTTTGCGAGATATATTTCATCATCTGATATTATTTTAAAATCAGCGCCTTTTTCTGGCATTACCGGAGTTATTGCTCCACCTCCTCCACCTCCACCACCACCCCCGGTTGAGCATGTTCCACAATCTTGGGAACAAGTTGAGCATGATTCTCCATTATTGCAAATTCCATCACCACAATAAGCTTCTCCTGAAGTTGTTGAAAATGTTTTATATGCTCCTGCTTTTTCTGTATTTGAATAATAACCTATGAAAG
>Ga0265596_1000744_pt1 | contig 17504 bp, 14 predicted proteins | sample saktaG_FD_190143 | JGI IMG/M metagenome (GOLD analysis project Ga0265596, IMG submission 190143) | Saline water microbial communities from Sakinaw Lake, British Columbia, Canada - sak_2013_06_06_60m | ecosystem: Environmental > Aquatic > Non-marine Saline and Alkaline > Saline ...
TGGCCACGTATCTGATGCCTGCCTTCCTCCCCCCCGCTCAGAGAGCCACCCGGTCCATAAGCCTATTTTGTTCAGGTAGACGCTGACCACGACACTCCCAGCGCCGCCGAGGTCTTCATCGTACAACTGCTTTTGTGTGGGGGCAACGTTGTGCTCGTGTATCAGCCCGGCGTACCATTCCAGGGCCTCAATGGTCAACGGGTCGTCAAACGTCGGGCCGATGGGGTTTTGCAGATCATCGAACAGCCGCCCACCGTGCTGATAGATAAACGACACCGCATCATAGATTCTGTCAGTGGGGGCATAACCAAAGACGCTTGTCTCTGGATCGCGCAAGGCGAGGGCTCTGTCCAGGAAATCGCCCCACGTCCATCCGGCCTCAGGATAAGGAACGTCGTATTGATCAAACAAGTCCTGGTTGTAGAACATCACCAGCATGTCCACACCAGCCGGGATGGCCCACACCCCGCCTTCGCTGGTGAAAGCTTCTACCGTGCCAGGGTAAAAATCGGACAGATCGAAGGATGCATCCTGCTCGATGAACGGGTCCAGGCTCAGGACATCGCCTCGCTCCCGTAGCTCACTCAGGTTAAACGATGAGCTTACGAAGACGTCTACGTCGGGGTTGGTTTGTTGGAATTGTTGGAAGGAACGCCTGGGACGTATCTCGACGGTGAGGTGTGGATAGCACTCGTTGAACTCCTGGGCCAATGCCTCGTAGTATTCTGCGTCAGAGCCAGAATGAGCAAACGCGATGGTTACCGGCTCAGGCGTTGGCATAGCTCCTCCGCCGCAACCAGAGAGCGGGACAACAAGCAGACAGGCAACCACACAGGTCAGTCCCGACTGTACCAAGTTCTGGCTCATTTCTCTCACCCAGGTGTTGTTTCACCTAATAGAGGTTGACTTTCCGTCGCCACCCCGCCCGGGGCTGAAGCCATTGTAAGCGAAGCGACCTCAGCATACAAAGGCCTCTCGGCCTGTCAAATCCAGCCCCATTAGAAACTTCCCCTCACCCCTGCCCTCTCCCCAAAGGGGCAGGGGGAAATCCCCTCTCCCTCACAGGGAGAGGGCTAGGGTGAGGGTGGGACTTCGCAAGTCAAAATGAGCCGAATTCACAGGGAATCTTGGCCGTTTGTGGGGATTCACCCTCCCCCATCCCCTCCCTGGGAGGGAGGGGTGAACGCTTCACGGATCTCGACATCATGAACGTTTTCCAGACCTACGGGCAAATCCACCGTGATCCACTCGTCATCCCTGGAGCTGATCTGGTCGGCCAGTTGGCCGCCAATGTGCACACTGTAGTCGCCAGCCGGCAGACCAGCCAGGCGCAGGATGGCGACGTGCTGATCCTGCGTTCGGTTCTCCAGGGTAAAGCAGATGTCGCGCAGATTGTCGTCCACGACGATGGGCCGCTCCGCCGCGAAGCCGTCCCGATCCAGGAGTATATGCAGCCGTCGCTCGCCCCGCATCACGTGGAAGCGCTGGCGCAGGCCATCCCTGGGAATCACCTCAACGCGGCCATCAAGCTCCCTCAGCAGACCGCCGTAGGCGAACAGGCCAAACAGAGGATCCTCCATCACCACCGTCGCCGCCGTGCGGAGCGCAGCGGAGTAGCCAATCTCGATCTCGCCATCGTAGAACCACGCCCCTCGGCGGTTGTCCTTCCTGATCCACATTGGGCCATACTTTTCGGGCGTGATCGCCCAGCCAGAGGCGCCGTCGTTCTCTTCGCCGGGGTACCAGTAACCGTAGTTGGTCTCCGGGGTACCGGTATTCATCAGTGCCCACGAACTCAAATAGGAGGCGTAGCCCAGCCGCAGGTACGGCGCGGGGTTACTGGTGTGATACAAGGCGTAGTCGGCAATCGCCCAGCCCCCTGCCTGGGACATATAGCTCAGCGCGTACCGCGAAGAGATGCCTCCCCGGTAATCACCCCCCAAAAGGTAGTAAGCCGGCTCTACCCATCCCCGCAGGGCAATGTTGGCCTGGATTTGCTTTTCCATGAATTGCTCAAAATCCTCGCGTTTGACCTCCGGGTGCGAATACCACTTGTCCTTGTACTTATTATACCACAGATTTTCGTCCGACTCCATCGGATTGGCCAGTCCGTACCTGGCGATGGCATGGGAAGACTCGAAGGCGGTGGTATCGAAGGGATATTCCGAATCAAACGGATACGGGTCGTCGTACACGAAGTATTTGACCTTTTTCTCCCACTCGTTCTTCAGCCAATCCGCTTGCTCGTCCCGGCCTTCTTCGTACAGGACCTCAATGAGGTCAACGATGAGCAGTTCGTTGTAGAGACCCAGGGTGTAGGCCCAGTACCCCCGCGCCCCTGCGGGGAGATCGTCAATGCCCGCCAGGGTAAAGTGGGCTTTGGCCGTGCCGAAGGCCCGTTCCAGGTATCCGTCCTTGTCCAGGTACTTCGTCGTGCCCGGATACATCCTGGCGATCTGGTACAGGTGAAAATAGAGCATGGTCAGGTGGGGATAGTCATAGCTGCGCCACACGTGCTCCAGGCCCTTACCCTCCGAACCGAAACCGTGCTCGCTGTGGCGATTCTCGAACCAGTTGGGGACACCGTAGATGAAGTAGGGATACGGTTCCTCCTGATCGGTGCGCTGGAGCTTGCCCCACACGAAGTTCTCGATGTAGTATTCGACGGCGGCAATCTCCTGCTGCACAGGATAGTGCACGTTCTTCGCCGCGATGAAGGGCGCTTTGGGCAAGGCCGTATCGTCGCAGGCCAGGACGTAGCCCCACCAGCCGTCAAAGCCATCCGTATCGTCCGGGCCACGTAGGACACTGTAGCGCATATCCCACACGGAGAACAGACCGTTGTACCATTTGTTCGGATCGCGGTGTTGCTGCTTGTTCACCAGGAACGCCGCTCGCTTCTTGATCAGCGTCTCCAGCGGCTGCGTGACGAAGAACTCCAGCACCGTATGCCTGCCATCGCCGTAGTTCACCGTCAGCAGGTTCTCTCCCAGCCGCGAGAACTTGACCTGGTAGACGTGAGTGTCGGCTTCCCTCTCGCCCAGGTATTCGATCTGGGTTTGATCGGGATACTCCGGCGAGACGGTGTGGCTTGCATTCTTGGTCCGCAGCGAGAACATGGCGAACAGGTCTTCGGGCACGGTCATGCCAGGCACCACGTGAACGTCGAGCAGGCCTTCATCGTACAGCACATCGCGCACCCCATCGTAGTCGTCGGCCCAGCGGAACTTGAAGCCGTAGGTGATCTCGTCGCCTGGAGTGCCTTTGGGCGAGAGGGTCACGCTGGTGTGGGGCTGTCGCCAGGTGCCGCGCGTCTCTCCTGCCCCGCTCACCGCCGAGTGAATATAGGCCCAATAGGGCGCGCGCACACTTCTCTTCGGATCAGGCTCGTGTTCCTCGTAGTATTCGAGCTTGGTGCCTTCCAACAGTGTCATGACCAGGTAAGGCCCAACGCCGTTGGGGCGCTCCCAGAAGATGAACGACCCGTGTCCTGAGATGAAACTATGCCTGGCCACGACCCGCGTGTAGTTCGCCAGATTGTCCTGTATGAACTGCCTGTTGAAAGGCAGCGGCAGTGCAATGTCGCCCAGTTCGAGCGCCTGGTCGGTGTTGTTATGAAAGCTCAGTGTCCAGACCAGGCTGTCTCCTCGGCGGGCGAACTGCACCGTCAACTGAAAGTCTCGGATGCCGTGGGCACCCAGCGAGTCACCCTCATAAAAGTAGGTCAAAGCCTCCGGGTCGTCCTCCCCACTGATGTGGACCTGGCGAACATCGCCCGAAGCGAAGGCAGTTGCCTCCCACCAGTCCCCCTCATCGAGCCGGTAGCGGACCACGACCTCGCCCAGGGTCTCGCCTAGCCAGATGTAATCGGTATCGAAAACGTCGTCCAGCAATTTCAGGCTGGTGATGCCACCGTCATTCCACTTCAGAACAAAAGGTGCCTGTGAGTTTCTGCTTTCTACCACCATATCTCTCCCATCGCGCTTTAGTCAAATGACACTAACTTTTCAGGCGTTCGGAATCGCCCCTAGCCACTGGCGCGGGATGCGTACCTTACGCTGCGAGACAGCGGTCGGCTTCACCCAGATGTTAGGCGATCTTTTATCGGTTATTAGTATGCAATTCATCGGTAGCCGCGTTGATCTTCAACCTTCCAATATCTCGATAACAAGATCAGACTGTAGACGCCGCTAACAAACAGGATCGCATCCTCATAGACACCATATTTAGCGATTTGGACGAATGGTGTGAATGGAATCGCACAGAAAAGCAGCAGGACGTAGATTATCTTATCAACCTGCGGTAGAGCAGTTGTCAGCAGGAGCAAGCCAAGTGCTGTCGTTGGGCACGGAAAAGTGCCAGGAAAGATTAGCCTCGCAAAATCGTGTCCAAACGCGACACCAAACAAAGGGTAGCAAAACACCAATAGCATTAGAGTCAACGTAGCATACTTTCGCCATCCGACTGTTGGAAGAGAGAACTGCATCTTTTGCCTGAATATGTCGACCGCAAACAGCACCGATACAATGATAAATATAGAACCGAAGAAGTAATTACCGTAGCTATCACCGGCCATATCCTTGGCAAGGATCAAGAACCATAGAATGCCATTCCAAGCGAATGCAATCGAGAGATATAGCTTTATCAACCAATTCTGGACCCGAACGGGTTTGAGAAAAAACCACCCAATGAGTAGAATGGCTGCGATGTAGAAAACGATCTGAGCGGGCCAGATATGAGCACTATAGGCTTCTAAAATGCTTAACCATTCTTCTCTGGGTATCAATCTCTGCCTCCATGATCATATTACTTGAAGCGTCAAATCCGAAGTGCCTACAACATGAGTCGTGCGGCATTATCTCCCAGACCCCGTCAACAGGTAGGGAAGTTGCGTTCCCTCGTTCCGCATGAGGGCCTCGACGTCATCCAGTTCCAGTGGTGCGCCGCTGGTAAAGATCTCGATCCCATCGTCGGTGACAACCACTGTATCTTCCACGCGAATGTAGAGTTTCTCTTCGGGAATCCACATCTGCGGATCTACAGCAAACACCGTTCCCGGCACCAGTGGACGATGGTGGTATCCGCCGTCGTCGTGCACGGCCATACCGACCGGATGCGAGAGGTGGCCACGGAATTCAAGGGTACGGCGGGCGCCCTCTCTGTAGATGTCTTTCGAGAACTCCCAGCTTTCCCAGACCTCTTTCATCTCCTCGGCGGCTTCGTCCATCACCTGATCCGGCGTCACACCGGGGCGGATCCTGGACAGAACCACTTTGTGGTACTCGACGATGTAACCGTACAGCTCTCGCTGCCAGGTAGCATACGTCCCGTTGACGGGCCACATACGACCTATGTCATTGGTGTAGTAGTTGCATTCAGGAGCCACGTCCATTAGCACCAGATCGCCGTCTTTCAGAGGACAGTTGTTCAGGAAGTAATGGATGTGCCAGATGTTTTCTCCGCCTGCAATGATGGGACGATAACCCTCACCCCTTGCGCCGTTCAGCAGATAGATGTAATTTGCCAGGGAGCCGAGCTGGTATTCGAGGATGCCCGGCCGCGTCACCCGCATGGCTTCGCGGATGGCGTGGGCGCAAAGCTGGCCCGCGCGGCGCATCACGGCGATCTCGCGTGGGCTCTTGACCGACCGTAACTCATCCAGGATCGGCGTCAGGTCACGCACTTCCATGTTGGGGAATCGAGAACGCAGCAAGCTGACGAGGCGCTGTTCTCGCGACGGCTGCCCATCCCACGGATCCTGGGCCACCATCTGGTTCGCCAAAAGCAGGTGGTGACGGGTCGTGGCCCGGACTCCAGCCGGGGCATGAGGGGTGTAGACCAGTTTCGCGTCGGCCAGGTGTTCCGAAAGCTTTTCCAGGCCGTAGACTCCATCGGCGCCCGTCATTCCCTTCACGAGATCAACATCTTCAACCCCTGGTGGTGCTCCCTCACCGAGCTGGGCCTCACCCCGCCGGGCGAGATAGAGCGCGGTCTTGCGTTCTGCACCGTTCATCAACAGGTAGGACTGCGGTGTTTCGAGACCACAGCAGTAGAAAAACTCGTTCGTTTGGCGAAAGATGACGTATCCGCGAGGCGCTGGGGCGCTCTGCAGCAACGCCTGGCCCTCGCTTCCAATGGCGTCAAATATCTTCTCCCGTCGGGCGACAAACTCCTCGGCAGGAAAATCTGCCCGCCATTGTGGGGCAAGCTGAGCACCGCGTATCGTTAAGGAATCCATCGTTCCATGCTCCGTCAACTTATCCACCTCTGCACCCATCTGATATGGGTGCATCCAAAATGGGTTGGTAGGGGCGGGTCTTGCACCCGCCCAGAGCGACCGCAAGGGATCGCCCCTATATAGTAGAGAACATAGATGGACGGTAAAAGGCTGGCGAGGTACTCCTCCTGCCGCCAGTATGCGACGGGCGGGTAGCGCCTCGTCCACCGTTCACCGTCCACCAGCTCATACCAAACTGAGTCACGCTGTCCTATGGTGAATTGTTTTGTGGCGTTAACAGTGCCTCGGACGATGCCGTTTAGCCCTTCAGTCCGCTCAGCACGACCCCGCGGACAAAGTAGCGTTGTGCAAGGAAGAAAATCACGATGACGGGTAGAGTTACCGCCGCCGAAGCGGCCATCAGCAGATCCCAGCGCGTATACATCACACTCCTGAAAGTGGCCAACCCTACGGCAAGGGTGAATTTTCCGGGTGAGTTCAGGTACAAGAGCGGACCCATAAAGTCGTTCCAGCCATCAAGGAACGTGAAAATGGCCACAGTGGTCAGAGCTGGCTTGGCTAACGGCAGCATAATGCGGGCGTAGATACCAAACTCACTACAACCATCAATGCGAGCCGCGTCGGCCAGTTCCTCTGGAATGGTGCGGAAGAATTGGCGTAGGAGAAAGATGTAAAAGGCCCCTCCTCCGAAGAAAAAGGGCACAGTGAGGGGGAGGAAGGTATCAATCCATTTGAGGCGGGAGAAGATCACAAAGCTGGGCACCATCAACACGACGTAAGGCACCATCATAGTGGCGAGCACGACGGAAAACCAGAAATCGCGACCGCGGAACCGGATACGGGCAAAGCCGTAAGCACAGAAAGAGGAAGTCAAAAGGACAGCTACTTCCCTCAGCAAGACAACAAACAAGGTGTTCTTCAGGTAGATGTGGAATGGTTTGTAGGTCATAGCATCCACATAGTTGGCCCAGCGAATCGGGTTTGGAATCAACTGTGGAGGGAACGCGAAGACCCTTTGCTCCAACTTGAGGGAACTGCTGACCATCCACACCAGAGGCGCTGCCATAATAATGGCTCCCACGACCAACACGAGCCAGGTCAGAGCTCGCCCCCACCCCTCTCCGCTGCACAGATGCCTGATCACGGGCCTGGTCTTGATGGATTGTTTCATAGGAGATGTTGTCATGATCCGCCTCACTAGCCTGGCTCCTCGTAGTGTACCAGGCTGCCTATATACTTGAAGATCAATAGCGTCAGTCCCATGATGATGAAAAAGAGCACCCACGCCAGGGCAGCCGCATACCCCATTTCCAGGTACTCAAACGCATTACGGTACAGGTACAGGACGTAGAAGAGGGTTGCATTCTGTGGCCCACCGTCCGTGATCAGAAAGCCCGCCGTGAAAACCTGAAAGGAACCAATGATGCCCATGATCAGATTGAAGAAAATGACGGGCGACATGAGCGGTATGGTGACGTGCCTCAACTTGGCCCAACGCCCGGCGCCGTCAATCTCCGCCGCTTCATAGAACACCTCGGGGATGCCCTGTAGGCCAGCCAGGTAGATCACCATGGCCCACCCCAGGCCCCACAAGCTCATCAGGATCATGGCCGGCAAGGCCAACTCCGGCTCCTGCAACCAGCGAAACTTGGGCAGACCAATGGAGCGGAGGAACGCGTTCAACAAGCCGAAGTCCGAATTCAGGATCCAGGCCCACAAGACCGCGTTAGCCACCGCTGGCACGATGCTCGGCAGGTAGTAAATAGTGCGAAAGATGGTGATCCCGCGCACCTTGGTGTTCATCAGAAGCGCCAGCAGGAAAGCCAGAACCATACTCAGCGGCACCGAGACGACCGTGTAGAGAGTGGTGACTTTCAGGGATTGCCAAAAGAGCTTGTCCGAGAGAAGTCTCCGGAAGTTGTCCAGGCCAACGAAGTCAGGCGGGGAGATCATGTTCCAGTCCTGGAAGACCAGCCAGATGGAGGTCAACGCAGGGACCAGGAACCAAAACAGGAAACCGAGAATAAAGGGGGCGATAAAGATGTAACCGGTAACGTTCCGTCTCCCCTCGGGTTTTCTCAGCCAGTGGACTATCGCGGTCATCATATCCTCCTCAAAGGAGCCAACCGACAATCAAGAGTTGGCCGCGCAGGGCCTGTTCCAGCGTTCAATTGGAATGCCCTGCGCGGCCAGGGTTGTCCCCGCTTAGCCTCAATACTATCCGGATAAGGGAGCGAGCGCTGGCCGAGTAGGTCTAGAGCGTAGCAAAAGACCGTATCGAGGCCAAGCGAGCGGCTTCTTCGACGAATTTTGCATGGCATGGGCCGCGCCGTGGCCTCGATACGCTACTTGGTCGAGGGCGCTTATCCGAACGGTACTGCGCTTAGCCTCAGCGGAGCGCCTCTTCAAAGATGGCATTGGCGTCCGGCGCGACCTCTGACAGCGCCTCCTCAGCCGTCTTGTCGCCGATCCAGATGGCATCGAACGCGGGATTGAGGACCGACTCGACCTTGTTATAACCCGGTGGCTGATAGAGGATGTGGCCACACTTGGGCACATACTCAGTCACGATCTGTTCGTAGCCAGGCGGATGAATCCCTTCGGTCGGACTCGTTCGCAAGGTCATCCACCTAGCCAGCCCTTCCTCAGTCATCAGGTCTGTCTGGTTGGGCAGCCAGAGCCCCATTTTCAAGAACTGGAGCTGGTAAAACTCGGTGGACAGGAAACGCACCCAACGCCAGGCGGCCTCAGGGTGTTTCGAGCCCGAGAAAGCGGAGTGCAGGTGGGCTTGCAGGCCGGTAGCAGGCCGCTGTATCTTGGGCAAGACGGCTGTTCCCAGCGTGGCTTCGATCTTGCACATCCAGGCCAGGGCCCAGGAGCCATCTATCGCCATCGCCAGACTGCCGGACTCCAACATCTGGGTGTTGCTGATTCCCAGTTGCGCCAAGACCGCAGATTGGGGCATCACCTGATGCACCAGCATCAGATCGGCGATGCGCTGGATGGCCTCGGCCGCTGCCGGCTGACCAGCAGTCAACAAGCCGGTATCTGGGTCGATGTACTTCCCATAATTGGACTCGATGGGCCCCAGAAGCTCCATCCACCACGTATCCCAGTGGACCCCCCATCGTTTCACGTTTTCAACGTCGAACCCACTCTCCCCTGGGTGTTTGCCGTTGGCGTCCACGGTCAACTCTCGTGCCACCTCGACGAAGTAATCCCACTCCCAGGCCTCCTCAGGATTGTTGCTCGGTGGCTCGATTCCCGCCTCCTCGAAGACGTCGGCGTTGAGGTAGATGTGAGAGCCCGTCCAGCAGGAACCGATGCCGTACCAGCGCCCCTTGTATGTGGCGCGCTCTGTTTCCTGGGGCTCAATGAAGTAGCCCGCCCTGCCTACGACCGGGTCGGCCTGGAGCATATCGGTGATGTCGAGCAGCAGTCCCTCGTGGGCATAGGTAATGTAGTCCTGGTTCCTGATGAAAGCCGTGTCCGGTGGCGTGCCAGCGGCGACCATGGCCAGCATTTTCTCCGAATAGTTCTCCGGCGTGTGTAGCCAGGTGACCTTGATGTTGGGCTCCGCGCCCTCGAAAACCCTGATGGCAGCGCGAACGCCCTCATCCTCCTCAACTCCCCCCCAACCCATGAAGCTGATCTCCACCACTTCCTCTGGGGCGGGAGTCGCCTGGACGACGACGGTTTCTTTGACGACCTTCTCCACCTCCACAGTTCGCTCTACCGGTACTTCTACTGTTTCTTTGACCACCTGTGGCTGGCATCCCGCCAACAATGCCGCGCCACTCGCCGCACCTGCCAAAGTCAAGAACTCGCGCCTACTCATGCGTTTGATTTGCATGATTTTGCCTCCTCCTTAAATTTGATTAGTTGTTGTTCAGATTTTGTCACAAAACGAGCCAGACAGGAGAACCCTAACTCATCTGAAATCGCCTATCTATCACCCCCTTTCTTCTACTTAGCCCTTCAACCCGCTCACCACGATCCCCTGGATGAAGTAGCGCTGCGCCAGGAAAAAGATCACGATAATGGGTATGATCATCATCGTCGAAGCGGCCATGAGCAGGTCCCAGCGCGTCCGCTGCCACATAAAGGTTCTGAACATCGCCAGGCCCAGGGCGACGGTCCACTTGTTTGGGTCTTTCGCCAAATATAGCAATGGCCCCATATAGTCGTTCCACGTCCAAATGAAGGTAAAGACCGCTACTGTCGCCAGGGCAGGCTTGGCCAAGGGCAGCATGATGCGCCGATAGATGCCAAACTCGCTGCACCCATCGACGCGTGCCGCATCGGCCAACTCCTCGGGCAGGCTAAGGAAGAACTGCCGCAGGAGAAAGATGAAGAACGCCCCACCCCCGCTAGCCGCGAAGAAGTGCGGCACGGTGAGTGGAAGGAAGGTATTCACCCAACCCATACGGCTATAGAGCACAAAGGTCGGTATCATCAAGACCACAGCGGGCAGCATCATGGTGGACAACACGATGCCAAACCAGAAATTCTTGCCCGGAAAATCAATGCGCGCCAACGCGTAAGCACACAGCGAGGTAGACCCCAGGATGCCGATCTCGTTAAGGATGACGATGAAAAAAGTGTTCTTGAGATAGATGCCAAAGCCTGGATGGCGTAACGGTTTGGTGGTCCAGGCATCAATGTAGTTCTGAAATTGGGGGGGGTTGGGAATCCACTTCGGTGGATACTGAAAGACCTCCAGCTCGGTCTTGAGGGAACTGGTGACCAGCCACAAGAAGGGCAGCAGCATCACACAAGCCCCGACAAGCAACAGCGTCCATATCAAGGCGCGCCACAAGCGCTCCCCATTGACCAGTCGCCCGATCGCCGGCCTGCTTCCAGGCGCTCGCCTTACGGAAACAGTTTCACTTTGCGTTGCCATACTGCCTCCTATAGTGCTTCATAGTACACCAGACGCCCCACATATCTGAAGACGAGCAACGTCAATCCCAGGATGATGAAGAAGAGGATCCACGCCAGCACAGCCGCGTACCCCATGTTAAAGTATTGGATCCCGGTCCTGTAGGTGTAGAGCACGTAGAACAGCGTCGAGTTTTGTGGTCCACCTGCGGTGATCAGATAGCCCGCCGTGAAAACCTGAAAGGAACCGATGATGCCCATGATCAGGTTGAAGAAGATGACCGGGGACATGAGCGGAATCGTCACATGCCGCAGCTTGGCCCAGCGGCCCGCCCCGTCAACCTCGGCTGCCTCGTACAGCACCTCAGGAATCCCTTGCAGCCCGGCCAGGTAGATCACCACGGTGTAACCCAGTCCCCATAAGCTCATGATGATCAAGGCCGGCATGGCCCATTCTGGATCCTGAAGCCACGGGACCTTGGGCAGGCCCAGAGCGCGCAACAGCGCATTCACCAAACCGAACTCCGTGCTGAACACAAAGTTCCACAGTACCGCGTTCGCCACCGCCGGTACGATGCTAGGGAGGTAATAGATGGTGCGAAAGATCGCCATCCCGCGCACCTTGGTATTCAGCAGCAGCGCAAACAGAAAGGCCAACACCAGACTTACCGGAACCGAGCCCAGCGTATAGTAGGTGGTGGCCTTTAGCGACTGTAGGAAAAGCGTGTCCCGGAAAATATGCCTGAAGTTCCCCAATCCGATAAAAGTCGGATCCTGGATCATGTTCCAGTCAAAGAAGGCCAACCAGGCCGCGACTAACGCGGGCGCCAGGAACCACAAGAGGAAACCCAGTATGAAGGGCAACATGAAAAGGTAGCCGGTCACAGTCCTTCTGCCCTTCGCCGTTCGCGGCCAAAGACGCCCCAACCAGCGAGTTTGCACACTCACGTCCTGCCTCCTTTGGCGACCCCGGCCGTGCAGGGCCGGTTGCCGCGCGCGCAGCCGACCCATGCGCGTCAAGCCAACGCTAAAGTTGGGCAAAAGCGCCGGCTGAGTAGGGTCTGGAACATAGTGGAAGGCCCGTATCGAAGCCAAGTGGCTTTGCGAAACCCGCTCCCTTGGTTTCGATACGCTCTCCGCTACGCTGCAAGCTACTCAACCGGCGGTCGCTGATCTTAGCTTGACGCGCATGGCAGCCGACCCCACGCAGCCGGGGTTCGTCCACATTGGGCCGATCCAGCGAGTTACCCGTCAGCTCCGGCGGCTTCGGGCGCATGCAAAACCTGGGGGAGCGAGCGCCGATTGAGTAGCGACTTGGGCTGAGTAGTGGAGCGTACCGAAGCCAGCGTATCGAAATCAAGCAAGCGGCTCTCTGGGCAACCCGCTTGGCCTCGATACGTCGCTTGTTTCGACAAGCTCAACACAAGCCGCTCCTACTCGGCCGGCGCTGGACGTGCTCTTTTCTCGGCACTCCCCCAACTCGTATATGCGCCGGCGGCTTCGGTTCGTCGCGGAATGAGCCGCATTGCATACACCTATCAGGGCCTGGCCTGCTCTTCCTCCATGATGCGGTTGGCCTCTGCCACCGCTGCCGGCAAGACGTCCGCGGCCTTCGCGTCGCCGATCCAGAGCTTGTCGAAAGCTGGCGTAAGAACGGCTTCGGTGGCCTTCACGTATCCCACTGGCATGGTGAGGTAGTGGCCATACTTCGGCGCATACTCGGTGACGATGAGCTCGTACCCTTCCGGGTGTACGGGCGGGGTGCACCAGCGGGCGATAGCCTCGGGGGTCATCAGCGCGGTCTGGCTGGGCAGCCACAGGCCATTTTGGCAGTAGCGCTCCTGGAACCACGGCGAGGCGAGGAACCGGATCAGCTTCCAGGCCTCCTCCGGATGCTCTGTCTCCTTCACAATCGTGATCAGGTGGGCCTGCATGTCGGTAGCCGGTCGCGTCATCTTGGGAAGCACCCCAGTGCCCAGCCCCCCCTCGATCTCCCACAGCCAGTTCACGGACCAGGAACCGGTATTATACAGTCCCACCTTCTTGGTCGACAGGAAATCTGCCTCGGCCATGCCCAGAGTGTCAAAGGCTGCCTGGCTCAGCGCCACCTGGTGGACCAACTTCAGGTCCGCGACGCGCTGGAGCGCCTCCATCGCTGCCGGGTTGTCGAGAGCGATCTTTCCGGTCTGCGGGTCCACCCAGTCAGCGCCATTGGATTGGACCGCCGCGTGCAGCGGGATCCACCAGGTCGGCCAGAAGGCCCCCCAGCGATCGATGTTGGTCGCGTCGAACCCCGCTTCTCCCGGATGCTTGCCGTTGGTGTCCACGGTCAGTTGCCGCGCGATCTCCAGGAACTCGTCCCACGTCCAGGCCTCGTCTGGGTCGTTGCTGGGCGGCTCGACTCCCAGCTCGTCGAAGAGAGACCTGTTGTAGTAGAAGTGAGGCGCCACCCAGCAGGAGCCGATGCCGTACCATTCCCCTTCGTACTCGCAGCGGTCCCGTTCCTGCGGCTGGATCCAGTAGTCTGGCTTCGACAGCTCTGGGTCGGCGGCGATGCGGTCGGAGATGCCGAGCAGGAGTTCGTACTTGCAGAAGGTCCGATAGACATCGCTCTCAACCCTGGCGCAGTCGGGCGGCGTACCGGCGGCGACCAAGGTCAGAAGTTGCTCCAGTCTCGACACCACCTCCGGCTGCTCCACCTGAACCCACTCGATGTTGGGGTTCTCCGCGCGGAACTTCTCCTGCTCCTCGTCACGCCATTCTGCACCCCCTGGCTCGCCCAGGAACTCGATGGTCACCTTCTCGGCAGGGGGCGGTGTCGCGGTCGGCTTCGGGAGCGGTGTGTCGGTCGGCTTCGCAGGGACGGCCGTTGGTGTCGCCTTCGGCTGGCAGGCCGCCAACAATGCCGCGCCACTCGCCGCACCTGCCAAAGTCAGAAACTCGCGCCTACTCATACGTTTGGTTTCCATGATTTTGCCTCCTCCTTAAGTCTAATTGGCTGTTGTTGATTTCCTCACAAAACGAGCCAAACCGGAGAACCCTAACTGAAATCGCCTATCTATCACCCCCTTTCTTCTACCGAGCTCTCAAAGATGGTTCATTGACGGAGCCTTCGAGCCCGTCTACGCGGTAGACTACCCCGCTCAGGTTCAAACTTCCACTCTCCCTCCCCTCTGGCTCCACAAGATTGGCGTACCACCAGCTCCCCTGGAATAAATATCGGCTCTATAGCTTCGGTTTCCCCAGCGATAAGGCGCAAGAGGGCCTCGGCCGAGGCCCGCCCCATTTCTTCACAGGGCATTCTGATGGTGGTGATCGCTGGTCGAACAAAGCCAGACAAGTCACGATCGTCATATCCCACAACTGCCATGTCTCCAGGCACTCGCAATCCTGCTTCCTGGATGGCATAGATTGCGCCAAGAGCCATCAAATCGTTCCCAGCAAAAATCGCCGTAGGGGGATCTTGCAGCGCTATTAATCTTTTGGCAGCAAGATACCCGCTTTGGACTTCCCAATCGCCTCGCTCTACCAGGGCTGGGTCAAAGGGTATGCCCCAGGCCATGAGCTCCTCCTGGTAACCTGCCATCCGATTGATCGTCGCATCCCATCCCTCTGGCCCGTTGATGAAGGCAATTCGCCGATGCCCCAGTTGAGCCAGGTGCCTGGTCGCCAACCGCGCTCCATAGTGATCATCGGGGACTACTGAGTTTAAAGAGAGGGAGTTAAAAAGGCGATGGACAAACATCTGAGGCTTGTTCGCCAGCTCGGATACTTCATCCGACGAACGAATGCACGACTCCACGAAGATGATGCCGTCTATCTGACGCTTGCTTAAGGTCTGAATGGCTTCTGCTTCGACCTCAGGATCCCATTCCGCATTGATGATGATGCCAAAATAGCCATCCACCTCCAAACGATCCTGGATGCCGCGAACGATGGGGGGAATGAATGGACTCAAGATGTTTTCGACAATTATGCCAATAGAGTAGGTTTGGTCTGTACGGAGACTTCGGGCGACCAGATTGGGCTGGTACCCCAATTCCTCGGCCGCCTTCAGCACTCTCAACCGCGTTTCCTCGGCCACGGGGTGATCACTGCCGGCGAGAACGCGGGAAGCGGTGGCGATGGAGACATTGGCGGCTTTTGCTACATCTGTTAGCGAAACAGGCATACAGCTACCCTCGTCAGCGTCAGCACGTAGGAGTAAACGTTTTCCAGCCGCACTAATTATACCGGAAAACGTTTACCTTGTCAAGTCGAGTTTCCTGGCCTGAAATTGCACCATAAGCAGGACTAGGTGATGGCTGGAGCTTCGAGCCCGTATCGTCGTTTAACTTCACAGAGGTCAACCCGCCAACAGATTTCCGGTTCACGTCCCATGAGGACGAACAGTTCCTCGATATCGAAGATGTCATAGTACTCGCCAGCCACAACCAGCACCTTGTTGGCATCCTCCCAAGCCAGGCGCTGGCGCCGAATACCTCGCTTGGTCAGATCTTGTCCAATCTCAGTACGATAGGCGTTGGTCATGTTAAACATCACCAGGGTCAGGAAGACATGAGCTTGCACTACTTCGGCTGTCTCCTTGGGGAAGTTGCAGGGCCGGATCATGGGTTCAGAATCCGCCCGTCCTGCAGATGGTACACTCGATCGGCGTATTCGTCCGCTGTCGGGTTGTGGGTGGCGACCAGCACTGTCATCCCTTCCTGCTCCACCACCCGTCGGAACAAGGCCATGATCTGCCGCCCAGTAGTGCTGTCCAGTTCCCCTGTCGGTTCGTCGGCCAGGATCAGGTCCGGACGGTTGGCCAGCGCCCGGGCGATCCCCACCCGCTGCTGTTGTCCGCCAGAAAGCTCGTAGGGCCGATGGTCAGCCCAACGGGCGAGCCCCACCAATTCCAGACAGGCCTGCGCCTGCTCCCGCCGTGCCCGTCTCCCCACGCCATCCATCCGCAGCGGCAACTCTATGTTCTCGTAGGCAGAGAAGGTGGGGAGCAGAGCGAACGACTGAAAGACGAAACCGATCCGCCGGCGGCGCAGGCGGGTGCACGCCCACTCCGAAAGCGTCGCCAACCGTTGGCCAAAAAGGTACACCTCGCCAACTGTGGGCCGGTCCAGCCCACCGATGCAGTTGAGGAGGGTGGTCTTGCCGGACCCGGAGCGGCCCCGCAGCATCACAAACTCGCCCCGCTCAATCTCCAGATTGACGCCTTGTAGGGCGCGCACCTCCCGCGCCCCAACACGGTAGATGCGCGTCAGCTCCTTGGTGCGTACGAGGGGTGCAGTCTCATGGTCAACCCTGCCTGTCGTCATATTAGCTCCTCCTTCTCACCCGCGCCCACAACCCGCGCAATCCCCTCCGGCGGGGGGCAGGTGGCTCCTCTTCCTCCAACCCTGGCAACAGGGGCGCAGCCGCCGCTTGGCGGCCGACCACAGGACGGATAACGATGCCTTCGTCGGTCACCTCCAGTGTCGCCCGGCCGCCGATACCAAATTGCTCCAGATACTCTCTCGGCACCTGCAGTCGCCCCGCCGAATCGAGCACCACGTACTCATGGTAGGTTACATCCTCCTCTACTGGATACTCGCCAACCATGACCCGCTCCAACTGGCTCACCTGCCGGATGGTCTCGGTGCTGGTTTTGCCGTCGCGGATGGCCACCACGCGGTCTACCTGCCCGACGATGCGGGGCTCGTGGGTGACGATGATGGTCGTCAGGCCCAACGTCTCGTTCAGGCGGCGGAAGGTCTCCAGGATGGTCTGCGCGGTGGCTGAATCCACCTCGCCAGTCGGCTCGTCGGCCAGCAGGAGAATGGGCTTGTTGGCCAGCGCCACGGCGATAGCCACCCGCTGCTGCTCGCCCCCGGATAGTTGCACCAGACGGTGCTTCCGCCGCTCGTAGAGACCCACGGCCTGCAAAAGCTCCCTGCCCCAGTCACGCTTCTCACGGCGGCTCATCCCGGCCACGGTCATGGGCAGTCCCACGTTCTCCTGCGCTGTCAGGTAGGGGATCAGGTTGCGCGAGGTCTGCTGCCAGACGAAGCCCACCTTCTTCCGACGGTAGCGGTTCAGTGCCGCGTCCGAGAGCTTCAGCAGGTCTTGCCCATCCACTGTCACCCGCCCCGCCGAGGGCCGGTCCAGCCCGCCCAGGATGTTGAGCAGCGTGGACTTGCCCGACCCCGACGCGCCGACGATGCCCAGCATCTCGCCCCGTTCCACTGTCAGGTCCAGCCCCTGCAAGGCCACCACTTCCAGCTCGGCGATTTTGTATATCTTGACCAGGTTATCACAAGTAATGAGAATACTGTTTGTCTCTTGCATCCTAAGCCACCTCACCCAGCTTGATGGCCTCGAACACGCGCATCCGAGTGAGCAGCACCAGCAT
>Ga0265596_1000745_pt1 | contig 17480 bp, 15 predicted proteins | sample saktaG_FD_190143 | JGI IMG/M metagenome (GOLD analysis project Ga0265596, IMG submission 190143) | Saline water microbial communities from Sakinaw Lake, British Columbia, Canada - sak_2013_06_06_60m | ecosystem: Environmental > Aquatic > Non-marine Saline and Alkaline > Saline ...
TCCAAAATCGTGCCATTTCCAAATTTTAGCCTTGAAACACGCATCAACAACAGATTTGCAGAGCACACAAAATGGGGACAGTCCCCATTAAAAAAAATTATTTGATAAAATTAATGAAAACTAAAAAAAAGATTATCTGTGTTGCTGCAGCTCGACCAAACTTCATGAAAATTGCCCCATTGCTCGATGAATTTAAAAAGCACAAAGAATTCAAACCAATTCTGGTTCATACTGGACAACACTATGACTATAATATGTCTGGTTCATTCTTTAAGGAATTGAATATCCAAAAACCAAACTATAATTTAGGCATCAAGGCAGGACCACATGGAGAACAAACAGGAAAGACAATGATTGAGTTTGAAAAAGTATGTTTAAAAGAAAAACCACAATTAGTAATTGTGGTTGGAGATGTAAATGCCACCATTGCCTGCGCTTTAGTAGCTTCAAAACTACATATACTTATAGCACACATTGAAGCTGGATTAAGGAGCTTTGACAAAAATATGCCAGAAGAAACAAATAGAATTTTGACCGACCATATCTCTGACTATCTTTTTGCTACTTGTGAAGATGGAAAAAAGAATCTTCTTAAAGAAGGAATTGATAAAAAGAAAATATTTTTCGTTGGCAATATTATGATTGATACTTTGCTCAAACAACAAACAAAATCTAAAAAATCTAAAATTTTAAAGAATCTCAACATAAAACCCAAAGAATATGCCCTTTTAACGCTTCACCGCCCTTCAAGTGTTGATAACAAAAAAATATTGAAAACACTTTTAGAAACTTTCCATATTATACAAAAAAAAATAAAAATTATTTATCCAATACATCCGAGAACAAAAAAAAGAATAAAAGAATTTGGTTTTGAAAAATACTTAAAACAAATGGAAAATTTCATCACTATTCCCCCACTTGGCTACTTAGATATGATATGCCTCTTAAATAATGCTAAATTTTTATTAACTGATTCTGGTGGTTTGCAAGAAGAAAGTACTACTTTAAAAATTTCTTGTCTAACCTTACGAAAAAACACGGAAAGACCAATAACGGTAGATATTGGTACAAATATCATTGTCGGGATCAATAAAAATAAAATCATAAAGGAAACAAATAAAATTCTTTCGTGTAAAAATAAAAAAAGTAAAGTCCCCTTTTTGTGGAATGGACACGCAGCACAAAGAATTATTAAAATTTTGTCCGCAAAATTATAAGAAAACATTGGGATGTCTACCAGCCAATAGCATGAGCCACATGACGATGGTGGGCAAAAAAACAGCTAAAAAATCGGAAAAATTTTAAACAATAAATCATATTTCAATAAAAACTTCAAATAAACATGAGTAAATTTACCAAAGATGTTACATTCACATTTATTACGAAAGTAATAACTCTTCTGTTGGGATTAGCTATCACTATTGTCATTGCTCGAATCTTAGGTCCTGAGAAAAAGGGGATTTATTCGTTAGCAATCTTAATTCCATCTTTACTAATAACCTTCACTGACTTAGGAGTTGGCCCCGCAACAGTCTTCCATATTAGTAAAAAAAAATATCCACTAAAACAAATTCTTGGCAATAATATTATATTTTCTATTCTAGTTGGCATCTTTTCAATTTTTATAGGATTAGTAATTATCTCAATCTTTGGTAATACGTTTTTCGCTGGCATAAAAAAAGAATACCTTTTCTTGGCATTGTTGCTTGCCCCCCCTCAACTCCTCTTGATCTATACTGTCAGTGTACTTTGGGGAACGCAAAAAATAAAAGAATATAATCTTATCCACATTCTCAGAACTTTTATCTTTTTTGTCTTAATCGGAATACTACTTCTAAAATTTCATTTTGAGATAAAGGCAATAATTATTACCCAAATTATTTCTTTTCTCGTGGCAGAAATATTGCTTTTCTTTTGGGCAAAAACAAAAACAGGGGGCATTTCTTTCAAGTTCAACAAACTCTACTTCAAAGATTCTCTCAAATATGGGAGTAAGGTTTACATAGCAAACCTTTTCTCTTTCTTGCATTATCGGATAGATATATTTTTAATTAACATATTTATTAATCCTTTGGCAGTTGGGTTTTACTCTATCGCCGTAGCAATAGCTGAAAAATTCTGGCTTATTACTAATTCAATGGCTATAGCATTTTTTCCAAGAGTATCTTCAGAAACAAATCAAAAAAGATTAAAAGAGTTTACCCCTCTAGTTTATCGAAACATTCTGTTTATTACATTATTGGGGGTCATTTTTCTTCTCCTTATAAGTCGTTGGATAATTATTTTGCTTTTCTCCGAAGCTTATTTAAATTCTGTCCAACCATTCAATATATTATTAATTGGAATAATCGCTATAAGTGGATGGAATATCCTTGCAAATGATCTAATGGGACGAGGGAAACCAGAAATAAATACTTATATTAGTGCAGGATCGGTAATTTTAAATATAATCTTAAATATCTTTCTAATTCCAAAATTTGGAATTATTGGAGCTGCATGGGCTACAACAATTTCTTATACAATTCTTAATCTAATCACAGTAGTCGTTTATGTTAAAATTTCTGGAAACAAAATCAGGGATGTCCTTTTCTTAAAAAAATCAGATTTAAAATTATACAAAAATCTTTTAAATAACATTTTAAAAAGATAAAAATTAGACATCTCATTATATATTCGTTTTGTATTTAAAGCATTAAATACAATAAATTTGTATGGTTTAAATTGACACTTGTCAAGCCTCAGGAACATAATTCACACTTTATTAATTCTAATTTATAGGTTTCAATATCAATTTTTTGATTTAATTTAGCATCAATAAATTGCATTAGTTTCTCAATTTGTTCTTTTCTTTTTATCTTTCTCGCTTTTGCCAATCGTTTTCTTTGTTGTCCAAGATACTTCATATATTTTTCAGTAATTTGATAAGCCTTCTCCTTGTTATTTTTCCAAAGCTTGTAAAATTCCATTGGCGTTAAATATCCTAAAGCTTGATGAGGCCTAATGTAATTGTATGTGTATTCCCAATTTTTAAGTTCTTGTTTTTGTTCTTCAAATGTTTTGCAAATACTTTTTTGTTCATAATGCTCTTTTTCATCAGTCAAATGAGACCGTTCTACTCTTGGATTATCAGTAGGAGTGCTAGCGCGAGAATAAAAATGAACGGTATCATTTTTGCTTAGGTATTGAGAAAAATCTTTTTCATTCTCACTTCCGTTGTCAGTATTTATACAGGCAATTTCAAAGGGCAATCTATTCTTTGCTTTTTGGTATGCTTTGGTTGTTTCATAGCTATTGGATTGTTTTGTTAATTCTATGGCTCGTATTCTGGTAAAAGAATCTATCATTGTATGCTGGTAATAGAAAAAATTTTTCATGCGATATTTTTTTTCAAGCATGCCTTGAAATGAACCTATTTTAGGCACTAGTTTCATGTCTTTTTCTATCAAAGCTCCGGGAACATAATCTTTAATCCTATTAGGAGGCCTGTACTTTATTCTACTAAGCACTTCTTTTTGCTCTTTTCTTTGTATTTTCGCTTGCCATGCCTTTTTATTTCTTTCTGATATCTTTATGCTTATTTTCCCATGCTTGTGAAGATATCTATTAATTGTTGAATGGTGGACATTTAAACCGTAATCTCTTGACAATATCTTAGCTATTTTTTTCTCGCCCCAAGGATATTTGTTCCTGACTTCAATTATTTTATTCTCTGTTTCTCGCGATATTCTATTCCGTATAGAAGTGCGATGAGGGGCTCGTGATTCAGGCTCTAATGTCCTAGGATCTTTGTTGTTGTCTTCAAATTTAGATTTAATCTTAGAAAGCCATTCTCTTGAAATCCCAATTTTGTTGGCGGCTTGTGTGACATTGTTATGGCATTCTTCGTAAAGGACATAAAGCCATCTCAATCTCTTTTTTGCCTCTTTTGAAAGATAATGACGGCATGGATTAAGTAAGTTGTTTGCTTTTGTTTGCATAAATTGTATAGAGTTAGTTATTACTCTATACAGGAAATCACTTTTATTGTTTTTTGGCAACATATTTTATCCCTATACTGTGAACTCTAACATGAGGCAGTGCAACACTTTGACAAAATACTATGATAATCTAAATAATCTAAATATAAAAAATTTTATGAACAAAATCAAAACTTTAAAAATTGATCACCTTAAAAACAAAAGAATATTAGTAACTGGTGGCACAGGATCATTTGGAAATTTCATTGTCGCAAAATTATTAGAAACGCCCGACATAAAAGAAATTGTTGTTTTTAGTAGAGATGAAAAAAAGCAATTCGATATGCAAAATCGTTATTTGAAAGAAAAACGTATTAAATTTATAGTTGGGAACATCCGTGACAAAGAAAGTGTTCGCGAGGCGATGTCTGGCATAAATCTTGTATTCCATGCAGCAGCCCTAAAACAAGTGCCTAGCTGTGAAAAAAACCCTTTTGAGGCCGTTAAGACTAATATTCTAGGAGCTCAAAATGTTATCAGAGCTGCTATTGAAAACGGCGTTACCAAGGTCATCTGCATAAGCACTGATAAGGCCGTAAAGCCAGTAAATGTTATGGGTATGACAAAATCTATCCAAGAACGTTTAGCCATAAAAGCAAATTTATTAACAAGCAACAAAAACACAGTAGTTTGTTGTGTAAGATATGGGAATGTCGTAAGTTCTAGGGGATCAATACTTCCTCTTTTCCGAGAGCAATTAAGGGCAGGTTTACCCCTCACCATCACTGACAAAAATATGACTCGATTTCTACTTACATTAGGCGATGCGATTGATCTTGTATTGTTTGCTGCTCAGAACACCAAAGGTGGAGAAATATTTGTCAAAAAAGCACCTTCCGCGAAAATTATGGATTTAGCTGAAACAATTTGCAATGAGACACAAAAATCCTTTAATTACAAAATAATAGGATCCTTCCCTGGAGAAAAAATTCACGAAATTCTTGTCACTGAAGAAGAATTAACGAGAACCGAAGATCTTGGTGGATATTTCAAAATACATCCTTGGTGGAATAATCCTAAATTTTCACATATCTCAAAAGAATATTGTTCTAAAGATAAACCCGCTAATCAGAAAATACTTAAAAATCTTATATCAAAAGCTGACAATGAACTTAAAAATTTAAATCTTTATAACGGGATCTTCTCAAAGATGTAAAAACCCTACCAAAATAATCTTCGCTTAGACTGCTAAAATAATTAAACAATTTAAAAAATAAAATATTTATGACAACATCTTGTAAAAAATCTAAAAAAAATACAAAGTGGATCCCGTTGTTTAAGGTTCACATGCCCGAGAGTGTATTACCTAGACTTAAAAAAGTTCTTTTTAGCGGTTATATCGCCGAGGGAGAAGAGGTTGAAACTTTCGAAGAATCATTAAGAAAATATATAGGCAATCCTTATTTAGTGGCTACCAATTCGTGTACAAGTGCTATTCGCCTTGCCCTGGAAGTTATTGGTGTTCGACCAGAAGATGACATAATCACCTCCCCCCTCACTTGTGTGGCGACAAATGTCTCTATTGCTAACATAGGAGCCAGAGTTATTTGGGGCGATATAGATCCGAATACTGGTCATCTCTCTCCAAAAAGTATTGAGCAAAAAATCACAAAAAAAACAAAAGCTATAGTTTACGTACACTGGGCAGGCGATCCCGGCTTTGTTGATGAAATTAATAAGATTGGTAAAAAATATGGTATCAAAGTTATTGAAGACGCTGCCCAGGCTTTCGGTGCAGAATACAAAGAAAAAAAGATTGGTAATACAAAATCTGACTTTGTCTGTTTTTCTTTCCAAGCCATTAAACATCTTACGACAGGAGATGGAGGGATGTTGGCCATGGCCCAAAAAAAGGACTTTAAGAAAGCAGAAACTCTTAAATGGTTCGGCATTCGTAAAAGCGGCTTTCGCGACAAACAAGGAGAAATAAAATGGGACGAAGATATTCCTGTATTGGGATTTAAATTTAACATGAACAACATAAATGGAGCTATCGGAATTGAACAAATGAAATATGTTAAACAAATAGTAGCTCGCCACAGAAAAAATGGCGAGTACTACATAAAAACATTAACGGGTATTCCCGGATTACAAATGTTGAAAAGACCACCGTTCGCAAAATCTGCCTTTTGGGTATTCACAATGCTTGCGGAAAAACGAGACGATTTACTAAATTATCTGCACGAACATGGTATTCATGCCTCTAAGCTTCACGTAAGAAACGATATTTACTCTGGCTTTAAAAATGTATTAAAAAGCGATTTACCTGGCGTTGAATCTTTTTCTAAAAAATATATCTCAATCCCCTGTGGCTGGTGGATCACTCAAGAAGATATAGAATACATTATAAATACGATTAAAAAAGGTTGGTAAATATGTTAACACATCCACAATCTTGCAAACCCAGTGATCTCGACCAAACTATTAAATTAATAGATGATATATTTATAAAGAGCCGGAAAAAACGCATTTCGTGCTTTAAAAGATTTCCCACTCTATTTAATCAAACGAATTTTTGTAACTTAAGGATCATTAAAGGCAATAATGAAGTAATTTCTCATGTAGGTATAAAATATTGCCATTATCGATTAAACAAAAAAAAAACAAAGATAGGAATGATTGGCTGCGTGTGCACCAATCCCTCTTATAGGGGGTTTGAACTTGCCTCCCTTTTAATGCGAGACGCAGAAAAACAAATGTCAGAGAAAGGAACAGTTCTGGGGGTTCTTTGGACTGGAATTCCTAGTTTTTATAAAAAGTTAGGATGGGTGCCGTATGAAAATGGTGTATTAGGAAAAATGTCTAAAAAACAAAAAATTACCAACAAATCATATACAATATGTAAAATAGCTTCATCAGAGTTGAAGCATCTTAATAATCTGCGCATTAAGGGTAAAAATGATTATATTATTAGGAAATCAATTGATCTTCTTTCAATTCTAAAAAACACTATTCCGTCGTCGGTCGAAGACCGAGGTATTCTGTGTGCAAAATCAATTTCAAAATTAGAAGCATATATCGCCTTTGGCAATCTGAATAAAAATTTCTACATATATGAGATAGGGGGGGGGAATGATGCCGTACCATTGTTGATAGATTCCATATTTTCGCTTTGTAAACCAAAAAGAATATTTTGGAATTGTAAAAAAGATGATCCTATGATTTCTTATCTAAAAAAATATTTCAATATAACATTTACGGAAAAAGGGCTCACAATGTGGAAAATATTTGATCAAAAATACAAAAAAGAATTATCAAATATCTACATCCCTTTTCTTGATCGAATATAACATATTAAAAAAGATTAAACCGCTAATATATTATGAAAAATGAAAATATAATCTACTTCGCTTTCATGGATTATGACGTTAATAAACAGAGAGAGCAACAAGAAGTAGAAAGATTTAGTAAAAAAAACAGAATACTCTTTATAGAAAAGCCTTTTTCGTTATTCTTCTTTTTTCTTAATAAAAATAAAAGGAATAAGAAAAACCTAAAAAAAATAACCTCCTGGAAACAAGGGGCAAAGAGGTGTTCGAATTCTCATAATTTATATTTTTATACGCCCAGACCTTCTTGGTATCCATTAACCAGAGTCCCATTAATAAATAAATTATATTATAAATTATTTATTAATGACCTCAAAAAGATTCAATATGATTTAAAATTCGAAAAACCCCTTCTATGGATTACTCAACCGCCAACATTTCCGGTTATAAATCATTTTCATGAAAAATGCGTAATAGCAGACTGGTGTAATACTTGGGAAGAATGGTTTGCTCCTATTTTATTAAAAGGCTGGTGGTGGAAAGGGTTGAGAAAAATAAATTTACAGTGGAAGAGATATTGGATCACAAAAATTTTAAAAAAGGCAGATATTGTTCTCGTTAGCGCAATAAAATATTATAATTATGCTAAAAAATATAATAATAATGTCCACTTTTTTCCAAATGGAGCTGATATAAAAACATTCATTTCTCATAATGATCATAAAACTATCCCTGATGATTTAAAATCCATAAAAACTCCTCGATTAGGAATTATGTCTGCAAATATAAATAAATTGGTTGTAGATATAAATTTAATAAAATTATTGTCTCAAAGTCATCCTAAGTGGTCTATTGTTTTTGTAGGAAAAATAAACGGAAATATAGAAAATATTGATAAACTAAAAAACGTCTATTTTTTTGGCAGTAAATCCCACCCTGAATTACCAAAATATCTACAAAACTGTGATGTTAATTTAATTCCGTATAATTTAAAAGAAGGCAAGACGTTAACTCAAAGCGGTATCCCAACAAAATTACCCGAATACCTATCAGTGGGGAAACCGGTTGTCTCGGTATATCTTGAAGAAATAGAAAAAATAAAAGATTTTAAAAATGTTGTTTATTTAGCAAAAAATCAAAATGATTTTTTAAAAAAAGTTGAACAAGCAATGATTGAAAATAATGAAAAATTAGAAGAAAAACGCAAATTTATTGCTCAGAAATATGATTGGGATAAAATTGTAAATCAAATGGAGAATAAAATTGAAATATTTTTAACAAAAAAATATGGAACTCAAGGTAATCAATAATAGGGGTAGGTGGAATAAATTTATAGAATCTTATGAATTCAGTCATGCTTTTCAGCTTTATGAGTGGGGTGAAATAAAAAAAGCTCAAGGATGGAAGCCTGTTAGGCTTGGCTTATTAGATAAAAATGAAAATATAATTGCTGGCGCGCAAATATTATTTAAAAATCTTCCTCTTTCATTAAAGATAGCTCAAATTCCTTTTGGACCTGTATTAGACTATCACAATAATAAAATTTTAAAAAAATTTTTCAGCGAATTACACCAATTTATTAAATCAAAAAAATATTTACTGGTTTTATTTGAACCATATCTAATCGCTGATAAAAATATAAAAATTCCTTATGTAAATCCTTCTCTAAATCAACTATATTATCGTCACACTATTTTAATAAATTTAAATGAATCAGAAAAAAATATATTTTGTAATTTTAGAAAAACTTATCAAAATGAAATAAGGCAAGCCCAAAAAATGGATATTAGAATTGTAGAAAAGAATACTATAGATGGCATAAATGAGTTTTATAAAATGTATGTTCTAACATACCAGAAAACAAAAAGAACGCCTTTGCCAAAAAAAATATTTGACAACATGGTCACCCCTTGGTTTCCTTCGGGCAAGGCTCGACTATTTTTTTCAGAATATAACCATCAAAAAATATCAGCTGCATTAATCCTCTATTCAGGAAAAAACTGCATCTATATGTTTGCGGCCAGTGTCATCAACATCGACTTAAATAAGCTACACGGACAAAAATTATTAATTTGGCATATAATAAAAAATGCCCAAAATAATGGATACCATTTTTTTGATCTAGGAGGTGTAAATCCTTATGCCAAACCAAAGAGTAAAGGCTACGGAATATTTTTCTTTAAAATGGGTTTCGGGAGAAATTTAATAGAGTTTATACCGACTCAAGAAATGGGATTCAATAAACTACTAATGCGGTTAAGTAGTTTGCTATTAAAAATAAGAAGTAAAATTAAAACATAGAATGACAAGAGAAAAACAAAAAATTTATATTCTGATTACTGTAGATACCGAAGCGCACTGGTGGAAATATCCGATAGAAGAAGGTATTCTGGGAAAATTTAAAGAGTCCTATTATGGTATCGGCAAGATAATGGATATTTGTGAAGAACTTGAAGTAAAAGCTACATTTTTTGTAGATATTGCAGAGGCTTGGGATTGGGGAGATAAAAAAATAGGTAAAATTTGCAAAAAAATATCTCAAAGGGGACATGATATTCAACTCCACATTCATCCTTTTCATATGGCTGACCCTTCCCGCAACTTATTATGGCAGTATAGCATTAAAGAGCAGTACAATATAATTCGAAAGTGTAAAAATAAATTCTGTGAATTATGTGGAAAGCCTCCTCTCGCATTTAGAGCAGGATCTTATGGAGCAAATAATCAAACGCTCGACGTTCTCAATGATTTAAATTTCAAAATGGATTTTTCATTTTTTCATAAACGGTCTAATTGTAGGATCAAGAACGATAAAATTAATCAACCGTGGACATATAAAAATCTTATTGAAATTCCAGTAACAGTATATCAAAGTTTAAAAATTTTAGAATGGAAACGATATGACAAAATAGATATTAATAGTATCACATATAATGAATTTAGATCCATTTTCAAACAATTTACGCTAAGCAACACTTCATCTATTATAGTTTTCTTTATGCATAGTTTTTCTTTCTTTCAGAAAGGACAAAACAAAAAAATTTCTTATATAAGAAAAAGTTGTATGAAAAAATTCAAAAAAATTTTGGAAGAAATACTCTCTTATAAAAACACTCAAATAATAACTGTTTCAGATTTAAACGAAATTTTCGAAAAAAAAAATAAAAAAATTATGGAATATAAAGAATTTATTCCATCTATTAATGCCATTATCCCAAATATCATAAGGTTTAGTAAGATAATTTTTAATCGTATTTTTAGAAATTAAAATGAATCTTAAAATAAAAAATAAAATAAGCTTGTTGATGTCAATATCCCTAGCTTTTCTTTTCTGGTTTATGTCTCCTCTTAGCTTACAATTAGGTGATAAATTAATTGCATTAGTGTTGGTAATCGCTGGTTTTTTTCTCCCTAGACCAATGTTGTTTATATATATTTTTTTCAGCATATTCAAGTCTCACTTTATATATAGTGGGGTTACAACTGATCCTGTAATATATATTTTATTTCCAATTTTCTTTAGAACAATTTTTGACATCCTCTCCGACAAAAAAATAAAAAAACATATTTCTCGTAAAGAAATTTTATGGTTTGTGCTATTCTTTCTAATAATCGTAATAAATATCTATAGAGTTACGTCCTATAGCTGGAACGCCTACAGTTTTCAAAAAATAATTACATTTTTAATAATGGATTTTAGTATATTATTTATAATATGTTTATCTATAAATAATTTTAAAATTTTTGACAAATATTTAAGATCTTTGCTGATTGTTTTAATTACAATACCATTTTTTAATTTATTGAGTATCACTTTTGGCGGAACAGAATACCCTTGGTACTTCGTTGCTAAAGGCATTCCCGTTCTCGCCATTTCCTTTTATCTCGGGATTCTAGCTATTTTTAGCTTATCAATGTGGCAAACGAAGACCAATAAACGAATGAGCATAATATTGTTCGTCCTATCTCTCGTTCTTATACTCACAACCAACGAAAGAAGCCCCTTAATCTCCCTACTTTTCACTATTTTTATTATATTCTGTTATGATTTATTCGTTAAGAAAAGAACTTTGAAGTTCCATTTTTATCGAAAACATCTTGGCATAATAACGCTTCTGTCTATTGCTGTAATACTAACATTGTCATTTTTTCCTCCTGTCACTTATTCACGATATTTCAAATATTCAGATCAATCAATTTATAAAAGGATAAGTCTTGCAAAAACAGGCCTATCAATCTTTATGCACTCTCCAATAATTGGTTCCGGGCCAAATAGTGTCGGAATCGTTATCTCTGGAAATGATAGCGATATATCTCCACATAATGTATTTATCGAAATTCTATCTGATTTTGGTATTTTAGGTCTCGTCCCATTTGTAGCAATAATCATAATCGTACTTCGAAAAAGTTGGACATGCTACAATACTAATCGTTCAAACTGGAGAACAATATTTTTATTTTACGCAACAATATATACTTTAGTTCAAATGTGTCTCAGTAGTCAATTAAATGGACATAGGTGGTATTGGTGCCTTTTCGGTCTAGTTTTTGTAGAATATTCATTATTAACAAAACAAAAGCATCCATCACTAAAACAAGATAACATTATATAATAATTTAAGCTCAATGTTTCATAAAATAATATTCAAAATAGGTTATTTTTTGAAAAGACCAAGCGTATTGCACTATTATAAACAATTTCAAAAAACTCAGTACAAACCCTACGATTGGCAAAAAGAAAAACAAGAAAAACAATTAAAAAAATTGATAAATTTTGTATCTAAAAATGTTCCTTATTATATCAAATTATTCAAAACACATAATATAAACTCAGGAAATATCAAAACTATAAAAGATTTAGAAAAAATACCAATTTTAACTAAACAAACCATTAAACAAAATTGGCAAGATTTTATTCCTAAAAATATAAATAAAATAAAATATTTGAATGGTTCTACTGGAGGGTCTACGGGAACACCTTTAAAATACAGAATGTCAAAAAAAGATTATGAAAAAGGAGTGGCTTTATTATACAGAGGGTGGGGATACGGGGATTATAGACTAGGCGATAAGGTTGCTGTTATTGCTGGTTCTTCGCTAATTCCTTTTATAAAATCAGAAATAAAGAAAAATATTCAGGATTTTATTCTTAATTTTCGGCACTATTCTTCTTTTAATATGAGTGAAGAAAATCTTTTTAAATATTTCAATAACATCAATAGATGGAAGCCTAATTTTCTTCGTGGATATGCTTCTTCTATTTATTTTTTTGCCAAATTTATCCAAAACAAAAATCTTAAACTCAAATTTCATCCTAATGCCATTTTTACTACTTCTGAAAAATTATTAAAAAAGCAAAGAATTTTAATAGAATTAATTTTCAGAACTAGAGTTTTTGACGAGTACGGCGTAAATGACGGAGGGATATCAGGACATGAATGCAGTGCACACAATGGAATGCATGTAGATACGGAAAGAGCTATTATGGAAACAGTAAATAAGAATGGGAAACAGATAATCAATAGGCAAGGCAAGCTTTTAGCTACTAGTTTATATAATTATGCCCTGCCATTTATCAGATATGATACTGGCGATCTGGGAATTGTTGTCAATAAAAAATGTGTCTGCAGAAAAAAAAGCTTTTTAATAAAAAATGTGTCTGGACGAGTCACAGATTTTTTGAAGCTTAACAATGTAACTATTGGCAGCCCTGTTCTAACTGGTTTAATGGGTAAGTCCGACATAGAGCAATATCAAATTATTCAAATCGGCTCATCTTCTATAATCATTAAAATCATTGAGGGGGATGACTACAACAAGAAGAGAGACGAAGAATACATTAGGAAATCGTTTTATAGTCATGTAGGGAAAATTGATATTGTTTTCAAATATCTAGATTTAATTTTTATGATAGGGGCTGATAAACATAAATTTATTATCAATAAAATTAACAAAAAATGAATAAAAAAATTTGTATTTTAACTTCTGTTCACTCTGTTTTTGATACTAGAATTTTTTACAAAGAAACAAAAACACTAACTAATGCTGGTTATGACATCACATTAATCGCGCAACATAATAAAAACGAAACAGTAGATGGGGTTAAAATTGTCGCCTTACCAAAACCAAAAAACAGGTTAGAAAGATTTTTTAAATTAGATTACTTAATTTATAAAAAAGCACTTCAACAAAAAGCGGATATATATCATTTTCATGACCCCGAACTAATCCCGTGGACAATAATTTTAAAATTAAGGACAAAGTCAAAAATAATTTATGACATACACGAAAATGTTTTCGGACAAATATTATCAAAAAAATGGATTAATCCAATATTTCGTTATATAATTAGTTATATATATAAATTTTTTGAAAAAGTATTTTGTTCAATATTTGATCATAATATCATCGCAGGTGATGATATTAAAATAAAAACAAAAAATCAAACTGTCATCAAAAATTATCCATTCAGAAATTTAATAAATTTTAATAACATAGAGAAAGACCATTCCAAATTTATTTACATAGGAGCAATTGGAGACGAAAGATGTATTAAAGAAATTATAGAATCACTAAATTATCTAAAAAAAAGTATAAAATTACTTATTATTGGCAATTATAATAACAAAAACTATGCAGAAGAATTAAAAAAAATGGCGAAAAAACAACAAAAACACCAAATTACTTTTTCTGATCAGATGCCCTATAAAAAAGTTTTATCTTTTCTGAAGTCATGTATTGCAGGATTTATTTTACTAAAACCTACTTCCAATAACATTACTGCCGTTAGTAGAAATAATAAATTATACGAATATATGTCATGCACAACAGCAGTAATTGCGTCAGATTTTCCTTTATGGAAAGAATTTATTGAAAAAAACAAGTGCGGAATTTGCGTTGATCCCTTAAGTCCAAAAGAAATCGCTAAAGCAATCGACTATTTAATAGAACATCCCGATGAAGCAAAAAAAATGGGTGAAAATGGCAGAAAGGCAGTCTTGGAAAAATATAACTGGGAAAATGAATGTAAAAAATTATTAAAAGTTTATAAATATTTAATAAAATAATATGACAAAAAATAAAAAAATCAATTTTGCAATTATCGGTTGTGGACATATTGGGGCAAGACACGCCAAACATATATTCAACAACAAACAAGCAAATCTTGTTGCGTTCTGCGATATTGAAATGAATAGAGCCAAAGAATTAAGAAAAAAATATAATTGCCCTTTAGTCGTCAAAGATTACAAAAAACTACTTAAAAATGACAATATAGACGTGGTTAATGTTTGTGCTCCTAATTATTTGCACGCACCAATTGCTATTGATTTTCTGAAAAATAATAAAAATGTTTTGTGCGAAAAACCAATGTGTTTAAAAACAAAAAACGGGGAAAAAATGATAGAATCGGCAAAAAAGAAAAACAAAAAACTATTTATTGTTAAACAAAATAGATACAACCCTCCTGTTGAAGTCACTAAAAATATTTTAGATAAAAAAACGTTAGGAAAAATATATTTATGCATTACAAATCTTTTTTGGAACAGAAATGATGATTATTATAAACAATCTGAATGGAGGGGGACAAAGAAAATGGACGGAGGAACTTTATTCACACAATATAGTCATTTTATAGATTTGTTGTTATGGTTTAATGGTAAAATAGAAAACGTATTTGCTCAAAAGAAAAATTATACTCATAAAAAAATAGAATTCGAAGATACCGGCATTGTTTTGATAAAATTCAAAAATGGCTCAATGGGAACAATAAATTTCACTACTTGCTCTTATAACGGAAATATGGAAGGGTCCATTTATTTATTAGGAACAAAGGGTTCGGTTAAAATTGGCGGAGAATATTTAAACACCTTAGATTATTGGGAAGTATCAGGAACAAAAAGACCTCATATAGATAGAGGAGCGCCAGCAAATAATTATGGATTTTATAAGGGATCAATGTCTAACCACGATAAAGTGATACAAAATGTAATTGATGTCTTAAGTGGACAAGGCAAAATAAAAGCAACGGGCGAAGAAGGATTAGAAACGACAAAAGTTATTAATGCTATTTATAAATCTGCTCGCTTAAATAAAAAAATTTATTTATAAATTCTAAAAATGAAAAATCAAAATATTAAAAATTGTAAAATTGGAAAAAATACAAAAATTTGGAATTTTGTTAATCTATATGAATGTAAAATTGGAAATAACTGTAATATTGGTTCTTATGTTGAAATCCAAAATAATGTAAAAATTGGCAATAATGTGATTGTTTCCTCCCATTCTTTTATCTGTTCTTTAGTAACAATAGAAGATGATGTATTTATTGGCCACGGAGTAATGACAATTAATGACATTAACCCCCCCTCTAAAGCAAGAACTGGGTCAGACAAAGCGTGGAAAAAAACTTTAATAAAAAAGGGGGCTTCTATAGGCAGTAATGCCACTTTACTCCCAGTAACTATCGGAGAAAATGCAATTGTAGGAGCTGGAGCGGTCGTAACAAAAGACGTCCCGGACAACACTATTGTAGTGGGAATGCCAGCTAAAATTATTAAAAAAATGAAATAAGCAAAGCTTGAAATTCCTTCAAGCTTCGTAAATAAAAAAACAAATTTTCTCATTTAACTCACCCTTAGAAATTATAAAAAATATGAATATTCCACTTTTAGATTTAAAAAAACAATATTTTTCTATAAAAAAAGAGATTGACGAGGCTATAAAAAATGTTTTGAATAATACTCAATTTATATTGGGGAAAAATGTTGAAAAATTTGAGAAAGAATTTGCTAAATTTATTGGAACAAAATATGCCGTAGGCGTAGGAAGCGGAACTGACGCTCTTTATTTAGCACTAAGGACCTGTAAAATATCAAAAGGAGATGAAGTAATTCTTCCTGTTAATACTTTTATTGCCACAGCCGAAGCCATTACATTAAACGGAGCTAAGCCTGTGTTTGTGGATATTAACTTAAATACACTGAACATTGACCAAAAAAAAATTGAAAAAGTCATTACTAAAAAAACAAAAGCTATTATTCCCGTCCATTTATTCGGGCAACCTGCGGAAATGGACGCTATTTTAAAAATTGCCAAGAAATATAAACTTTATGTCATTGAAGATTGTGCCCAAGCGCATGGAGCAAAATATAAAAACAAAATAGTTGGGTCTATCGGCGATATTGGATGTTTCAGCTTCTTTCCTGGAAAAAATCTCGGGGCGTATGGAGATGCCGGAATAATAACAACCAACAATAGAAAATTAGCTGAACAAATATATATTCTCAGGAATCATGGTCGCTTAGAAAAATATAAACACAGAATAGAAGGAATAAATAGTCGTTTAGATGAGATACAAGCAACAATTTTGAGAGTAAAATTAAAACATCTTAAAAAATGGAATAAAGCTAGACAGAAAAATGCCAAAATATATGATAAATTCTTTAAAAACACAAATGACATAATAATGCCTCATGCCACAGAAGACGATAAACCTGTTTATTATTATTATGTTATTCGTGCTAAAAGCAGAAAAAAAATACAAACAAAGTTGAAAAACAAAGGCATTTCAACTGGCATTCACTACCCCATCCCACTGCATCTTCAACCTGCTTATAAATATTTGGGACACAAAAAAGGAGATTTTCCAAATGCCGAAAGGGCGTCAAAAGAAATATTAAGTTTACCAATATATCCTGAATTAACCGAGAAACAAATTAAATTTATTGTTAATATAATAAAAAAAATATAAACAAAATGAAGAAACCATTCGTTTCAATTATTGTCCCATGCAGAAATGAAGAAAAATTCATTGAAAAATGTCTGACTTCTGTTATTGGCCAAAATTACCCAAAGGAAAAAATGGAAATTTTAGTTATTGATGGGATGAGCAAGGATAAAACCAGGGACATTGTCAAGGAATGCTCTAAAAAAAATTCTTTTATAAAATTGTTTAGAAATCCTAAAAAAGTTACACCAGTCGCGTTTAATATTGGAATAAAAAATTCTAAAGGAAATTTCATTATTATTATGGGTGCACACACAAAATATAAAAATGATTATATATCTAAATGCATTGAAACATCTATTAAATATGAAGCTGACAATGTTGGTGGTATATGGAGAATTATGCCAACAAAAGATACTATAATAAACAAGTCCATAATTTTCGCTTCTTCCTCTGTTTTTGGAGCTG
>Ga0265596_1000750_pt1 | contig 17360 bp, 11 predicted proteins | sample saktaG_FD_190143 | JGI IMG/M metagenome (GOLD analysis project Ga0265596, IMG submission 190143) | Saline water microbial communities from Sakinaw Lake, British Columbia, Canada - sak_2013_06_06_60m | ecosystem: Environmental > Aquatic > Non-marine Saline and Alkaline > Saline ...
TGGCACGATGGCGGCGACCATCGGGAGAATCATCGGAAAATCCGACGGCAAGATCGTCGTCACGCTCGCCAGCCAGGACGCCTCAGCCGCGCCTGTAAATACGGTCGTCGACGATCTGCCCCACGACGAAAAGTCAGAGGCCGCACCGGTGTCGGCTTGCTGCTCGGCCCAGGCCGCCACGACGGCTGCGGGCGCCACCGGCGATGACAAGAGCACAACCGCCCGGACTGTCGAAGCCTGGACAGCCATGCTGAAAGCCAGTGCCGCCGACGGGGCAATCGACGCCAAGACCAAGGAACTCATAACCTACGCGCTGGTGATCCTGAGCCGCTGCGGGCTGTGCCTGAAACTCCACCACGCAAAGGCACTCAAGATGGGCCTGACGCCCGAGCAGTTGGCCGAGGCGCTCTGGCTGGCGGTCTTCATCGGCGGCGCGACGGTCAAGATGTTCTACGATGAAACCCTCGCCGCCACGCCGGCGCCCCAGGCGCAAAAGCACAAAGGCGGATGCTGCGGATAAGAAGAAGAAGAAGAAGAAGAAGAAGAAGAAGAAACAGAAACTTTTGTAGGGGATTACATGGATTAAAGGATTACACGGATAAAAACATATATTTGTTTCTTAATCCATATAATCCTTTAATCCATGTAATCCCCCTCTAAAGATTCTTCTTCTTTTGCTTCTTCCTGCGGCCCTCTGGGCCGCAGCCGCACGGAGGCGAATGGGAATCGAACCCACCCGGGACTTTGTTGAGCCCCACACTGGTTTTGAAGACCAGGGGCGCCACCAGGCTACCGTTCACCTCCATCCCGTGAACAAGATGTGATTCTATCACCCCGCGCAACAGGCTGTCAATAAGTGCCGCCGTGACGAAAAGGCTTGGATTATTGCCCTTGTTTTGCTGAAATGGACGTGGCTGTGTTGTTATCAAAAGACAGTGAGGCATGGAGCATTAAGCGTAGACATGAGTAAGCTCAAGGAAAAGCTGCTGGCGGGCACGGAGTTCATCGTCACGTGCGAGTTGGTTCCCGGCCGGGGACATGCGGGCAAGGCGGTCGAGCAGATAATCGAGTTCGGCCAGAAGCTTATGGCGTCCACCGCGGCGATCCACGCCGTTAGCATAACGGACAACCCCGGCGGCAACCCAGCCCTGAGCCCCGACGTGCTGGGCCGGGAGCTGATGGCGATGGGCGTCGAGCCGCTGGTGCATTTTTCCTGTCGCGACGTCAACCGCAACATGATCGAGTCGCGGGCCTCGGCCCTGGCGCGAAGCGGGCTTAACAACCTGCTGGTCATCACGGGTGACTACCCCGCGGGTGGTTACGACGGCCTGGCCAAGCCGATCTTCGATTTCGACGCCGTCCACGCCATCCGCATGCTAAAGGGCATGAACGGCGGCCTGGAGATCCCTGGCCGAAAGCCCGGCACGACCGACCGCCTGCCGGCCACGGACTTCCTGCTGGCCTGCGCCGTCTCGCCGTTCAAACGCCACGAGGCGGAGTTGCTGCCTCAGATGTACAAGCTCGAGAAGAAGATCGCCGCCGGGGCGGACTTCGTCATCCCGCAACTCGGCTACGACATGCGCAAGTTTGCCGAGATCCTCAAGTACCTCAAGTACCGCGGCCTGGACGTGCCGGTATTCGGCAACGTCTACGCGGTGTCCAAGGGCGCCGGCACGCAGATGAACAAGGGCCTGGTCCCCGGCTGCGTCGTCAGCGACGAGCTCCTGGCGGCCCTGTCGGCCGAGGCCGGCAGTGCCGACAAGGGCAAGGGCGCCCGCCTCGAACGCGCCGCCAAAATGATGGCCATCTTCCGCGGTCTTAAGTTCGCCGGCGTACACCTGGGCGGCTTCGGCCTGAAGTTCGAGGACTTCGAGCAGATCATCCGCCGCTCCCAGGAGATCGGCGAGAACTGGCGAGATCATGTCCGCGAGATAAGCTACAGCCAGCCGGGCGAGTTCTACCTGTTCCCCGAAGACCCGGACCTCTCGTTCGCCAAGGAAAGATGCGTCCCCATCGCAACCGCCCCAAAGAGCGTCCTGTCGCCCAACTACCACGTCAGCCGGTGCTTCCACCGCTGCGTCTTCACCGAAGGCGCCCTGGGCTACCGACTGGGCCGCCGGACGTACAAGCTGCTGGAGAAGTCGAAGCTGCTCACAAGAATCGCCTACTTCTTCGAGCGGAACATAAAGCGTGCCCTCTTCGATTGCCAGGAATGCGGCGACTGCGCACTGTTCGACCTGGGCTACCTGTGCCCCATGTCGCGCTGCGCCAAGGGCCAGCGCAACGGCCCGTGCGGCGGCAGCCGCGACGGGCGCTGCGAGGTGGACGCCGACAAGCCCTGTGTCTGGACGCTTGTTTACCAGCGGTTCTCGGCCGCGGGCAAGCTCGACGAGATGCGGACGCAATACGTTCCGGCCGCCGACAACGCCCTGGAGCGAACGAGCGGCTGGGCGAACTTCTTCCTTGGGCGCGACCACGCGGCGAAGATGAAGCCCAAATCCAAGGCTGCCGAGGAAGCCCCCAAGCCGCGGGCAGCTAAATGATCGAGAAGATCCACAATGCCGACCAGGCCGGCCTGGACCCCGTGGCGAGAATCCCCGAGTTCAAGGACCGTGCGGTCCGCGTATGCAGTTGCGCGGCCAGGTAATCGCAATGCGCATCACATCTTGAGGAACTGCCTGATGCCACCCAGGGACATATCGACGGCCAAAGTGGTCAGGATCATTCCCATCAGGCGCTCCATTGCGTGCAATCCGCGCCGCCCGAGGACGCGGTGCAGGAGGTCGCCGACGATCAGCACCGCCGCCGTCACCACCCACGCCAGCAGCAGTGCCGCCAGACATGCCATCTTCTGATGGGGCTGCTGGCTGACCAGAAGCAGGACGGTAGCCATCGCCGACGGCCCGGCCACGAACGGAATCGCAAGCGGGACGATGAACGGTTCTTCGTCGTGGTTGCCGACCATTGCCTCTTCGCCCGCCGGGAAGACCATCTTCAGGGCGATCAGGAACAGGACGATCCCGCCGGAGATCCGCAGTGCGGGCTCGGAGATGTTCAGGCCTTCCAGCAGCACCGGCCCCGCCAGGACGAACACCACCAGCACCGCCAGCGCGATCAGCAACTCGCGAAGCACCACGCGCCACCGTCGGCTGTCGGGAACGTTCTTCAACGCCGCCAGAAACATCGGCACGTTGCCCAGCGGGTCCATCACCAGCACCAGCAAAGTTGTGGCATGGAGGAGATTCATGGCAGGCAGCAGGTCACCCCTCCCGAAGCCGGCAGATAGCACCGCATGGTATAGTCCCGCACCATCCGTCGGGCGCTGAACCGCCAGGACAGGCTCCGCATGGCGTTCTTCTGTCGGGCGATCCAGTTATGTGGAAGGCCCTTGCTGTTGCGGTCGTAGAACATCGGAACAACCTCGTTTTCCAGGACATCGTAAAGGGCGGACCTGTCGATGGCGTCCTGGCGGGCGGCGTCGGCATGCTCCAGCCCGCAGCCGATGACGAAGCCGTTGGCGCCATCGTACGCCTCGGCCCACCAGCCATCGGGGATCGACAGGTTAAGCCCGCCGTTGAATACCACCTTCTGCCCGCTTGTGCCGCAGGCTTCCATGGGCCGGCGCGGGGTGTTGAGCCAGACGTCCGCTCCTTGTACGAGGTGGCGCCCGACATTCATGTCGTGGTCCTCGATGAACGCGACCCTCCCAGCCAGGCTGGGCCTGCGCATCATGCGGAAGATCTGCTGGATGAGCAGCTTGCCTTCCTCGCTGTTGGGATGGGCCTTGCCGGCGAAGATGATCTGCACGGGCTTGCCCGGGTTGTTCACCAGCCGCTCGAGCCGCTCGATGTCGCCCAGCAGCAGGCCAGCTCGCTTGTAGTCGGCGAAACGGCGTGCGAAGCCGATCGTCAGCGCCATCGGATCCAACTTGACCAGCCCGCCTTGCAGGCCGCGCTGGGCCTCCTGGCGGGCAAGCTGCCGACTAACGTACTCGATCAGCCTGACCTTGAGTATCTGGTGCTGCTCCCAGAATTCCTCATCGTCGATCTTGTCGATGCCCTGCCAGGTCAGGGCGTCGTGCATCCTGTCCTCCCAGTCGATGCCGAGGTAGCGGTCGAACAGCGGCGCCATCGGCACGCCCAGCCAGGACGTCGTATGCACGCCGTTGGTGATGTGCCCTATGGGGATCATGTCCTCGGGCAGTTTCGGCCAGACTCGCCGCCACATGGCCCTGCTGAGCCGGGCGTGGCGGGCGGAGACAGCGTTGCGATGCTGGGCCATCTTCAGGCCCAGCACGGTCATGCAGAAGGTTTCGTGCTCGTCGTCGCACTCGACGCGCCCCAGCGACATGAAGTCGCGCGGCGAGAGGCCCAACTCCTCGCGAAGCGGCCCGAGGTTGCGCTCGATGAGGTCGGCGTCGAAGCGGTCGTGCCCGGCCGGGACGGGCGTGTGGGTCGTGAAGACGGTCATGGCGGCGATCTTCTCCCGGACATCCTCGAAACTGCGCCCCTCGCGACGCATCATCGACCGCGCCGCCGCCAGTGTCGCGAAGGCGCTGTGGCCCTCGTTGAGGTGTATGACGCCCGGGCATATCCCCATCGCCTCGGCCGCCAGCAGGCCGCCCACGCCGAGGACCAGTTCCTGGCGTATTCGCACACGAGTGTCTCCGCCGTAGAGGATCGACGTCAGCGCCTGGTCGTCGGGCGTGTTCTCCTGGACGTTGGTGTCCAGCCGCAGCAGCCTGTTTCGCCCGACGTGGGCGGTCCAGACCTCGGCGGTTATTGTGGATTCCCGCGTGCGGATGCTGACGCGCAGCGGCCTGCCGTCGGTGTCTACGGCGCGGTTCATCGGCAGCTTGTCGATGTCGGAGACGAAGTAGTCCTCGTGCTGCCAACCGTCCTTGTCGAGGCTCTGGCGGAAATAGCCCTTGGCGTAGAACAGCCCCACGCCCACCAGCGGAACGCCGAGGTCGCTGGCTGCCTTGAGATGGTCGCCCGCCAGCACGCCCAGCCCGCCGGAGTAGATCGGCAGCGACTCGTGCAGGCCGAACTCAGCCGAGAAGTACAGCACGGGCTTTGCGCCGAGCACGCCGGCGTGCCGGGCGCCCCACGTGTCGCGCATCGAAAGGTAATCGTGCATCCGGTGGAAGGCCAGGCTGACGCGGGCGTCCAGCGCCAACTCGGCGGTCTTCGCCTCCAGCACCCCGGCGTCCAGCCGGTCGAAGAACTCCACCGGGTTGTGGTTGACCTCCCGCCAAAGCGCCGGGTCGAGGTCCCGGAACACCTCGATTATCTCGGGATGCCAGGTCCAATACAGGTTCTGAGCCAATTCGCGAAGCCGATCGCCGATTTCCATCGTTTTACACTCCCACTGTTGTCAGCCGTCAGACCGCAACCGCCGAGATCCTTCACCTTCCGCAAGATTATACCCGCGCCCAGGCCAAAGATCGAAAAACAGATGTCTCACGCAGAGGTCGCAGAGAAAAGGCGAAGAGATAAGTTTCTTAATCCATGTAATCCTTTAATCCATGTAATCCCCCTCTGATGTTTCTTCTGTTTCTTCCTCTCTGCGTTCTCAGCGGCCTCTGCGTTGAGATTCTTCTTCTTTGGTTCACCACTGGCTTACCATTTTGCACAGGGCGGCGCAGCAGATACCCAGGTACGTGCCGGCGATGTTTCCCAGGACCGCCAAGAGCAAGCCCACCGGCGCAAGGCCCGTCTGGTAGACTTCCGCCACCACCGGCGCCGAGGCAGTGCCGCCGATATTGGCCTGGCTGGCTGTGGCAATAAGCGCCAGCGGCGCATGCAGCAGCCGCCCCGCCGCAAGCAGGAAAAGCCCGTGGATGATCACCCACGTCAGCCCGACAGCCACCATCACAGGCGCGCCGGCAAGGCTGCCCAGGTTGGCCCTCGATCCGATGGCCGCCAGCACGAGGTACAGAAGCCCGTAACCAACCGTGGACGCCCCGAACCGCTCCAGTCGCCGCACGGGCGTCATGGACAACGCCAAGCCGATAGTCGAGGCCAGGATGATCGCCCAGGTGGTGGGACCTATCATGCCAGCCAGTTTCGGCATCGCAGCCAGAACCCAATCCGACAGTGACGACGAGAACCGGATGGCGATGGCACACCCGGCCGAGGCAATGCTGAACATCAGCACTATGTGCCGCAAGGTGATCGGATGACTGACGCCGGGCCCTTCGGCCGCGGCGCGGCGGCGGAGCTCATCCAGCATGCCCATTCGCGAATGGTTCCAGCGGTCGAACCGCTCCTGTCGGCCCGCAAGAAGCATCAGCATGGCCATCCACGAATAGGCGATGATCGTGTCGACAACGATGATCGTACCCATGATTTCCGGCGGCGTTTCGATGCCCTTGGAAACGGCGATCATGTTGGCGCTGCCGCCCATCCACGAGCCAGACAAGGCCCCGATCCCCTTCCACATGTCCGGCGGAAGCCAGTGCCCGAAGATCAGCATCACGGCCGGCCCGCCGACAATTATGCCCATCGCCCCGGCCGCCATCACCGCAAGGGCAACCGCGCCAAGCCGAAAAATAGCACGAATGTCCACGTTGATCAGCAGCAGCACGAGGCTGGCCGGAAGGCAGTACGTCACGACGGCGTCCTGAACCGGCGTGATTATTCTGCCGGCAGGGTTGTGCTGAGCCTGAAACATCCCGGCCGTGTTGGCAAGCATCGGCAGGAAGTAAACCCAGAACATGAACGGCACGTACTTGAACAGCCACTGCAGGCGCGGCATCGAGGCCGCGTAAAGCGCCAGGCCCTCGATGACCAGAAGCACCGCGATGATTCCTAGCGGGTCGTTTATCATCGCTCGGGCCTGCTCCGGCCCCGCGCGGCACCGTCAATCAGGTATCTCCGGCCGGCAGTCTCGATGTCGCCGTATCGCCTCGCGCCAAACAGCAGGTGCGCCGCGTCGAGGTCCACGTAATCGAACGCCGCCGTCCCAGCCGCCATGTATATCCCCGCGGACAGGCCGATCATCGTCTCGGTCATGCAGCCGATCATCAGCTTGAGCCCGGCCGCGCGGGCGCATTTCAATATGGCGGCCGATTCGGCTATGCCGCTCTTGGCGATCTTTATGTTCACCCCGTCGCCGAGCCGCTCGTCGATGACCCGCCGGCATGCCTCGGCGTCGAAGACGGTCTCATCGAGTATCACCGGCACGGGCGAACAGCCCGCAATCGCGCGCAGCCCCGCGAAGTCGTCGGCAGCCAGAGGCTGCTCGAAGAGTTCGATGTCTATCTTCGCCCGCTGGAGCTCGTCGAGCATCCGCCGGTACGAACCGGCCTTGTATCCCTGGTTGCCGTCAAGGCGGATGACGTAATCGGCCGGGCCAACGGCCCGAAGGTGCTCTCGCACAGCCTTTACGAAGGCGATATCCGCCTCGATGTCGCCGGTAACCTTCACCTTGTAGTGCCTGAAGCCGATTTTCGCCGCGTGCCTCATCCATCGCGACAGGTCCTGCTCGTCGGGGATGAAGGTAACAGTGATGTCGGTCTCGACGCTTCGAGATTGGCCGGACCAAAAGGTGAGTTCGCTTTCGCCCCGGACTGCCAGGGCGGCGCGGAACAGAGCGACCTCCAGGCCGGAGCGGGTCATGTGAAACGCGGCGAAGCGTTTTTTCAGGTCGGCCAGGAGACCCGGGTAGTCGTCGATGTGCGCCCCTGCCAGAAGCCGGCGGGCGTCGGCAAGGACGGCCTTGATGGCGTCCGGCGTCTCGTGAGGCAGCACGAAGCTCGTTGGCACCTCGCCAACTCCCTTTGCCCCGCCGGCAAGCGTCACCTCCACAAGCACGCTGGTGGCGATGGACTTGCTGCCCAGCGACGTGCGAAACAGCGTTCGCAGCGGCCTGCAAGTCTTCCAGAAACGGATTCGCTCGATACGGCTCATCGTTCGGACTCCCCTGCCATGAGCCTGTCGAAGTTATCGCCGCCATCAAGGCGGACCATTACGTTTATCATGTGCCGCAAGTCGCCGTCCGGCAGGATGACATTGGGAAGCTCAATTCCCGGGCGAAGGGTGGTGATGCAGCACCGGCCTATCAACTTGAAGCCTTCGTCGCCGCCGGGCTTGCGGACCTTCACGCCCCAGGTGTTGTGCATGATCAGCGCCTTGGAGTCGCGCTGGCCGAGGTAAAGCATGATGTGCCCCGGCGCGCCAAGCAGGGTGAGCATCCCCGCGCCGTCGCGAAGGATCAGCCGCTCCTTGGCCTCGCCCGACATGCCTCCGAGCGGGATGGCCTTGCCCGCCCGTACCTGCTCGGAGCTGTTTCGCGGCAGGTACAGGCCGAAGGGCGTGAAGAGGTCGCGAATCATGGCGGAGCAATCACGCCGTTCGTAGAGCCCGCCCCAGCCGTAGCTCTGGCCGAGCATGCGGTCGGCCAGGTCCGCCAGACGGCCCGCGGTGGCGGGCACGGGGAACATCTCCGCCTCGCCCGGTTCCAGCCGCACGCGTATGGCCTTGGCGGCGCCGTCGGGCATTCGCGCCGCGGCCAGAACCTCCAGGTTCTTCGCCGGCGCGCCGCCTGCCCCGGCCGGCGCGGACGCTTCGGCAAGCGGCAGCACCGCGCCGATGTGCTCGGTTGCTATAAATGTCCCATCCGGGCCGCGAAGGCTCACACCGTCACGGACGATGGCAACCAGCGGGAGCGTGCGCCAGGCGTTCATGAATGAATTATCAACAACGGCGACGTCGCCGGCTGGCACCCACCCGGCAGAGAAGCAGGACTTGGCCCACACCCACGCCCCGCTTCTGGACACGTGGGTGACGAGGATAGGCGTATTTGCCCAAATGGCTGACTCCTGGAGTCTGTCGAACGGATAGGCGATGCCCTTGCCGGGCGGCAGGAATGCCGGCTCAGCCGTGGGCAACTGGCGCATGGACGTGTTGCGAACGGTGATGGCCCGCAGCCGGCGGTTGGGATAGTCCTGCCCGTTCGCCTCCCGCATCAGTGCCGCGGACCACCCGCCCGGGCGGGGCTGGAGGTTTTCGCCGATGGTGTCGTTGGGCCAATGGCGGAATATCCTCAGGATCTCGTTGGCCGGGTCGGCTGAGAAGGAGGCCAGCCCGCCCGGCGACAGGGTGTCCGGCCACCACGGCGAGAGGATTGTTTGGCGGTATTCATCGGCCAGGCGGGCCTGGTTGTCCGGGGCAATCAGCGTCTTGTCGGCAAAGCCCGGTCCCAGAGCGGACCGGCAGTCCTGTGGAATCTCTTGCAGGTCGGCAATGGGAAGCTGCTCATCGGGCGCAGCGCAACCAGCCAGCGTCGTCAGCGCCAACACGACAAACGCGAACAGGAAATGACAAGAAGTCATGGCGGCTGTCATCATAAACGGCCCGTCGCGAAGAATGAACGGAGAAAAACTACCCAGGGATTGCTATCCCTGGGCTTCAAGACATCATCCCCAATCACTCATTACCCCCCTCAACGAAAAGGGAGCGGCGGGCGTTGGCCTGCCGCTCCCTGGTCAGTGCGTCACAATCAACCGATGGACTACTTTTGGAGCAGCTTTGTCTGCTCGTGGTAGTCGTAGAATGCCTCGTAGTTCTTGCGGAGGTATCCGCCGGCGACGGCTCGGACGCCGTTGAGGACTATGCCGATGATATGCGTTCCGCCTCGGGAGAGCACTTCCTGGCTTCGCTGGACTATGCCGTAGGTATTGGCCCCGGCCCGGACGACCAGGACGATCCCGTCGACCAGGCTGCCCAGTGCCATCGAGTCGGTCACCACCAGGCACGGGGCGCCGTCAAAGATGACCTGGTCGTACTCGCCGACCATTTCCGCCAGGACTGTGCGCATCTGCTCGGAGCCCAGCAGTTCGCCCGGGTTGGGCGGCAAGGGCCCGGATGCCATCACGCTGAAGTTGGGCTCGATTTCCAGTATCATGTCCCGCCACGCGGCCTGGCCGACCAGGGCCGAACTAAGCCCGCCTTCCGGGCAGGCCGAGAATAGGCCGTGGACCGCTGGCTGGCGGAAGTTGGCATCCACGACCAGCACCTTCCTGCCGGCCCGCGCGATGGAGGCGGCGAGGTTCAGCGCGACGGTGGTTCGCCCGTCCTCGGGCTGTGGGCTGGTTATCAGCAGACTGCGGCGCTGACTGGCCGGACCGCTGAATTGCAGGCACGTGCGGATCTGGCGAAAGGCCTCGCTGATCAGGCTGTCTGGGTGTGAGGCAAAGGCCGCGCGAAGGTCCTTGATGTTCTCCTCGACGTCGTCGAGGTGAGGAACCATGCCCAGCAGCGGCAGGTCGATGCGCCTGACAATGTCGGATGGGCCCTTGATCGACGTGTCGATGAACTCCAGCAGGAACGCCATGCCCAGGCCCACGATCAGGCCAAGCAGGATCCCCAGCGGGATCATGATCGGCCAGCGGGGCATCGATGGCTCGAGCGGCGTGTAGGCCAACTGCATCACTTCCAGCGGGGCGCCGCCCAGAAGGAGAATACGCAGGTCGACAAGCCGGCTGTCGATCCGGTCGATCTGCTCGGTGAGAGTCTTGTCCTGCTCTTCCAACTGGGAATAGGCGCCCAGAGTCGCCCGCAGGTCGCGAACCTGTACGTCGATCAGGCGATACTTCTGACGCATCTCGGTAAGCCGGCCCAGGATGATGGCCTTGTTGGCCTCGGTATTGGCCACGATGGAGTTTACCGTCGCCTCCAGGAGCACTTTCCGCCTGCCATCGGCTTCCTTCTGCATGCTCTCCGCCCTGCCGATGTATTCGATGTACCTGGGGTTGTTCGGCCCCCACTTCCTCTCCATCGAAGGCTGCCCGGCCCTCATGTTCAACAAGGCCGTCTCAAGCGCGCGAATCGAGGGGTCCATGTCCATTGCCTGAAGCACGGCCGGAAGATTCCTGATCTCCCCGCTCCGAATCTGGTCGCGGAGAATCTGGAGCTGTTGGTCTGCCTGGGCGAGCTCCAGCTCCAGGGTCGAAATCTGCGGCGCAATCTGGTTGAGCTCCATGCCCAGCACGTTTTGCTGGCTGGTCAAGTTGGGAACCAGGGCCTCTCTCACGAGCTTTGCCTTGTCGGCCCGGATGCGGTCCCGCATATCGGCCAGGCTGGTTCGCTCCTGGCGGAGTTGGCGGATCTGGTCCTGCTTGCCGCGGTTGGCGATCTCCGAACTTCGTTCGCGGGCGGCGTTGGCGATGGCGTTGACGATACCGGGCAACTCGTCTTTGTTGATGCCCGTCATCGAGATGCGAATCAGGGCGCTGGAGGTGACCGGGGAGATGCTGACGGTATTCTGGAGCCGCAGCAAGGCGTCACTCGGGCTCTTCTGAACCCAGGTGGTGGCAAGGACATCCGGGGTTGCCAGGGCGGTCTGGAGCACCGGTTCGCTGCCGGTCATGCTGGCGTACTTGACGGCCAGGATCTCAAGCACTTCCTTCGTCTGGTAGCCCTGTTGCGGGCTGATGGCCGTGGTGGCCTCCGGGCGGACTTCCAGCAGCGCCACCGAGGTGAACAGCGGCGCGTACATCAGCCAGAGCACCGTTGCTCCGACAGCCAGTGCCACGCAGAGCAACTCGGCAAGAATGATCAGCCACTTGCGTTTGCGCAAGATACGGAGTACGTCCCGACCACTGAGGCCCGCGTCGGGCTGACGGCCATCGGCCGGGCCAGGTCGCCCGGGAACTCTGCCGGACCCAAGACGCACGATCTGCGGGGTAATCTCTCTGGTTTGTATGACGCTCATTTGCCACTACCTCCCTCAAGTTTCTGGTTGACCCGCTCCAGAGCCGTCTTAATGACTCCGTAGAGAGGGTCGTCGGGCTTGTCGTTTATCATTGCCTGGCCCTGTTGGTACTGCTTTTTCGCCTCATCCGGGCGTTTAAGCTGCTCATAGACCCAGCCAAGATGATATCGGCTCACAGTGAGAGGGCTCTCCAGTTGGACTGCCTGCAAAAGTGCCTGCTCAGCCTCGGCCAGGTTGTTCAGCTTCGCCAGCGTCCAGCCGTACGTGTCCAGAACTTTGGCGTCGTTGGGAGCCCTCCGCGACGCCTGCTCGGCGAACGGAAGACCCTTCTTGGGTTCGTTCAGGTCGTTGGTGTACAGGTACGCAAGGTTGTTGGCAACCTGGACGTCCCGGGGCTGGTTGGCTATGGCCGCCAGATAGGCCTGCTCGCAGTCCCTGAACATATTCAACTGGTAGTATACCGAGCCGAGGTGGCGATTGGCAAGGTACTTGGCCTCTGGCTCCTGCGCCAAATCGCGAGCCTGGGTGAGGCTCTTGACGGCCTCCTTAAAGTCTTGCTGTTCGGAGTACAGCAGGCCCAGCACCAGGTGCGCCCGCCAGCTCTTCAGCCCGCCCTCCATCCACTGGCGGAACTTGCTTATGGCGCCTTGAGTACCGTAGGCCGCTTGCATCTGCTGGGCCTCAAGGAGCACCAACTGAGGCTGGATCGCATTAAGCGAGGCCAGGAAGAGTTGGTCCGCCTCGTCGAGCCGGTTGAGCTTGAACATCGCCCCGGCCCGGATCGCGCCGACCCATCCGGCTAAATCCTGGTTCTGCATGTAAGGCTCGCTCACCTTGATAACCTGGTCGTACTGCTTGGCCGCCAAGAGGCTCGTCAGGTAAGGCTGCAAGCATTCCAGGGAATTGGGCGCCAGGCGAACCGCCTCGGCCAGAGCCCCAAGCATGCTGGAGACGTTGTCCCGCACTTTCCACATCTGGGCCTCCCACAGGAAAACGGCGGGATTGGAGGGCATCGCCTTCTTGGCCTCGGCCAGCAGTCGCTCCAACTCGGGGTACTTCTGGCGGTTCATGTATATCGTCTTGAGCCGTTCTATGGCGGGGGCGTAATCCGGGCGGTCGCCGTGGATTTCGCGGTAGACAAGTTCGGCGTTGTCTTCATCCCGCAGCGCCTCTAACACAATGCCGAGCTGCATGGACACGTCGATGCGGTTGGTCAGGCGTTTGGCCTCCTGGAGGTCTGCCTTGGCCTTGGCGTTCTCGCCCTTTGCCAAGTACACCTGGGCGCGGTAGATCAGCGGCTCGGCATAGGCCGAGCTGTCCTGTATGGCCTGGGAGAACAGCCGAATCGGCTCTTCGAGGTCCTCGATCTTCTTGCTCGTTCGCCAGGTCAGCAATCCGCGGAGGGTCACGCTGGCGGCGTCCCGCGGGTCGGCCTTCAGGAGCTTTTCAATCTGCTTTCCGGCGGACTCGTACTCTCGGGCCTCGATGCAGTAGCGGATGAGTTCCTTGACGCCGCCGATGTCCTCTGGCCGCACGCGGACGTAGTCGGTCATGGCATTGACGGCCTCTTTCCACTTGCTCTGCGGGGCCTGCTTGTCCTGCGCGGCCCGCGCGGCCCAGAACCGTGCCAGGCCCAGGTGCCCGCGGGGGTCCTTGGAATTGGCGGAAATGGCGTTTTCAAGGAAGCTCTGAGCCCGCTGCGGCTCGGTGAGAGTCAGAAGCTCCGCGTACAGCACCCGCACGCCGACGGGGTCCGTCGATTCGCCGAGCATGGGCTCGATGATCCGTTCGATGTCCTTGGGGTGGCTGCGGCGCTGATAGAAGCCGCACAGCACTTGGGCGCCCATGAGCTTGTTGTCAGTCTTCTGGTAAAACGTGACGAACATCTTCTCGGCGTCGTCAAAGCGGCTAACGCGTTCGTAAAGCGCGCCGAGGCTGACAATGTTGCGCAGGTCGTCGGGGCTCTGCCTGAGCGTCCTCTCACGCTGCACGATGAGATCCTTCGGGCTGGTGGTCTCCTGCTCGATCTCCATTTTCCGTTCGCGGATGTAGGGGTCGTTGGGGACCAGCCGGTATGCCGCGAAAACGTACTCGCGGTGCTCGCCTTCCTTGTTCAGGCCCGAGGTCGACGTCGCCGCCGCCAGGCCCACCAGCGCCGGCGGGTAGCCAGGGTCGTTGTCATAGACGATCTTGAATGACTTATAGGCATCATCGAAGAAGCGCTTGCGCAGGTAGGCCTGGCCCAGCAGACAGCGTGCGTCCTTGCGGTTGGGCTCTTCCTTGAGGATGTCCAGTCCAGTGGCAATGACCGCGTCGAAGTCCCTGCGGGCCGTGTCGACGCGCATCTTGTAAAGCCGGCCCTCGCAGCCGTCGAGATTGGCCTTGCCGGCCCGCTCGACACAGTCATTGGCCGACTTCCAGTCGTTATTGGAAATGGCGTAGTTCAGCAGCCGCTCGACGACGCCTATGTTGTTCGGGTCGGCCTTGGAGGCATCATCGAGGAACTTGAGGTAATCGGCCCCCTTGCCCTTGCCGAACGACGCCGCCACGGCGGCTTTCTCCAGCTCCCGCTGCGGCGAGGGGTATTCATCGGCGATATTCAGCAGGATCTTGTACTGCGTGTTGGGGTCCGTTTCACGCAGCAGCTTCTTGCGGGCCACCAGCGTCTTGTCGTCGGGTCGGGCCTTGATGGCCTCATCGACGAGTTTCTCGGCCTCGTCGATCTTCCCGGCAGCCCTGTACATCCCGAAGAGACGCGAGAAGACGTTCTTGTCGTCGGGGGAACTGGCCTGGAGTTGCTGGACGTACTTGATGGCGTCGTCAGGCCGGCCTTCCAGCCACATGCCGACGGCCCTGTCCAGAAGCAGGCCCATTGTCCGCTTGTCAGGCTTGATGCCGGGCGGAAGGGTAGGCGCCTCCCCGCGGATAGCCATCAGGATCGCCTTGGTGTTTTTCGCCTCGGCGTTCTCGGAATCCAGTTGCAGGATCCTGGCAACCAAGCGTTCGGCCTTGTCGAAGTCGTGGTATCGCATCAGCAACCTGAGCTTGGCCAGCAGGGCCGAAATGTTGTCCCGCTGGCCCTGTATGCGAAGCAGCTTGTCGAGAATGGCCTCGGCCTTGCCGGGCAGGTTTTTCTGGATGTAGATGTTGATCAGCAGGTTGGCGACCTTCAGGTCGAACCCGCGGGCGTTGTTGTAGGCGTCTTCGAGGTCCTTTTGGGCCTCGTCAACCCGGCCCTCCGCAAGGGCCATCCGCCCGGTCAGGCGGGAGAACATCGGCCCGGAGAACTTGGAGGCCGCCAGCATGGGATAGCACTCGTTGACCTGCTTGAGCAGCTTTTGGCGCTGGGGGTCGTTGGGGTCCTGGCTGCCGGCTTCGGCCATGTCCATCAGGACGTTGGCCTTGAGGTACATGAGCTGCATCTTTCCCGAGGCTTCGCTTTGGCCCTTGCCGGCAGCCGGCTCGGTCGTTGGGGCCTTTTCCAGGGCCTCCAGGCCCTGGTTCAGCACAGCCAGCGCGTCCTCATTCTTCTGCTCGGAGCCCAGGACTGACGCCTTGCCCACATAGGCCCGTATGTCCAGGGGAGCAGCCTTGATGGTCTTGTCCAGAACCTCCATGACCTTTGCCTTGTCTTTATTGGCCGAATAGTAGTCCGCCAGCGCAAGATTGCCCAGCACGGGGTCTTTCTCGACGGCCTGATCAAGTTGCTTGAGGGCGTCATCGGGGCGCTTCTGCCTTCTCAGGAATCCGGCATAGTTGACCATCAGGCCGGCGTCGTCGGGGTTTGTCTCGATAGCCTTCTGGAAGGCCTTGTCGATCTGGTCCTCCTTGCCCGGCAGGCGATCCAGGTACCCGATGAGCCCCAGCCAATAGCGCGGTTCCTTGGGCTTGATCTCGATGGTCTTGTTGAAGTCGTCCAGGGCCTCCTTTGACAGTTCGCCTGGAGACGTGGGGTCTACCAGTTCCGCCTTGGCTGAGCCGCGGCGGAAGTAGGCCTCGGCGTCATCGGGCTGGAGTTTGATCAGCGCGTCTGCTTCCTTAATGAAAGCGTTCCAGTCCTGCCCCTGCCCGCTCCTGGAGCGCGTGTTGAGGTTCCAGTAGACTTCGGAGAGGAACTGCTGGGCGGGAACATACCTGGCGTCCATCAGCAGCGCCTTGCGGGCCAGGGCTATCGACGCGCCGAACCTCTCCCGCCGCTGCGTCTCGGTCAGGCCGTTGCCGTCCATGGCCCAGTCGTAATCGAACTTCGAGATTTCCGTGTATAACGAGGCCATCTGAGGCGACTTCGAGGAGACCCCCGCCGATGCCGCCGCCTTGAACGCCTTGTCGGCTTCCCGGCGATCGCCTTCCTTCACGAACTTGCGCCCTTGCTCCATCAGCGCGGATGGATCCTTGGGGAACAGGCGGTTGAGCCAGTTGCCGGTTAACGCCATCGTCACGCCCAGGGCGATTACCAATGCACCTATGCAGCCCAGCACAATCGCCACACGCTTATTGAGTTTCTTCCGTTTTTTTGCCATCGAATGTCAACCTGATATCAGGAACTTAGGAACCTGCCTTCTCGCTGCCGGCGTCGAGCCTCTCGATGTCCTTGGGCATAGGCAGCGTCTTGAGAACGTACGGCATGAAATACTTGACGAAATCCGCCACGGCCAGGTCAGCCTGGGCGGGGTCGGGAATAGCGTAGACCAGCCTGCCCGCCTGCTGCTGGACCGCGGGCAACGGGGCAAACTGCACCTTGGCGAAATACGCATGCTTAACGAACAGGCTGCCCAGCGCGAACCGCACCTCATTGCGGCTGTTTTTCGGCGAGCCGTTGAGGCAAAAGATGTAGTACTGGATGAACTGCCCGACAGCGGCGCCTTGCATGTCGGTCCGCTGGAACAACGCTCGCTGGAAGGCCAGAGGGGTGTTGCCCCACGGGGCCTCAACGCCGTCGATTGTGACGGACATGTCGGTCGTCCCGAGCCACTGAGCGCCCCCGGCAACGGCGCAGATCTCCGGCGTGTGCGGCACGAGGTCCACCCCGCCGGTGTAGTAATACACCTCCAGCCGCCAGTATCGGAGCGGGTCGCCGGCGGGCCGGCGGCTGTCGCGATACGTGCGGATCGACAGCCAGTTGCTCTGCCGAAGCGGAAGATTGCGCTCGTCGGTGGCCGTGCCGATGCCCAGCAGCTCCATCAAGTCCGGCGCGACCTCGCCCTCGCCGTCGGGCAGGTTGTCCTTGCGGAATCCTTGCGTCTTCGGATCAAAGTCCAACTCGCCGTCGGCGCTGACGAACTCGAAGGGACCCATCTTGTCGGGCATGGAGGTGATGACGAACTTGTCGTTGACTTCGACCCCCGCAGGCCAGGGAACCGGCGCCTTCTCGGTCGCCAGTTCCAGGGCGTTTACCGCCAGTTGCCATCCCCCCGCCGTAAGGACGATTATGGCAAGGGCGACCAGGAAGTGGAACCCGCCAAGGCCCCTCACGATTACGCGGACCGGCCCCGGCTCCTTGTTGATCTCAAGCTGCTGGTCGGTCATGTCTTGGCTCCACCGGTCAGGGGCGAGCCTTCCTTGGCATCGTCAGGCAGTCCGTTTTCGCCTTCGTCCTGCTCATCTTGCTCGTCCGCCACAAACAGGTGCTGCAATATCCATCC
>Ga0265596_1000755_pt1 | contig 17274 bp, 8 predicted proteins | sample saktaG_FD_190143 | JGI IMG/M metagenome (GOLD analysis project Ga0265596, IMG submission 190143) | Saline water microbial communities from Sakinaw Lake, British Columbia, Canada - sak_2013_06_06_60m | ecosystem: Environmental > Aquatic > Non-marine Saline and Alkaline > Saline ...
AGTTATGTCCCTTACCCTGAAGTGCTTCTCAAGGTCATCCAGGATCGGCAGGGTCTCTTCGCTGTTGCCCCGGTACGCGGCCACGGCGAGGTTGGCCAGGGCCTCGATTGTCGCACCCTGCCAGAGCGTGCGGTTCTTCAGCCAGGACAGGGCCAAGCCGGTCTTCATCTTGTCGTCCAGGATGGCGATTGCGGATAACAGGGCGTTGCGCTGCTCGGCATCATCGGCCTGGCCGGAGAGTGCCGCGATGTCGAAGATGCCACGGAGCCGTTCACCCCACAACGTACGCGTCTCGGCCGGCATGACGTCGTACAGACCCATGATAAGGTCAGCCCACTGGCTTAGAGGCACCTTCTTGGCATCCTCGGCGGTTGCCATGCAGGTGGCGGTGATGCGATCCAGGATCTTCAGGCGGGCGGCCTTGGTGGACTCCCGCTTGTCAGGCGCAGTCAGCGTGCCTATCAGCCGGGCCTGCTGCGAATCCAGGTTCCAGCTCTGCCAGGCGGTGGAGTCGTTGACGAGCTTCGCGACGGCACTGACAGCCAAGTCTTCGGCAGCCAGGCTGCGGAGGGCTCCGACGAGCATCTCGACATCCCTGGCAGTAAGAGCCCCGGCGGTTTCGCCGCTGCCGGCATAGGCCTGGATTATGATGGCTGCCCACTGGGCCTTGGCTTCCGCGGACAGCCCCGGAGCAAGGGACCAACTGAAGGATTCCCACTCCCCCAGAGTCAGGGACTTGCCCGAACCTGCCGAGACGTATTTGGAGGCGACCAAAGCGATGAGGCTCTGGCGGGCGGTAGCGCCCAATTCGCCGGGCGCTCCGACTTTCGTCGCAAGATCCGCCACTTCCTCGGAAGACCAGGACTGCCACAGCGTCGTGCTCTTGACAAACGTGGCGGCCACGCCTTTGAGGTCATCCTGCTTGTCTCCAAGATTGTTAAGGGCATAGATGAGATGCACGAGGTCACCGTGCTTCTTCAGAGAGGCCATACCAACTGGATCCTGCACGTAGACCGCGCGAAGCTGGGCGATCCACTGGCTACGCCGCTCGGCCGTCATGCCGGCTGAAAGGCAATTGGTAAGATTGTCCCACTGGCCGCATGAGACTGACCTGGTAGCGGCAGGGTCAGCCAGGAATTTCGTCGTCACGACATCGGCGATGTTCTTCCTGGCGGCCTTGATCGCCGGGGTATCTCCTGTCAGGCCATCAAGCATCCAACTCAACTTATCGAACGACATGGGCTGTACGGCGGCGGAGTCCCCGGCAAGCCGGGCCATCAGGCCAGCCGCCAGATCCTTGGCATCCAGTCGTTCGAGGATCGAGGTAAGCTGCTCGGCATCCCTGACTGTAAGCGAGATGGCGGTTTCTCCGCTGCCGGCATAGGCCTGGATGATGATGGCTGCCCACTGGGCCTTGGCTTCCGCGGATAACCCCGGAGCAAGAGTCCCGCTGAAGGATTCCCACTGCCCCAGAGTCAGGGACTTGCCCGAACCTGCCGACACGTACTTGGAGGTCACCATGCTGATGATGGTCTGGCGGGCGGCAGTGCCCGATTCACCGAGCGCTGCAATTCTTGTCGCAAGGTTCGCCACATCGCCGGGAGGCCAGGACTGCCACAGCGTCGTGCCCTTGACGAACGTGGCGGCTATGCCGTCAACGTCATCCTGCTTGTCTCCAAGGATACCCAGGGCACCGATGAGATTCTCGATGTCACCGTACTGCTTCAGAAAGGCCAGACCCGTGGCGTCCTGCACATAGGCGGCTCGGATCTTGCCGATCCACTGGCCACGCTGCTCGGCCGTCAAGCCGGCTGAGAGGGCCTTGGCAAACTCCCTCCACTGGCTAAGCGACAGCGTCCTGGTTACGACGGGATCCGCCAGGAACCTGGCCGCCACATTCCCGGCCAGGCTCTGTCTGGCGGTCACCACGGCCGGGTCAGTGCCCGCCAGGTTCTTGGCCGCCCACAGCAGATCGGCAGCCGACATCGACTGCCAGTCGGGGGTGTTGGCGTCCGGGGCCGTCTGGGCACACAGCGTAGGTGCCATCGTAAGGAAAAAAACGCCTGCCAGTGTCGTGATTAGGATTCTGTTCATTGCCGTTATCCTTTGTCTTCTCAAGCGGCGATGCCGGAGTATTCTTCCCCTGCAGGGCCTGGAACGCGGTGACATCCACGCAGGCAGGAGGAGTTGGGCAAACCCAACTTCCGCCTGGCTTCGGTCGGGTCGGAGACCTCCTGCTTCGCGGATTCGGATATCTTGCTGTTAGATTGATGCAGAGCGTCCGGGGGAGCATCGCCCGCGGCGCTGCGGTCTTCTGCTGAAGTGTCCATCGCCTGAGCCTGCCAGTGTCGGTCCGCATCGTCGTACCTGTCGACTATGCCGGGGGAAAAAGGCTGGGCAGCGGCGTGCCTGGCGTGCCAGTAGGCGAGCCTGCTGAGTGCGGAACACACGAACAGATAGATTACGACCAGGGCTATCCGCTTCATAGCTGCACCCTTCCTGGTTCTTCCGCCGTAAAGGTCCAACGCGCGCACCACAACCGCGTATGCGAGAGCAGGTCCGCCAGTTACCGGGTGTTCCCACACCCGGCGCAAGCCTGCCACGCCATTATCCTTCGATGATTCCGCCCGCGGGTCACCCATCTGACACGGTCGCACAAATGGCCGGCGCAGTGGGTCCTGAAATCATGCCCCGCAAGATTGTCCTTGCCCAAGACGAAAAGTTGTTCTAGTCCGAACTCTTCCCCTGAAGCCCCAGGCGAACTGCCCTACGACTTCAGGACCAGCACAACTGCCCAAAATGATGCCGAAAGCCACTTCTTTATCACGTATATTAGCCGTATTCGCTAATTCGTCAAGATAATAATCTGAAAATTAACTAAATATTTGACTGCGTGCCTGTGGAACAGGGTTGGCGGATGGGAATTGGGGCAACGGGGAGCAGAAAAAGGCTTGGTCCGCAAAGATCCAGTGGGGTGCCTGATCACTGAAATGCTGAAATCAGCCCCCTACGCGCGCCTGGGAAATCACCGGCGGGTGTGTCCGGGCTGCCCTTCGCCGACCAGGCCGAGATTGGCCAGGGCCTTCTGGATCGGGGTCATGACGGCCTCAAGGTGGAATGGCTTGATCAGGTACTTCAGCACCCCCAGCCCCAGGAGCTGATCCCGCAGCGGCGGGTCTTCGCTGTCGGTGACCGCGATGATCGCCGCCAGGCAGGTCCGGGCGTTAGACCGGACGCGGTGGCAGATCTCCAGGCTGTCCATCCCCGGCATGCTCGTGTCCAGGATGATGATCTCGGGCCCCACGAAACCGACCATCTCCCCCGCCGTGTAGACGGTGTGAGCCAGGTAGATCTCGGAGTGCGGAAACCTATCGCCGATCTCCTCCGCGAGCCACTTGCCGAACAGCAGATCATGGTGCAGGATGAGCATCTTCGGGACGGAGGTCTGCAACTCCGGTGGAATCTTGAACCCCTGCTTGTGGATGAACTCGATGAAATCCCCTCTGGCGATCCGCCTGTGCCCGCCGGGGGTGCGCCCCGCCGGGAGCTGGCCCTCGTCGATCCATTTGGAGATGGAGGATACGCCGACACCCAGCAGCCGGGCTGCTTCCACGGTCGAAATCGGTTTATCTTCCTGCGACTTCAGTCTGAGTTCTCCGCGAGATACACTTTGATTATACTACCCCTTTCCCCGAATTCGTCAAGGCTATACCCCGCGAATCCCCGAAAGTGGCCTGGGCTCCCCCGCCGCAGGCGACCGCTGAATTGGAACGTTCCAAGAATCTCCGGTGGTCCGCGAGCCCCCATGGTCCGCCCTGAATTGGCTTAGCACGGCAGCGATAGATTGTCGTAAGTCCTTTGTTTCTGTTGGCCGCGCCGAGGCGAAATCGCTCGTAAGTCCGGCAATCACGTTCCGGCAAACAAGTAATTCTTCGCCAGCTACGGTGATCCGGCGTTGCAGAAGGCCGCGAAGAAGGCACTGCAATTCCTGGCGGTGGGCGTCATGCCAATCGCGGCCAGCGGCCGTGCGGCGTGCCTGGGATTCTCAATGGTGACTTCGAGCGGTTCTTCGGGGTCACCATGAGCACCATCCGCAAGCGAGCGACGCAGGTCGAGCGGGCGATTGAGATCTGAATCTGCAGCAGCCAATAGGTGCCGAGGCACATTCTCGAGATGAATGCTCAGTTTCTTGGCGCAACGGTCAATGCTGCGGAGTTCCTGTCGGCATATCGATCAGTACATTGACAGGCCCAGCGGCGGCACTGCGGATGGTCATGGCAGCCCTGAAGGGCCCCCTCTCCATCCGGATAGACTGCCCGACAGCGATGCAGAAGGCAACATAGAGGTCCTCGACATGCTGAGACTCCGCAGCTTTTCTTCCTGCTTCCTCTGGGCTCCAAAGTTCAGTGGCATTGACCATAAGATCGGGTATCGCTAGGATTTCACCTCTAATATCCTGACAGGAAAGCTTGAGCCTGCCGTCATCATCCTCGAAGACTCGAAGGCCAAGAACCTTCTCGGCAAGACTTGCAGCGTCTGATTCCGTGTCCTTTTCCGCGGACCCGACGTAGACGAGCAGACCATGATCGATTCGGCAGACGATCTGACCGCCTATCAGAACCTCTGCCCAGTCGACCCGCTGAACCAGTGCCCTCATGACCAGGGCTCCCCATCGGGACCTCTTCTCCGTCGACGCGTGCTGCGGCGGGACAAGTCGTCGGACACCTCTATCCTCACAACCCTGCCAAGGTGGAATATTCGCGTTTCCGCGTGCCGGACGGACCAAGCCCGCAGGTACCAGTGCCGGTCTTTGTATAAAAGAACCAATGGAAGCACATTCACGCATACTGGCCGACCGCCAGAGCGGCTGGAAAAGGTGAGCTTGCAGATTAGTCCAGCACCAACCGCTGCCGAAAGAGCCAGGAACAGCCCCTCAAAGGTGCTTCGCCAGGCCGCTGGGCGATGCTCAGTCTGACTGATGTCCTTCGGTATCTTCCGAGCCGGGCAATCCACTCGGGCCAGCATCCGCTCAGACCCGCAGCTTCGCCGGAAATCGGAGGTCTTCATCGGCCTGGTCCTGCTGCCGTCACTATTCCCGTCCGAGCGGTAGGATGTAAGGTCGATCTCGAGCATGGCGCGGTCCTCGTCGTCGGGACTTTCCTGTCGGCATATTCGAAAACTCGATGGCCAGTGTCAAACCGGATGCTTTCTTAAAGCCAGACCGCCGCGGTCGCGTGAGTTGGCGGTGCCTTGCCGCGGATTGTCCGATTCCCCCTGGGACGCACCCTCAGCCCGTCCCCCCGGGGGCGGGCGGGGTGCGTCCCGTTCGTTCCAAGCATGTACCGGTTCTGCTGGGCCCCGGATCCTGGCCCGTAGCGGCGGCCGAGGCCACGGAGGCAGGCTTTGTCCCAATAGGGCATATGGCCGACCAAATTCGATCGTGACGGTTGATTTGGTTTGACCATCAAGGACACGAACAGATCCTTCTGCTGGGGCCGGCAACCTCCTTGCCACGCGGCCATACGCTGTCGCCGTTTGGTTCTCTGGGTATTCATTGCTTCTCTACCTGCTCATTCGCCGGCCCCCGGGCTGATCTGACAGACTGACGCCCTTTTCTGAAAAAAAAGATCAGCGGCAGGAATGTCCTTCAAAACGCAGGGCGAACCTTGACGAAACCCTTGCCCAATTGCCCGGAACGGAGGTATGATTACAGTTTCACATGATCAGGACACGGGACAGATGCTCACTCGCACAAGCACCATGCTGCTGGAAGGGCTGAAGAACGCGGCCAACAAGACCTCGTGGCTGGAGTTCGATTCCCGTTATCGCCCCGTCCTCCTGGCAGTGGCAAACCGGCTGGGCCTTCCCGAGCAACAGGCCGATGACGCCGTCCAGGATACCTTGGCCACCTTCGTCAATCAGTATTCCCAGGGGCAATACGACCGCCAGAAAGGCCGCCTCCGCGACTGGCTCAGCGGGATCATGATCCACAAGGTCCGCGACATTCAGCGGAAACAATATCGCCAGCGGGAGGTCATCTCCAGTAAGCCCCCTGCTTATTTCGAGGAGATCGAGGACGAATCGGTGCGGGCAGCAGCCGAGGCCGAGTGGGCCAAGGCGATCATGAATCAGTGCCTGGAAGAGATGCGTGAGGAAGTCTCGCCCAAGGCGATAGAGATCTTCGAGCTCTATGTGCTCAAGCAGTGGCAGCCAAAGCTGGTGTCCCAGCACTGCGGGGTCTCGGTGGATGTTGTCTACCAGACGAAGCTGAGGATACTTAAGCGAATCGCCCAACTCAAGCCGAGGATCGAAAAGACATGGTAGAAGAGGATCGATCTCCCGACTGCCCCGGTCCGGATGTCCTGGCCATGCACGTCGCAGGCGACCTCGATCCCCAGACCGCCAAGGCCGTCGCCAAGCATATTGGCGCCTGCGGGTCCTGCTGGCGAGAGGTGGAAGATCTGATGGCGGGGGAAGAACTCGCGGCCCAATTGCGGCAGGCCGCGGGGACTGAAAAGGAAGCCTCCATCCGCCAACGACTTCAGAAGTCCCTGGGAGGAGGGTATGACCTGCTCGAGGCCCTGGGAAGCGGTGCACATGGAATGGTGTTCAAGGCGAAGGACCTCGGGCTCAATCGGATGGTGGCGGTCAAGACCCTGGGGCAGGACGGCGAGGCCGACCGCATCCCAGCCATCGTCAGGGAGGCCCAGAATCTCGCCCGCATCAATCATCCCGGGGTGGCGACGGTATATGCGGTTGTGGATCAATCGGACCCGCCGCTGATCATCATGGAATTCGTGGACGGGTCACCGATCACGGACGCCCTGGCCAGCCGGCCGTTCAGCCAGCAGCTCGATGGCTTTCGGCAGGCCCTTCAGGCCGTGGCGGAACTGCACCGCCGCAGAATCGTGCACCGCGACCTCAAACCAGCCAACATCCTGGTGGACCTGCAGGGCCATGTCAAGCTGGTCGACTTCGGGATCGTCCAGGATGCCGGCCACCAGCAATTCATCCGGATCGAGGGTACGCCCGCCTACGTAGCCCCCGAGCAGAGCCTGGGCCAGCCTGCCAGCCCTGCCGGGGATGTCTTCTCGCTGGGTGTGATCCTCTATGAACTGCTGACCGGAAATCGGCCCTTTGGCGGACAGACGACCGAGAAGATCATCGAGTCCGTGCGCCATGAGAACCCCAAGCTGCCGCGGGCGTTGAGGGAAGAGATCCCCGGACCGCTCCAGGCCATTTGCCTCGCTGCCCTGGAAAAGGACCCCACTCACCGTTACCAGTCGGCCAAGCACTTCCTGATGGATCTGGAACGATTCCTGAGCGGGGAGGCTGTGACGGCGAACCCCACGCTTCTCGACGCCATTCTTGACCATGGAATCGAGCGGCAGGTCGGTGAGCTGCACCGGTGGCAGAAGGACAGGATGATCTCCACGCGGGAATACGACTATTTCATGGACATCTACGACCGCCTGCGGCACCGCGAGGAGTTCTGGGTTCTCGACAGCAGGCGGATTTCGTTTTCGCAGGTCGTGCTCCACCTGGGCGCCTGGGCCTTCGTGGTCAGTGGATTTCTGATGCTGGCGTTTCCCTGGCCTCAGATCGGGGCGATGAGGGCAGTCTTGCCCGCTGCGCTGCTGTTTGCGATGCTCGCTGGAGGCGAGATTCTGTGGCGGCGGCGGACCCGACGGGTGGCACTCGTCTTGTTCATTTCGGCGACGGCCCTCTGCCCCATCGCCGTTTCCACTCTGCTCAAGCATGCGAACTGGCTCGTCGGTGGACCGGTTGACCAGAACCTGCTACTGGACATTCTCAGCAACCAACAACTCCTGGCCGCCTCGATCGTCGCGGTGGCCCTGGCAACGTTCCTGTGGATGCGAACCGGCACTTCGGCCTTTGCCATCATTTGGGCCCTGAGCGTGGTCCTTCTGGCCACCGGGATCTTCAGCATGATGGGCATGCGAGACGCCTTGATGAACAAGAGCTATAGCCGATTAGCAGGATGGTACCTCTGGCCCGGCCTGACGCTGCTGGCAAGCGCGATGGCATTGGATCTGCGATGGAGGGTTCAACGATTCGCAGGGCCACTGTATCTGATATCTGTGGCTTTACTTCTGGCGAGCCTAACGATCATCGCCAGATACGGCCCCACGCTTCAATGGGCAGGCATCGTCGAGTGGGTGCAGGAGGATCGATTATGGCGGCACATCAAGTATGGTTTCATGATTAACGGCTTCGTCTACATGCTGCTGGGCCTTTTAGCCAGTCGATCCAGACGAAGCCGATGGTTGAGGAAGACAGGCACCTTGCTGCTGTGGCTGGCGCCATCGCACATCTTGATACCCATCCTGATGCTTGAAGGCGAGTGGCCGATCAGCGGATCGACCTGGACAGCGACTGAGATCCTCTTACCCGTTGCGGCGTTGGTATTCGTCTTCGCCAGCGTACCCAAACAGATGAAGTCGTTCTTCTTCTCGGGCCTGGCTTACCTGGCTCTCTCTGTCCAGCGCCTCACCTCGCGGCATTTCGAGAATGTCTTTTCCTGGCCGATGGCGCTGATCTTTGCGGGGCTGATTCTTGTGGTCGTTGCATGGCGATATCCAATGCTATTTGACAAGCAGCAGAGCCGCAGGTCGCACTACTGAACCATGGAAGCGGCCGCAATCGGGCGACCTCGGGATCCTGCGCCCATCGTCAAGTGGCATGCCTGCTTCAAGGCCTTCCAGCGTTCTATACCGCAATTGCCTCTATCCGGCATCGACTCCAAGGGCAGTACCCCCGCATCGTTCAGGGCGTACCAACACCTCCAGCGGATCGGGCCGTAGGGATCATCCAGATGCTCCACGAAGACATCGACAGCGTCCTTCTCGCCTTTGACCGCTGAGATGATCGTCACGCCCGAGCAGCGAAGGCGGTGGTCGAAGCTCGCCATGAGCTCCTGGGCCACGGGTACTGCGGCCTGGCCGTGGGAGATGATCTCGCGTTCGGCGTGCGGAACGCCATAGAAACCGTCGCGGCCTTGGTCTCGCTCCAGACGCCAGTCAGCGAACGTGTTGGATGAATAACACCTCAGAAGATCGTTCCTGGCCGATTCCAGCGAACGGCCGCCGCAGCCGGTTATGCCAAAAATGCAGGTCGCCAATAAAGCCACTTTGCCCAAGCAGGTGTTCATTGTCAGTTTGCCCATCGGTTTTCGCCCCCGTTGCCTTCGTAGAATGGCTGGCCCAGCCGGGTTCTGTCCGCCAACGCCTCAGGACACGCCGCCTGGGCGCTGAAGAATTCCCCCGCGACCCTGCAGGCACGCTTTAACCTCTTCCATTGCCCGAGGTCGTCACGGCGAGGAGAAGGCATCGACTCCAGGGGCAGAGCGTTCATCTCGTGAAGGCCCTGCCAGCATTTCCAACGGATCGGGCCGTACGGATCGTCAAGATGCTCCACGAAAACGGGAATCATGGCTTCCTTCTCTTCGACTGCAGCGAGTACCGTAAGCCCCGAGCACCTCACGCGATGATCGAAGCTCTCCAGTAGTTCCTCGGCAATCGGCACAGCCGGCTTTCCGTAGGCTATGATTGCTTCCTCGGCACCGGGGAGATGATAGTAGCCGTCTTTGGCCCGTGATCGTTCCAGGCGCCAATCGGCCGCGGAGTTGGCGGAGTAGCCCATCAGGAGGTCATTCTTGGCGGACTCCAGGCCTCGGGAGCCAGCGGCGCGTGGAGCCCAGACCCCTAACCTCCTGCCGCAGCGGCTGAGAATCCGCATCATCCTTCCCATCATCTCAGTTCTCACCGCCCTTCTTGCAGTAGACAGTGGCCTTCAGATTGCTTTGGTCGAACGCGACGCCGACATCTTGAGCATTGACGTTCCAGTAGTAATGACCGAAGAAGCCCGGCGTCTTTCTTCGAGATGAGACAGTTGCCTGCCGGAGGCTTATCGCCTTGGGCGTGAAGTCCCAAGACCCTGAGTCTAGCTCCTGCAAATCCTTGCTTTCGCCACAGGTGTCAATTCTGCCAGTCATTGTGATGGTCACCTTGTCGAAGGGTTTCCACCATGTGGCCTTGAACTGCCATTTCTCGTTTTTGTCCAAAGCCACGGGTTGCTCTTTCACGAACTCGCGGAATTCATCCTTCCCATATTCGGCATCAGGATCGGTGGACCACAGGTGAAAATCCCCTATCTGAACGGTGACCGTGCCTTTGACGCACATGGGCTGCTGACTTTCCTTGGAGCTCTCAAAGCGCAGCTTGCCGGAGGGCCGGGCATTCAGGCGATACCAGTTCTTGACGCCCACGGCACCCGTCCATCCTTCCTTGCTCGCCCAGTCGGCCTCAATGGCCCCCTCAACGCTCTGGCCCGTGCCCCCTGAAGAATCGGAGAACTTGTAGATCTCCAGGCTATCGGAGGGCAATGCCATCTTCTGGGTCTGCCATGTCCCATCTTTGGCATCACCGATCTTCTTGAGCAGCTCGAAGTCCATGTTGATCGGCCCGCCCACGGATACCTCCAGGCCCTTCGGGTCCTGGTATGCGGCGGGATTCGACTTGACGTACTGGTAGAGGTTCATGCTGTCGCCATAGACGATCGGGTCCCTCGTCATCCACCTGTCCAGGGCCGGTGTCAGGTACCGGTGCCTCACATAGTAAAGGCCGCTTTCCCAGTCCAGCGGATAACCGCAGTAAAGGATCTCGTTATCCCAGTCGCCTGCCCCGCTATCAACGGTCCATTCGCTAACCCCCGTGTCCTGGTCGCAGGCGCCGTTCAGGACCGTAGCCCTTCCGTAAGGGTCGTACGCGTACCGCTCGACCACGGCGCCGTTGGGATCGACCAGGGCCGTCGTATTAAAGTGGGCGTCGTGCAGGAAATGCAGCGTGTCGTCCACAGTGCCATCGGTGTTCTGATCCCGGAACCTGACGATCGGTGCATCCGGGTATTCGGCGCCCCAGGCATACTGCTTGAAGGGATTGGCGCTGGACTCCTTGCGGACTTCAATGACCTGCGAGGCTTCGTTACGGTAGTAGTCGTAAACCGTGTCAGGATCCCCCACGACGATCTTGCGAATCCGCTGGCCGAGCCCATCGTAGCAGTACCCCGCCACGGGGGTTCCCGGACTGGATGTCCCCTGCGAAACCGTCGTCAGGCGATTCCACGCATCATAAGCGTACCACTGGGTGCTGGCCGCCGTTGATTCATCACCCGGCTTGGGCCCTTTGATCATGTTGCCGGCCGGGTCATACTCCGGGTCAATCCACGTCCCACTGATCGAGTTGCCATCCGACGCCCAAATCTCGTTGGCAGCGTTGTGAATGCGCGCCTGGATCAGGCTGAAGCTGGCCCCGCTGTCGGCAGCCTGGTACTGGTTTAGATTCCCCAGGGCATCCAGGCAGTAGGCCCTGCGGCGGGTCGTGTCGACGTCGGCGACCTGGTCCCTGTCGTCATTAAGCGTGCCCCGCCTCCACTCGAGCAGACGATCCAGCCCGTCGTACGCCCCGCCATTGGCGTGGTAAAGCTCACTGAAGTTGGGGTCGAGGCCGTTGGCTCGGTACAGCCGGTTGCCCGCATAGTCGTAGCCGTACGTGAAGCGGTCTCTCACCGTGCCCGGCGTCTGGATGAGCCACTTCTGGTCCCGGACGCGGCCGAAACGGTCCAAGCCGGAATATCCATCCCCGCTTGTCCCGTAGGTCAGGGCCAGCCCGCCGATGCTGGTTGCGACCGAGGAGTATTCGACCTTTATCATCGTTTGGGTCCCGAGGTACGTGTAGGCGGCGTACGCCGGACGCCTTGGAAAAGCAGCGGTACCCGGTGCGATGTCCATCAGACGGCTCATCCTGCCGCCCACGCCACTGGTAGAGTAATTGTAGTACACCAACCGTTTGGTTGAGGGGCCCGGGTATGATATTTTATATAGTCGGATGTAGTTTGCCTCGTAATCCATCGGCCCGAAACCTCCGGTCTTGGAGGCGTCTTCGTAGTAATACTGCACGCTTGGATCGCCGCTTACCGCCTCGCCGGTATGGGCCTGAACGCTCTTGGTCACCGCCCCCCAGCCGCTGGAATCACGGGTAAGGGCGATTTCGTTGGCCACGCCGTTTGCGTCGTAGCTCCGGATGCTCGAAACCCGCCCCAGCACGTCATACCCGTAGCCGATTCTCCTGATCGTCGTGTCCAGGCTGGCAGGCACGGTCGCCGGAAAGGATGCGGTATCGGATTCCAAGCGCCCATTCGTGCTGGAATGGCTGTAGGCATGGCCAACCTTCCGCTGATCGGTCATGGTCGTCTTTCGCCCCAGCAGGTCGTATCCGTACGACACGTGGTCGTGCTTGACGGTCTCGGTCAGCCTGCACGAGCGGCTGGTCTGATCGAGCTCATCGGAGACTGAATCCTCGCTGTCAGGATAGGCCACGGCCGTCACCAGGCTGCCGCTGGGCAGGTTCTGGTTGCCGTCGGCGGTCACCGTATCCCAGAAGAAGTAATAGGTGTTCTGATCGGCTGCGCCCGGGTTCTTGGCGGTAAGCCTCGCCAGCCTGCCCCAGAAATCATACCTGTAATTGGTGGTCCGGCTCTGGTCACTGCCCGCAGGAGTTCCATCGACGTAGTTCTCGACCGCAGAGGTCATACGCCCGAGAGCGTCGTAAACCCGGCGGGTCTGGCGATTCTTGTTGTCCACGGTGGCGGTCAGCATGCCCGTGGCCGGATCGTAGAGGTTCCTGGCAACGAGGTAATCGGCGGAAGTGTTTGGATCCGGCGGAGTTTCGTAATCGTCTTCAGTAATAGGCGTGTTGCCGTTGGTCCCGTAGTAGGCAATCCTCTCCGCCCGGCCCAGGCAATCGAACCAGCGGGCGGTATAGGTGACCACGGCCTTGGGGTCGGAGCCGTTCGGATCGTTCAGTTCTCCCGTGTTGGTCGCGTCGGTTTCGTAGCGGCGGTAATACCGCGTCAGCCACTGGTTTCCATTGGCGTCATAGCTGTGGCTGGTCTGCTCGATGACGATGTCGTCATCGACGCTGGCGGCCTCAGCGTAGGTCTCCATTGTCGTGGGCTCATCCGGGTCATAGCAGACATAGCTGGCCTGGGGCCGGCCGGCGCCATCGTAGGTCTGCTTGCAGGAGAGGCTGTTGGGATTGCTCGTCTTGACCAGCCGCCCGCGAGCGTCGTGCCAGTACAGGAAGGTCAGGCTGACACTGGTGGCAAGGGCATTGGGATCGAAGACCCCGTTCTGGCCCATCTTGTAGTCGCGGCTTCGCCACAGACGCCCCCTCTGGTCGTAGTCGGTGGTCGAGACCCCAAGGAAAGGCTCCCCTTCATCCGGCTGGAAGTTCGCCGTGACGCTGTCGGCGAACATCACGGTCTTGACGGTCCGGCCGAAGTTATCGGGGAAGTTCTTCGTAACGATTCCGTCGGAGCCGCGGCTGGCGATTAAATGGCCCTGCCAGTCATGCTGATAGACCGTGTCGTAGGAGTTTGCGTCGAGGTAGAACTGCCGCCTCCTGGTCGCCTTGCCGTCGCCCACGCCTCCACCATCGTACTCCGTGGCACTGACCTGCTTCAGCGTGCCTGGATCATTCTCGTTGGCATCGGTATCCCCCGTGCCCTTGTAGACGGAGATTTCCCGGCCCAGGCCGTCGACACCGATCCAGGTCATCGTCCCGTCGGTCTCGGTCGTCATGTACCGCCGGCCGGTGGCCTGGCTATAAGAGAAGATGGTTCTCAGGTATTTGCCCTCGCCGCTGAGGTCGTAATAGCTGTCGGATGTGGCCATGTGACCGTTGTCGTCATAGGTGTCGACGCGCTTGGAGATGATGGTCCCGTCGAAGGCACTGGCGATATCGGCCTGGGCAGGATTCCAGTCGTTGATCATGTTGCCGTCCTGGCCAGTGTTGGGGTAGCCCTGGGCGGCAATCGCCGTCCTGCCTGCCAGGTCCTCTACCGCGATCTGCATCGGCGCGTAGTCATAGTGGTTCGGGTCATTGGCGTCCATGTGAGGCGTGGTCAGGGTGACCAGCCGGGTCGTGGTCGTCTTGACAGGGGTGCCTGCCGTCTGCTCCTGATGGACGTAGGCGTAGGCGATCGTCCGGCCCGAAGCAAGCGCGGTGGACTTCGGACGGCTGTAGCTGACGCCGTCGCTGTAATAGGCGTAGGTCGTCGTCAGATTCAGCCCGTCCGTCTTTGCCTCCCAGCCCTCGTGGGAAGGCTGCGTCATGCCCCCGGGGCCGGTCTTGACGTCCTCGATCGCCCTGACGACCTGGCCCCAGTTCCAGTAGTCCTTGCCTAACTCCGTGTACGAATAATGCCCGTCCTCATGCCTCACCCAGTCGTTGTAATACAGAAGGACGCCGCTATTGGCGTCACGGAAGTAGTGGTAGGACACCGAGGTGTTCGCGTCGCTGCCGTTTTTGCCATAGGTCACCTTCGGGTATGTGACCGTCTTGAAGGCCACCGCGTTCGTACCCGCGTGGTAGTCGTAGCTGTAGACCGTGTCCAGCGCGGTGGAATCGTTCGCGTCGGTCGTCTGCTGCGGATACGTCCTCTCGCAGGCGAGGTTATAGACGGTCACCTGGGTTCCGCTGAGCGTGGCCGTGCTTGAGCCATAAGTGCATCTACGGACCCAGTATGCCGGTTGGTTGCCGTCTGTTCCCTGGCGGAGCTTCTCCGAAGCGATCTTGCCGCTGCTGGTATCGTAGTCGTAAACGTAAACCAGGCCGGACGTACCGCAATTGTTCGGAGCTATGGCCGTAACCCAACCGTCGGACTCTGAGTGGCCGTATTGGGCTCCCTCGCAGGCCGAAGGCATACGTTTCTCGTAGATCTTGCCAATCTTGTTGGTCCCCTCGCAGTAGTACGTATAGTGAGTGATCCAGATCTTCTCGATGCTGTTGCCGTCCATCTGCTGATCGACATGGAAGATGATCTGGTTGTATCCGTTTACGAAATTGACTTCCCGCATTCCGTTCGGCGTTTTTGCCCCACGGAAGCTCTTGCAGGTACTCAACTTGCCTTGGAGGCTGTTGCCGTCATAGCTGTCACTCTCGCCATAGACGAAGCTGTAGCTGCCTGCCTCTGCTGCCCCCCCACAACTGCTGCAGCCTTCATTCTTCATCGAAGTGATCCGGCCCTGGGAGTCGTAGGACGTATATTCCGTGGCGGCGTACGTGCTCAGGCCCGGCAGCGAACCGTTGGGGTCATCCGGCGTCGTTTCAAGATCGTCCAGATCACAGGCATTGGTGGGACTGTTCGCGTCGACGCCCCTGCTGTACCCGGCTGCCGCCAGGAAACGATTCACCTGCTCGGGCCCCAGTTGGAGCCTGAGCTTGCCGATGTTGTTGGCATCCTGGCAGGACGAGCCATAGTAGACGTACATCGACGTCAGGTTGTACGGCTGGACGGTCTTGCGGAGGCGGACGAGCTTGCCGCCGACATCCCGCGTGTACTTGAAGTAGGTTCGGCTTAAAACCCTCGTGCCGCGCCGGACTTCCTGGTAGGTCACGTGCTCCTCGTCGCCGGGGCTGTAGTCGTAATTGGCCGTCATGGTCGTCTGAAAGATCGAATCGATGCCCCTGGTGAAGACGGAATTGGCGTCATCCCACGACCATGCGAGAAGGCCCTCCGGGGAGTAGTAGGTGAAACTGCCGGTTCCTATCCCCCCGTTGGCGCCAACAAGACAAGGTTTTGAGGCCTCATCCAGCATGACAATGGCCGGGATCGTCTGGTCTTCGGCCACCCGGACGCTGGGGTTATTCGGGTCTGTCGTGAAGCATACCACCACCGGCTCCAGCAGGTTGTTGGCGTGAGAATTGTTCAGGGTGAGCTTCGTGGTGTTCGCATCGGTGTTGACCAGGGCGATCTTCAGAAGGCCTTCAGGGTCCAAACCCAGCGGCGCCAGATTGTTCCAGTCGTAACCGCCATGGAGCATCGAGTGGGGCTCTGAGCAGACTTCGCAGAATCCATCGGATTCGCAGGTCGAACAGGCCAAGAGCCTTCCATCGGCGGCTACCAGCAACCCAGCCGCGATCGCCAGCCGGATGGCCGTCACAATAAAGTACTGCCCATGTTCTCTACTTAGCATCACGCCTCTCCCGGTTCTTCATGTTGCCTGCAAAGTCGCCGCTGCCTTTCTGGCTTCGCCGAAACGGGCTCCGGCTGGCAGCAAGGCCCTGACGGCGATCACTGGCTGAGTGTTCACCTTCTCTGTCAGCCTATTCGCAGCCGGCGGGGGCAATCTGACAGGACAAGGCCACTTTCCGGAGCATGCAGCAGAAGTGCCCCGAAATTGGGACTGCCTGTAGAAGGCGACGCTTCTGGTGACTGGCTTGAAGATCCAGGCTCTCAGGGCTCGCCACGCGTGAGAGCATCCATAGCGGCGCTACCTGCCTGGTCAGGATCAGGTGCGGTCCGAGCAATGCGACCCAGCGGTCGAATTGCCCAACGCTTGAATTGCCCGATTGCGGAGTCTGCCCCCATGGGCTATACTGCAAGCAGTACGCGAAGTGAGGCCCGAGGCGGGAGGTTTGTTTGCGCTTCCCAATATCCGGATGTCTTTGTCAACTCGACTCCCGCGGGCTGTACCGGGCCACGGAAACCGGCGTCTGCCGATATATGCGAAGAAAGGAGAGGGACATGCCGCGATTCTCGCTGATCACCTGCGCTGCGGTCCTGATCGGGACGTTTTCCGCCGGGGCCGCGACTGTTCGGATGGAGACGACCCTGGGCAATATCGACGTGGAGCTGTATGGCGGGATCGCACCCCAGTCATGCGGCAGTTTCCTGGGCTGCGTCACCAGAGGCGCTTACGACAACTCGATCTTCCACCGCAGCGAAGCCGGCTTTGTTCTTGAAGGCGGCGGATTCAGGCCGACCGAAATCGGCGACGGCTATGACCTGTCCCCGATCCCCGCCGGCGACCCGGTTGTCAACGAGTTCAGCCCCGAGCTGTCGAATGTCCTCGGCACCCTCGCCATGCGCAGCACCGCCGATGGCAGCAGCCCGCCCAGCTCCCAGTGGTTCTTCAACATGGGCGACAATTCCTCCATATTTGACGGCCCAAACAGCGGGATCAACGTTTTCGGACGCGTCACGGCTGGGCTTGACGTGCTCCTGGCCCTGGGGGCGCTGGAGGTGTTCAACTTCAGCGGCGGGGATTCATCCTCTCCCTTCGTGGAGTTTCCGACGATGGATTCTTACACGCAGGAGGCTTACGAAGCCGGCAGTTACCCCGCCCTCTCGGACCTCGTCTGGCTGCGATCGGCCTGGCCGATAACCGACGCCAACAATGATGGCATGGTG
>Ga0265596_1000758_pt1 | contig 17218 bp, 14 predicted proteins | sample saktaG_FD_190143 | JGI IMG/M metagenome (GOLD analysis project Ga0265596, IMG submission 190143) | Saline water microbial communities from Sakinaw Lake, British Columbia, Canada - sak_2013_06_06_60m | ecosystem: Environmental > Aquatic > Non-marine Saline and Alkaline > Saline ...
GGGAATGCAAATAGATAAAGAAACAACAGCACTAAACCATTGACTATAATGAATCCGTATGGATCAGTTAGTTTATACGAAAATAATAAAGTTTACGACACGAAGTTAGTACGTATGTATGCGTTTCAGTATATTTATATGTACCGAAACGATGAGGTTGTCTTAAAAGTATTTTAAAGTGGCTCTCACAGAGTCTGCCAATCTAAATTTTTAGACAGCCTCATTTCATTTATTAAAAACTATTTTATTGATTTTGACGTTGATCCATACTGACAAGTTTTACGCAGATTTCTTATGATTAAAAAAAATATAAAGAATCTAATCCCGAACTCACGTTATTTTACAAATTATTCAATTCCTTCTGATAAGCTTTCCATCCGGGGCACCATTTAGTATGCCAGCGCCAGACCTTTGCCCAAAATGAATTTGGTTTTCTTTCGGCATATTTCCGCATCTTGCATTCTTCACAAGAACTAACTTTCTTTTTTGTTTCCATAATTAATTTCTTTTAGTATATAATACAAACCATTACGGATTACGAGATATTCAAACACGTAATTCGTAATCCGTAATTCGTAAAATACATTTTAATAAATATCATTAACATATTATTAATAAAGGACTTTTTAACTGCCTAATACAATCCTTTCACCTTCGGTTTTCCCGGAATAAAATCTTTTAAATAAAAGGGCTCAAAATAAGCAACATCTTCAAAAACTTTTTCCCTGAATTTTAAATTTGCTATTTCAGCCATAAATGAAGCTGATGGGTAAAAGTTATCAATAAAAATCGCATTTTTCCGATGTGCTAAAACCTGTTTGCATTTTGAAGCTCCATCACCGAAAAAAATAATTTTATTGTTTTGCAAAAAATCTGAGAACGAATTTTTATCAATAATTTCTGCCCTTATTTCCCGTACTTCTTTATTATTTGAATCATATAAAGCAGAATAAACTTCCATTCGTCTTGCATCAATCATCGGGCAAAATAATACGGATTTCTTAAATAATTTTTCTGTGATGAATTTTTCAGCCATACCTAAAGCCATTGCTTGTAAAGTACCAACGGAAATTAAAGGTATATCCAAAGCATAGCAAAGTCCTTTTGTTGTTGAAACGCCGATTCTTAAGCCGGTGTATGAGCCGGGGCCTTTGCTAACAGCAATTGCATCCAAATCAGTGTAATTAATATCAACTTCTTTAATTACTTCATCAATAAATAATGTAAGTTTGGAAGAATGAGAATTTTTATCATCAGACTCTTTGAGCGACAGTAATTCGTTATTCCTTGTTAAGGCAACAGAGCATATACTTGTAGCAGTTTCAATATTTAGAATATATATCCATTTCTTATATTTTTCCATTACTTCATCATTATCAATAAGATTACTATCATTTTCACTTTCTTCATATGAAAAGAACTTCTCTTTTCTGTTCTTCAGATAATGTATCCCATATATTTGATTTCGAATTTCGAATTAATCATTTCATTTCATTATAATATTCTCTTAGTAAATCAATTTTTAGAAAATACTTCGACATTATAGGCAAACATTAATTAATAATCACCACAACCCATTAATCCTCTAAAGCAAAAAGATCTTTTTTAGGTACTTTTTTCACTTCATCCCCGTTTTTCAGTTTTTTGGAAACTGCCCTGTATGGGGCAACAATAACTTCCTGTCCGTCTTCAAGCCCTTCGGTAATTTCAATGTATGTATTGTTCTGAATACCGGTTTTAACCTCTTGCATTTTGGCTATACCGTCATCATATAAAAATACATATTCATTAAATTCCTCGTCTTCTTTGCTTTCTTCCTTTTTTGATTTTTCTTCTTCTCTTTTTTCACGTATTGACTTTTCTTTGCCAGTAGTATCCGCCCTTGTAGTAACTGCCTGTATAGGTAAAGTTAAAATATTGAGTGCTGTTTCGGTTTGAATATCAACAGTTGCCGACATGCCCGGCCGGAGTGGTGAGAAACGCGGATTATTTTTGGGAATAAGGTCTTTATACGACTCTCTTAAAATCCTGATCTTTACATCAAAATTGGTAACCTGGTCAACACTCACGCCAAGAGTATTTGCGGAAGTGGCAATTTCTGTAACAATACCTTTAAATTTTTTGTTAAGATAAGCATCCACTTCAATAATTGAAGTATCGCCTAATGCCACTCTTACAATATCATTTTCGTTAACTTCAACATTCACTTCCATTTCCTGCAGATTGGCAATTCGCATTATTTCTGTTCCGCTTGAAAACTGGGACGCCCCTGTTACACGCTCACCTTTTTCTACATTAAGTTTTGAAACAGTTCCGTCGTTAGGAGCAAAAATGCTTGTTCTATTAAGATTTTCCTTTGCTTCTTTTAATGATGCTTGCGCACTGCTCACCGAATATTCGGCTGCTTTTACACTTTCTTTTGCTGCCTCAACTTCGGCTTCTGCAACTTCATACGAAGATTTTGCAGCATCAAAATCTGCTGCTGAAATTACGTTTTGCTTATAAAGTGTTTCATTTCTTTTAAAATTATTTTTCGAATTAATATATTGTGCTTTAGACTGTACCAAGCGGGCTTTAGAATTGGCAAGATTTGCCCGCTGTGTATTTAATGCAGCTTCTATTCTTTCGAAATTAGATATATAAATTTCAGGGTCAATCTTTGCCAATAAATCACCTTTTTTAACTTCTTCACCCTCTCTTACATTTAGTTCAACCACCTCACCCGAAATGTACGGGCTGATACTTACATCTATTTCAGGTTGAATTTTACCATTTGCTGAAACCGACTCAATAAGTGTTCGTTTTTCAACAAGCCCGGTGCTGACTTTTATACCTTTTGTGTTTTGCTTTTTATTAATAGCCACTATTACAAGTATGATGATCAAAATGACCCCACCCCATATAAACCATTTTTTCTTTTTTGATTTCTTTTTCATTTAAATATTTTTATTGTAAATTAATATTAGATTTTAAGAATTGTAAAATTAATTATTTATATTCTTCCAATGTAATTGGTTTACCCATGTAAAAATCCAGGATTTTTGTTTTAAAAATAAAATCGTATTTAGCTGATAATAAATCTGATTTGGCTTTAGTCAGTTGTGTTTTAGCAACATTATAATCCAAAGCATTAATCAATCCCACATCAAATTTTTTCTCCATATATTTAAATGCCTCTGTATAAGCATTTAAAGATTTCTCATTGGCATTATAACTTTTGAATGCCGATAAAGCATCGGCAAAGGCTGTTTCAACATTTTTTCTAACCTGATTCTTTGAAAGCTGAAGGTTATACTGAGCATTTTCCTCAGTTAACTTTGACTGACTAATGTATGACGATACCTGAAACCCATTGAAAATCGGAATACTCAAAGAAACTTGTATGGTTTTATTTTGGTTATCTTCAAATTGGTTACCAAAAGGAATTACATCACCATTGGAATATTTTATCTGGTCGGAATAATTTGTATTCCAGCCACCTCTTAACGAAAGATTCGGACTTCTGTAGCCCCGTGCAATAGCTAATCCTTTATTTGCACTTTGCAACCTGTATTCAGCACTTTTTATTTCAGGTAAATTTAGTATGGCATACGAATAAATTTGCTCAGCAGGTAATAATTCAGGAACTGTTGTAATTGATAGTTCGGGTTTTTCTATTTCAAATTTTTCCGAGGCACTTTTATCAAGCAATTGTAATAAATCAAGATATGCAAGATTTAACTGGTTCAGGGCATTTATTAAATTTACTTCTTCGGTAGCTCCTTGTGCCTGAATATCAAACAAGCTGCCTTTAGGCAATGCTCCGGCATTAACAAGTTTTTCTGTTCTGTCAATTTGCAATTTGGTAATTTCAACCTGGTCCTCGGCTGTTGCTACAATCTCTATGTAAAACAAAATTTGCAAATAAGCAGCAGCAATATTCAGTGAAATATCATCTTTCATCTTATCCGAATCATACTTACTTGCCAAATATTCAAACTGGTTTTGCTTAATGGTATTATATTTTTGCAGTCCGTTAAATATCGTTAAATCGCTTGAAAATGAAAAATAACTTTGCTGGGTATTCTGATTTGCATATGTATAAGTTGCAAGGTCAATTGACCTTCCCCAACCATAAGTATGCGATAAACTTCCATTAACAGTTGGTAATAAATCCAATTTACTTTGTAACAATCCAATTTTGTTGTTTTCTGAAGTTAATTCACTTTGTTTGATGTGAATGTTGTTATCCAGGGCATAATCAATACAATCTCTTAATGACCAAACTTTTTGTGAGTAAATAGTGCCTGAAATTACAATAAGTAACAGACCAATTAAAGTTAATTTTAAGTTTCCTTTGAAACACTTACAATTTATTTTTTTTATCATTGCTTTAATATTTATTATTTAACGGACAAATGTAGCTAAAAATATGCCACATTTTCAAATTGCTGATTATTATAATTTTATCTTAACATTTTAAAATATTAGACGAAAATAGTGTTCGTATAGTTACAGTTATTGTTCGGATATGAACAAATTGATAAAAATTATTTGCCAATGTTTTATAAAATAAATAATTTTACAGAATAATTATATCATATTTACTAACTTAAATTAACGAAAATGAAATCAAGTAATTATATTTTAAGTCTGATATTTTTAATTATTTTTAGCCTTAGCTTAAATGCGCAGCAAAAAAAACATCTTTGTTCTCATAAATTTTTTCATTACACATCCGAAATCGGAGATACAATTGATGTGGTTCATTATGATATCTATCTGGAATATATTGACTTTTCAGCTCAGACAATCCAGGGATTTACTGATGTTAGCTTAACACCAAAAGTTGATAACATCAGCTCCATCCCCCTTGAATTGCTTGACCTGACAGTTGATTCGGTTTTCGTTGAAGGAACCGAAATTACTTCTTTCACACATATTGATGCAATAATTCAAATACCACTTTCAACTCCTGTAAATACAGGTGACACAATAACTGTAAGTGTTTATTATCATGGTCATCCGTTTCATGAAAGCTGGGGAGGATTTCATTATTCGGGTGATTATGCATTTAATCTTGGGGTTGGTTTTGTGTCCGATCCGCATAATCTGGGTAAAGCATGGTTTCCATGTGTTGATGACTTCAAAGACAGGGCAACTTACGATTGTTATATCACAGTTGGCGAAGGGAAAAAAGCCGTTTGTAGCGGTGCTTTAATTTCAAAAACAACTAATAAAAATAAAGCCGTTACTTTTCACTGGCAGTTGAACAAAACTATTCCAACTTATCTTGCTTCGGTTGCTGTTGGCGAATATGAAGCTGTGGTTGATTCTTATAATGGTATAAACGATACAATTCCAATTTTAATTTACACCAAACCTGCTGATACATCTAAGGTTCCCGGTTCATTTTCTCATCTTAAAGATGTAATGGCAATTTTTGAAAATCACTTTGGCCATTATCCGTGGAATAGGGTAGGTTACGTTGGAACAGCTATCGGAGCCATGGAACATGTTACAAATATTGCATATCCGCATTTCTGTATAAACGGTAGTTCAACTTACGAATCGCTTTATACACATGAATTATCACACATGTGGTTCGGCGACCTTGTAACATGTGCTTCTGCGGGAGATATGTGGCTTAATGAAGGTTGGGCGGTTTTTTGGGAAATTTTTTACAGAAGAGACCTTTACGGCGAAGAAGATTTTAAAAGCTCAATGCGTGATAAACATGCTGATGTTTTGCGTACTACACATATTGAAGACGGTGGATATTATGCTTTGTACGGAGTCCCCACCGAACTCACCTACGGAGGTACCGTTTATGATAAAGGTTGTACTGTTGTTCAGACATTAAGAGGTTATCTTGGTAATGATCTTTTCTTTGATTTTGTGAAAGCTTATCTTGAGGAGTTTGCTTTTAATTATGCTTCATCTTATGATATGAGGGATTTTATGACTTCTTACACAGGTATTGATATGACCGGTTTTTTTGATGCCTGGGTATTCACTCCCGGAACGCCTCATTTTTCAGTTGATTCATTTGCAGTCCAAACCAGCGGTAAAGATTTTGATGTTTTTGTTTATCCAAAACAAAAATATAAGGGATATGATTATCTCGCTAATTCCAATATTGTTGAAGTAACATTTATGGACAGCAACTGGAATATTTTTACTGATACAATTCATTTTTCAGGTAAAACAGGATGCTCGGTTAAACAGCTGCCTTTTGCTCCAGAAGCCGTTATGATGGACATTGATGAAAAACTGTGCGATGCCACAACAGACTATTTTCAAACAGTAAACAGCACAGGTGAATATGAATTTCCAAATACTTTTTTTAATATTGATGTTGAGCAAATCACGGATTCGACATTTTTCAGGGTTACACATAACTGGGCACCCCCTGATAGCTTAAAAACTCCTGTTCCGGGATTAAGACTTTCCGATTACAGGTATTGGAAAATTGACGGTATTTTCCCTGAAGGTTTCATTGCAACAGCACGTTTTTATTACAACAGAAATAATTATTTGGATAATACATTAATTTTAAGTCAAACCGATTCGGTTGTAATACTCTACCGTTCCTGCCCGGCTGAAGACTGGCAATCAATCAATTTTACAAAATTGGGTATCTGGATGATTGGTAATATTTATGTTGATAGTTTGCAAAAAGGCGAATACACATTAGCTGTGTGGGATACACAAGTTGGAAATGATGAAACATCATCAAAAAAAGAAAAGAAAATAAAAGTATATCCGAATCCATCACACGATAGTTTTAATATTGAATTCAGCATTGAAGAAGAATCTTTTTTAGAAGTTTTCAATACAAACGGAATATTGATAAAAAGTATTAAAATCAAACCCGATCAAAATTTTATAAAATGGATACCCGGTGATATCCCCAAAGGAACTTATATAATTCAAATCAATTCGGGAAATAATAACATTGTCGGCTGGGAAAAGCTTGTTTATATAAAATAATTGGAGCCAATTATATGAAAAAAAGTCTTTTCTTAAGTGTTTTATCTGTATTAATATATCACCTGTCATATTCACAATCAGAATACGCAAGCTTTGAAGTGCCTTTTAAGAACGCAATAAGTATTTCGTCAATTCCTGATGAAAAAGGAAATATCTGTTATGGTTTCAGGTTTGAAAAGGATTATTACTTTATATTGTTATCAAAAAATAAAGAGGTTTTATTTAGGGAGAAAATACATGAAACTTCCCGTGTTGAAAATTACTTTTGCGGTACAATTTCAAATGAAAATCAATTCGTTTTTTTCAACAGATATAATACTGATAACACAAAACTAATTGCCCATATAATCTATAAAGACAATCCAAAATACGAGGAAGTAAAAAATATAAGATTTCTTGATAGAAAAAAGGAAGAATTTATAGAAATCATAAATACTTGTAAAGAATTTTATATAGTTAGTGTTTCAAAAAAAACCGGAAATATATATCTTACAAGTTTTGATTCCGGTCAACATTATGAAAAACGTGTCTTCCATCCTGATATGACGGACATATACAAACACTTTAAAAAATCTTTATTTAGCTTTAGCAGGACAAACCTGATAAACCCAATTTTCAAAGCTTATTTCAGCAACAAAATATATAAAGATGAAGAGAAATTCTATTTTACTTTTAAAAAATTCCCGAATAAATTAATAACGGAAAAAAATTATACTGAAATACTTTCGCTTAATTGGGAAACTTCTTATTGTGAATATACGTATTTCGTCAATATTTATGGTAAAAGTAAAGAGAGTTATAATTCAACTATATATAAAGACAGGTTTTTTCAAATTACAATTCTTCCGACTTTGTTTGATCTTACAATTTATGATCTTAAAACATTTAACTTAATAACTTCTTATAACTATCAACACAAAGATTATTTAGAACTCATGTCAAGCCCATTAATAAAAAAGAACTTAGGTGATATATCTGTCAAGGAGTTAAATTATACTAAAAACACTCTTGAAGTCACTGACAAACTATCAAAGGGTCTTATTTCCATTTGCGCCAATAAACTTAACAGAGAATTGGTTGAACTGGAAATCGGCTCATTTTCAAAAAATGGAGTAAACATTCCTTTAATAGTTATGGGGGGAATCATGGGGGGTGCCATTGGCGGAGCTATTGCAGGTGCTATGTTAGAATCATATGACATGGGATATTCTAATTATTTCAGATCTGTTTTATCTTACCCTGAAATGGAAATTGCTACATCCAATAATACAACTTCCATTAACGAAAAACTACAACGTTTCATTACAGAAATAATGAAGAAAAATATAAAAATATCAGGGGAGACATTTTACCAAATCACTGACAACATAGCTCATTATGGATACATTAACAAAAAAGAAAAGAAGTTTGTAGTAGTTGAATTTGATAATAATTAATAGCAAAAAATGAGTTTTAAATCCTCCGGATTTTAGAAATCTGGAGGACTTTTAGAAATGCTTACATAATCCCCTTCTAAAAAACCGTAAAGGAAAAATTATGTTTTTTTATTTCTGAAGGTTTTATTTTAATCCAATCCCCTTGTTCTTTACACGACATGCAGTATGGCGAATCTTTAGAATATTCATGTTCACAATACTTGCATTGGGGATTTTTTATGAAATAGGAAATATTTAATTTCTTTGGGGAGATAAACAAAACCAAAGCTCCAATAACTGGTGTGAGTAATAAACTAATTATAAACGTTGCCAATAATCCTATTGTTCTTTTTGCACCTACAATTGTTAGCAAAACAACTAAAATCATGTAAACAATAATAAAAAATGTTAAATACATTCTAAAGATATTTCAGGAACTTTAATACTTGGGTCATCAAAGTTCGTGCCAGAAATGTATGTCTTAAATTATCAATTACTTAACAGTGATCATTGTATAAAACATCATGCAAAGGATTAATAAAACCGAATACTACTTTCCAATTTCGGATAAAATTATGCTACTATAATATTTGTTAAAAAAGTTAAAATCGGTAAAAATCTGCTTATAAAAGTATATTTTTGCCTTCCGAAAATCTGCATTAAAAAATGTCCAAAAAAATTATTTTACTTATAATTATCTTATTATTAATTTTTTCCTGCCGCAATTCATCTGTTGAATCTGATAAAAATCCCCAAGTAATAATTTCTTCTGACAGCCTTATAATTAATCTTGATAAAATAATCATAAACAAAAAAGCTCATTGGATTGACAGCATTTTTACCCGGCTTCATAAAAAAGGCGGATTCAATGGAACCGTTTTATATGCGGAAAAGAGACGAATGGTTTATAAAAAAGCATTCGGAATGGCAGACTATAGAGATAAAGACACACTGACAACCGAATCAATGTTCCAGCTTGCTTCAGTCTCAAAAATGTTCACTGCAATGGCAATAATGATACTTTATGAAGACGGGAAACTGGATCTTGACGCTGATGTCAGGGATTACTTGCCTGATTTTCCTTATGAAAATATAAGCGTCAGGCACTTACTGACACACCGTTCCGGATTGCCAAGATATATGTCGCTGGCACATGAAAAATGGAAAAATAAAACAGTTCCCTTAACAAACGATACAATGCTGGCACTATTTGTAAAATATAAACCACAACCATATTTTAAAAGCAACACCGGATTTCATTATTGTAATACAAATTATATACTTCTGGTTTGTATTGTTGAGAATATTTCGGAAAAACCTTATGATAAATTTGCAGAGGAGAGAATTTTTAAGCCACTTGAAATGAATCACACAAAAATTTATAATATGAATGACGATTCCATTGTTCCTGCTTATATTCCTGTTGGAGTTACCGGCTACAGATACAGAGGATGGAGAATTGTAAGAGAACGAAATGATTACCTGAACGGGATAATGGGTGATAAAGGTGTTTTTTCCTGTGTTGATGACCTTTATAAATTTGACCGGGCATTAAATAATCAAAATTTAATAAGTGATTCCATACTGCGTGAAGCTTTCATCCCGGGAAGCCCTAAATACTGGAAACGAAAAGACGGTTATGGTTTTGGCTGGAGAATAAAAGCAAGTGAAGATAGTACTGTTTATCATTACGGTTGGTGGAAAGGTTTCCGGGCATTTTACATAAGGGATATGAAAAACGAAAAAACAATTATTGTTTTGAGTAATAAAGATAAAGGTCCGGGCTCACGAAACTTATGGAAGGTTCTTCGCGATACAAACAATACTCTCGGATATGTTAGTAAATTACAGCATGAAAATTATTAATCATAAATTCAGGTAAAATAAATATTTAATATTACCGTTTTAGTATTAAACCAAATTAACCAAAATAATTATGAAAAAATTATTGATTTTAGCCTTATTGGCAGTTTTAGTTATTGCATCTTGTAAAAAAGACAAAGATGAAGTTCAACAAATTGAACCGGTCCCGCAATCGGCTGATTATGCCCTTTTTAACACGGGAAGTTACTGGATTTATCATTGGTATAAAATTGACACTTTAGGCAATGAAACATTTATGGATAAAACAGACAGTTTGTATATTGCCGAAGATACCATAATTAACGGACATACATATCAAGTCAAAAAAGGAAATTTCTTGTTTCATCAAAATTACCTGGAATTATGCCGTGATTCAAGTAATTATATTGTTAGTCATCAGGGACAAATAATGTTCTCAGCAACAAATTTTATAGATATTCTTTTTTATGATACTATCGCAGATTTACTTACAAGATCATTTAAAATGGATGATAAAGACATTATAATTTCTGTTCCGGCAGGTGATTTTAAAACATATAACTTCAAAGGTACAATTGTCCCTTTAATACCCGATTACCCATGGGGTGTAAGATACATTAATTATTGCTATGCAAAAGGTGTTGGCAGGGTTTTATCAACTTCATATTATTTTAGCTCACCATATTATATGGAACAAAGACTCATCAGTTATCACATTGAATAATTTGTATATCAATAGATCCCAAATTTTTTTTGTCTTATTTATAATGATTTTTTTTTGTTCTTTTGGCTTGAACCAAAAGATTTATGTGTGTGGAAAACAGGAGGAATAGTTTCTTTATATATTTTTTTCATAAAAAATATGCGTTTATCAGCGTCTAAATCTATAAAATTAATTCACAACCAATTTAAACCCTACTCCATGAACATTCATTAATTCAACATTCGGATCACTTTTCAGATACTTCCTTAATTTTGTAATATAAACGTCCATGCTTCTTGCATTGAAGTAACTGTCGTCGTACCATATTTTATTCAGTGCTTCACTTCGGTCTAATACTTCATTGACATTTTCGCATAACATTTTTAATAATTCCGCTTCTTTTGAAGTGAGTTTTTGTTCAACTTTTTTTAATGTTAATATCTGACGATTATAATCAAATGTAAATTGCCCCATAATAAAAATGCCCTTTTTCTTAAAATCATCCTTTTTAACACGTCTTAGAATTGCTTTCATACGAACCAGCAGTTCTTCCATGCTGAAAGGTTTTGTTATATAATCATCGGCTCCTAATTCAAAACCTTTTAATTTATCTTCCTGCATTGATTTGGCAGTTAAAAAAATAACCGGAATATTTTTATTTGTCTTTCTGATTTCTTTTGTAAGTGCAAACCCGTCTTTGACAGGCATCATAATATCAATTATACAAAAATCAAAAGCTTCTTTATTATACACATCAAAAGCTTCCTGACCGTTTACGCAAAGTGTTGTTGGATATCCTTTTGCCTCAAGATATGCTTTTAAGATGGTACCAAGGTTTTTATCATCTTCAGCTAATAAAACCTTTACTTTGTCTTGTTCCATAATTTTTAGGATTTATTATTTTTTAACGGCAAAAATACACTAAATTTTGTTCCGTATTTTATTTCACTCTCAAGGCTTATTGTTCCACTATGTTTTTCAACAACAGCTTTTACATAACTCAGCCCTAATCCGAAACCGCTAAAGTTATGAATATTTCCGCTTGGTACGCGGTAAAGTTTTTCAAATATCTTTTTTTGATTGGCTTTGCTGATACCAATTCCGTTATCCTGAATACTTATAATTATTCCCGAATTATCATTACGGGTGGATATTAAAATCTCCGGATTTTCAAGTGTGTATTTATTAGCATTATCAAGTAAATTGTATATAACATTTGTAATATGGACTTTATCTGCATCAATTATACATGTTTCGGCACGCAAATCCGTATAGATATTTCCATTCTTTTTTTCAAGCTGAAGGTTGATATTTTTAATTGCATCTAAAATTACTTTATGTATATTTATCCATTCTTTATTCAATACCAATTGTCCTTTTTCAAGGCTTGCCGATTGCAGAATTTTTTCAGCCATTCCTTCCAGTCGTTTATTTTCTTCGTTTATTACATTAATATAATTGTTGTAAACTATTTCCGATTTTTTTATGTCTTTATCAGTTAATGCCTCACAAGCTAACGATATTGTTGAAATCGGTGTTTTAAATTCATGAGTCATATTATTGATAAGGTCGCTTTTCAATTCTGATAATTTTTTTTGCCTGAAAATAGTAGTTATCGTAAAGATAAATGAAAGAATGATTATAATAATAAAAATAGCTGAAATAAGCAATAATCCCCACATTTGGCTGATAATAAATCTTTTTTGATTGGGAAAATGAATCATCAGGTAATCGGGGTTTATATGCATATCGCTCGGAAATAATGTAAAAACAAAACTTTTGTTTAACAGATCGTTGGGATACATACCTGTTTTCTGAATAATTAAAGAATTTCGTATAGGACTGAAAACACCAAATTCAAATTGTGTGTTTATTCCTTTTTGTTTTAATTCAAAAGTAAGCAGCGAGTCTAACAGGGCTTTGCTTAATCTTTGTTCTACAGATTTATCTTGTTTAACATCCAGTAATTCCTGTAATGCATTCTGGGCTAAAAACGATTTCTGAATAAATTTCTCAAAGTCTTCCCTGTTTTTTATTGATTGTAAATCATCAAAAAATACATTATTGATTGAATCAATTGAATTTAAAATCGTTTGCCCTTGCGAATATATTGTAAACTGTCGTGATAGTCTGTTTGACATTTCAATTTTCTCAAGTCTGAAAACAACATTTGAAACAGCATCATTAACACTCCTCACAAAATTCGCTTCCTTAACGGTTATGGCATTTTTTATCCAATAAACCTGTATTACCATTAAACCTATTAAAGATATAGCCATCAAACAAATAATCAATATGACGGTTCTTTTGTTCATGTTTTACAAAAATATACCTTGATTTGTATGATTTACAGGTTTTTAACATTTTTTAACGTTTATTATACTTAGTTAACATCTTTGGCATATTTTGCGCTTTACTTTTGTAAAATAAAATTTGATTATAAAAGCTACCCAAAAGTTTATGTTAAATATACATTGTGCAAAATGAATTTTAATTCATAAATTTTGGTTTTTGGTTCCCTGAATGCAGTCATTTATTTGGCTGCATTTTTTATTTACTGATTTTATTTAATACAAATCATTTTGGTAAAAAATCACCAAAACAATTATAAATGTAAGTAAAATTTCATGATATAAATGTTAAGTTAATATATAAATATTGATTTTTCAATATCTTTATTGAATAGTTTTATTGCCCAATAATTATTCTCATTAAATACAATCCGGGCTTATAGATAGGGAAGTTATTGAGGCATTCGGATGAAAGCCTGAATTTAATGAACTCCATGATAGTCCATTGTTTTCAGAGTATTTTACAACGGAAGGGCCAAAATCACTATCACAACCTGCATATATTCCTCCAAATTCATCAACTGCTAATGAAGTTACAGCATGCCCTGATAAAATTTTTTGCCAGATAATCCCATTATCTTCCGACCTGTATACTACAAAATAATTTAGTTGTGTGCCTGCCAATAGGTTTCCATCAATATCCAGAGTAAAAGAAGACGCACCATGCCCGGCCATACTTACATGCTCCCATGTATCACCGTTATCCGATGAACGATACACACCTCCGCCAGTTGAACTCATAAAATGTGTTGAGCCGACAAATAAAAAGCTGTCTTTTTCAATTATATCATTAAATAATTTCGTAAATTCACCCCAAAATTTTAAATCAAATTTTTATGATAAATCTGAATTTAAATATTGATAAAGTACTTGATTTTGTTTCTTTAAACGAAATTAAATCTTTTCAACCGGAAATTGATAAACATTTTAAAACATTATTCAATAAAACCGGGAAAGGAAAAGATTTCCTGGGATGGATAAACCTTCCTTCGGAAATTGACAAAAATCTTATTAAAGATATTGAATCCGATGCAAAAAAGATGAGGGAAATTGCAGATATATTTGTTGTGATTGGCATTGGCGGCTCATATCTTGGTGCCCGTGCTGTGATTGAAGCACTTAGTCATAATTTTAACAATCTGTTGAAAATCGGAATAAATCCTCTGGTACTTTTTGCCGGTCAGAATATCGGTGAAGATTATCTTGCAGATTTACTGGACATTCTTGATAAAAAAGATTATGCAATAACTGTAATTTCAAAATCCGGTACAACCACCGAGCCTGCAATTGCTTTCAGAATAATAAAAAATCATCTGGAAAATAAATACGGAAAGCAAGAGGCAAAAAAAAGGATAATTGCCATTACAGATAAAGAAAAAGGAGCTTTAAAAGAACTCTCAAAAAAGGAAGGATACAAAACTTATATTGTTCCTGATGATGTTGGTGGCAGGTATTCGGTTTTAACACCTGTTGGATTACTGCCGATAGCAGTTGCCGGCTTTGATATTAAAAAACTGATAACCGGTGCTTTTGAAATGCAACAATTAAACAAAGCAACCAGTTCAATGGAAAAGAATCCGGTTGCTTTATATGCTGCAACCCGCAATGCCCTTTATAATAAAGGAAAAACAACCGAGATAATGGTAAATTATCAATCTACTTTATATTATCTCACCGAATGGTGGAAACAGCTTTACGGAGAAAGTGAAGGCAAGGAAAACAAAGGAATTTTCCCTGCAGGAGTTAGCTTTACAACCGACCTGCACTCAATGGGGCAGTATATTCAGGAAGGTTTACGAAATATTTTTGAAACCGTGCTTTCTGTTGAAAACTCAAAAAGAGATTTACGCATACCCGAAGACAAGGAAAATTTAGATAAACTGAATTATCTTGCCGGAGAAAAAATTAATTATGTTAATAAAATGGCTGAAATCGGAACTATGCTTGCCCATGTAGACGGTGGTGTGGCAAATATAAGAATCACTATTCCAAAAATTGATGAAGAAAATCTCGGACAATTGATTTACTTTTTTGAGATGGCTTGTGCTGTAAGCGGATATATTTTAGGAGTAAATCCATTTGATCAGCCCGGTGTTGAAGCATACAAGAAAAACATGTTCGCACTGCTCGGTAAGCCCGGCTTTGAAAAAGAAACAGAAGAAATAACAAAAAATATTAAAGAATGAATTTTCAGGAACTGATTAATAACCGACAAAGTGTTAGAAAATATTCTGATAAAGCTGTAGAAAAAGAAAAAATCAAGCGTTGTATTGAAGCAGCCAGATTAGCCCCGTCAGCAAGTAATTCACAGCCATGGAAATTATTAATTATAGATAATCCGGAATTAAAAAATAAAGTTGCAAAAGAAACTTGTGGCAAGCTTATAAAATTTAACAAGTTTGTTTTAGAAGCTCCGTTAATAATTGTTATTGTATTGGAAAAAGCAAAAGTAAAAACCCGTATTGGCGAAAAAATAAAAAGTAAAGAATGGAGGTTGATTGATATTGGAATTGCTGCGGAACATTTTTGCCTTCAGGCGACTGAGGAGGGACTTGGAACCTGCATGCTCGGCTGGTATAACGAAAAACCGATAAAAAAGCTTTTAAACATCCCGGATAATAAACCTATTGGATTGCTTATCAGCGTGGGATACCCGGAAAAGAATTATAAACTCAGGAAAAAAATCAGAAAGCATATTGAGCAGGTAGTAAGTTATAATGCTTATTAATAGTGCAGCATGACGAGGGCTTCAAACCCTCATAGGGCATTGCAGTCACAAGCGGCGGCAGCAGCGGCAATAATGCACTAAAACATTCCATTTCTCTTATGGAAAGATAGTAATAAAGTTGAAATTAAATCCATCTAAAACTTTTATAGAAATGGAATGTTTTAGTTGAAGTATTGCTATGATTAAAAAAAATTGAACAAGAGTCACAAATCCTCTTAAGGTTATTTACTATCCTTCCATCAATATTTCCTCAATCACCCTCGGAAAATGTTCATACTCCAGTTGATGAACCTTTTGTGCTATTGAATCAGGTGTGTCATTCTTTTCAACAGGTATTTTTGCCTGAAAAATTATTTCGCCCTCATCATATTTTTCATTAACATAATGAATGCTTATTCCGGTTTCCGGGTCATTAGCTTCAATAATAGCTTCATGAACTTTTGCTCCGTACATTCCTTTTCCTCCATACTTAGGAAGTAAGGCAGGATGTATATTTATTATTTTTTTAGAATATTCTTTCAAAATATTATCAGGCACAAGCCATAAAAATCCCGCTAATACGATCAAATCAATTTTATTATTTATTAATTTCTGTAAAACTATACCGGTTTTATAAAATTCATCCCTGTTAAATGAATAAGCAGGAATATCTAAATTTTTAGCACGTTGAAGCACATACGCATCTTTTTTGTTGGACAGGATAATGGAGGTGTCTATATTTTTTTTATCCGAAAAATACTCAGCTATTCGCTGTGCATTTGTTCCATTTCCCGAAGCAAAAATTGCAATATTTTTCATTTTATTGTATAATTAATTATCAAAAATATAATTTTTTATAAACCTTTTCATTTATTTTTCATAACCAAAGCTATAAATATTATTTAAATGATTTATATTCTGATAATTAATAATTAATAAGATTAAATTTTTTTGTTTTTTTTTGGTTTATTTTGATAAAATTCATTTCTTTGCAACCTGTTTAACCAAAAAAAGAAAATTATGTCTGACACTAAAAGCAGAGTTGTTGCAATAATAGTAGATAAGCTCGGTGTAGAAGAAAGCGAAGTTACACCGGAAGCAAGTTTTACAAATGACTTAGGTGCCGATTCACTCGACACTGTAGAATTAATTATGGAATTCGAAAAAGAATTCAACATTGCTATCCCTGATGAAGAAGCAGAAAAAATTGCTACTGTTGGTGATGCAA
>Ga0265596_1000761_pt1 | contig 17189 bp, 15 predicted proteins | sample saktaG_FD_190143 | JGI IMG/M metagenome (GOLD analysis project Ga0265596, IMG submission 190143) | Saline water microbial communities from Sakinaw Lake, British Columbia, Canada - sak_2013_06_06_60m | ecosystem: Environmental > Aquatic > Non-marine Saline and Alkaline > Saline ...
TCTCCAGCTTTCGCACTTCATCCCCTAGACTTCTGACAATGCCTATAAGGTTGGCGTGTTGCTCTTCAAGCTCAGAATGATCGGTGGCCGACCAGTTCATGAACTCGGGTTTCAAGGAAGCTATGGCTTCTAGAGTCAGTTCTTCGGGAACAGGTAGGTCCAACTGGGCTAAATTCTGCTCTATGTTTGCTTTGGCAGAAGCAACAACTCCATTTGCTTGGTTAACGGCAGCTTTGGCATTGGCAGCAGCTTCTTGAGCTGACTTGAGGTCAAACCTCAATTGGCTCTCGTCCAATTGTCCCAGTGCTTGCCTGACATCAGCTAGGACCAGGGAGACTGTATTGCTATCCGGGACACTGATTGGGTCTCCGACTCTCTCTGACAGCTCCGCCAGTTTTTCACTCTGCTCTTGAATCTTATCCCGTTCGTCAGTGATGCTCTTCCTCCACTTCTTTTGTTGTTGCCTCAGTTTCTCCCGTCCTTGGATCTGTTCTTCTAACTTCCCGATCTCGCTAGTCAGCCCTCCTATCTGCTCGGCCACACACATTAACGCTGACTCGGTTTCTTGCGGTAGGTCAAATCGTGCCAAATCATCAGCAATCGCTCCCCACTTGTCTCTCAGCGTGTTTTTATTATCCACCTCACTATCCCTCAGCATCTCGATTTGGCGTTTAACAGCATCTATGTGTGGCAGATCAACCTCGGTCAAAGAGTTGTCAAGTTCACCCTGCACGCGAACAACCTTGACTTCAAGTGCTCTGCGACGTTCAGCAAGAGTCGACAGCTCACCCTCGGCCTCGCTCACAGCCTGGATGAGCACACTCATATCGTACTCCCCAAGTCTATCTTCTAACACTCGAATAGCTGTGTCGACTTCGTCCTCAGATTCAGGAACGTCCACTTCTAGTCTTTCGAGCTGAGACACGCATGTTTCCAGAATCGGCGGCTTCTGGTCACTCACCATCTCTTTGCGTCGTTCCTGTTCCTCAACGGCTCTCTTGTACTCTTGCAATTGGTTGCCACAGTTAACCAATTCGGCCTTGATATATCGGTGCTGTCTCAAGCCACGCACACCCACTATTACACCAGCGACAATCAACACAGCCGCAACCAACCAGAGGAGGTTGAACAAAAAGCCTGTCACGGCAAGAGCAATTCCAATTAACAACAATATGACAGTTACCGGTATGACCTTCGATGATTCTCGCTCAAGCTCAAGAATATCTTGCCGCCTCCGAACACTATTGGCCTGCTCCTGGGCATGCCGGATTTGTTCATCGGCATCGGCTAAGGCCTTTTTAGCTCGGCGAGCAACCTCCCAACGCCGTAGCACCTCAACAGTCTGGGCAGCTTTCAGGCGACGCTTGGCATTATTGGCAGCATCATGAGCGTCCTCCTCCTCACTCGGTAGAGCTTTAAGCTCTCTCTTCGGTTCTTCCAATTGATCAGCCAAAGATAGGATGCTCTCCAATCGCTCCTGTCCAGCTTTGGCCTGCCGTCGGGCGTCTTCCAACCCTTTGATTTCGTTCAGGTGGCTTTGCAGAGTCTGCAATGTTCCCAGGTCAGCACTTTTGCATGGTAACTCCTCGCGCTCCAGTCGATCAAGCTGGACCAACTCACCTTGCAGACGTCTTATCTCTGTTTCGTAATTGGTGATAGTGCCCAGACTGTTCTGAATGGCCACCAGCGCAATCTCAGCAGACCGCAAATCATTCAAACGTGCCAACTCTTTTCCCAGCCGTCCCACCTCGGCTTTTTGCCTCACTTGCTCTGCAGATTGTTTCTGGATTGTCTCGCGCTGTCGCTCAATCTCGTCGAGATCAATGTGTATGGCAACCAATCTGAGTTGACGTTCGACTTGAGTCTGCTGTTTCCGGGCCTCGGTCAACTCGCGAGCAGCCTGTACCAGTTGCAGCTTATCTTTAGCGACGCCTAGCCCATAGTCGTCACCCCGTCCCCATTTGAATGCATCGCCCAGCTTGGTCAGACGATCCATGTCAAGCAACTTCAGAAGCACATCCTCACGTTTGGTCCTGTTCGAGTCCTCAAGCTTGTCTAGCTGCTTTTGTTCGACAAAGCAGGAGTTGAGCAGGGCCTCACCGTCCAGCCCATTGAGTTCCTGCATGATTCTCACGTTTACGGCACGGACGGTAGATATGGTCTCCGGATCGCGGTCAGGATAGGCGACCACTAGTTGAGCAGTAGTATTAGAACGACGACGGAAAATGCCGCGCTGAATTTCCAACTGGGTATCACCCACTGACATCGTCAATGCAACAAAAGCCTCAGACAAACCGTGACGTATGGCACTGTTTATCCGCCCCCGCCCGCCGCCTCGCTTGACCAGGGCATCCCCATAGAGAGCGAAATAGATGCTCTCGAACAGGGTGGATTTGCCAGCCTCATTCTGCCCCTCAATGAGCACGCAACACCGAGACGGGAAGGATAGGTCTATACCAGAGAGACGTTTGAAACCCTCAACGTGCAATCGTTCAAGCTTGATCATCATCCACCTACCAGTTCATCATATTGAGCTAACAAGACTTGCTTGGTGGTAGCCAATACGGCACGCTCCTCTTCACCGCCAGCCGTACTGATAAGTTCATCGGCGTAGGCCGCCAATTCCTCGCGCATTGAGCGACGCGAGCCTCCGCCCGGAATGTTGGCCATCGGTCGTTGTACTCGAAGTCCACTTACGTCCAGGTCGAAGAAGAAGTTGTCTCTGCGCCCAGCTTCCTCAATACGTCTCATATCCAGCCGAGAGAATAGATCGAGCGGGATTGCTCCCTCGATTCGGAGCTTTAGCATAGTCTCTGCCCCAGATGCAGTTCCCAACCGGGCTAGAACCGTACCTGCAGGATCGCCATTGTCCAGTTCAGTGACACGTATCAAGACTTCAGCCCGAGGCTGAGGTGTAATGGGCTTGTATTGCGGTTGCTTGTCAATGCGTCCCAGTTCGATCTCCAGGTAGACAAACCCGGCCTTGTCATCTTCCCGGTCGCCAAAGTCCATCCACTCGGTCGCCCCTGGCACGACGACGCGCTTGTTGCCAAGAACAAAGGTACTATAGCGATGGATATTGCCGACGAAAAGGTAATCCACCCCTTGCAAAGATTCGATAGCTGCCCGGGAGAGGATCGCTTCCTGGGCATCAGGATGTATCATGCCTTCGATGGCACAATGCGTCAAGAGGATACGTACTTCAGCTTCATCCCCATCGAAAGTAACCCGATCCAATGGATTGTGCCCAGGCAATAGGTTGGGACTAGGCGTAATGCCACCCACAGCCACCCTCACACCATCTATCTCATCTATCCAAGGTCGAACTGTCAGATCCTGGTCAAAGAATACCAAGGCCCCTAGCTCATGGTACACACTCTGTGGGACATAACCACCCTGTTCGGTGCTACTTCTGGGCGTATCATGATTGCCACCAATAGCGATGACAATCACATCGTGTTCTCGAAGCCGCCGCAGCGCGTCAGCTATGTAAGTCCGCTCAATGTTGCGCGGGTTTGGACTATCGAAGAGATCTCCCGCGATCAGGAACAGGTGTGCTTGCTGCGCACAGGCAAACTCAACAACCTGCTCAAAAGCTTGACGCAATCGCCTCCGCCGCTCGGCCAAGACAGATGGCGACATCTTAGCATAGTAGCGACCGAGATGATTGTCGGCCGTCAGAACAACGCGAATCATAGCATCGACTCCCTTCCCCTAGGTGCAGCAACGGCAGGGGTGTTTTCTTCCCGCACTTGAGCTACTTCGGCAGACTGTCTAGCCCTCTCCAACTCCTGCACCAAATCGATATCAGCCCCACCCTCAGCCGAGACACGACCGGAGACAGCGATCATAGCTGGCACTCGCATCAACTGTCCAATGACTATTGCCTCACCCCGGTTGAGACCTGGTAGATCAGCCATCAATTCCTTGGAGAGAGCTTCGGCTGCATTTTGGATAGAGGTCTGATCGCGAGGATTGGTTACTTGCATAATGATCTGGCTACCACACTGAGACAATGCTTCTTCGTCAATTTTGCTCGGACGCTGGGTGACGAGTATCAAGAAAACTCGGAATTTGCGTCCTTCACTGGCAATGGTATTGATGATAGACGACGCCCGTGTTGTATAACTCCCCCCAGGAACCAACGTATGAGCTTCCTCCAATAACACAAAGACCGGATGCTCCAATTGACCGGCCAGTGCCCGCCGCCAGATTTCGTGTAATGCTTTGTCAGCTACGTAGGCTACCACCCGTCGGCCACCGCCAGCCAGATCAATGATGGTTACTTTCTGCGGTCGCAACATCGCATTGAGGTCAAAGTCAACCTGTCCCCAGATGCGATAACGAGATAGCGGCGCAATATAGCGTGAGGCCCCACGAGCTGCGTCACGGGTTTGACGATCATTCTCTTCGTTCCGCGCCATCTCCATCAATCGTTGATTCAGTTCGACAGGCGTGTAGTCCACACCATCGTCTTGCAGAGCTTCCAGTGCTCGCTGCACCGCTTCTCGGATGCGGGTGAACCTCTCCTGAATGCCAGCCAAGTCGCAAATCTCATCAGTAGTCAAATCCGCAAAGCGAACAGTGAATGGTTGAAAATCTCCCACTAACTCCTCAGAGAAACGATGATGCTCGACACCAGGAACGCGATAGAGGTCAACTCGACCGGCAAACGAGGTCTTGCGTGCACTCTGGTAAGGCGTATTAGCATGCTCAGTGACTTTGCGTATTTGTACATAGTCGGAGTTGGGATCGAGTACAAGTATTGTTGCTCCCAGCCCCACGAGACTTTCCAACAGCTTGCCAGCCAAATAAGACTTGCCTGCCCCAGTCTGAGCGATGATAGCCAAATGACGACGTAGGCCGTTGGGGTCAAGTTGTACCCGAACGCCACTACGGTTAATCAGATGCCCTACCTCGATGCCGTGCTCAATGCCAGTGGTGAAGAACTCCTGCAGAAATGCGTCACCGGCAATGTACACGGGATGACCGGGAGCAGCCGCAAACCGCGGACGACGTACAGACTTGCGCCTCTCCCCCTCATCTCTCAAATAGCCAATGATACGAGCTTCGCCAATTACACGCGGCCGGTCACTATACCGCCCCCGCAAGATTGCTACTGTTTCCTCGTAGGTCAGATCGCTGCCGAGAATGACAGAGCCGACCCCAAGTGCGGTCACTTGAGCCAGTATATCTATCTGGCGTGTCTGACCATCTATCCTCTCTGCGACTCCACGGATGGCCAGATACTCCAGTCTTCCGGGCATAAGGTCAGGAGTTGTGACGAAGTAAAAACCCTGAGGACTCGATTCACCAACGATGTAACCAACAAGAGTGTCGTTCTCAGCCATAGGACCTCCTTGCAAAGCGACGTAGTGAACGATCATACTTCACCGGCGTACCGACTACTTGACGAATGATACTCAAGTATTTCTCATCAACAACCCGACGATTAAGGCGTACTTTCCGATCAGCCGTATAGAGGGGTGCATTATAGACGGATAGACCACCGTAGGAAGCCAGCAGATGCGCCAGAATCATATGGACACGGTCTGGAGAAATAATCCGGGAGTAGAAGTCAGCCATCGCTGGCGGCTCGTCCAATATCATCGTTGCAGGCACTTCCACTCGCAATGGATCTTCACCAGGGCTGAAGCGCACATACCAAGCAAGAATGGCCGAGGCGCTTAGGGTTCTGTTAAGAATGCTGCTCACCCATTCTACATCTATGCCACGCCGTCCATACTCTCTCAGTAGCGTAGTTAAATCCCCAAGTAGTTGTCCCCGACGATGCCCAAACGATTGCATACCAACCAGAATTGGTGTGGAAAACCCTGCCCCCTCAGTCCAGCGATACAGGATTTCGGCATCAGTCGGTACACTCTCGCGACCAGAGACCATCTCGGCATCAGGGACATCGGCCGGAATGGTATCAGAATTGGCAGGCAAGTGCAGAAAAGTGTTGCTGAGCAAGTTACCCCGGCTGGTCTTGGACATCCCGACCAGCACAATGTTTAGTTCTCGGCACCGACGCCATAGCTCCAGATACATCTCTAAAACACTCAATGGGAAACCAGGAACACCTTTAATATCCCGAGAGTCATCACGTTGAATATCCAAAGGATAGAGCAGATGGGGCAACTCAGCATACAAAGAACCATCGAGGTATAGAATGCCACCGGCCAAATCGTCCAAGTGATCTAAAGCAATCTTGACCTCCATCCAACGGAGAGACAGACCTCTGTAACGCTCTAGAACTGGGTTGGGAATATTGCCTCGTCGGAAGATAACATCTGTATCCGCTTCCTCACGACCAGCCCGTTCCAAGAGAACGTGGCTCACAATCATGCACGCACCATTCTCGAAAAACCGTGTGGCAACCGAGCCATCAATGGCGTAGGCTTCCCGTTGTTCGTTGTCTACCCCGTGGGGCCAGGGATGCCAGTGATTCGCCATAGCAATAGCCAACCGCTTTTCATCAGAATGAGTTGTCTCTTGAGAAAAAAGCCTCTTGATTGACTCACTCTGGCTGGTTATGGAAGCTGCAAACCCAGCGACAAAGTCAGACATCTTTCCCTCCCAGCAGGCTAACGATACACAGCCCACGCTCTCAGCTAGTCGGATCCGTTCTCGGAAATCCCAGCGACTGGCACTTATACCCTTTCACCATTATAACAGATATTTGATGAAACCGCAATAGGGAAAATGGGAGCGTTACGGGTTTGGGACAGAGCAGTCAACCTAGGCCATCTGTGATTCGCTCGATTTCAAATGAAATCTGGGGGTCTCACGTGGCCTTCGTGGGCACCGGGCAATTATACAAAGTCGCTGTTGTGGCGAATCCGCCTTTTCCCTCAGGCCGCCAATGTTTTCATACAGCGCCATAAGGATTCGCACCGTTTTCTTGTCCCAACCGTGAAACGCTCTCGGAAAATCGGGAGCGTTACGCATTTGGGACAAGCTCTGCGAGGGTTTCAGGCAACTAGCCCAGCAATTGCCCGCGTTGCCAGGGCTTTTTGCTTCGTCTATACATTGCTCAATCTTGAATTCTCTGATCTGCATATTAAGTTTTCAGAATTAAGTCTTGACAAAACTTAATTTTTATGGTATAATATGATCTAGATATTAAAAATCTTAATGCAAAGTGTAACTTTTCTTACATCGCAGAAAAATTTCTAATGGCGCAGCAAAGAAATAGGGAGGTAGTCAATGTATCCCGTACCGGGTAGATGTCCAGTTTGTGGTGAAGAGACGACGGTAACGCGCGTGTATTGTCGTCAGTGCGATACGGTCGTGGAGGGGCGTTTCTCTCTGGGCAGGTTTCACCGCCTCACCCCCGAGCAGTTACAGTTCGCCGAAACCTTCATCGGCTGCGAGGGCAAGATCACGCGAGTGGAGGAGATTATGGGACTCTCGTATCCCGCCGTGCGAGCGCGGTTGCACGATCTCATCCGCGCGTTGGGCTACGAGGTGGGGACGGAATCCGCCGGCGTCTCGCCTGAGGAACGGCGGAGTATCCTGGAAGAGCTGGCCCAGGGCAAGGTCTCTGCCGAAGAGGCACTGACGCTTTTGCAGGGGCAATGAGCTCGAATCAGAAGCTAACTAATCACTTGAGGAGGTGTTAGACATGGCAGCATCGAAAGAAGAACGGGCGCAGATTCTCCAAATGATCAGCGAAGGGAAGATCTCTGCGGAGGAGGGATCTCGGCTTCTGAAGGCCATTGCATCCCATGACCGCCCGGGACGGACGGAGAAGACAAGTGAGGCTTTGCGCGACCGCTGGTTGCGCGTCCGGGTGTTCAACACGATAACGGGCAAGCCCAAGGTCAACTTCAGTCTACCCATGGGGTTGGTCAGCGTAGGGCTCAAGCTAGGCGCTCAGTTCGTGCCTGAGTTGGTGGACATCGAAGACGAGTTAATGGCCGCCGCAGGGGAGGGCAGGCAGGGCAAAATCCTGGAAGTCGAAGACCCTGACGACGACGAACGAGTGGAAGTTTTCATTGAATAGCCAGATAGCTCTTGGCAGGAGGTAAAAATGTATCAAAAGAGAATCTCGACGTCGGAATCTCCCCGCGTGGAGGTGACTGCTTGCCAGGGAAGCTTGGTGGTAGCGACGTGGGACAATGCGGAAGTTTTGATCGAAGTGGAAAGCGAAGAGGTGCTGACCGTGGAAGAGCGAGAGGATACAGTGGCGCTGGCTGCCAGCCGTGATTGTAGCCTGACCATGCCCGCCGGCGCTTCTCTCGTCGTCATCCAGGCTCAAGGCGACCTCTCCGTGCAGGGAGCACGCGGAACCGTGGAGGTAACTACTGTGCAGGGAGACGCACAGTTCCAGGATGGCGCCGCCAGCGTGTCGTTGAGCACAGTCCAGGGCAACCTGGTGGTAGAGGGCTGCACCGCCGCTGTCAGCGCCGGGACCGTCCAGGGCGATGCCAGGGTGCGGCAAGTGGCCGGCCCTGTCGAGCTTGGCACAGTAGGCGGCGATCTGTTGGCAGAAGAGATCAATGGGCCGCTGTCGGCGCGGTCAGTGGCCGGCGATGCCTACCTCCGCCAGTTGAACGGTATGCTCTATCTGAGCGACGTTGGCGCGGACCTGGCCGGTCGAACCTGGGCGGCGGGCGCAGACGTGGCGCAGGTGGGCGGCGATGTCTCGCTCAAGACAGTCTTTGCCGGGCCATTCAGCTATGAAATCCAGGCCAAGGGCAACGTCATCGCCAAGGCGCTGCCAGGCAGCAGCGCGACGTTCACCCTCCAGACGACCAAAGGACAGATCAAGGCCAAGGGTATCACTGGGGAGATGACGGGGGAAGGGCAGTGGAAGGGCGCGATCGAGGATGGCGAGGCGCAGGTCACACTGACTTCCACCCACGGCAGCATGTTGCTCAAGACCGTAGGTGAAAGGGATGAGGATCAAGAGCGTGATGCTTTTACCATTCTGGCGGCCGATCTGGGCCAGATCGGCGCCGAGGCTGGCGTGGCTGCCCAGGAGTTGCCCTGGCACATTCAGCAGCGGGTGGCCGACAAACTGGCCACGATTGACCTCGAAGCCATCGCCCGCCGCGAGGCGGAAAAGGCCCGCCGACAGGCGGAACGGGAGGTTGCCAAGACGCAGCGCGTCGCAGAGAGGGCGCAGCGCAAGGCGGAACGCGCTCAGAGGAAAGCCCAGCGAAAAGTGCGGATGCACGTCGAGTGGGACACAGGTCGTGGCAGGCGGCGCAAGGCGGGGCGGGACCAGGAGTCCAGCGAAGAGGAACGCCTGGCGGTGCTCAGGATGTTGGCCGAGGGCAAGATCTCCACTCAGGAGGCCGAAACCCTCTTACAAGCCCTCGAAGGCTGAGAGTTAAAACGAGAAAAGTAAGGAGGCAATAACAAATGGAACAGCAAACAGCGACCACACAAACTCAAGAGGCCAGGAGTTTTAGCGATGCCTGTGAGCAGTTCGGTGAGCAGATGGCTGCCTGGGGTGAAGAGTTCGGATGCCACATGGAAGCCTGGGGCAGAGAGTTCGGACAGCGCATGGAGGACTGGAGCCAGGAGTTTGAACCTCGCATAGAGGTCTGGGCCGAAGAACTGGCCCAGAAAATGGAACTGGCAGGCGAGCGGATTCGGCAGTGGTTCGAGGAGCAAGCGGCCTCTCGTGCCGCCAGCGTCGGCAGCCTGCGAGAGGAACGCCTGGCCATCCTGCGCATGGTGGCAGAGGGCAAAATCAACGTTACCGAGGCGGAGAGCCTGCTGCGTGCGCTCGGTGAGTAGTCGGCTTGCTGGAGATACAATCATGCGGGCAGGGAGACAGACCCTGGAGAGCAAGGGAATGAGCGAGCTTGCTCAAGCGATTGTATGGATCGTCTTGTTCAGCCTGGTGATGGGGGTCTGGGCTTATCTCTGGGTTCCAATGCCCATCTTCTGACTCCGACCTGGTGTGCATCTGGGTCGCCCGCGGAGACACCTCACGAGGGGATGGGTGATTTGTGTTGCGTAGTGCGTGCCCTTGTGGGCCTCACACACCACGCAACACGTTTCAGTTCACGCCGATAGGTGATGGGGATTATGGAGACCGTAAGCATACAGCAATCGAAAGTAACGCCCTGGAAACTCCCATTCTTCACCATCTGGACAGGGCAGGCGTTTTCGTTAGTCGGCAGCAGGGCGGTCCAGTTCGCGCTGGTGTGGTGGCTCACCCAGTTGACCGGCTCAGCTACTGTGCTGGCGACAGCATCAGTGGTGACCATTGTTCCGGAGATTTTCCTCAGCCCCATCGCTGGCGCGTACGTAGACCGCTGGAACCGGCGCATAGTGATGATCGTGGCTGACGGCATGATAGCGCTGGCCTTGCTGTGGCTGGTGTATCTGTTCTGGGTTGACGCCGTGCAGGTCTGGCACGTGTACGTCGTCATGGCAGCGCGCGCGGTGGGCGGGAGCTTCCACTGGCCGGCCATGCAGGCCTCGACCTCGCTCATGGTGCCCGACAAACACCTGACGCGGGTGGCGGGTCTCAACCAGACGTTGAATGGGGTGCTCAACATCATTGCTCCGCCATTGGGAGCACTGTTGATGGGCGTGATGCCACTTCATGGCGTCATGCTGATAGACGTGGGGACGGCCATGCTGGCGATTACCTCGCTGCTCTTGGTGCAAGTGCCGCAACCCAGGCGCGACGACATGGGCACGGAAAAGCCATCAATCTGGGCCGACATGCGCGAGGGACTGGGCTACATTCAGAGTTGGCCGGGGCTAATGGCCCTGATAGGGGTGGCGATGATCGTCAAGATTGCGCTGACTCCGGCTTTTTCGTTGCTGCCACTCCTGGTGAGCCAGCACTTTCACGGTGGCGCCGCGCAGTTGAGCCTGCTGGAAGCGGCCGCCGGGGTGGGCATTGTAGGGGGCGGGCTTATCCTAAGTGCATGGGGCGGCTTCCGCCGTAAGATCTACACCACCATGTTGGGCATGGTCATATTGGGTCTGGGCTTTGTGGCCCTGAGTCTGACGCCGGGAGGATTGTTCTGGATGGCGCTGGCGAGCATCTTTGTGGCAGGATTGATGATACCGCTGATAGATGGGCCGATTATGGCCATTCTTCAGGGGACAGTCGCGCCAGAGATCCAGGGGCGCGTGTTCACAATGATGGGCAGTTTGATCTGGATCACCTCGCCCTTCAGCTTAGCGGTCGCCGGCCCGGTGAGCGATTGGCTTGGCTTACAGGTATGGTACGTGACAGCCGGTGTGATGTGCGTAGCGACAGGTCTGGCCGGGTTCTTTGTGCCAGCCATTGTGAACATTGAGGAGAATAACAACGGGGCTAGCGCAAAGGTGAAGCCACTGGCCCCAGCCGAGGGGTAGGAACGGCAAAAGTGTAGAAATGACCGAGCCAGCGGGCCCTCATTACTCAATCGCTCCCTGTTATCTCAAGGTAAGCAGAAGATTCCTGGTTCAACCTACTCCTAACCTCTTTCAACTTATCGTCAACATCCTCAAAATCCCCCCTCTGTCCGGCAGGAAGAAGGATGGCTATCTGGCACATTATCAACCGCGAAATATCCACGAAAAGATCGCCCTTCTCGAACTCGTTCAATTCTCCCACCTCTGGCGGACTTATCGGCTCTCCAAACCTAACCCTCTGCACTTTCAGCTTTCCCCCTTTTTCGTTGGTCACCAACCCCATAGGTACGATGGGGATTTTCTTCTTGAGAGAGAACAGCGCCGCTCCAGTTCTTAGATCGCGCTCCAATAGGCCGCTGCCCCTCGTTTTGCCCGTGATGGAAAGCCACAAGACATTCCCCTGGCCATCGAGATGGACCAGAACCTTCTTGAGAGTTTCGGGATCCAATGTGTATTTCCCGGATTGGTCCTTCAGGGCCGGGAATATGTGCTGATCCACCCCCAGGGCTTTTAGCAGCACATTTGCTCCCGCCACCACCTCTTTTCTGGCAATCCCTTTCACTCGGAATCTTTGTCCGGGCAGGCGACAGCCAACCTTTATGAGCGTCATTAGCGTCTGTGAAACCGAGGGATAATTGCTCACCAAAATCACCCGCTCACTATCGCCCAGACAGGCGGGAAGGGGCTCCACTTCGATTCCCATTATCGCCATATCTGTTATCTTTCGGACCCACCTGCTGCGGTCCAGCAACCTCCATGAACGCACCTGGGCATCAATCCTCTGGCGGATTCTCTCCAATATACTCGAAGCCACCTTAACCAGGCTTAGCACCTCTTTCACGGTTTCTGCCTCCTTTCTGAGAATTCCCAGCTCCCAAAAACGATAGAAGCCTAAAAAAACCAAAAATTCGCTGAAAAAAAGAGGAGATTACATCCCCACGATCTTCATCACCTCCTGGGCGAAGTCCGATAGTCTTTTCTTGTTCTCAGCGCTCAGCCTGGCCAGGTGGTCCTGATACTTCTGCGTGTAGGAAAGCAGCAGCGTGGTGACACGGCGATTGGCCTTTTCCACCAGGGTGAGACCCAGAGTCAGGCCAGGCAGCGCATTAAGCCCTAGCTCGTCAGGCAATCCCACAAGGTGAAGATCGGGGAAGATCCCGTTGACCTTCAGATCATCCCGCAGTTGGTGCAACTGCAAAAAGATGGCGGTGATCATCTCCGTGACGTAGAGCATGGGCGATTTACGCTTGGGGATGCGGAGCAGGATCTCGTCCAGCAGGTTCTGGTAAGCACCTTTGCGTTCATCCAGAGCCTGCAGGATGCGCTCTCTGACCCGCTCCCATTCCTCCTTGTCCCAATCCGCCCCGGCCAGTTGGGCCATCCTGCTGGCCGCCTTCTCCGTGGGATAAAAGACGATGCTGGAGCGGCCTGGCCCGCCCTCCTTGGGCAATATGTACTCCGAGGCCACCAGCCCTCGCTCTTCCAAGAGACGGAGCATGTCGTAGGCGGTCAGCTTGCTTACCCCCACCTTTTCAGCCAATTGGGCGTAGTGAATGGGATGTCTGGTCCCCCGATAAAGATCGAGAAATCGGCTGAGAAACTCTGCCTGGCGGCCCGTAAGCTTCATGGCCTTCTCCTTTCTCAAGAGCCCAAAAAACCAAATAAATTATAGCGATCATGGCTAATTTGTCAAGCCGCTAGCGGTTGAGGTTTGCGCATTTGATGACAAAAAGTTTTTGGGATATAATTCAGCCTAAAAGATGCTCACCTACTAACCACTTTCGTGATAGATCTGAGAGGCAAGAACCTTGAATGTGTGGCAGACAGCTTTTGGCGTGGCCTTCAGTGTTCTCATCGCCTGGGCAGGCTATCGAGGACGATCGCTTTCCCGCAGCGGCGTCGTGGGGGCCATCATCGTCGGCACCCTCACCTTCGGCCTGAGTGGGTGGACCTGGGGCCTGCTGCTGATCGCCTTTTTCGTCTCCTCCAGCCTTCTGTCCCACTACCGCAAGGATGACAAGCGGGGACTGGCTGAGAAGTTCGCCAAGACCAGCCAGCGCGACCTGGGCCAGGCCCTGGCCAACGGAGGCTGGGGGGCTATTCTAGCCATAGCTTATTCCTGCCAGCCTGACCCCATCCTCTTCGCCGCCTTTGTGGGGGCCATGGCCGCCGTCAACGCCGACACCTGGGCCACAGAGCTTGGCGTGCTGAGTCCCACCCCGCCTCGCCTGCTGACCACCGGCCAGAGGGTGCCCGTCGGCGCCTCGGGAGGGGTGACATTCCTGGGGACGATGGCGGCTTCGGGCGGCGGGCTCCTCATCGGCTTAGTGGCCCTCGTCTTTGGTCGGGTGGAAGCGATTTTGGGGAGCGGGCCGTTGAATAGACATTACCTCTGGCTCGTGTCCATCGGCATCCTCGGCGGCCTCGCTGGCTCCACCTTCGACAGCCTGTTGGGGGCTACAGTGCAGGGGATCTACTACTGCTCGCAATGCCAAAAGGAGACCGAGAGCAAGCTGCATCGCTGCGGCCAGCCAACTCGGCACCTGCGCGGCTGGCGCTGGCTGAACAACGATTGGGTCAACTTCGGCAGTTCCATCGTGGGCAGTTTGATGGCCGGCTTTTTGGCGTGGCTCGTCTTTTGACAGCGGTGACTAACAACTTTAGTATTTCAACGACTTGACAATAAGGCCTCTGGATGGCATGCTTCTGCAAAAGGCCATCTTTGAGGAGGAGGTGTTGCCCAACGGCTGTGTCCTCATCCACTAAAGGCACGCACTTGCAATCGCCGTTTGACAAATCGGCAAACCGCGCTATAATAAACCCAACAAGTGATATTTCAAGACCTTCGGGGCAGGGTGAGGTTCTCAGTGTGATGCGGAACCAATTCCCGATCGGCGGTGTGGAACCAGTGATTAGCTAACAACTGGTTTCGAGCCCGCGAGCCATAAGGCTGATCTGGTGAAAGGCCAGAGCCGACGGTATAGTCCGGATGAGAGAGGGTCAGCGAGTAGCGGCAGGCTGGTAAGCCATGCCCGGAATCGCGTGAACGCGCCCCGAGACCAACAGGTCTTCGGGGTCGTTTTTTTGGGGGACGAGTAACGACGGATGAGTAATGAGGTTGGAACAACGGCCCCAGCAGTACAACCTGGGGTGAAATCGAGGCTTACGAGCCGATTTTCGATCTTGACCAGTGAGCGAGCTGGGTATCTGTTTGTCCCCCTGGCTTTGCTCCTCTTCCTCGGCCTGTGGGAGCTAGTCGTGCGCCTGGGCGACTACCCGCCTTTCATCCTGCCCTCGCCAAGACGAGTGTACGCCAAGTTCTTGATCGTGTCCAGCAATGGCACCCTGTGGCGCCACACTCAGATAACCCTGGCAGAGGTATTCGGAGGATTGGCCCTGGGCTTGACTGCGGCCACCTCGTTGGGCTACATCCTGGCCAAATCGAGGCTCGTGGAGCGCATCCTCTCGCCCTACATCGTGGCCTCCCAGTCGGTCCCCATCGTGGCCCTGGCCCCTCTGCTGGTCATCTGGTTTGGCTTCGGCAGCCTGTCCAAGGTGCTGGTCTGCGCCCTGACCCTCTTCTTCCCCGTTCTGATCAACACCATCGTCGGCATCCGCTCGGCGGAGAAGGACCTGATTGACCTGATGCGCTCCCTGGAGGCCACTCGCTGGCAGGTCTTCACCATGCTGGAGGTGCCGGCTGCTCTGCCTGTGCTCTTGGGAGGGTTGAAGGTAGGGGTCACCCTGTCGGTGATCGGAGCGGTGGTGGGGGAGTTCGTTGGCGCCGACCGCGGACTGGGCTTCCTGGTGAACCTGGCGCGGGGGCTCTTCGACACGCCCCTCATGTTCGTAGCCCTTTTCACCCTGGTGATCATCGCCGTCAGCCTGTACGCAGCCGTGGCCGCCCTGGAGAGCTTGCTGCTTTCGTGGGAAAAATAAAAATGTTTCTGAGGAGGTTTCTACGTGAAGAAAAAAGGTCGTCTGGTTCTAAATTCGTTGTTGTGTCTGGCCATCGTCGCCCTCGGCGGCTGCGGCCCTGTCCTGAGCCTGCCGAAGGGCCCGTCCCAGCCGCCGGCCACGCCGACGCCGCTCGCGCCAGAGGCAATCACCCTGGCCATGGGCTTCATACCCAACGTCCAGTTCGCCCCCTTCTACGTGGCCGAGGACAAAGGCTACTTCGCCGAGGGGAACCTGGCAGTCAATTTCGACTACGGCATGGAGACGGACCTGCTCAAGCTGGTGGGCGTTGGCGAGCTGCGGTTCGCCGTGGCCAGCGGGGATCAGGTCATCCTGGCCAGGACGCAAGGGCTGCCAGTGACCTACATTCTAAACTGGTATCGCAGGTTCCCTGTGTGCGTGGTCTCTTTGAAGGAGAAAGGCATCGAGGGAGCCAAGGACTTGGTCGGCAAGAGGGTGGGGATACCGGCTGCCGAGGGGGCCAGCTACATCGGCTGGCAGGCTCTCCTTCACGCTGAGGGGATAGACGAGGCCCAGGTCAACCTCCAGGTCATCGGCTACACTCAGGTTGCCAGTCTCACCGAGGGTCGGGTGGACGCTGCCGTGTGCTACGCCCTGAACGAGCCGGTGCAACTGAGCCGGGCGGGGTACTCGATAAATGTTATCTATGTGGACGACTACGCCAATCTGGTCTCCAACGGTCTCATCACCAACGAGCAGACCATCGCTGAGCAGCCAGAGTTGGCCCAAGGGCTGGTCCGGGCTGTGCTGCGAGGGTTAAGGTACACCATCGAACATCCTGATGAAGCCTTCGCGATATGCAAAGAACACGTGCCTGAGATCGCGGGAGACAACGAGAGCCTGCAAAAGGCCGTCCTTCTTGAATCCATCAAGTTCTGGCAGGGCGACAGATTGGGCTATTCCGACCACGCCGCCTGGGAGGAGTCCCAGCGCTTCATGCGCCAGATCGGGCTCATTGACGCCGAGGTGGACGTGGAGAAGCTGTTCACTAATCAGTTCGTTGTTGAACCTCAGTAGAGGACGAAGTTATGGAGTCTGTCGGCTCTTCAGAATCTCGCAGAGTCACAATGCCGGACCCCTCAACTTGTTGGGGGTATGCTGCGACAAACCCCAACAAGTTGGGGACTCCGGCTAGCTATTCACGCCAACTCCCAAAGACTCAGCCTGTCTTAGCAGCCGATGAGATAACCATGACCTTTCTTGGGCAGCAGGGTTCGCTCGAAGCCCTGGAAAGCGTTTCCTTTCAGGTTGGCACCGGGGAGTTCCTGTGTATCGTAGGCCCATCGGGCTGCGGCAAGTCAACCTTGCTGCGGGTCTTGGGGGGACTGGTGCGGCCCACGAGTGGCAGGGTCTATCTCGAAGGGGAGTTGCTGACTGCCCCCCGCCGCCAGATTGGCTTCGTCTTCCAGAAGGCCAACCTGATGCCCTGGCGTACCGTGCTCAGGAACGTCACTCTGCCGCTGGAGATTAAGGGGCTGAAAGCCGAAGAGTCGGGGCAACAGGCCAGGGAGCTTCTGAAGCTGGTGGGCCTGGAGGGCTTCGAGGATGCTTACCCCCACGAACTCTCAGGGGGGATGGAGCAGCGAGTGGCCATCGCTCGGGCCCTGATCCACGACCCGGCCATTCTGCTCCTGGACGAGCCCTTCGGCTCACTGGATGCCCTGACTCGGGAGAACATGAACCTGGAACTGCTGCGCATCTGGCGGGCCGCCCCCCGTTCCTCCCAACCCTTCGATCTTGCTCAGGGCGGGCTTTTGGGGGGCGGGGGGGGGAAGACAGTGGTCATGGTGACTCACAGCATCCAAGAAGCCCTCTTCCTGGCCGATCGAATCCTG
>Ga0265596_1000763_pt1 | contig 17173 bp, 16 predicted proteins | sample saktaG_FD_190143 | JGI IMG/M metagenome (GOLD analysis project Ga0265596, IMG submission 190143) | Saline water microbial communities from Sakinaw Lake, British Columbia, Canada - sak_2013_06_06_60m | ecosystem: Environmental > Aquatic > Non-marine Saline and Alkaline > Saline ...
CTGTTGCAAGGCTACAGAGGATATCTCAGTAGTTATGGCTTCTGCTTCTTTTTCACTTTCGGCGATAAGCGCGCGTTCGACCATCTGGCCCAGTTCGATGCTTTTATAGTGTCCGGCTTGTCCCTTTAATTTTTGGACGGAGTCCCGGAAAGATCGGATATTCGGATAGTTGTTAATGATATGCTCGTAGATATACTTTTTCACCCAGAAAGCCTTTATGTTTAGCTCCCGTTTTCCCTGGAAATATTGCAGCTTTGATCGAATAATTGACGAACTTTTATTCAGACCATCATATAAAACGCCCTTAGTTTGAGCCACAATTCCGAATCGCATCGGTAGAATAGTATATTGTTCCATGAGGGATTCTAAAAGCTTTTGATGGGCCATCAGATTATCCCGCGTGGGTTGGATGGCTTTCCCATTAACCGCGCTATAAAGCACACCTATCCCGTGATAAGGAAGGTTATGAACTGAATCATTCCCCCCGACGGCTTTGGTTGTTATTTCAAGCGGTTGATTACAATCTATAAATCCATAGAGATAATAACCTGTGCTCGTGGCCAAAATTTCACCTCATTTTATGCTCGGTTGCCGGCTTTCAAATGTTCCTGCCAAAAAGTAAATACAACTAACCCGCCTGACCGAATCAGTCGGGCAGGTAAAACTTCCACCCGTACCTCGTTCATCTCAAAGAGACCTCTATGAGGGAATGACAGCCCTGATCGTGTCATTCTGAGGAAGCCTGCGACCGAAGAATCTCCAAAGACCGGAGAGATTTCTTTACCGGATGTTCGTAAGGTTGGGAGATTCTTCACTCGTACCTCGTTCAGAATAACAGTTTTGATACTTTTTATCTCAAAGAGATCCCTTTGGGACGAAACTATCAACTTTAAATCTCAACAATTGATCAACTCGAGTAAAACTGCTACTGGTTGAACACGAAAAATTTGTAACAGCCTCTTCCATTTTTCAATATCCCAGTTTCATTGTTTTTAAGCTGTGGCGTCCTTTCAAATGGTCGTCAGAAATGTCCTTGACGGTGCTTACTTTCCGGTCCAAAGGTTGTTGTACATCTTTTATCTTCTGAATCTGCCTTTCGATCACATCAAGCCTGGCATGGTTCTTTTCAAGTTTGCAGCTGAGCATTTCGTTCTCTGTGACCAGTACTTCCTTTTGCTTCTCAAGTTTGAATAAATCAAAATACTTTGATGATCGAAGACTCTTAGATCGAAGACTCTTAGGAAGCGAATCTAAGCTGGCATTGCTCGTTTTAACCGATTTGACTTCACGACTCTTAGGCATTTTGTACCTCTTTGTTTGCTAACATGTTTTGCTTTGGTCGGGATTTAGTCTGTGAACAGTACTTATCGATAAAACCTTCCACCAAATTTCTGATCCGGTTGTCCCCTCTTTTGGGCCCGTACCGCATCGTTTGCGAGGTAAAAATATCCATACAAATCTGCCGGAATAAAGGATTGGATGCATCCGGATGGATTTTCTGGAGACCGGTTGTTTTAGCGATCATAATACTTGTCCTGACGGTGGGTGCGAACTCACATATATCACTGTTACGCAGCGATCGGGCAATAGACACAATTTTTTTAGCATCTTTTTTAGAAAGCCCGGTGCTTGAGGCTGTTATGCAAATTTCTGTTTCCTCATCAAAGTCACCGAGATCAAGTGTAATCATGCGATCTCTCAGGGCGTCCTGGGTTTCATGGGTGCCGGCATACTCTTCCGGATTACTCGTGAAGATAGCTCTAAAATTCGGATGAACTCTCAGATAATGATTGCCGCCGCGCGCCGCAGGGAGATCCAAAATATTCTCCTCTAAAATAGAAAGGAGGATATTATTGGCTTCAGGTCTCGACCGGGTAAATTCGTCATAAATAAGTGTAAATCCATGTTTAGCCGCAACAGTAAGACGGTTATCAACCCAACGTTTCATCATATCTTCTTCAGTTTTAAGAACCGAATGAATAAAATTATCCACTACCTTTCGCACCTTATATCCATATTCACCACCGACCAGATCAGCGGTAGTAAATTCTTCATCACCGTGAATCAGCACCACCGGACGACCGATCTTATTCGCCAGATGCATTGCCAAAGTGGTTTTTCCGGTCCCGGCTCTTCCCCTGAAATGCACCGGAAATCCCGATTCAATGTATTTTAATGCTCTTTCGGAAACGTCCTGGATAAACCTGGTTTCCACAAAGCCCGCTTTAGGGGAAGGCGCTATGATCGTTGTTGTAATTTCATCCATGTTAGAACTCCTGTTTAAAAATTTCCTGCATTAACCGAATTCACGTCAGTGTTTGATTTCGATTCGGTTTCTTGGCGGGTTGTCTTTCTGTCACGATTCATCCGGCAGCTGCCGGACCGGTTTAAACGATACAACACCCAGACCGCGACAGCTTATGCAGGGCAGTTTACTTTCAAACTCAGTGCCGGTTCCGCGGCATTGCGGACAAATGACATATTCTTCCGGAATAGTGACGGACCCTTTACCACTGCAGACAGTACAGGTCAAGCGGGTATTCGGATACACCCCGGTCCCCCCGCAAAATACACATTTTCTGGAAGGTTTCTTTACTTCAACGATACCGCTCCCGGCGCACACCTGGCAGGTGGATAGCGTTGAAAGAAGCTCGAAAGGATCTTTACCTTTTCCCCTGCAAAAGCCACAGGTTTGTTGTGTTTTTCGCTCCAAGCTTACTCCTTCTCTTCATAATGCAGGGCAGTTGCTTCCTTTAATCCTCTGCGCTCAAATGAAGTAACATTGCATTTGCTGTCCAGACGAACTTCCCATAGTCCCGTGATTGGAGAGCGGGCATATTTACGCATTTCTTCATCTGCAACCACCATTTCCATAAGCGCCAGCCACTCTTCACCATCTTTTTTGACACTTATCACCCCGCACGGTTTGGCGAAGGTCTGCGTGGCAAAAGATTCCACCGCTTTAATGATAGACTCAATACCCATAATTATTTACCTTATTGATATGTGAAATTTTATACTATGTGATAAATTCCATCTTTATCTTTGCTTAGCTTTCCATCGTTAATCAACTCAGTCATAATGGGAATAAGCCCCTGCCAGGCTTTTCCGAGTTCGCTGCCAATTTCGGAAAGTTTTAAAGCATTCTTTTTGACGGCTTTTAAAATCATTGCTTCGGTTTCTTCCAATTCGCGCTGTTTCCGTTCTGCTGCTTCCTGTTCCAGCCTCTTTTTTTCGGCTTCCGCACGCTCTTTTTCGATTCTTCTGCGTTCCGCTTCTTCTTGTTCCAGTTGCTTTCTTTCGGCTTCCGCACACTCTTTTTCGATTCTTCTCTTTTCAGCCTCTTCCATTTCCTTAGCCTTTTCTATACCTATAGAACGAAGGGTATGCATTCTCATAACTAACTCGCTCCAGGCTTTGGACATTTCAGATATGTCTTCTTTGATAGTATTCATCATCTCCGTGAATTGACTTTTCCTGTCATTTTCACTTCCGGTTAAAAAATTATTGAGGTCCTTAGCCATTGCCTGGTGAGACTTTGTTATATCCTTCATAAATTCAGCAACTTCAGCCTTCCTTGAAAAATTATCCGACGAGAGCATTTCTTTTAAAGCAGATGCCATTTGAGAATGAGCTTCACTGAAATTTTTCAGCATATCTGTAGTCTCTTTTACTAATTGATTGGTAAAATCATTCAAAGATTTCTTCTGGTCAGATGCCATCTGTTTTCTAACTTTAGCAAAATTGGTGAGCAGATTTTCAATATCTTCAGTAACTTGATTGACAAATTGTCTTAAACTTTCCTTTAGTGCTTTGGCTTCAGATAATCTGATATCCTCGTGATTTGAAAGCATCTGAAGTGTCTCTTTCCTGAGTTGTTGATTTTGGTGATGTTTATCCGAAATAAACTCTCCCACTGTAGTTTGAAGATTCTTGAAATCCATCTGGAGTTTATTGCGAAGTGATTTGGACATTTCAGTATGTTCTTTGCTGAACTTGCCCAGCATCTCTGCAGTATCACTAACCAATCCTTTCACAAAGTTTATCCTGGTTTCATAGGAACCCATGATATTTTTTGTGATGTTTTCCATGTCATTCGCTAACATAACAATTCTCCTCAATTAATGTTAATTGGTTGTTGTTGATGATTATGATCTCCGAGATAAAGGTCCTGAACGACACATTTTACCTCAAGTGTACTTATATTTCGGCCTTTTTTTAAAAGTTCATCGATCGTTTCGGTAAATTTTTTCTGCTCATTTTGAAATCTTTCCAGAATCTTTCTTACCTCTGTTTCTTTCTTCTCCTGCTCTTTTTTAATTTGCTCAAAGCTTAAATGAAACCGGTTCAGACGCTCTTGGTCCGTGTTCTGTCGCTTTTGGTTATCGCTATTAAATTGGGCGCGCAGTTCTTCGGCCATTCGTTTGTGGCCTTCTATAAAATTTCCAAGCATTGACTTTACTTCCGCCTCCCGCTCTTTATGCTGCAAGCGAATCATAGACATAATCCGGTCAAAATCCTTTTTTCTGAGAAATTCCGAATGAGCCAGATTGCTGCGAAGCTCTTCTAACATTACTTTGCGCTGCTCTCTGAAATTCTCCATCAGATCATGCGTGCCTTCAATAATCTCACTGACCGATTTTATTCTCTTTTCATAGGAATCTATAATTTCCAGGATAATTTTTCGCATTTTGGTTTAATCTCCGCGACGGTTGGAAGGGTGACCGTTTTGGCAGGATGCACTTTTGTAAAGGATACCCTGGCAAAATGGTTCCCGGATTCAGCTACTACGCCGGCGCTGCAGCAGATGCAGTTAGTCCGACCGCTTCGGCATACTTCAGGTATGTTTCAACCGAAGCGATAACGATACGCGCTTCAATAGCTAAAAGCTCGATACCGACAAGCGATACGCGGGCCCAGATGTCGATCACGATACCCTTGTCAAGGATCCGATCGATTACTTCAGCAAGGCTACTGGAAGCATTGGTTTTTTCGACTGCCATTTTTCTCACCTCCTTTCATAAATTGCTGTCTTCTATACAGCAATAAACATACCATTCTTATAATTGTGCTATTCAGGGGTATCTTCTCTGGTTACACCAAACACCTTTGACTGTCCTCATCGTGAGACAGTTATGTGGATTTATATACTATTACAAGAGACTTAACAGAAAAGATATTATTGTATACAGGCTATAAATACTATGGTTATTTTTCCATAGTATGGCATTTTTTCCATACTATGATTTATACTTTGACCGAAAAACTATGAAATATCAACAATGCTGAGATCGGTAAATTTTAATCCTACGTATTCTCTTTAAAAATCTTTTTTACAATTCTTGATACATCATCAAACTCAAACGGTTTACACAGAAAATCATAGAATAATCCGGACTCAAACCCTTCCTGAATTTCCTTATCTTCTCGATCATAGTAACCTGTAAATATAACAATTTGAGTATTGGGACAATTTTTTTTAATAATTTCAGATGTTTTAAATCCATCCATTCCAGGAAGTTTAGAGTCCAAAATAATAATAGGATAATCGTTCTTTTTAGTCATTTCTATAGCTTTCTCGCCAGTCCTCACAGTAACCACATCAAATTCTTCATGTTTAAATCCTGTCTCAAAAACCCAGCATATATCGTCTTCATCATCTACTACCAGAACTGTTATCCTTTGTTTAGAAAAAGCCATTTTTGTTCCCTTCATTTAAACTATGGTTTTGAATAATATAAAATTTAGTGTAATTGTGACATTCAATTTCATATATATGTAATCCTTATGATGTTTAATTTTTTATACTTTATCTCCAAATATTTACTTATCACTTGACTTTCTATAAACCGGGAGCTTTATTGAAAAAGTAGATCCCTTTCCCGGTTCGCTTTCCACTTCTATATTTCCTCCATGTTGCTTGATGATTCCATACGAAATGGATAGTCCCAGACCAGTTCCTTTTCCTACCGGTTGCGTTGTAAAAAATGGATCAAAGATTATTGATAAATTTTTCTCAGGAATACCGATTCCATTATCTGTAAAATTTATACTTATAACTTGATCAATACATTGTGTTTGAATTCGGAGTAGTCCTTGTTCCTTAATTGCATTACAGGTATTCAGAATCAGGTTCATAAAAACCTGCTGAAGTTGATTCCTATTACCATGAACCTTAGGCAAATTAAAACCGTAATTTGTCTCAAGCTTAACATGCTGAATGGACAGTTGATTTTTCATTAAGCTAAGGGCATTATCAATAACCTGGTGGATATCCAGTAACTCGAAGGCAAACTCAGATTGGCGTGCAAATTTTAAGAGGTTATTCACAATTTCAGTTGCTCGTTTTGTAGCATTTCTAATCTTTTCGATAGCGGAACCTCTAACTTTCTTATCATTTGCCTGTGTATTTAGAATCTGGGCGCACGAATCGATAATAGCCAGAGGATTTCGAATCTCATGTGCGACACCTCCTGCCATTATTCCCAGGGAAGCCATTTTTGCAGACTGAGTTAACTTTGTCTCTAGTTCCTTTCGTTCTGTAAGATCTCTACCAATGATGACAATCCCAATCACTTTTTCCTGTTCGTCTTTCATGGCAGAAAAACTCCATGATATATCAACAATCTCTCCATCTTTATTCAGAATTGAGCTCTCCCAGTCGCTCACCTTTTTTTCTTTCAATAATTTTTTAGTAATCGAAAAGAAAATCTTTTTACTTTCTGTAGAAAACATGCTGGATAAAGGTTGTCCTTTAATATTAATAGATTTAACACCTGTAATTTTTTCGATTGTGTTATTCCAGGTAAGTATAATCCCACTTTGATCTGTAGATATAATTATATCATTGGCGCTTTCTACAACTTTCGCAAGATGTTCTTCCATCCGTTTTATCTTTTCGCCAAGGCGTTTTTGTTCAGTGACATCATCCATTAGCAAAATCACATTTTCCACCCCTGATAAGGAATTCATCAAGGGTGCCAGGCGATAGTAGTATATTCGTTTGGGCAGCCCCGGAGCCCTGTATTCCATTTCTCCACTTATAAAAGGTTCTTTTTGATTAAAAACCTCCATTATTTTTTCAGGGATTTTAGTATAATTTAGAAGTACATTTGGGAAAATTACGTTGATATTTTTTCCAATAGTTTCTGATTCACTACGTCTTGATTTTGCATAAAAATTGCGATTTGCTGAAAGAACCTTCAAATATCGGTCCACAATGAGAATAGAGGAAGGAATACTTGACATAATGCAATTGTATAATTTTTCATATGTCATTTCTTCTTTTCTTTTATCAGTCATAAATATCCTCTTTATTTAGTTCAATTTTCACTGCGGTGATATAGTAGTCTTTTCTGTTTGATCATGTAATGAATTATTCAGGTTAAAAATATCCATATCATTAAGTAAATTGTCAAATATTATGCCAAAAGATGGATTATTCATTCAATAGAGTAAACTATTCAGCCACCTCCGATGGGAGTCCCTTGCGGGAAAAGGCAGCTCCATAAGAATCCCTGCGGGATAAGACACCAAGATTATTATTTATTTTTAGATAGCTCAAAATTTGTGCATCGCAGACTTTTTCTATTCTCCATTTGGTTCTTCAATACTGCTACCCATCTCCTTCACTTTGTTATACAATGTTTTATAGTCCATTTTCAATAATCCGGCAGCTTTCAGCTTGTTTCCCTTTGTATAGCAGAGTACTTTTTCTATAATTTGCTTCTCAAATTTTCTTTGATAGTTTTTCTTTAAATCTTTCCATGAAATTCCCTGGAGAACCAAGTGATCTATTTCATCAATTGACATGTGACTTAATTCTAATTTTTTTAATTCATCAGGAAAGTCGTCAGGTACAATGATTTCATCTGCAACTAAAACAGACCTGCGAACTACATTTTTAAGCTCTCTCACATTCCCGGGCCAGTCATAAAGAAGAAGAAGCTTCCGGGCTTCTTCAGAAAAACCTTCCAATTTCTTACTAAGTTCTTCAGATGCTTCTTTTAGAAACATGTTCGCCAGGTATAAAATATCATCTTTTCTTTCCCGTAGCGGAGGAACATCAATCCTGAATTCATTGATTCTATAGAAAAGATCCCTCCGGAATGTTCCTTTTTCTACCAATTTAAGAATGTCCTCATTGGACGCACACACTATCCTCACATCCACCAGTATAAGTTCCGTACTGCCAAGATGGGTAATTTTTTTGTTCTGAATAGCCCGAAGCATCTTCATCTGAATGGAGTTGGAAAGGTTAGAAATTTCATCCAGAAACAAAGTACCTTTATTTGCAGCTTCAAAATAACCCTTTTTTCTCTTATAAGCTCCTGTAAAAGCTCCTCTTTCATACCCGAATAATTCACTTTCAATAAGAGTTTCCGGGATTGCTCCGCAGTCCACTTCCACCAATTGCCCCATTCTCCGGGTGCTGTATCTATGAATCGCTTCTGCAACCAGCTCTTTTCCGGTTCCACTTTCACCCAGGATCAATACCGAAAAATCGCATGAGGCAACTTTCTTGACTTTATCTACCAACTCATCAACTTTAGTGCTTTTACCCATTCTCATAGAAAGATTGGTCCTGTCTTCCAGGGCGTTTCGGAGATATTTAACTTCATCATCTAAAGCTTTCTTTTCCAGCGCCCGTTCAATAATAAGCAGCAGTTCACTATTATCGAATGGTTTTATCAAGTAATCATACGCGCCCAGTTTCATTGCCCGGACAGCATTTTTTATATCAGTAAACGCAGTAATAATGATGACCGGCGTTGACGGATTTAGCTCTCTCACTTTTTCCAGTACCTGAATTCCATCCATTTCAGGCATTCTGATATCGAGTAAAATAATGTCTGGGTCGTTTTCTATTACTTTTTGCACGGCTTTTTTTCCGTCATCCGCGCTTATTACGCGATAGCCCTCTTTCTTAAGTACATTCGTAAGTATCCAGCGCATATCTGCTTCATCGTCAACAACCAATATTTTCTTTAGATTTTTATTAGCCATACTAAACCGCCGGTAAAGTTAACGTTACTTTGGTGCCCTTATTGCCTTCGCTATCGATCGATATCGAGCCTTTATGGTCACTCATAATTTTATGGCAAATAGATAGTCCTAATCCAGTTCCTTTCTTTTTGGTTGAGAAGAACGGATCAAAAACCTTTTTTATATTTTCGTTGGATATGCCATACCCATTATCTTCGATAATAATTATTAAATATTTCGTAAACGAATCATAATCGGTCGTAATAAGAATCTTTCCACAATCTTTCATTGCCTGAATAGAGTTGAAAAGTATATTAATTAAAACTTCCATAATAAGCCCTTCATCATACAAGGCTATAATTTTTCCACAATAAAATTGTTTTTGCACCTCAATTTTTTTCTGAAGAAAATCAGGTTCCACCAATCTGTTAGCCTCATCGATAGTATCATGTATTATATGCCGTTCTAATTTCAACTCCTTGGGTCTTGCAAAATTTAATAATTCAAAAATCATGCCGTCAGCAGCATCTGCACTTCGTCGAACCACTTCAAGAGCCTTTTTAAACTCGCTGTGAGCAGGAAAATTTTCGATACAGAACTGGATGGTGGATTTAATGACCGCTAAAGGGTTTCGTATCTTATGCGCAACTCCAGAAGCCAATTGTCCAATAGACGCCATTTTTTCTGCCTGAAATAAATTCTCTTCCATCTTCTTCAAATCGGTGATTTCTCTCATCAGCACGAGAATACCAATAATTTTTCCATCTATATCCTTCAGCGAAGAAACTTTCAAGAAAAAGATATGTTGCTTTCTATCTTTGTCCAGATACCTGAAATCATTTTCTTCAAATAACCCGCCGGTTTCCAATACTTTTCTGAGTCTTTTAGCTAAATCCGAAGCTTGCCATAAAGAAAGATCAAATATGCTGAGGCCTTCTATTGTTTCATCGGATAGCAACTCCATTCCGACAGGATTTGACATAACAATTTTTCCCTTACTATCGGTAGATAATATTCCAATGGGAACATTAATAAAGAGATGTTCCAGATACTTTAGTGTCTTAATATTCTCATGCTGAATCTTTTTGATCTCGGTGATATCGCGAACATTACATTGGACGATACTTATCCCATCCACCGTGTATATACTGTTTACAAACTCCATGAATATTTTTCCTATGCATGGAATAAAGCAGCTGGTAGCAAATCGAGAAAATCCCTCACGCATAATACTCTCGAATCCCTCCTTCATCCCAGGCATAGTGCTAAAAGGAATTACCTCCACTACCTTCTTACCTTTCAAATCCACAAAACTAAGTTTGAAGAAATCTAGCAAGTAGGGATTCACATCGATGATTTCTCCGGTCTTCGCATTGGCAAGCAAAACCCCGTCCTGTGCCGTCTCAAACAAGCGCCGATACTTTTCTTCACTTAATCGCAGATTATTCTCCAACCGTCTAAGATCGGTGATATCTTTTGAAATTATAGTTATAGAAATTGTTTTTCCTGTTTCCGGGTCTAGAACCGGGCTTAATGTTCGTATGAATACCCGGCCATCCCTATGGCTTTTATGCTCATAACTGACCGACTTGCCAGATTTAAAGACCTTTTCTATCATTGCAGAAAATTCTTTTGTTCCATCGGGAGAGTGAAATCGGGAATAATCCTGACCAACGACCTCATCCTGTGAATTTCCAAGCCTTGATAGAAATTTCCTATTAGCAAAAAGATACTTCATATCTCTGTCTATGAGATATATAGGATCATCGCTGGATTCTACCAGAGACCGATAATGCTCCTCACTCTCACGAAGGTTCTCTTCTGCCCACCTGCGCTTGGTGATGTCGCTAGATGCGCATGTTATCCCGACAACAGCGCCGCTCGAATCCATCAAGGGTTCAACAGTTAAATCATAATAGAACGTTTCCCCATTAATTGTGGTTTGCACTTCTTCTCTGGTTCCGATACCGCTTTTTAGTACATTGTGTTTTATCTCAATCAGGCGTTCAGCATCATCGGTTGGTAACAGTTCTTTGTCGGTTTTACCTATTGTTTCCTCGGCTTTAAAACCTGGATGCGGATTATAAATCCAAGTATAGCGCAAGTCTTTATCCTGATTCCAAACCACAATAGGCGAATTTTTCAGCGCTACCTTAAATCTTTCCTCGTTTTCCCGCAGCGCTTCTTCCGCCTGCTTGCGTTCTGTGATATCCCGAAACACTAAAACAAAACCTGTAGCGATTCCTTTATCATCTCTGATTGGTGTTGTTTTGAACTCAATATGTGTTTCCGTTTTTTCTTTGCTTGTAAGTATAGAATCACTTGACAGGCTAACAATATCTCCATCTATATTAGACTTCACTGAAGCGTCTACTTCAAAACCAAGTGTTTTTTTATCTTTAATATTGAATACTTCTGTCAAATCTCTATTCAGGGCAGCTTCTTGTTTCCACCCTGTAAGTGATTCAGCAACAGGATTCATGAACGTTATTAATCCCTCTTTATTAACTGTTATTACAGCATCACCGATTGACCTGAGCGTTGTAGAAACCTCTCTTTTTATCTTATTTTCTAACTCATGTTTATAAAGAGTCATCTCAATAGTGGCGTGTAATTCTTCTACTTTAAACGGTTTGAGTATATATCCATACGGTTCTGCTACCTTTGCACGTTGGAGCTTGTCTTCATCTGCATAAGCAGTTAGATAAACTACGGGAACTTTAAAACGATCATGTATCTGTTCTGCCGCATTTATGCCATCAATATCTCCTTTTAATACAATATCCATAAGTACTAAATCCGGACGCATTCTGCCCACTATTTTAATAGCTTCCTCCCCGGTAGAGACGATTGAAATAACAGCATATCCTAACCTTTCTAAAATGTATTTTGTGACTTCCCCAACTTCGGATTCATCTTCAACAATTAAAATTTTAATCTTTTTCACGGTATAAGCCTTTTTTGCCAATCCTGGATTCAAGTGTTAAGTGCAACAATTGACACCTCCGAAAAATACCTGATTAGGCGTTTTAAATCCAAGACATTTTCTTGGTGTAATACTTCATATCTGAGGGGATACATTATTAATCCAAAGAGCCACAGGATGATTAGAACGGCAGCAATGGTCCATAGCATGGTAAGTATCCTTTCTCATTTAATATTTTGGAAATTCTGTATCTATAAATTGAAAGAGTCATTTTATTTATTATCCTTGTTTTCATATGAAAATCAGGTCCGCAAAACCAAAGCGATTCTCTTAAGTTTCGTCAATGAACCACTGTTCAGAAAAACCACATTTCCGCCCATTTTTAGTACCTTTTCAATGATAAGATCCACCACATCATCAATCACTTGTAATAGATTCACACGTGTTGAAAATACCAGTGAATGTCCAATTTCGTGTATACTGCCCTTAAGGTGATAATCTTCTTCAACATATAACGTGGAACCTGGCTCTGTTTCCACAGATTGCCCTACAGCCTCAATTCCGGAAATAATTTTCTTTTCACTAGCCGCTGCTGTCAGATCAAGCATGGCATTTTTATTACTGCCAGCGATAGCTTCCTTAACGAGGGACCATACAATCTTGCCCAAATCATGTGGAGAAGTTTGAGTGTAGTCTCCTTCAACCGTACCGATTAATATATTCTGACGAGTCTTAAAGGATTCGAAAATAGCCAGGTTCTTCATCTTTCCAACTACCACCAATCGGAGTGGATCCTGTTCGTAATAATGGTCAAAATGTTGATCTGTCTTTCGGATAAATTCTCTCAATTGAGCATCTTTGGAGGCTGGCTTAACAGGATTTTTATTATTTATGGAAGATTTAAACGGGAAATTCGTATTTTGAATATCAATGAGTTTGTCTCGAAAGCCCTCGTAAAGCCTGCTCTTTTTTTCACTCAACGATAGGACATAGTAATGAATACTCATCTGCATAGTCATTTCTTTTTTTTTCAGAGTTAAATTTTGTATGTTCATTATGGTACCATCAATCTCTCTGTTAAATTTCACTATTTATAGTTAATCAAAAGTCAGCACAATGTAAACCGCCCAAAGGGATGAAAAAGGAGCTAGCTCTTTAGGACTACATAGGACTAATTCGGATATTATGAATGTGCCGTAATATATCAATATTACATGTATGCACGGAATATTATAAGGCTATGTTTTTAAAAGATAATAATAATCAGGATATGGGCCCGATCATTCCAGGCCTTCATCGTGTGCATAGGCCGCTATTTGTAGACGAGTATTGAGTTCCAGTTTTTCCAGGATATTATGCACGTGGCTCTTGACGGTAAAGGTGGCGATGTGGAGTGTTTCTGCGATTTCTTTATTGCCCAGACCTTTGGCGATCAGATTAACGACTTCACGTTCTCGATGTGTAAACTGGATTGATTCGATGTGGTCTCCGTTGTCACTTTTTAGAGCGAAGTCAACAATCTGGGTAAAAAGTGAATTGGTCATAATCGGGGGAAGTACTTTTTTACCCTGCGCAACAATTTTGATCGTTTTGATCCAATCTTCAAATGGGGCATTTTTTAAAATGAATCCGTCTCCCCCGGCTTTCACAAACTCAACGATATCGACGTGTTCGGGAAGGATATCCATTGCAATGATCTTTGTTAAAGGCAATTCTTCACGAAGCAGGGCCATCAGCCTCAGACTGTTAACTTTTTCCAGCCCCAGATCCAAAAGGACAACATCAGGCGGATTTTGCAGGCTCTTCATCTGACGTACTGCATCACCGTCTTCAGATCGCGCCACGACTTCGAAATCTCCATGATCGTTAAACATGGCCGTGATACCTTCCCGCAAAAGCCGATTGTCTTCGATCAATAAGATTTTAATTTTTGCCATACATATTCTCTGTAATGTTTAAGATTTAGATGAAATATGTATCAAAGATCAAACGTATTATTGTGAATATAATATATAAACCCGTTGTTTGAAATAGAAAAAATGGCTAACGCTCCGGAGAAAACGGATATTTTCTTGCTATTTCGGAAAGTGCGGTCAGGATTTGTTATAATGCCAATTTGACCGCATTTCATTTTAATATCAGTGAGATATTCAACAGAGTCAACATTTTTCACTACATAAGGGTAATTATATATCCAGTTTCCTGAGAAATGTATCGGGTTTGGCCTAAAATCTATATGAAATGTGGTGAGTTTTGGATGATGTTTTCTGGATACCTTACAGTCATTTCAATTTATCTAATTCTTCCTGAGCTTTCGTGCTCCCAAATTTTATTGCATTTTGAAAATCCAATCTAGCTTTTTTAATGTCGCCTTTTTTTCTATATGCTATGCCACGAGCGAGAAATACCTCAGGATCTCCATAATATATCTTTATTGCTTTTGAATAGTCATCTATGGCCATGTCAATAAGGTCTTTTGCTGAATATGCATTTCCGCGGATAAAATATACAAAATAATTATCCTTAGAAATTTCAATTGCTTTATTACAATCCTTAATAGCTTGATTATGTTCATTGATACCATTATACGCTTTTGCACGAGATACATAATAATTAATATTTTTACAACCTTCCATAATCTTGGTATATTCTTTTATTGCTGAACGATATTCTCCTATTGCGAAATATGCCTCAGCTAATTTAAAACCTGGTATGTATAATAAAGAATTATCAGGTTTCACTTTGACGGCATTTGTATAATCTTTAACTACTTTGTGATATTTTCCTAAAATAAAATATGTATCCCCACGCCAGACATAACAATCACCATCATTATTACGCAGCTCAATTAATTTTGTATAATCATCAATGGCCTTTTTATATTCTCCTTTATACTGATACATTAATGATCGAATATAGTATACAGTTTCATTTTCAGGGTTAAGTTCAATAATCTTTGAAAAATCCTCAATTGCCTTGTCATATTCGCACTTGAATATATAATTTTGCGCACGTTCGAAATATACATCTATATTATTTGGTTCATTTTCAATAGTTTTAGTATGATTGCTAATATCAAGATCACAGTCCCATGGAATTGGCTTATAATCCTGCTGATTCGCTTCACTATCTTGAAGAATATTTTCTTCATAAGTCCATTCATTTGCCTTATTAAAATCTTCTTCGGCTTTACTTAGGTCGCCTTTTTCAAGATATGCACTTCCTCGAATATTGTATACTTCTTTATTGATACCATCGTATATTTTAATCGCATTATTGCAATCCTTGATTGCCAGATCATAATCACTATTTGCTAAATATGCTTTGGCTCGCTCTTTATGATTTATAGAGGCATAGAGCCCTTCGTCATCCAAATATTTTCTCCAAGCATACGACCCCTCGTCATCCAATTTGATTGATGTTGTGCAATCCTTGATAGCCTTTTCATAATCACCGATTTCTATGTATGCTTTTGCTCTTCCAATGTAATTATCGCAGATATACCGTCCTTCAGTATCCTCTTTGATTGCTGATGTATAATCTTTAATTGCCTTTTCATAATCACCAATTTCTTTGTATACTTTTGCTCGCTCTAAATAATTTTTGCTTTCGGGTTTCACATTAATTGCTGATGTATAATCTTTAATTGCCAGATCAATTCTACCAGAATCGTAGAAGGTCTCTGCTCGTTTTTGAAAATAGAAAGTATCTTCGGGGTTAATATTTATTGCTTTTGTGAAATCATTAATGGCACGCTCCCATTCACCATAACTCAAAAAAATACCTCCACGAAAATAATATATATCTGCTTGTTCAGGATCAATATTTAGAGCTCTTGTAAAATCGTACATAGCAGATATATTGTTTTCAATTTCAATATGCCCGTAGCCTTTAAACCACCCATGGCCACGGCTTATGTATGCTTCTAAATATTTAGGGTTTAATTCAATTGCCTTTGTTAGATCGCATATTGCTTGATTAGAAATATCACCATTATTATCATCACATATATAATATTTATCTAATGCTCCCCGCTTACAATATGCTATAGGTGAAAACGGATCTATTTCTATAGCTTTCGTAAAATCTTTATTTGCACAATCAAGTTGTCCGTTATCAGAATATACATCTCCTCGCATAATGTACGCTTCTGCATTGTTCGGATCTATGTCAATTATTTTTGCTAAATCATTAATGGCACGTTTTAACTTGCCATTAGACTTATACGCCTTCGAACGTTTGAAATACGCAGAAATATCTTTCGGGTTTTTCTTAATAGCCTCTGTCGCAGATTTAATCGTTTTTAGTAATTCATCATTCTGATTTGCAGTGTTTTTCATAATTGCATCTCCATATTCTAAATATTCCTAGATGAAAATGGGGGGAGGGGGCGAAACCATCAATGAAATACATTGTTGTTGATGACAATGCCTTTTGGTTTAGTTTCTCCTATGTTTTGAATCGTTTTGTCTAAACAATTCATTTTGTGAGTTTTTTGGATGATGTTTTCTGAGATCATTTACACAAAATTCTTTACAGGCTCACGTTTCATTGAAAATTCCTCCTATATTGTTTTCTTTTATCTGTTAAAAGTCTAACGATGTCTATGTTACACTAACGCTGCCGGAAGGGTAGAAGCCGGGCCGTCTCGTCACCGGTATTTAGGGCATTGCCGAAATAAATCGTTATGGCGTCAAGTGGGAAGCAGATTCATTTAATGCTCCTTTTTATCCGACGATCAGCAGAGCCACGTAGGGAACGACATTGAAGACCAGAAAGATGATTTTGAATAACCCGAGGAACGAGTACATAACCACGTTGAAGGTTTCTCGGGGAATGGGAAACCATTTGCTTTGCGTACGGTACACCAAATCCGGGGCCAATATACACATTGTGGTCCAGAGGACCAACAGGGCCCCGTTTATGATTGTACACCACATAAAGAATGTTGTTAGTGTCTGAATATCCATGATGTTCCTCCTTTGTCTTTCTGCATCTAACGATATCTATGGTAACCAAACGGTCAATATCATATCCGGAAGGGTAGGGGCCTTGGCCGTCTCATTACTTACATATCCGGTAGCCAGATAAGGTTCAATATTTTCCGGAAATCTCAGGGCCAGCCAGCCCTTTTATGTAAGCCGGCATGCGGTAAACCGGCCCCATATTGTTACCACCTATTGAATTAACACTTCCAAAATCATAAGCACGAACTAAGCATCACAACTCTATCCGGTTTATTTTTTCAGGGCAGCTTTAATA
>Ga0265596_1000766_pt1 | contig 17124 bp, 15 predicted proteins | sample saktaG_FD_190143 | JGI IMG/M metagenome (GOLD analysis project Ga0265596, IMG submission 190143) | Saline water microbial communities from Sakinaw Lake, British Columbia, Canada - sak_2013_06_06_60m | ecosystem: Environmental > Aquatic > Non-marine Saline and Alkaline > Saline ...
CCTTTTCTCCTCACTCTTTTTTTGGAGATTTAGTATCTAAAAAAGCTATAGGAAAAATGGGAGGAGCAGGAACTTTTTTTTTAATTGATCTCGAATATGACCTTATCATTGCCTATCTTACTAATTATGGGCAACCTGAGCGTACTTTAGAAGGAGAAGAAGGTTGGAATAAATTTCAAAAAGATATTGATGTAATGGGATTATGTAATATCGTTTTGGGGAATATTAAAAAATAGGGATGATTGTACTAACTAAATAATCCGAAAACTTCTTCCAGCTTTTGATACGGTTTTTCAACTTTATTACTCATACAAAAAGCTGGAAAATCGCTTTGTCTGGGGGACAAAACAACTTAAAACCCCTTGATCTTTCTTGAATGGCTTTAATATTTTATAAATACTTTATTAATTTAAATTTTTAGATATTACTTTAATATTGAAGAACTAACTGATTTGATCTAATATTTTCTATGGCTATATCCTCTTTAAAAGTTCCAAACGTTTCCAATAGAGGGAGCCTGCTAATTTCAAGCCCTTTGGCATTTGCTGAAGGGCTTTGTTGTTTATTTTAAATTATTTTCCAGAAAAAGAAGGATTTTTAAATAGACCTGTAGTATAGAGAAAATAGTGTACTAAAAATTAAAAAAGCCTATTTTTTATCAAAGTAGAATATCTATAATACCATTACACTAAAACAAGTAGCTATATTATCTAAGATCAATCATAAGATTAACACTCGTTTCTCTATTCCAAGAGACGCACCAAGTAGCACACCCTAACCATCTCACTATCAATCTTCTATCATTACGCAACCAAAAATAAAATATTGTAACCTGTATGAAGGTAACAGGAGAGACCTTTTCTTACCATTATAAAAGAAAAGGAGCCGAAGAGGCAAGATGCCACAAACATCAAAACTTTCAGGCCAAAGGACCGTTACCGGACAGAACTCTGGAGAGCTTTATGCCAAGAAGCACCGAAGGGGCAATTCCTAATTATTAGAGAAACCCTTACAGAGTTTACTAAAAGAATTATCTCCTAATTTCTTAGGAAGAATCTTTCAGGTAAAAGGACAGAGTAAGAAGGTAATATTATTATTTTCTTACTCTGTCCTTTTTTATTATCTAAAATAATAGGCCTAATTTATCGAAGGCAGACCAGGGCAGAAAAATTTAAGCAATTAATTGCAGGATAAATGTTCCCTATATCTATACTATTTAATGAGGTAAAAAATGTAACTACCATAACTTTTGGAGTTAGCGATCTCTATAAAAAAATTATTTTTTAGAAAGGGGAAAAATAAATTAAAATGAATAAGAGCTTAATTGAAGAGCTGCGGAGGGAAAATCCAGAAATATTTAGGTTATTAAAGGAAAGTGAGAATTTAAAAGAGGCAAGAAAAAAACTTTTCAAATTTTCGAAAGACTTAGAATGGAAACATAGAGAAGGAGAGGAAGAATTACATAAGTTAGAATATGCTAACGCATTAGAGGCAATAAAGGTATTTAATAATCTCATCTCTCCTCGAAATGAGGAGATTGCTGGTTTTAGTACTTTAGATTATTTAAGGCAAGTCGCTAAGGAAAATCAGAAAATTATCAAAGAAATCGATGATGGTTTTTTAGAAGAATTTATTCACCTCTTTAAAGCAATGAAAGGAAAAGCAGGTATTTCTTCAGGATGGTTAAAGCCATTACTGGAAAAAGATGAGGTTAAGATAGTAGATTTTTCTAAGATTAAAGGGAGAGAAGCAGGAATATCTCGTTCTAATTATTTAGATAAACTTTACGAAAAAGTTCATAATTTTATTAACCGCTATCCTTCCGGATGTGATGATGAACTGATTAAGGAAAGAGGAGAAAATCGACAGAAAATATTAGATTATTTTAGAGCAAGTTCGGATGATTGGAATGACTACTATTGGCACTTAAAACATATATTCCAAGACAAGGATGATTTAGAGAATCTTAAAAAATTAGTTCCTCTTTCTAAAGATGATATTAAAGCTATTGAGATTGCCATTGAAAATAAAATACCCTTTGGTATTACCCCCTATTATCTTTCTTTATTCGATTTTTCCCGCAGTGATAGAAAATATGACTATCAGGTAAGATCTCAGGTAATTCCTCCCATGCATTATGTAACTTTAATGAAAGAACATCGTAAAGAAAGGTCATATTACTTTGATTTTATGGGTGAGCACGACACTTCACCGGAAGCATTAATTACCAGAAGATATCCCATGATATCTATTCTAAAGCCTTACGATACTTGTCCTCAGATTTGTGTTTACTGTCAAAGGAATTGGGAAATAACCGGTCCGATGATGCCCGAAGGAATGGTAAGTAAAGGGGCATTGGATAAAGCATTAGATTGGTTTAGTAAACATACCTCCATGAGAGATGTATTGATTACTGGTGGCGACCCCTTGGCCTTGGATGATGAGCGAATAAAATATATAATGGATAGATTGTGTCAGATGGAACATGTCGTAAATATCAGGTGGGGCACCAGAACTCCGGTAACGGTTCCCATGAGAATAACCGATGAATTGGCTAAATTGATTGGAAATTATATAGAACCAGGAAAAAGAAATGTTTGTATAGTAACTCATATTGAGAGTTCCTCCGAAGTTACCCCGGAATTAGCTGAAGCAGTGATGAAATTTAGAAAACAGGGTATGTATGTGTATAACCAATTAGTTTATACCTTAGAAACCAGCAGAAGATTTCAGAATGTAGCAGCAAGGATAGCGATGAAAAAGGCAGGAGTAGATCCCTATTATACTTTTTACCCTAAAGGAAAAGAAGAACACAAGGATTATCTTGTTCCGGTAGCCCGCTTATGGCAAGAGAGAAAAGAAGAAGCAAGATTGATACCCGGTATTTTCCGAACCGATGAGCCGGTATTTAATGTGCCTCGTTTAGGTAAAAATCACGTAAGGGCCTGGCAAGATAGAGAATTAATTGCTCTCAACAAGGAAGGAAGGAGAATTTATCTATGGCATCCCTGGGAAAAAGGCATCGCTTTAGTTGAACCTTATGTTTATAAAGACCTTCCCATTTACAGATATCTCCAAGAACTAAAAACAAGAGGAGAAGATATCGAAGAATACAAGTCAATTTGGTATTACTATTAAAAAATATAATAAATTAAAAGGCAAGGGAGATTAACTTATAATGAAATATGATTTTTTATTTAAAGGAGGGCGTATTGTTGACCCTGCTAATAATAGAGATTTTGTTGGTGATGTTGCGGTAAAAGGAGATAAGGTTGCTGAAGTAGCTAAAGAAATAAAGAACGATTTATCTGAGCAAGTAATAGATATTAGTGGAAAAATTATCATACCCGGAATAATAGATACTCATTGTCATGTTGCCAGACCATATGCTAAGGGAGCTGGTTATCGAATGTTAATAAATGCCGGCGTAACTACTGCATTCGATTTTGAAGGGCCAATAGAAGTGATCAAGCAGGAGATAACTAAATATGGTTGTGGGCTAAATGTAGCAGTTTTAGAAGCAATCTATCCCGAAAATGGCATAAAAAGCAATAATCCTCCGATTGAAGAACTAAAAAAAGTTATTAATAAAAATTTAGATAGTGGAGCAATAGGAATAAAAATATTGGGAGGGCATTATCCACTTACTCCTGAAGCTACTTATAATATTTTCCAAATAACTCAACAGGAAAAAGGTTATATGGGTTTTCATGTAGGAACCACCGAAACCGGTAGCAACATACAAGGAGTTGAAGAGGCGGTTAAATTAGCTGAAGGTAAACCTTTACACATTGCCCATGTTAATGCTTATTGTCGTGGTTATGTGGAAGACCCTTTATTAGAACTAAAAATAGTTATGGATATTCTTAAAAAATCACCTAATATTATTTCTGAGAGTCATTTAGCCCTGCGTAATGGTTGTTATGGGGGGATTAATAAAGATGATATACCTATAAGTTATGTATTGCGTAATTCCTTAAAAGCTAACGGATATCAGGTAAGCAAAGAAGGTTTAGAAGAAGCTCTCCGGGTAAAATATGCTGGTGTATATGCTTTACGGGGCAGCAGAGTAAAATATATTTATGGTGAGGAAGCAATTAATTATTGGAAAGAACGCGAATATAAGGTGGGTGTTTGTTTTCCCATTAATCGTAGAAGGTCTGCTGAAGTATGTGTCACAGAAAGAGATAATGGTAATTTCGTGGTAGATGCAATTAGCAGTGACGGAGGAGCAATTCCAAGAAATTGTATTCTTTCTCACGGTTTGCCGTTAGTTCGTTTTTGCGCCTTGACTATAAGCGAGCTGGTTCAAAAGATAAGTTTAACCCCTTCACGAATGCTGGGGTTAAAGAATAAAGGTCATTTATCTATCGGAGCAGATGCTGATATTACCATTTTTGATCCGGATGATGCTAAAGTTGAGATTGTGTTGATAAAGGGGAAAGTATCCATGGTCTCTGGAATTATTTTTAATAATCCTGGTAAATTAATAGTCACACAAAGAGGAGCAAATAAATTAAAAAAACAGGAAATACCTTTGGAGGTGATCAATTTAGAAGAAAGTTTATATTTTAAAGGCAAGGGAGGTGAAGATAAATAAGTTAAATATTAAAAAATATTTACTACTATTTATGTAAATTAAAAATTAGGGAGGTAATTTAATATGAAAAGCAAGATCTTTTTAGGTTTAATTCTCACCTTATATATCATAATGTTGTTTGTACCCTTATCTGCTGCTGAAGCAAAAATGGGTGGAGTTTTAAAAGTCGTCCTCGATGCTGATCCTCCGACTCTTGACCCGCATACTTCCACCACAACTTTAGTCTTTGTAGTCGGATATCATATGTTTGAAGGCTTATATTCTTTGGATGAAAGCCTAAACCCCGTTCCTATGTTGGCTGCAGATTTACCGGAAATAAGTGATGACAAGCTTGTTTATACTATTAGACTAAGACCAGGTTTAAAGTTTCACAATGGCAAGGATGTTACCGCAGAGGATGCAGTTGCTTCGGTAAAACGTTGGGGAAAGATGAGTTCATACGGTAAAAGTATTTTTAAAAATGTTGAATCTATCGAAGCCAAAGATACCTTGACCATTGAACTAAAACTTACCAAGCCTACCGGGGTTACTTTAGTTTCTTTGGCCATGCCTAACGGCGGGGCTTTTATTTACCCCAAGGATATATGTGAAAAATATCCTGATAAACAGGTGGAAGAAAATATTGGGACAGGCCCATTTAAATTTGTAGAGTGGAAACCTCACCAATATATTAAGATGGTTCGTTTTGAGGACTACCAACCCGTTGCATTTCCAGCCAATGGTTTTGGCGGCAAAAAAGTAGCCTACGTTGATGAAATTCAGTTTATCCCCATTTCAGATGAAGCGGTGCGTTTAACCAGTGTTGAGGGTGGGGAATATGATTTTGCCGATTTTGTACCTGCAGATGAATATAATCGGCTTAAAAATCATCCCGATATTCAAGCACTACCTTCTGCTCCCAGAGCCTGGTTTGCTTTTCAATTTAATAAGCGAGCCGGAATAATGAGCGAGGTGAAGATGCGCGAAGCCTTTTTGACCGCTCTGGACATGGGCCCAATTTTAACTGCCGGATATGGAGATGAAGCATTTTGGAGATTAGATCCCAGTATTATGTTAAAAGAACAAGTCTGGTGGTCTGATGTGGGTAAAGAGAAATATAATCAGGGGGATATTGAAAAAGCTAAAAAACTTTTAGAAGAAGCTGGATACAAAGGAGAAGAGATTGTTTGGATGTCAGGTCAGCTGGAATATAATTTGTCTTTGGCGGCTAAAAAGCAGTTAGAAAAAGCTGGCTTTAATATTGATTTGCAAGCTATGGAATGGGCGACTGTAGCAGATAGACGAAAAAATCCGGAACTATGGAATCTATTTAGTACAGGTATGACTACCAAACCTGACCCCACTATGTTTACTCCTCTAAATCCAGCTTATGCTGGCTGGTGGGAAAGTCCAAAACTCATCGAATTAATGGACAAATTGGCAATTGAAACAGATTTTGACCAACGATATAAATTGATGGAAGAAGTTCAAAAACTTTTCTATGAAGAAATTCCCACCATTAAAGTAGGAGATTATGCAAATTTCAGAATAGCGGCTAAAAATGTTAAAGGTTTTAAAAATATGAATGAAATATTCTTCTGGAATGTATGGAAAGAGTAACAAGAAAATAGTTAACAATTTAGAAGTCGGATATAAGATATTTGTATCCGACTTCTAAATTTGAATTAAAGTTGAAAGGTTTTTAGAAACGAGGAATACAATTGACTAATTATATATTAAAAAGAATTTTTGCTTTAATCCCCATTATGTTTATTGTGGGAATTTTTGTTTTTTTTATCATACATTTGATTCCTGGTAATCCGGCCGCCATGATGTTAGGTCCTGAAGCAACTCAGGAAGAAATTGATGCTTTTTCCAAGACAATGGGTTTAGATAAACCAGTTCCTATTCAATTTGCTGAATGGATTTCTAATGTGGTGAAAGGGGATTTTGGTATGTCTCTTTTTTTTCAGGGGCAGAAAGTTACCAAAGTAGTTTTCGAACACTTTAAAGTAACCCTAACTTTAACTATTTTAGGAGTTATTTTGGCCATTCTTTTTGGAATAATAACCGGAGTAATTGCCGCTATTAACCATAACCATCTTTTAGATAGAGTAATAATGGTGATAACTTCAGTTGGAGTCTCTATTCCCAATTTTTGGTTGGGGTTAATGCTGGTCTTATTTTTCTCCATTAGATTTTCCCTATTGCCCCCGGCTGGGTTTAAACCTTTAAGTGAGGGATTAGGTGCAAGTTTGAGATATTTCATTCTACCCGCTATTACCTTGGCTTTTGGACAAACCTCTCTGATTGCCAGAATGACCAGGTCTAATATGTTAGAAGTTTTAAGGAGTGATTATGTCAGAACAGCGAGGTCTAAAGGTTTATCAGAGTTAATGGTAAATTATAAACACGCTTTAAAGAATGTTTTGATTCCGGTTGTCACCATTATCGGGCTCTCTTTTGCTAATTTGATGGGCGGAGCAGTAGTCACCGAGCAAATTTTTAATATTCCCGGAGTCGGCCGCCTATTAATAAAATCTGTTTTTACCAGAGATTATCCGGTGATTGAGGGTATAGTTCTATATATTGCAGTTATGTGGGTTCTTATCAATTTAGTGACCGATGTTTTATATGTAATAATTGATCCCCGAATTGAGTATTAAGAGGTGCTAAATAAATGGCAGGTTTAATTTTGTTAGAAAATGATGCAAAGGCTATACATAAAGAAGGTGAAGAGAAATATTTTTTACGATACAAAATTTTCTACCGAAATGGGGCAGTTTTATTTGGAGTAATTATTCTTTGTTTGTTGGTTATTATCGCCATTATTGCTCCCGTAATAGCGCCTTATGATCCGGGAGATATGGATCCCGGTATTAGATTACAAAACCCAGATAAGGAACATATATTTGGAACAGACCGTTTTGGCAGGGATCTTTTCAGTAGAGTTGTTTTTGGTTCACGAATATCTTTGGTAGTAGGAATAAGCGTTCTTTTTTTCACTACTTTATTTGGTTCGATTCTTGGTCTATTGGCTGGTTTTTCTCGTAAGGTCGATGAAATATTAATGCGTATTTTAGATGCCTTTATGGCTTTTCCCTCTATTATCTTAATGGTTACCATGATGGCAGTCTTAGGTTCTAAGCTGAGTAATGTTATTATAGCTCTTATTATAGTATATACCCCTCGTATGGCCCGGGTGGTAAGAAGTGCGGTTTTGGTGCAGATGGAACTGGAGTATGTGGAAGCAGCCCGGGCATTAGGAGCTGGTAATTTAAGGATTGCCGCTTTACATGTTTTTCCTAATTGTGTAGCCCCTATTATTATTCAGGGTACTATGATTTTTGCCTATTCTATATTATCTGAAGCAAGTCTTAGTTTTTTGGGTGTAGGTATACCGCCGGAAATTCCCAGCTGGGGAAATATTCTTAGCGGGGGAAAAGTTTTCCTCCGTAGAGCTCCCTGGATAAGTTTTTTCCCGGGCTTGACTATATCTATCTGCGTTTTAGGGATAAATATGTTAGGAGATGGCTTGAGAGATGTTTTAGACCCAAGATTGAAAAGATTGAAAAAGTAGAATATTAAAAGAGATAAGGGCTATAGAGCAAAAACAATGGGGTCAAATCTTTATTATTGACAACTGACCCCATTTTATATAACAAGGATTTATGGCAAGGGCATTAAGGATTAAATACAAAAATGCATTATATCATATTACCTCTCGAGGGAATGAAAGAAAAAAAATAGAAACACCCCTGGCAAACCTTTATGCTGGTCTAAAGGGTCGCGAAATCGGAGGACTTATAGGATGAGATTACAGCACTGTAAGCGTAGGGAGAAAAAGGCTAAGAGTAAAAATGCTTAATGATAATAGTTTACAGAATTTAGTTAGAAGGATCGAAGATAGTTTGTCAATAATAAAGATTTGACCCCCTTTATGCCCTTAAAGACGTCTGTCAGTTGATCTTGAAGATATTCGAATTATGAATAATTAACTGATTTAATCTAATATTTTCTATGACTATATCCTCTTTAAAAATTCTAAACGTTTCCAATAGGGGAAGCTTAACAATTCCAAGCCCTTTGGCATTTATTGAAGGGCTTTTTATTTAAATAAATTATTTTCCAGAAAAAGAAGGATTTTTAAAAATAGTGTAGTATATAACTATTAGATATCATAAAAAAATATTGAAACAATAAATGGAGAAATTCTTTATGAGAAAATTATTAATACTTTTACTGATTATTTCTTTGTTTCTCTTGGTTTTCTCCGGTTGTGAAGATCAGGTCCCCTCTGAGGGAGAAGGCGAAGGGGAAACTGAATCGGAAGAGGCCGAAGTAATGGGTGGACCTGCACCGAATTCTGGTGATGGCATTCCTGATGGTCCCGGATGGTTTTAAACCATAGGTTTGTAGAATAATATTAGTTGATAATATTCGAAGATAGTTTAATCAAAATCTTGGGAGTTGTATCTTACTCCTCCTCAAGAAGTAATAGTCAAAATTTTAACAAAAACACCTGATTTAAACTAATATTTTCAGTTGTAATATTTCCCTTTAAAGTTCTGAAGCTGTCCAATAGGGGGACCCCTACGCCTTGGCAAGTTATGAAGTTAACCCCTGGAATTATTGTGGTTATAGAACGATAGTTCAATAATAGAAAAGATAAGAAAAGAAACGGAAAACAGTCTACCGGAGTTTTGGAAAGAGCAATAAAATAAGGAAAAAATTAAAGGAAAAACATCAAAGATGCTTGAGGTTGTCCTGGAAGAAAAGAGGAGAGAAATAGTAAAAGAGTGGATTGATTCCGGAAGGATTAAAGACATAAATTGCAAGTAAAGAATATTATTAGGAATTAGAAGACGCTATTAAGAAATAAAAAGAGATTTAAAGTGACAAAGCAAAAATGCCAGAAATGCGAAAAAATATGGCGTAGATGGTCCCATCCGGACATTTGCCCGGACCGTGGTAGTAAGTTGGAAGAGGTTAAAGGAAAGAAAAATAAATAAAAGAAAAATATTGAAAAAATTATAAGAGTTAAATAATAGAAGTACCATTTATGTACTTGTTTATTTTGTAAGATTAGCAGGAGGCAAATAAGATGAAAGACGAGGATAAGACAAAAGTAGAACTAATAAAAGAATTGAAAACTTTAAGGGAAGAACGAGGGAAAAGTGCATTAGATAACATCACTGAAAGAAAGCAAGTAGAGAGAAGAGAAGGACAACCTGTAACTGAAATGGATTTCTTATATAAAACTGCCCTTGACTTTATTCAATTAGACCCCAAAGAAGATATCTACCGATTTATTGGAAGAAAACTAAAAGAAATCGTTGGGGATTGTATTGTTTCAGTCAACTCCTATGATAAGGCTTCTAATAGTTTTCAGGTGCGTGCTCTGGAAGGTGTCAAAGAAAAGATAAAGGGAGTTTTAAAGATCATCGGTAAAGATCTTTTTACTATGTCCTTTCCTATAAACAATGAGGAAGCGAGAAATGCATTTATTAGTGGTGAGCTAACAAAAGTACCCGGAGGTCTTTATAAACTGACTTTTGGGCAAATACCAAAGAGTATTTGTCATGTTTTAGAAAAATTCTTAAATGTAGGAAAAATATATACGGTTGGTTTTGCTAAGGGAAAGGAACTATTTGGGAATACGCTAATTATTTTACCTAAAAATGTAGAACTAAATAAGCGAGAGTTTATAAATACCTTTATTAAACAGTCCGCGATTATGTTGCAAAGTAAGCAAGCGGAAGAAGAGTTAAAAGATTCAGAAGAGCGTTTAAAAATATTTTTTGATTATGCGCCTGATGCCTATTACATAAATGATTTGAAAGGTAATTTTATTGATGGAAATAAGGCAGCAGAAAGGGTGATTGGTTGTAAAAAGGAAGAATTAATCGGAAAGAGTTTTTTAGAATTAAAATTACTCTCTCTTACTGACCTACCCAAAGTAGCTACACTGTTAGCAAGAAATCTTAGAGGACAACCGACAGGGTCGGATGAGTTTGTATTAAATAGGAAAGATAATAGTAAAGTGACAGTTGAGGTCTCCACTTATCCGGTAAAAATTAAGGAAAAGACTTTAGTATTAGGTATAGCAAGGGATATCACCGAGCGCAAACAAGCAAAAGATGTGAAAAATGCAAAAGACGAACTACAAATGATTATGGACTCAGTGCCCGCTCTAATTTTTTATAAAGATACAGAAGGTAGAATTATCCGGGCAAACAAGGCTTTTGCTGATTCATTAAAGGTGCCTGTAAAAAATATAGTAGGTAAGACTACAGAAGAGCTTTTTCCCAGGGAACAGGCTGAGAATATGAGAAAAGACGATCAGGAAGTTATAATTTCCGGAAAAGCAAAAAAGAATATCATCGAACCTTACGATACGCCCGAGGGAACAAGGTGGGCGATTACAGATAAGATACCCCATAGAGATAAAAAAGGTAAAGTAATCGGCGTTATTGATTTGTCTAAAGATATTACTGTACAGAGAAAGTCAGAAGAAGAACTACTACAAAGCTACCAGAAACTCAAGAAGAACATGGATGCAACCCTCGAGACTATATCCATGATAATAGAGGTCAAAGACCCTTATACTGCCGGTCATCAACAGAGGGTTTCTGAACTGTCCGTTGCCATAGCTAAAGAGCTACATCTTTCTCAAGATAAGATTGAAGGGATAAGGGTTGCCTCTATAATTCACGATATTGGGAAGATCGGCCTGCCCACTGAAATCTTAAGCAAACCCAGTAAGTTAGACGATATAGAATTCAGTCTGGTCAAAAGACATTCTCAAATGGGACATGACATCTTAAAAACTATTGATTTTTCCTATCCTGTAGCTGGAATTGTCCTTCAACATCACGAAAGGTTAAACGGTTCAGGATATCCTAATCATTTAAAAGGGGATGAGATTTTCCTGGAAGCCCGGATTTTAGGAGTAACTGATGTGGTCGAAGCCATCTCTTCTCATCGACCTTACCGCGCGGCATTAGGGGTCGATGCAGCCTTGGAAGAAATTTCTCAGAACAAAGGTATTCTCTATGACCCGAATGTAGTGGACGCTTGCTTGAAGCTCTTCAAAGAAAAAGAATTTAAATTTGAATAACTAAAAGTGTTTAAAATTAATATTTGAATGTTTCAATAAATAGGATAAAAATTATTGTTATTTTCTCCTGTTTTTCTTTTTCTAATGTTATAATTATAAGTACAAAAGGGAGTGCGATTTGCCAAAATTACGCTTCCCTTTTTTTGACTATACCGAAAGATTTAACCCACGTTTCCCTTCCGTTTTTTTATTTTATTAGATTTAAATGTTTTTTCAGTATCTTTTACCCAGCAAATTAAGGACTCCCTCTCACACATATTAACTATTGCCATGCCAGTTGCCTTTAATTCTGTTATTGCTGCCAATATTTATAACTTAAATGTTGACTTGGTCAATTCCTGCTGGATTTTTACTACATTCGCGATCTTATTTATTTTACCATTGCTACTCTTTGTCATAAATTTGTTCTAATATAAGTACAGGTTAAGTATGTTTGCAATTATTTTGACAAATAATCGTTTATATATAGGTAAGTCAAGGAGTCCTTTCCCCGATCAGAGCCTGTCCTCGACCTGATCGGGGATCGAGGACAGGCTTATACCGGGGAGGATTCCTTTTTAGTTTTTAAGAACCCGAAGATAAATCAGTTTTAGTTAAAGATTTTGTAATTGATAAAGGAATAGAGTTTAAAGAAGTAAAAGATAAGTTTGCAGAATAGAAAAAAATGAAATAAAATATGGTTGATGAAAATAAAGTAGCCGATTAAATTAAAGGAGAGGATACAATGAATATAATGATAAAAACTAAAATAGTATGTACTATTGGGCCGGCGAGCAATTCTTATGAAAAAATAGAGAAACTGATTCAGGAGGGTATGGATGTTGCCCGTTTGAATTTTTCTCACGGAAGCCATGAAGAACACCATCAGGTTATCGAAAATATCCGCCGGGCTTCTTTGAAGACAAATGAATCTGTGGCCATCCTTCAAGATTTGGGAGGGCCAAAGATAAGAATCGGAAAAATTGAAAAAGAGCCCATTCTTTTAAAAGAAGGTTCATCTTTTATTCTTACTAACCGCGAGGTTCCCGGGGACGAACAGGGAGTGTCTGTTACCTTTCCTTCTTTGCCTCAGAAGGTGAAGAAAGGTGACTGTATCTTTTTAGCTGATGGAACTTTAGAGCTTAAAGTGAAAGAGGTTACTTCTACAGACATTATCTGCCTAGTAGTGAGGGGTGGGAAATTGAGCTCTCATAAGGGGGTGAACATCCCAAACATATCTATGGATATCCCATCTTTAACTGAAAAAGATTATCAGGATATTCTTTTTGGAATAGAAAATAAAGTTGATTTTATCGGTCTTTCTTTTACCAGAAACGCTGAGGATGTCTTAAGGGCAAGAAAAATATTAAAGGAAAATGGGGCAGAAGATATCTCCTTGATTGCCAAGATTGAAAAGAAAGAGGCGGTAGATAATCTGAAAGAAATAATCGAAGTTTCTGATGGGATAATGGTAGCCCGGGGTGATCTGGGAGTAGAAATACCTTTGGAAAATATGCCTTTGGTTCAGAAGGATATTATAAAAAGATGTAATTTTGTGGGGAAGCCGGTAATTACCGCAACCCAGATGTTAATGTCGATGGTGAGCAGTCCTCGCCCTACACGTGCGGAGGTTACCGATGTAGCCAATGCCATTCTGGATGGGACTGATGCTATTATGTTGTCTGAGGAGACTGCAATAGGCAATTATCCCGTAGAGGCAGTGGAAACAATGAATAGGATAGCCCTAAGAGTAGAAAAGGCCATAGATTATAAAAAAATATTGAGTGAGAGGTCGCTTTCGGTTAAACCCACCAATCCGGATGCGATAAGTCACGCCACCTGTCAGGTAGCCATGGATTTAAAAGCAAAGGCCATCGTCACCTTTACTCTTTCCGGGAGTACGGCCCGTATGGTATCCCGATATCGTCCCTCTGTTCCTATTATCGCAGCCAGTACCCACGATTCCACAGTTAGAAAACTTGCTCTTAGCTGGGGAGTTTATCCTTTTAAATCTGATGAATTGGAAAATACCGATGATATGATTGAAAAATCAAAGAAGATTGCTTTAAAAACCGGATTGGCCAACCCAGGAGATAAGATTGTAATTACTGCGGGAATTCCTTTTAAAGTCCCTGGCACCACTAATTTACTAAAAGTAGAAACATTATAATTAATACAAGGGACGATTCTTTGTATGATTTATAGCCGTAGGACAGGCAAAAATAATATTTTTTTAAAGGTTACCGCCTTAGGTGGCGGTAATTTAATAAATTTAATTTAATAGGAGGAAATAGTAGTGAAAGATAAAATTAAAATTGGAATTATTATCTGTGACCGTTACCATACCTGTGCCGGAGGTAAATGCCTTAGAGCTCTGCGTAACCGGGAAGGAGCGTTTAGCATTTACGATAAGGATGATGAACTGGAATTAGTTGGATATACTACTTGTGATGGCTGTCCTGGTGGAAATATTGAATATGCTCCCGAGGAAATGATTAAGAACGGGGCACAGGTTATTCACCTGGCTACTGGGCTGGTTGTGGGATATCCTCCCTGTCCCCGTATAACCTATTTTTGTGATTTTATCAAGGCAAGATACGGAATAAAAGTAGTGATTGGTACACATCCGATTCCTCAGAAATATTATGATATGCATAAGATGTTGGGGACATGGGATTCACCAAAATGGGAAGAAATTATTCAACCAACATTAGCGGATGAGAAAATTCGTTTATCTTATAATTAATAGGCGATAGGTAAATATTAAAAAATTTGTAGAGCAAAGAATAAAGTCTTTTAACCACGGCACCTTTGATATTGAAGTAAAAATGCGAATAATAAAATTGTAGCTATCGCAAGATAAAGATAGAAAGGAGTTAAAGGAAAATGGAAAAGACGGGATATATTATTTTAATGATAGTCACTATAGCCTGGATTATCGCCGGGATAGTCGGTATGTTTGAGAATATTTGGCTGGGCATAATCGGCCTGGTAACTATAGTTGGTTTGGGGCTCTTATTTATTAAAGCTTTTACCGATAGATTAGCCAGCAAAAAGGATGATAAATATTCAAGGGATGTCAAGAAATAAGGAGGAAAATAAAAAATGTTATTGACTACTCAGGATAATTTTTCCGAATACGAAATTGCGGAAACTTTAGGAATTGTTCGAGGCAATACTGTTCGGGCACGACATGTCGGGAAGGATATATTAGCCAGTTTTCGTAATATAGTTGGTGGCGAGATTGAGGAATATACCAAATTACTGGCAGAATCCCGGGAGCAGTCTATCGACCGGATGATTTTTGCAGCAAAAATGATGGGCGCAGATGGGATAGCATGTATTCGTTTTACTACCTCATCAATTATGCAAGCGGCAGCAGAGATGTTTGTATACGGCACCGCGGTTAAACTAAAGAAAAAGAAATAGGAGGATGTAATACCGATACATTCTCCATACTAATTTTTTTAAATGTTTATCTTGTTTTCCAGCAAGTAAGCAGTTGCCGTAAAGAATATGGCTGTAAGAATTATATTTAAAAATACAGCAGTATAACCTCCGGAGAGTAAAGTAGTATTTGCTCTACTTCCAATTTCCAATGAAAAATATTGTATTTGATTCAAAAACGGACCATAATATACTTTTTCAATGAAATAAACCAGAAAGAAAAAGATACCTGTTGATAATAAACTTGAATACCTTTTATTGACCAGCAAAGTCCTGGTTAAGGTAAGGCTAAAATGTATCATTAAAACAAAATTAAAAAAAGCAGTTAATATAAATAAAAGGGTCGGGTAAAAGTAAAAATAAATTTGAGTCTTTATCTGAACCATTTCCCGATAAGGTAATTTTGAAAATAATATCGATCCAAACCCGATGCTGATAATTGTCCAGAAACTTAATTGTAAAAATAATAACGCTAATTTAGAAGCTAAAATAGTTCTTCCCTTTTTTGGAATAGTGAAAGTTAGATATCCACATTCTTCAAACAGGTCTTCTTTCAGCATATTAATTCCTTCAACAATAATAATGATAAAAATAACCAAACTGACCAAAATAAATTTTCCCATAGATTCTCCCATAAATTCATTTTGAAAGGCAGGAGAAGAGACCCGGTTTAAGAGTATAGCCCCTATTATAATTAAAGTTGCATATCTAAGCACTAACCATCTCCAGCGACGATAGATTTCATATTTAAGTAAAGTCATCATGATTAAAAAACCTCCTGAAATAATTTATCAATAGACATCCCTCTTTTATTTCTCAAATCTTCTGCATCCCCAGCTAAAATTATTCTGCCTTCGGATAAGAAAAATACATGATCCAATAATTTTTCAATATAGAAAATTAGATGTGAGCTAATAAGTATTGAAGCTTCTTCACTATAAGAATCAAGAATAGAAGTGATTATCTTTTCCCGAGAAATTGGGTCTATACCATTTAGAGGTTCATCCAGCAAATATACTTTAGATTTTCTGGATAAGGCCAGGGTTAATTTTAACCTTCCCATCATCCCCTTGGAAAGAGTGGTCACTTTTTCCTCTTCTTCCAATTCCATAAATTTTAAACTTTCTCTGGCTTTTTCGGCATTAAAATCAGCGTATAGATCCTTAAAAAAATTCACAGCATCCTTTATCTTCATCCATTTGTAAAGGTAGTTGATTTCCGGCAGATAAGAGACAATAGATTTTGTATATGTTCCGGGCTTTTCATTATCTATGGTTATTTCTCCCTGGCTTGGTTTGAGTAACCCTGCTGCAATCTTTAGAAAAGTGCTTTTTCCACCACCATTCGGCCCTAATATTCCATAAATTTTTCCTTTTTCTATACTCAGATCAACTTTATCCAGAGCTTTTTTTTGATAAAAATATTTGCTAAGTTGAGTGGCTTTTAATATCTGTTCCATGTTTTCTCCTCCTTTTATAAGTACTCCTTGAGAGTATTAATCATTTCTTTATTTGAAAAACCTAATTTATTCATACCTTCTACAAAATCAAGAATTATTTTTTGGGAGATTTCTTCCTTTAACGAACTTATAGTTTTTTCTTCTTCAGTCAAGTAAGTTCCCATTCCTCTTTTGGTAAAGGTAATTTTTTCTCTGTCCAGTTCTTGATACGCTCTTTGCATAGTATTAGGGTTGACTTTTAATGTTCCTGCCAATTCCCTTACCGAAGGCATTTTTTGGCCTGCTTTTAATTTACCCACAACAATGTCCTGCTTAATACTATCGATTATTTGTAGATAGATTGGAATACTGTTGTTAAACTCCATCATTAAATTTTTCCTTTTAATAATATACTCGAGCAATTAATTCAAATATATTTTTTATTTATAATTAATCTCTAACCAGGAATAAGAATAATCTTCTTCAATTCCTGCCCAGAATAAAATATTTTCAAGGCTATTTAAACCTTCCAATACAGCATCTAAAGATTCTTTTCTCTTT
>Ga0265596_1000770_pt1 | contig 17088 bp, 12 predicted proteins | sample saktaG_FD_190143 | JGI IMG/M metagenome (GOLD analysis project Ga0265596, IMG submission 190143) | Saline water microbial communities from Sakinaw Lake, British Columbia, Canada - sak_2013_06_06_60m | ecosystem: Environmental > Aquatic > Non-marine Saline and Alkaline > Saline ...
TTCGTCGTTCTCGTCCAGTGTTTGGTAAATCAACTGATCCCGCTCCCACAGGCGATGGGCACGGGTGTAGTACTGCTCGACGTACTTGCGTAAGATCATCAGCGCGATCTCTTCCAGCCTGTCCACGTCCGCAAACGAGCGAACTTCCAGCATGGCTGGCGGGCACTGTAACTGGTAGTGTATCTCCTTCAGGACGCGCCACAGCACACGCCGATCCAACGCCAGGTTGCGGTAGCCGCGCGCAGTAGAGAAGCGCCAGACCTCTTGGTAGAGCCGATTCCAATCGAACAACTCCAGTACGTCTGCTGACAGTGCTTGTGCATCTTGCGGCAAGTGGAATTCCGGTTTCTCCCGCACGAGGCCCTCAGATACTAACACTTGCGCTCGTGGCGTCAGGTCTATGGTCGGCTGGCAAGCCTTATCCAATTGCAGCGCTAAGCGCATCGCGTCCTCGAACGCCGTCACGATCTTCGGCCGGATGACCAGCAGCCCCTTACCCTTGAAATCCGCACCTGGACCCGTCGGGATGACCACCGTCTCCCGCTCCTCGGTGTCTATGCCCTCTTCGGCCAGGTAATCACGGAACTGGGCCATGTACTTGGCCCGCACGCCGAAGATGTTGAGAGTCTCCAATCTGGGAAGGTTGTCGGGATGATCACCATCCAGAGCCTCGGAACGCTTGAGGGAGCGGCCTTTACCCAGCAGGCGCACGCCGCGCCCGAAAAGCTGAATGATCTGCGGCCCTTCGCCGCGCCCGATGTTCATCAGGCCCATGGTCGAGACGCGCCAGGAATCCCAGCCCTCGATAAACTTCTTAGCGCCAACCAAAACGTTGATGGGCGAATCCTGTCGGTTGATGGCCTGGAAGAGCGAACCGCTGAATTGTTCCTCTTCGATTGCGATTTGGGGGGTCTTTTCCTCGGCCAGCCGTAGGAAGTTGGCGTCGTCGCCGATGTTGATCAGCCCAAAGAGACGGTCGGCAACACCGGCACGCAGCCCGATCTCGCCCTCGGCCGACTTGAGGTTGACCAGATGCAGGCCCGCCGATGTGGTCGCGTGGAAGATGTGCCGCAGCATGTCGGCATAGATCGTCGCCCCGCCCAGATGGTCTTGGCGGAGCGTGCGAAAGGCGTTGGCGAAGAGGTCACTGCCGTCCTCGCGTTCCAGGCCAGCTTTCCCGCTAAGAATATCGTCAATGGCCGCTGGCACCCAATGGCCTTCGTTTCGCAGCACCCGATGCAGGAAAAGCACCAATTCCTGCACGTCGGATAGGCTGCGCTTGTCAGTTTCTCCCAAACCTGACCAGGTTTTGCCGGCTGTCACAGTGTGGCCGATGAAGACCAACAGCGGTGGCTCGACGTTGTACTCATCGTAGAAGATCCGCTTGTTCGCCGCGTAGCAGCGCGCCTGCTCGTAGAAGGTGAGCAAATTGGCTAGCAGGTAGCGATTGGCCAGGTCTGGATCGAGGTCATGCTCCAGGTTGAGGATGCGGTAATCCTTGCCATAGCCGTCCTCGTAGAAGCGTGGGTAGGAGTAGTCGAAGAGGATGGCTTTGCCGTATTCCTCTTCGATGTCAGCGCCCGCGCCGCCAACGCCCTGGCCGAAAGTGGCGCTGTATTCGAAGGTGAAGCCGGTTTCAGCCAGCGCGGCCCGCCGGTTCCGCCAGGCCTGGGCCTCGCTGCCCGCGCCCTTGTGCCCCTCGTCCACGAAGACCAGGTTGCGCCCCTCAAGGTGGGAAACCTTGACACTCTTGCCACCTCCGGTCTTCTCCTCGGTCAGCTTGTGGATCTCGATGACCTTGACCGTTCGGGGATCGTCGCTGAAGAGGTCATTTGTGGTAGCGTCGAAGCGCCGGCAGGGGACGCCGCTCTTCTCCATCTCGGCCAGGTGCTGCTCCGACATGCCCTCGCTGGTGGTGACCAGCAGGATGTTCTCCGGCGTGTCCGGTTGGTAGTCCAGGTACTGGTAGTAGTTGAGGTGCATCAGCAGCGTCTTGCCGCTGCCGGTGGCCATCCAGAAAGCCAGTTTGTTGAGATCATCGGATGTGAAGTCGGGGAAAGTGACACGGCCGCCGCGCACCTTGTTTTGTTCGACCACGAAGGCGTTGAGGTCAGTGAGGAAGGCGTCCGGATCATGGGTCAGGCGGTCCAGGTAATGCTCCGTCATCAACGCGGCCAGAACCTGGAAGTATTTCAGCGTGATCGGCTTGGCGCGGCGGCGGTTGAGCGCGTCGGTGTGACACTTAACGTTGGCGTCGTAACGTAGCAGATCGGCTGACTTGATGCCGCGCACGCGGGTCCTGAGCATGCCGTAAACGTAGCTACGGCCCTCGGCGTCGTAGCCCTCTTGATCCTTGAGGAGGTCGTAGAATCGGCGCACGGACTGCGGGTCGTGGACATCTTCGACGCCGAAGACGTGGCGAAAGTAGGCCACCAGGGCCAGACGACGCTGGAAGAGGTCCAAGGTATTACGGGCCATAAGGTCTCCTTAAGAGCTGGTGCACCAGCCTGAAAGAGCTGGTGCTGGATTGATCAGAGTCCAGCACCGCCTGTTCACGGCGGTGCGGTGCGGTGTGCACGGCGGTGCGTCAGGCTGGTATCTTATCTGGGTGATGCTTGTACTGCTCTCGCACGTACCGCTTCGCCGGTTCCAGGTTGCGCTCGCTGACCGTGTCGATGCGATAACCTCGCGTCCAGCGCAAAACGTTCTGGAAATCGTGATGATTATTCGCTTCGTGGGCAGCAGTGCCCTTGAGGTAGTTGATAACCTCTGGGATGTAGTGGGTGGGGCGTAGACTCAATATCAAATGGAGGTGATCACACACGATCCCCTGCTCCAACAGATGGATCTCCAGATCAGCACATTTGGTGGGAAAGAACTGGGCCAGAAACGTCGCAATTTCCCGATTGATCAAAGGCTCTCGTTTATAAGTGACGAAGACGAGGTGGTAGTACAAAGCATAACTGCTGTGATTAGGTTTATGTTTCTCTCCAAGATCCCAGGCCATAATATATCCTTTCGTTTGCGCACCAGCCTGAAGAGCTGGTGCTAGGCCGACCAGCCCCCAACTCCGCAAGTTCCCATCATCGCCTGTTCACGGCGGTGTGTGTGCGCACCAGCCTGAAGAACTGGTGCTAGGCCGACCAGCCCCCAACTCCGCAAGTTCCCATCACCGCCTGTTTTGCGCACCAGCCTGAAGAGCTGGTGCTAGACCGACCAGTCCCCAACTCCGCAAGTTCCCATCATCGCCTGTTGCGGTGTGTGCGCACCAGCCTGAAGAGCTGGTGCTAGGCCGACCAGTCCCCAACTCCGCAAGTTCCCATCACCGCCTGTTCACGGCGGTGTTTGCGCACCAGCCTGAAGAGCTGGTGCTAGACCGACCAGTCCCCAACTCCGCAAGTTCCCATCACCGCCTGTTCGCGGCGGCGCGCTCAGCTCATCCTACCCCGGAAGGTGATCTCCAGCGGTTCAGCTTTGTCAATGAAACTGGGGCCGTTGACGTAGACGCGATCCACCAACTCGGTGAGCAGTGCTTCGCCCGCCCAATCAGCCTCTTGCTCCAGGTTAAGTCCCCTGGTGTCGCGCCAGATGACGATGACCTTCTCGATGCCACGCTCGGTGCACACCTGGCCTCGGCTGACGACGTAAGGGCGGTTTTGGTGTTCGTGTCGCTCCAGCCGTTGCACGTGCAGGCCGATCAGGTAATGGAAGGTCTCCACCAGGTCCACGGTAGTATCTTCGGGGCTTTCGTGGCCGCGCTGAATCTTGAGCGTGTAGTCGAAGGGCGTCTCAAATGCCTCCTGGGTGAGCAGCGTGGGACTCTCGCGGGTCTCGAAGTCGAGCATGTAGTGGAGTTGGTAGTCGTCGAACTCATCGTAGAGCAAGCGGCGCTGTGTGCCCTCCGGCTGGCGGACGCGGATATTGTTGAGCGCGTCCTCGTAGGACTCAATGCGCTGATACTTGAACATGTGGCTCTGGCCGTCCCGGTCCTGCGGCACGCCGTCCTTCCAGTTGGCGGAGAAGGCGACCTTCTGAATGCGGGGCTTTATCACCGTGTCGAAGTAGTCGCCTACCTCGACCAAGATATACTTGCGATTCCCGTCGTCCTCACGGTTGAGATTCATCACGGCGTGGGCAGTGGTACCGGAGCCAGCGAAGTAGTCAAGAATAATGTCGCCCGGTGATTGAGATGCTGCTCCGATAAGCTCCCCGTAAAGAGATACTGGGTGACAGTAGGGAAAATCTAATTCTAGTGGAGACACATCGGCCTTACCTTTCCGACCATCCTGAATCAAAGATGGGATTTGTCTCCTTGATTCTTTTGTTAATAATCGTTTTTGACGTGGCTGGATGCTCTCATCCAGCCCAAAGATGATTTCACCTCGATCAACCATAGCTTGAAGTGTTTCAGGGGTGCGTGAGAAGCCATTTGGAGGAACCGGACAAGGCTTTTTTGTGACAGGGTGTATAAGAGGCTTGTGAAACTTTGGATTTGTCCGTGGCTCTGGGGCCCTCAAACTAACACTTTGATAAACGCGGCCTTGCTCATCCAGAAAACGGTAGGCTTTCTCTCCTCCACTAAGTTCTGATTTACTATTGACCCAAGCAGCATACTCCTTCTGTGCATCTTCTGAAACATAGCCATGTTTCTTAACAATTGCAGCGACTGCTCTGAGCATTGAAAGTATATTCTTGTTTCGGAGGTAGATTGGTATTTCTAGCCAGGATCTCCAGATAACGTATTCATGTTGTGTTGCTATTCCCCTGCCTGCATTCATCGGATTCCTTTTGTCCCATACGATAGTTCCTGCATTCGGAACTGGAAAACGCTCAAATAGCAATTGCAAATGTTCGTATTCGTTTTCATCAATGTGACACAGGTATGATCCATCCGGTGACATCATATCAATACCAGCCTCAATTCGGTCCTCCATCATCGCCAGCCAGCTTGAATGCTGATAGGTGTTTTTGTAGAGGAATCCACTGGTCTGTGTATTATACGGTGGGTCGATGTGAATGCACTTCACCTGTCCCCGATACTTCGCCATCAGCAGATTAAGCGCCTGGAAGTTCTCACCGTGGATCAGCAACCCGCCAGTGGCTCCATCCAGGTCATCGAAAGTCGCCAGCAGCCGGGCCTTGAAGTCGGCATCGAAGAAGGCTGTGTCCAGCATCAGGTAGGGATGGTGCCGCAGGAAGGCTTTGTCGAACTCGCCCTGCCAAAAAAGGTCCTCGTCCCAGGCATCCATACGGTAAAGCTGCCGCCACTCGTCCAACTGGGCCTCGTTAGCCAGTATCTCCGGATAGAACCCCTCCGGCACGCGGTCCAGCGTGATGCAGTAGTTGGTCTGCACCACGAACTTTTTCTTCTCGAACAGCTGCTTCTGGAAGTCCTCGATCTGGGCCAGGAAGGCGATGATCTTGTGTGCGATCTGGTGCACAACCCGCATGCGGATGAGCACGTACTGCAGCGCCTCGCCAGATTGGTCTTCGATCACGTCGTCCACGCGCAGTACCTCATTCTTTAGAAAGAAGTCGAGCTCACGGCGCAGGAAGCTGCCCAGGTTTTTGTGCACGAAGTAGTCCATCGTGTTGCTGGCGGTGTAGCGGTTGAGGTGCTGGCCTAGCAAGCACCGGCCTGAAGAGCCGGTGCTGGACCGACTGTTTCCCAGCGCCGCCTGTTCACGGCGGCGCGGCACGGCGGCGAGGTGGGCCTTCAGGTCCGGGGCATCAAGACCGTTCAGAATCTCAGATTCCAACGCCACGCACAATACGGAGCGATCCAGCGTCTTGCGGCGGTCACTCTTGGTCTGCTGGGCGTTGTAGATGCCCAGCAAATGCGCCTCTTCCTCCTCGGTGATGGGTCGGTACTCGAAAAAGATGGTCAGCGTCTGGGTCTCGGGGTTGTAGGCTAACGGCTCCTCGTCGCGGAGCACAAAGTGGCGCGTATCGCCCTTGACGTTATCTTGGGGGACGTCAGCGCGCTGCAACCGGAACCAGACGGTGTACGCGCCAGCGGCGAATCGGTAGTCGGTGAATCGCTCGCTGGTCTTGACGTAGTACTGATCGCGGTTGGCCCAATGGAGCAGCACCTCCTCGCCGTTGTAGGGCACGCAAAACTTGGCATCCCGCGAGGAGATGCGGCGCTCGGTGAGAAAGTCGCCGTTGTCGTAGTAGCGGGAAAAGAATCGCCAGAGGTCGTTGAAAATACGCGCTTCGGTCTCCTCGGCGACTTCGAGTTGCTTCAGTGCCCGCCAGGCCCCCATATACTCCTTGGCATCAGGTAGTTCGTCGAATGGTGGAACGACTTGCCCCTTTTCATCGAAGGCTTGTGGGACCAACTTGGCGCGCTTAACCGCGAGGAGCTTTTCCAGCTTCCCGCGTTCGGCTGTCTGGAACTCGGCCAACCCCTCCTCCACCGCGTCGAGCAAGTCATGCTCAATAAACCGCTCGATATCCTCGCGCTTCTGGTTCATAATCTGATAGATGCCAAAGTCCAGATCTGCGGAGTCAAACTGGAAGAGTTGACGTAGACAGGCTTGTAGCTTCTTGCGATTTTGAATTCTCTTATCTTCCATGGTGTTCTCCCCCATTCTGCTTCGAAATCCCAGCCGCTCCCCACTTGCCCAGGAGGCAGCTTTGTGCTATCACATCCTCAAGCCTGTCTCCTGGGCTACCACAAGCATAGTGTACCAGATTTCAGCTTGCCTGTCAACAAAGAAGCCACCCGTGCTGACTGCGCAGGTGGCTTCTTGGGTAGTGCGAGTTCCTATGTCTATTCGCCGCTGGTCACGGTGAACTTCCCTCCGTCGCTGCGGCCGAAGACTTCGGGGAAGTACATCAGCAATACCTCGCTCAGGAGGCAAAAGAGTTCCGCCTTGCTCGCCATCGGGCTTCACGTAAGCACTCGCATCAGGTTCTCCTGTGTCAGCAGAGCGGGGTCTGCACTCGGTTCCAGGAACGGGCGCACGTCAGAGACGACCTGATCCCATCGCACGGCTTGTAGTCGCCGATGCACCGCCTCCCGCCAGTTGCCTTCGGTCAACGGCTCACCGTGCCAACCCGTCTGCCGCAAGGCGTTGTTGAGCAGGACCAGGTTGGGCGCCGGCCAATCGGGATCGCTGAGAAACCACAGCAGGTCGTAGAGGTCTCTTCCCTTGACGTAGGGACGCTGAAGGATGGCATGGAGTTTGCCGGCCAGGAGCGACGCCCGGTCGTGGTGTTGCAGTTGGAGAGTCACGTGGCGACGGACGAGGCTCGTGGTCAGCACTGCGCCGGCGGGCGGGTTGGTGTCCACCTCGATCTTGACCGAAAACACTTCGTCCCGGTGGGGCGACAGACCCAACTCGTAGAGTAGGCCAGGAAAGCGAATGAACGCGCTGTGGACCACTTTTCGGTCATTCACCTTGAGTTCCACGACATAGCCCTCAGCAGCGAACTCGGCCTGGATCACACGCAGGTAGGCCCGAAAGTCGTATTGGTCCCTGGCTCTCTCCAGAGCAAAGTCTAAGTCCTCGGAATAGCGAGCAGTGGCGAAGAGGAAACGGAGCGCCGTGCCGCCGTGGAAGGCAAGTGGGATCATCGCTCCGGCGCGCTGGAGTCCCCCCAGGATCCGCGCCTGGAGGTATTCGCGCGTGACGTTGCGCCCCTGAGCAGGCGTGGGGCTGGTGCGGATAAGGTCAGCCAGGTACTCCTTCACAGCGTTTCGTACTCCTGCGTCTCAGTGCGCCTCAGTCCCACGACGAACTCGGCGGCTCGCCACAGCTTGCGACTGCCGGTGCGGTCGGCTTGACGCCGGAGTTCCTCCGCATCCAGGCGATCCAGATTTTGCAAACGGAGCTCCCGTAGGTAGGCCGGCGAGTCCCCGCCGGCTTGCAGGTAGACCAGGTCCAGCAGAGCCTTCTCAGGCGTGGCGACGAAGGCTTTCTGGCCTCCGTTCAGATCGGTCAGTCGGTAGCCAAACAGATGGCTAGTCTTGACGTGACGAAATTCATAGGCGCCAAGTGGTGTCTCCCAGCGGCCAGGCCGCGCTGTGGTGACACTGGTGACCACAGGCACGTACTCCGGGATCAGGCCATAGTAAGCCAACGCCGCCTGGAGGCTAACGTAAGAAGCACGCACCATACGATTGGCGATGAGAAAGGGGTGGGGTTTGACTTTCTGAAATGGCGGTGCCAGGGCATAGAGCCCACGCCGCAACTGGTAGAGACGACCCGCCTTTGTCCATCTCGACAATTGTCGGCGCGTGCTAGACGGGCCCACATCGCCAGCCAGGAGCAGGCTGGTCTCAAAGATCGGTTCATCACCAACAATCTCAAGCAATCGTTCAAATTCCATACGAGTATTATACCATAGATGGCATATTATTGCAACTAAGAAGCCGCCTGTGCTGGCTGCGCAGGTGGCTTCTTCTTGCCCGGCGACGACTTTGAGAAGGAGGAGCGTAAATGGAGTAAGATTACCAGACTGTCGTCAAGGTTGACTTTTGAATCTTGCGGTCATGGCTGATGACGGGTATACCCAAATGCAGGGCGGTTGCGGCAATGATGCGGTCGGGTAAATCAGGCACCTCGGTCCGCGCCACACGAGTCATAGCCTGAGCCACGTGCCGGTCGAAGGGAATTTCTACCAGCACCGCATCGGCGGTATCAAGGGCGGCTATCAATCGGGGCAGAGCAGCGGCGTCAATCCTTCCTTTCTCGATCAGGTAGATCATCTCAGCCAGGGTGATGGTCGAAATGGCGATTTGCTCGTCCGCTGCTGCGGCGTCTTCAATCCAGCTACGGGCAGCCAGCGAAAGTCGGGCATCGTCGTAAAGGTACCAGACGACCGTGTGGGTATCGGCGACGGCGCGGAGCATTAGATGTCCTCCCTCGGAAAGCCAGCCCACATCTCGTGACGGATTCCATCTATGTCCTCAGTCGAGGGGGCTGGCCCCAGATCGGCACACAAACCCAGTAGTGACCTGCGCTTGGATGGTCGCTGGCCAAGCATGTCACGCTCGATCTCCGAAACCATGCGCTCGATCAGGCGGATTTTCTCCACGGGTGGTAGTTGTCTGGCCAGAGAAACGACCTGTTCCAAAGTTGCGACTTTTGTCTCAGCCACTTCCAATTCCTCCTCTCTCTACGTCTTCGGGTTTCAGTTCGGCTGCTAGTCATAGTGTACCAGATTTCAGCCCACCTGTCAACAAAGCCACCTGCACTGGTTGCGCAGGTGGCTTCTTGGGTTACCGCTATTCGCCGCTGGTCACGGTGAACTTGCCTCCGTCGCTGCGGCCAAAGACCTCGGGGAAGTACATCCCCTCTATGAGGAGAACGTCGTCAATACCTGGCCCTCGCGGGTTCGCGTCAGCAGCTTGCGCAACAGACGCGCTTCTCGTTCATGCCTGACCTCTCGTCTGCTCGAAGGTTCTGTCCGATAGCGGGCTCGCTCCTTCTCCTCAATAAACTCCGAATTCAGAGTTTCCAAGCGGAGTTTCGGAATCCGGACTCAAGTTGCCAGCACATAATGAGCATTGCGTCCTCTGCCTACAACCTTTATCGCATTGGCTTTCACCAATCGCCTCAGGCGGTACTCCGCTTGCTTCTCGGCCAAGCCGCACAACGCCACCGCCTCGCGGCGGGTGATGCGCCCGTGGGTCTCCACATAGGCCAGGATAGCCTCCTCAGGAGAAACGGGCGACGGTTCGACTCTGGCCTCCCGATGCAACGCCGGTGACAGGCGATAGATGCCTCGGCTGGCCTGTAGTGCCTCGGCCTGTGCCAGGCCTGCCAACACGCCGGCAGCATGGGAGGTGTCGCGTTGCAGCGCAGGCGCCAACGCCGGGGCCGTCGTCGCACCTTCTCGCCGGGCTTGCCATAGGGCCAGCAGTTCGTCTACCTCCAACGCCCGCCCCAGCCGTCGGCCTGCTTGCACAGCCAGCAGCACAAAGTCCAGGTCGGCCGGGCCGCAGGACAGGATGACGCTCACGCTGGCGGCGGTGCTCAGCGTGTAGTCTGGCGGTTGACGGCCGTTGCGCAACTGCCCCCGGTAGATGGTCTCCACGCCCCGGCCGGTACGCTCCACCAGGCCTGCCCGTTTGAAGGCATCGGCCAGGCGCGGGTTACGCGGGCGCGGCTCGGTGACCAGCAGATTGTCCGGCCTGACCCCCTCCACAAAACCACCTGGGTTGCTCACCCGCACGTGGTCGTCGCGCAGTTGCACGTGGACAGCGCCCAGCCGGCTATAGTCGCGGTGGATGAGAGCATTGTTGATAGCCTCGCGTACCCCTGCCCGGCCGTAGAGCGGCACGCCGATGCGCATGCCGCCTATCATCAATTCCTGCTCCTCGTTGCGTACGCCGATTGCCTCCACCAACCACTCGTGGATGCGCAATAGTGGCCAGTGGCGGAACTCGTTGACCGCCACATCGGTGCCACATTGAAGTGGTATTGGAGGCGTACCGCTATCGGGACCAGCAACGGGCCATGGAAGCCACCTGCGCCCGTTTCAATGCTGCCAACCTGCGCTGGCGCGACGGACGACTGTTGCGTATCACAGTCGCACCACCCGGCTAGTTTCTAATTATGCGGTTGTTAAGGTGCAGGTCAAGCCTCATGTTAAGAGCACCTTTTCGATGATAACCAGGCCTTCACAAAAAAACCGAGATGCTGGATCGTTCTAGGCAGCTCGGCTAGCTTGAACCTCAAGTAGAGCCCTGGTGTTGCAGCTCTGCAGTCCCATCCAACGATGGGTAGCCTTAAACTCTAGGATTTGCTTTTGACACCAATATTATACAGGAAAAATCAAATCTGTCAAACGCCCGTGGAAAGAACTGGAGAATTTTAAGGAAAGCACGTCACCCTCGCAAGCCTCACGATGGCGCCGCCGACAGCGAGATGCAGCTCTACAGGCTGGCCAACTTCTGTGCCAGTTCCTCAGGCGTTGCGGCGGTGATGGCCCTGTATTCGACGCCAGGGTAATACTGGACGTAGAACTCCTCCAGCGACTGGTCGCCCTGCCACTCCTGCGGATTGATGGCGATCACGCGCCGCACATCCAGGTCGCCGACGCCCGCGTCGTCGGCGCTGCCTCCAATGGTATAGCGACGTTGATCCCACGTGCTCTCCACCACCGCCCGCATCCAGGCTGTGTCTGCGCTGGGGGGTAGCAGCACGTAGGTGCGCTCGTACTGGACGCGAGGTTGCCCACGGGGTTTATCCTCTTCCTCTTCCTCCCCAGGGTACTCAAAGGGCTGGGCCGGATTCGCCTGCGTATACTCGATCAGTTTGGCGACCACCTCCGTCCCGGCCACGTCGAAATACAACCACGGTGGGCCGAAATTGCCCCAGGTGAAGATGGTCGCGCCGACGACGTAATCATCCTTTTGCAGTTCCTCGTCGTACCAGACCAGTTGGCGGAAATAGTAATCGGCCTTGTCCGGCTCGTTGTCGTGCCGGGCCCAGAGGTCACCCAGTAGTCTCCATGCCCCGCCGTCCAGGCCCGTCGGCTTAGGGCTCACCCCCGGATCAATGCCACATTCGGTGATCACCAACGGCACATTCCCCAACCCGTTGGGGATCAGGTGTTGGCGATAGGCCTTACGGTAAAGCAGCGTCGTCCAGCCCTCATCTCCCTGATCCTCGTGGGGGTCCAGTTGATGCTTCCCCGTCATCCACCACATCCACGGCCAACTGTACTCGTGGAGACCGAGGAGGGCCTGGTACTGCCGGGCGACCTGCAGCGCCGGCAAGAAGGCCGGCCAGAGGGCCAGATCTGGCGCGCCGGTGGCGAAGTTTCCGAGCACGCACTTCAGCCCCAGGTTGGCCATCAACTGCATGCGCTCCACCTCGAACTGGGCGTACCATCTCATGCCCTCCTCGTCGGTCCAAACCGGCTCGTTGTGCCCCTCCCAGTACACGATGTGAGGGTTGGACTGATAGGCGAGCAGTTGGTCCTGAACAAACTGCCGCGCTGCTTCGAGAGGCGTCTGGCCCATGACCTTCTGATGTTGAGCGTCGTAATCTGCGACCAGGCGGCCGATCACCAGAACACCCTCTGGGACACCGCTGGCCATCCCCCAATCACCCGCAAACTTGACCACCGGTATGCCGGCCTGGACGTATCCACTTGGGTCTGGAGTGCTCCGCAGCACGTGGGGACCTAGTTTAGTAGGCATCGTAATCCTCCCTTCTGATCGTTGGTGGCTAACTCTTGAGGGTCTTTGGGAGTTGGCGTGGATAGCGAGCCGGAGTCCCCAACTTGTTGGGGTTTGCCGCGCCGCTCCCTCAACAAGTTGAGGACTCCAATGCTGTTACCCTGCGAAATCCCAAAGAGCCACTCTTGATTAAGATGAACTTGGAAATGGCCCTGCTCACAATCTCAGGTTTCTCCAGCATGACCATGTGGCCCGCTGCATCCACCAGCACCAGCTTCGCCCCAGGAATGTGGTCGCGCAGGTAGATGGCGTATTTGGGCGGCGTCAGCCTGTCGGCGGTTCCACCGATGACCAGCGCGGGACAGCGCACCTCCCCCAAGCGCTCCATCACGTCGAAGGCGTCGCAAGCGCAGTAGTCACCGTGGAGCACCTGCGGCGGAGTCTTTAACAGACGCTGTCGCCCCAGGCGTTTCAACTGTTCCGATGCGCTGGGGCCAAAGGCGTAGTCGCAGACGAGGGCTACCGTTGCCTCGAAGTCGGACAGTATCCCGGTAAGGATAGCCGGCAACACCCTGAGGCGTGCCCCTGAGCCCACCAGGATCAGTCCGTCCGAGCGGTCTGGATAATGCAGCGCAAAAGCAAGGGCGATGCCCCCACCCATGGAGTGGCCGGCCATAGTTGCCCTCTTCAAGCCCAAAGCATCAAGGAAGGCCAGGACGAAATCACGGTAGCTGGCAATGGAGCTACGACCTGTACCTTCGGAGCGGCCGTGGCCGGGCAGGTCCAGGTCGTAGACATTGATTCCCGTCAGGCGGCGCAGTGGAGCGGGCCAGTCCAGGTGACTTCCTCCTGCTCCATGCACCAGCACTAGATTGCGCTTGCCTGTTACATCACCCTGGTAAAGGGCGTAGAAAGTCCTCTCGCCAGCAATGGTCACGGACGGCATATTGCATCAGTCAGCCTGGGGCACGGTGGCGTTGAGGTCTTTCATCAAGGCCTCGACGTTGATGCCATGAGCAATGGCCCCTTGCTCTACGTTCTCAAAGCGGGCTATCGCGCAGCCAAAGCACATCAGGCCGTGGCGCAGGAAAACCTCCACGGTCTGAGGATATTTCTCTACTACTTCGCCTATGTGCATCTCTTTGGTGATAGTCATGTTAACAACCTCCTCTTGTTATTAGCCTGTCCTCTCCGGATAGGCCCTGTCTTCTAGCTCAGCAACGAACTTCTCGGCCTCCATGGCCGCCATGGCCCCTGAGCCTACGGCCGTGGAGACCTGTTTCAGCACTCGCTCCTGCACGTCGCCAGCGGCGAATACCCCTGGCATGCTGGTATGGCATTGGCGGTTGGTAACGATGTAGCCTCGGTCGTCCAGCTCCAGTTGTCCCCCCAGGAATCCCGTGTTGGGGATGACACCGACATAGATGAAAACGCCATCGGCCTCCAAGGTGGACTCTTCCTCGGTCTTGACGTTCTTGAGGCGCACTCCTGCCACCTTCCCCTCCCCCAGGATCTCCGTGATCACTGAATCCCAGACGAATTCGATCTTCTCGTTGCGAAAGGCCCTCTCCTGGAAGACCTTCTCCGCTCGCAGGCGGTTGCGGCGGTGCACCACGTGGACCTGAGTGACGAACCTGGTCAAGAAGATGGCCTCTTCCAGGGCTGAATCGCCGCCGCCGACCACCACCACCTGGCGGTCCTGGTAAAAGAAGCCGTCGCAGGTGGCACAGTAGGAGATGCCCCGGCCTCTGAACTCCGCCTCGCCGGGAACGCCCAGCTTCCTGGGCGAGGTCCCGGTCACGATAATCAAAGACTTGGTCTCGTACTCATCCCCATAGGTTGTCACCTTGAAAGGATGGTTAGAGAGCTCAATGGCGTTGACCTCGTCCATCTGCACCCGCGTGCCAAACCGCTCGGCCTGCTGCTGCATCAATTGAGTCAACTCCTGCCCGCTCAGGCCCTGCGGAAAGCCGGGGTAGTTCTCGATCTCTGAGGTGAGGGCCATCTGGCCGCCTGGAGCACCGCCGGTGATAAGCAAAGGCGAAAGCTGCGCTCGGCCAGCGTAGATCCCCGCCGTCCAGCCTGCCGGCCCTGAGCCGATGATGATCAAATTCTCCATATACCTTGCCTCCTGGTCAACGGTGCCTAATTGTACCTGATTTCAGCGCATCTGGCAAATGCAGATTGCCCTCACCCACCAACAAGAAAGAGCAGCCACTAATGGCCGCTCTCCTATTCGCCAAGCAACATCTCGACCTCGGCATAAAACTCTTCACCGCTTGGTGATCAATTCCTCTTTCACCAGATACCAGTACATCGCGGCGGAAATCCTTCGGTAGTTACAGGACAAGCGCCGGTTGAGTAACTTCGTAGCGCCAGCGGCTTGGGTTGAGCTTGTCGAAACCAAGTGTGTCGAAACCAAGCGTTTTCTGCCCATAAGAACGCCTTTCACAAGCTGCTTGGCCTCGATACGTCGCTTTGCTCCTACTCGACCGGCGCTCTCGCCCAACGCCTAACTGGGGAAGGATTTCCGCCCACGTGTACTAGTCTTCAGGTGGCCACCATCCGGCCTGAACCCACAATGAGCGCGCGCCAACGATGTCCGCGTTATTCATACGCAGGGCTTCTACTGTTGCCCGTCCACAGGGTGTAAGGCCAATGATTTCCGTGCCATCCTCACTCCATGTGAAATGCCGCTTCCACTCCTGCGTGCGTGGGTTGAACAGCCGCACGCCTTGGTCTGTCACTGGATCATCTGCGTGAGTGCGGTCGCTTTTGAACCTGTTGCAGGATATGCACGCCAACCATAGATTCTCCTCTACCGTTGCCCCACCCATAGCCTCAGGAATGATGTGGTCAATTTGCATCCTCATGCCTGTGATCAACTGAGGGGTCAGGCAATAGCCGCACCGATGTCGCGCTGTTTGCTCGACCTTGCCCCGCAGGCGAGGAGGGATTCTGGCCTTCGGCATTTCGCCCCCCCAACCCTACGGGCCTGTTGGCCTGGGCGCCTGATGTCCACGCCAGTTGAGGATCACATGGACGTAAGACTTGCGCAGCATCAATCGGTTCGCTTCAGCGTGCAACTGATCTAGTGACTGCTGTTCTGCCTCGCTCAAGCCCTCTGCTTGATTCTTCCGCAGGAGGTGGTCCAACTGGCGCTGTTGGGAGGCCGGCATCTCGCTCCGCACTATCTCCCAGAGGCCCTCGTCGCTCATGGCTTCCAGGGCTTCGAGTTCAGACCGGTACTCAGGGGGTACTTTTGCCAGTGACGGCAACCCGGCCTCCACGATCTTCACCATAGCTTGTTGGATCGGTTGTTTCAGTCCTTTCGCCGTGCGTTCCACGCGTTCAAAAATACTTGCCGGCAGCTTTACAACCACAGGGTACACATTCATGGTCTTCACATCTCCTGGCCCGGATCACCGCTGAGTCTTACTTGCTTCAAAGACGTCCAGCGCCTGCTGAGTTTCTGCCTGTCCTAATGATCATCCCCATTTGGGACGTTGAATTCAGTGTACCACAGAAACGAGCAAAGGTCAAGCGTCAAGCCGGGGACGTTTGGACCACGAAACACACGAAAAACACGAAAAACGCGAAAGCCACGAAAGGCTTTCGCGTCCTTTCGTGACCTTCGTGGTCCAAGACCCTAGGGCGAGCGCATATATCCTGGTGTCCTGCAACTCTGTCATTCTGAGCGACCGCAGGGAGCGAAGAATCTCGTTTATCCATTGAAAGAACGAGATTCTTCGTCGCTCCGCTCCTACTAAGAAACAAGTCACGGCTGTGTCATTGCGAGGCGCTTTTTGCCGAAGCAATCTCCCCCTCGCGAATTGGGGATCGCTTCGGCGGAAAAGCACCGCCTCGCGATGACACTTGGAGTTTCTCCCCTTATGGGTGGCGCGACCGCGCCATGGAACAGCTCAGAATGACAGTGTGAGACGGGTTTGAATGCAAATGCAATTGCCCTACCAAGACCCCAATGAGCCTACGGCTCCGGATGGATCTGCACAAAGGCACCATCCTGAACCTGGAAGATGTAGATGCTCTGCTCCTTGAGGTCGCCATCCTGATCATAGGAGATGTGACCCATCAGAGCATCAAAGTCCAATTGGCGGATGGCCTGGGCCACTTCGGCGGCATCAAAGCTCTTGGCCTTTTTGATTCCCTCGGCCAAGACCTGCATGGCGCTGTAACCGTTGATGCTGTAGGTGTCGGGGTTGCGGTACTCTACCTCTTGATACTCCTTGATCCACTGCTTGTCCACGACGGCCGCCGGACTCGGGGCGAAGGCACTGACGTAGATCCCCTCCGCTGCCCCACCCGCCTCATCAATGGTGGCCGATAAAAACGCACCGTCACTGGCCAGGAAGGGAACGGTGATGCCAGCCTCCACCAGTTCGGCTCGCAGGTACGGGGCCTCGACCTCGTAGCCTCCGTAGAAGATGGCATCGGGGTTGGCCGCTGCTATCCGCTGGACTTCCTCTGCGAAAATGGACTGCTCGACCGCCACCTGAAGCTCCAGGGGCACCTGAGCCCCCAGATTGCGAAGCTCCTCCGCGATGAGGGCTCCAAGCCCCTGGCCGTAGGGGTCGTCGTTGTAGACCACCGCCACCCGGCGGGCTCCCACGGTGTTGACCAGGAACTCGGCATCCACGCGGGCTTGCGTGGCGTCGTTGGCATTGACTCGGAAGAAGTTGCGGTAGCCACGTTGGGTGATGGAGACCTCGCTGGCCGTGGGGGTGATGATCACCAGAGGCAAGTCCTTGTAGATCTCCATGGCCGCCAGAGTCTGGCCGCTGTTGTAGTGGCCTATCAGTCCGATGATCTCGTCTTTACCTCCAATCGCCTCTTTGATCTGCTGGGCGACTTCCACTGCCACGTCGGAATCGGACTCGTCGTCTATCCCAACTACCCTGACCTGATAGCCCAGGAGGCCACCAGCCTCG
>Ga0265596_1000771_pt1 | contig 17042 bp, 12 predicted proteins | sample saktaG_FD_190143 | JGI IMG/M metagenome (GOLD analysis project Ga0265596, IMG submission 190143) | Saline water microbial communities from Sakinaw Lake, British Columbia, Canada - sak_2013_06_06_60m | ecosystem: Environmental > Aquatic > Non-marine Saline and Alkaline > Saline ...
AAAAGCCAACTTAGAAAAATTGATCGAGATTAATGAAATTGGTCCCAAGATTGCAGAAAGTATAATTCTTTTCTTTAAGGAAAAGGAAAGTTTAGCTATTATTGAAAGAGTAAGAAGTACCGGTTTGCATTTTGGTCAAGAAGAAGAAAAAATAAGAGAAGAAAAAGAAGTTCAGATGTTAGCTGGAAAGCAATTTGTTTTAACCGGTACTCTAAAGGATTTTACCCGTACCCAGGCTAAAGAAATAATCAGTGAATTGGGGGGGCGAGTTACCGGAAGTGTAAGCAAAAAAACAGATTATGTTGTTGCCGGTGAAGACCCGGGATCGAAATACCAAAAAGCACAAGAATTAGGTGTGCCTATAATTAATGGAGAAGAGTTTAAAAAAATAATAACTAGTGAATAGTGAATAGTTGTTAGTCGTTAGATTAAATACAGGTTGCCAGTTGACCGTTTTCGGTTAACAGTTATAATTATAAAGCTAAAAAGTTTAAACTAAAAGCGAAAAACTGTAATTATTATTTAAGAATTCAGGAGTCAGCAGTCAGAAGGATATAAAATAACTTAATAAATAATGTAACCTTGTAATTTAAAATGATTCTGAATACTGGATTCTGTCTCCTGGCTTCTATCTTATCTACGAGATACGATTCACGAGATACGAGATACGAATAAAACATGGAGGTTATTATGACAGAAAAGATAATTACCAAAAAAGAAGTAGAGTATGTGGCTAAATTAGCTAAATTAGAATTTAATGAAGGAGAAAAAGATGAATTCACTTCACAGTTAAATTCAATTTTAGATTATTTTAAAAAGTTAAATAAACTTGATACTGAAAGAGTTGAACCTACTGCTTATGTTATTTCCATGCCTAATCTACTGAATGAAGATGTGGTGAAACCTTCTTTATCTCAGAATGAAGTCCTTTCCAATAGTAAATATCTTAAAAATGGCTATTTCAAAGTTCCTAAAATAATGTAATCTAAAATATAATTAAAGTAAGAGGAGGAAATATAGGTGACTTTAAACCAATTAACTGCTCATGAAGTTGTGAACTTAATTCAAAAAAAGAAAATTACTGCTCATGAAGTTATGCAGGATATTTTTGATCAGATAGATAAAGTAGACAATATGATCAAAGCCTTTTTAGTTATTAACCGAAAAGAAGCATTAAAGCAAGCTAAAGAAATAGACGTAAAAGTAAAAAATGGAGAAGAACTTCCCTTCTTAGCTGGTGTAGCAGTTGCTATAAAGGATATTATAGCTACTCAAGGAACGGAGACTACTTGTGGCTCTAAAATATTAAAAGGTTTTATCCCGCCCTATAATGCTACGGTAATTAATAAATTAAAGGAAGCAGGAGCCATAATAATCGGAAAAACCAATATGGATGAGTTTGCAATGGGTTCATCTACTGAAAATTCTGCTTTTGGTCCTACTCATAATCCTTGGGATTTAGAAAGAGTACCTGGAGGTTCCAGTGGTGGTTCATCTGCCGCAGTAGCAGCAGATGAGACCTTTGTTGCTTTGGGCACAGATACAGGAGGCTCTATACGTCAACCCGCATCTCTCTGTGGAATGGTGGGGTTAAAACCGACTTATGGAAGGGTCTCCAGATACGGTTTGGTTGCCTATGCCTCGTCTTTAGATCAGATAGGGCCTATCACTAAGGATGTGACCGATTGTGCTCTAGTGATGAATGTTATAAGTGGACATGATAATATGGATTCTACTTCTGTAAATTTAGAAGTTCCTGATTATCTAAAACCTTGTCAGGCAGGGATAAAGGATTTGAAAATTGGTGTTCCTAAGGAGTATTTTATCGAAGGAATAGACCCGGAAGTAAAGAGTGCCCTGGATAGAGCTTTGAAAATATTTGAAAAATTAGGAGCAAGAGTTGAAGAAGTATCATTACCACATACAAAATATTCATTGCCTACTTATTACTTGATTGCTACAGCAGAAGCAAGTTCAAACTTAGCGCGATATGATGGGGTGCAATATGGTTATAGAGCAGAAGAGTATAAAGATCTGTCCTCCATGTACCAGAAGACCAGAAGCGAAGGTTTTGGAAGTGAAGTAAAAAGAAGAATTATGCTGGGTACATATGCCTTGAGTTCAGGTTATTATGATGCTTATTATTTGAAAGCCCAGAAAGTTCGTACTTTAATAAAAGAAGATTTTGATAAGGTATTTAGTAAATACGATATCCTTGTTACTCCTGTTTCGCCTACCCCTGCTTTTAAGCTGAACGAGAAGGTATCAGACCCTTTAACTATGTATCTCTCTGATATTTATACCATCCCTATTAATTTAGCCGGTCTACCTGCAATCTCTATTAATTGTGGATACAGTAAAAGTAATTTGCCCATAGGTTTACAAATTATCGGCAGGCATTTTAGTGAAGAAACTATACTTCGAGCAGCCTTTAACTTTGAACAAAATAATGATGTAGAAAAGAGGAAGCCATCGATAAAACCAACAAAACATAAGGAGGCAACAGAATGAAAGAAGAAGTAGTAATCGGTTTAGAAATTCATATCCAATTAATGACTAAAGCAAAAATATTTTGTCAGTGCAGTACTGATTATATCGGTAAAGAGCCCAATACCAATACCTGTCCGGTGTGTTTGGGTTTGCCCGGTTCACTTCCCGTACTTAACAAAAAAGTATTAGAATTTGCCGTAAGAACTTCGGTGGCTTTAAATTGTAAAATTAATCAGGTAAGCAGATTTCACCGAAAAAACTATTTTTATCCCGATTTACCCAAAGCTTATCAGATTTCTCAATATGATACTCCTTTGGGGATAAATGGATATATGGAGATTTCCCTCCCTGAAAGTACAGAAAAGCGCAAGATTAGAATCACCCGGGTTCATATAGAGGAAGATGCCGGCAAGTTGGTTCACGAAGGGGATATTACTTTCTCATCTTACTCTCTAGCAGATTATAACCGTTGCGGAATTCCTTTGGCGGAGATTGTAACCGAGCCTGATTTTCGTTCTGCCGAAGAAGCTCAAATATTCTTGGTAAAATTAAGAAGCATAGTCCAGCATTTGGGAGTATGTGATGGCAATATGGAAGAAGGTTCGATGCGTTGCGATGCTAATATTTCACTTAGAGATGCGAAAACCGGTGCTTTAGGCATCAAGGTAGAAATAAAGAATATAAATTCTTTTAAGGCAGTTAAGAAAGCTTTGCAATTTGAGGTGGACCGCCAAAAGAAGCTCTTGGCTGAGGGAGAAAAGATAATGCAGGAAACCAGGCACTGGGATGAATCAAAGTTTATTACTGTCTCAATGCGGAGTAAAGAAGAAGCTCATGATTATCGTTATTTCCCTGAACCAGATCTCCTGCCTCTTAAGGTAGATTTAAAGATGATTAATAATATCAGAAAAAACCTCTCTGAATTGCCTGAAGCAAGAAGAAAGAGATTTATTAAAGATTATCAAATTCCTGAATATGATGCAGAAATTTTAACTTCGAGTAAAGCATTAGGTGACTATTATGAAAAAGCTGTTTCTTTATATTCAAATAGTAAAGTTTTAAGTAATTGGATTATGGGAGAATTAATTCGATATTTAAACGAAGAGAAAGTAGAAATAAAAGATTCTCCTGTTTCTCCAGAAAAATTAGTTGGGATGTTAAAATTAATGGATGAAGGAATAATTAGCGGTAAGATGGCTAAAGATGTTTTTGAAAAAATGTTTAAAACTGGGAAAGATGCCTCTCAAATTGTAAAAGAAAGCGGAATTACCCAAATTACTGATGAGAATGAATTAATAAAGATAGTTGATAAAGTAGTTAATGAAAATCCCAAATCAGTTGAGGATTTTAACCAGGGGAAAGAGAAGGCTTTAAACTATTTAGTAGGGCAGGTTATGCGCTATACCAAAGGAAGAGCAAAACCGGATTTTATTTTTGAAGCTATAAAACAGAGGGTAAAAGAATAAGACAACAATATGAAATTACCTAAAATGTTAAATCATTATACTAAATTACCCAAAAGCATCTATATATTATTTTTTGCCCGAATGGTAAACTCGATGGGTGCTTTTGTATATCCTTTTTTAACTATATATTTAACTAAAACTCTATTAATGGATGAAGGGGAAGCCGGTTTTATAGTGATGCTTGCCGTTACAGCTCATCTCCCCGGTTTAATAGTGGGAGGAAGATTAGCTGATTGGTTAGGAAGAAAGAAAATACTTCTTTTATTTCAGTGCCTGGCAGCAATTTGCCTTATACCTTGCGCATTTTTAAATAATCCATTTTTTATTCCCAGGTTATTGATTTTGTCCGCATTTTTTCTAGGAGCAGCTCAACCTGCCAGCGCAGCCATGACCACAGATTTAACTAATCCGGGCAACCGAAAGGCTGCCTTTTCTCTTTTGTATTTAGGCAATAATATTGGATTTGCGGTGGGGCCATTAATTGCCGGATTTCTATATAATAATTATTTAATGTGGATATTTTTAGGAGACGCTGTCACTACATTTGCTTCTTTAACTTTGGTCTATTTGTTTGTTAAAGAGACTCTTCCCTCAAGAGAAAAGATAGAAGAGAGCTACCAACTGGAAAATAATTACGAAAAAGCCGAAAGGGGTAATTTGTGGCAAGTTTTATGGAGAAGACCCAGACTTTTATTATTTACCCTGATATCCTTAATTTATAGCTTTGTTTATGCTCAGACAACTTTTAGTATTCCCATTCAGGTTATTGAGTTATTTGGAGATAAAGGTCCTAAAATATTTGGGGTAATTATGACTACTAATGCCCTTGTAGTATCTTTTCTGACTATAATTGTAATAAGCCTTACCCATAAAATAAAACCGGTGCTTAATGTGGCTGTAGCCGGAGTATTATACGCTATAGGATTTGGCATAATATTTTTTATAACTGGTTTACCCTGGTTATTGTTGTCCACGGTAATCTGGAGTATGGGGGAAATATTGGTCACTACCAATTCAAATGTTTATATTGCAAATCATACTCCTATGTCCCATCGGGGAAGATTTAATGCAGTTATACCGGTTATAATGGGAGCAGGATTCGCCCTGGGACCGTTAATTAGCGGAGATTATATAAGAAAATATGGAATTAAAAATATTTGGCCTGCAATATTCTTTTTGAGTATAGTAGCAGCAGTATTAATGTATTTTCTATATTTGAGTGAAAAGAAGAGGAAATAGTTTTAATTATTTTATTACCTCTTTTTAAAAAGACTAAAAAATCTATCCTGATAATGTTCGAATAATCCCCAATTATCTAATTCTCCTTTTAATTTAACCGGCTCTAATTCTCCTTTTTTTACTAATTTAAATAATCTTTCTATTTCTTCTCGGGCAGCCACCGGAACACCGTGCCTATCTTTAGTGATAGTAGCTTGACCAGTCTGGTTTATACCTAAAAATCCTTTACTTGTAAAATCAGGTATCTGAGCCGAATACATACTTCTAGCCATCATGTCTAAAATAAACTTAGAAAGTGAGACATCCCAGAGACCAGCTACTCCTTTAATAACAGTACAAAGAGAATCTCCCTTTTTGTTAATTTCATTATTGATATTTTCTGCTACGGTTAACAAAGGACCGGAAACGAAATTCATTTCGTCAAGTTCTTTGTTAACTTTAAATTTGTAAAGAATTCCTGCTAAATCAGGATATTGGCTGGCCAAGGTTTCAAATGCGTTTTTAGCTTCTCTGCTAAACCCCTCTATCCTAAACATATAAGTAGGAGTAAGTAATTTTGGTTGATACCAACTGACCCTTCCTTCTCTTACCACAGTTTCTAAATTATCCTTGGTAAATTCAGAATATACCGGTTCGGTTAGCACATAATAATGAATTACCGAAGAACCGAAGGTGGATATTAACTGTTTGGGTCTTTTTAATATTTCAGTATGTTCAAAGGCGTACCTTATTCTTTCATCCATTCTTCTTATTTTCCTTTCTTAACTATTCACTAACGACTATTCACTATTTTATAATACATGTGACAAAAAATATTTTTTAATATATAATATTGCCATCATTATTTTACTACAAAAAGGTATCTATGTCACCTTTAAAATAATAAGAGAAATTTATTTTAAGATAATTATATTTTATTTAAAAAGAGAGAAGGGGATTATTATTCGTAAGATTATTATCGGAGTTATGGGTGGAGGAGAAATAGTTAACGCTGATGACTATGAAGATGCTCGCTGCTTGGGCGGTCTAATCGCCAGGGAGGGGTGGATTTTATTAAACGGTGGGAGAGCTTCCGGAATTATGGAAGCCTCAGCTCGTGGGGCGAAAGAAAATGGCGGGTTAACTGTTGGTATTTTACCAGGCACAAATGCCGAGTGGGCTTCTGAATTTATCGACATTCCCATATTGACAGGAGCAGGTCTCGCCCGAAATTACATCAATGTTTTAACCGGCAAAGTGGTAGTTGCACTTCCTGGAAGAACCGGGACTATTTCGGAGATTGCTTTGGCTTTAAATATTGGTAAAAAAGTTATTTCTTTAAATTTTGACTTGGGTCTTTTATTTAAAAAATACGAAGAAGACAAACAATTAATCTACGCTAAAAAACCACAAGAAGTAGTAGATTTAATCAAAAAAATATTAAAAAGTGATTTTGATAAGGAAGTTGAGAAATATGACTAAGGTATTAATGAAAGTAGATGGTGCCTGTTATCCCAATCCGGGGAATATGGCAATTGGAATAGTAATTTATAAAGATGGAGAATTGTTAAAAAAAATAAGTGAAGCCATTGGGTATGGAACCAATAATATTGCTGAATATAAAGCCTTAATTAGAGGATTGGAAGAGGCAAAAGAAATAAATCCGGAGAGAATAGATGCCTATTGTGATAGCCAATTAGTAGTTAAACAATTAAACAAAAAATATAAAGTCAAGAATAAAGGAATAATTCCATTGTTTAATCGGGTTGAAGAAATCATTCGAACCATTCCAGGGAAAGTATATTTCATCTGGAGTAGTAGAGATAACAACTTCATGGCTGATGACTTAGCCAAAAGAGCTTTGACCGAAGAAGAAATAAGTAAGAGGGGGAAGTCTGCTAAAGATTTAAAGGTAGAACAAAAAGATGATTATTTTTTAGTAAGTAGTTCAAAACCAGGAAAATCCTATAAGGTTGATATTAATATCCCTCAGTGCGAATGTATGGATTTTTTAAGAAGAGCTCGGAAATTAAAACTTGAATGCAAGCATATAATTGCAGTCCGAACTTTTCTACAAGAAACGGAAAGAAAAAGAGAGATCAAAGATAGGACAAAGATAAAAGTTTTGATATTGAGTAAGATGGTAAAATATCAAGTATGGGAAAAGGCTTTTAATGAATTAAATAAAAAAGTAAAACTTAATTTAGAGTTCATTATCCCTGAAAAAGATGAAGGGGAAACTATTAAAAAATATCTCAAAGAAGTTGAAGTGGTGATAGGAGGAGCTTTTACTAAAGAAGGCCTTGAGCAGGCTAAAAAATTAAAATTAATTCAGATTCCTTTTGCAGGAGTGGATAAATTAGATTTCAGCTTGTATAAGAACTATCCAGATATATTTATTTGTAATATCCATGCTAATAAGAATGCAGTTGCCGAACACGCTTTTGCCCTTATTTTAGCTTTAGCTAAAAATATTGTTATTAACGACAGAGATTTAAGATTAGGTAGATGGCATGGTTTTCCTGCTAAACAGCCTACCGTTCAACTTCAGGGGAAAAGTTTAGGGATAGTAGGTCTGGGGTCAATCGGATGGGAGATTGCTAAAATAGGTCATGCCTTAGGCATGAAAGTGTTTGCCTTAAAGAGGAAGATAGAAGAAAAGGATTTAAAAAAGAAAGATATTTTGGCATTTTTGGGAGAGAAAAAAGATTTAGAAAAAGTGATTAAAGAATCAGATTTTATTGTTGTAGCTGTTCCTCTTACCAAAGAAACCAGTGGGTTGATTGGAGAGAAAGAGCTAAAGTTAATGAAGGGAAAATATCTTATAAATATTTCCCGAGGCGTGGTAATAGACGAGGAAGCTTTATTTAAATCTTTAAAAGAAGGTAATATTACCGGAGCAGCAATAGATACCTGGTATCAATATCCTTCATCGGAACAAAGAGCAGTACTACCCAGTAAATATGATTTTAGCCAATTAGGTAATGTAGTGATGAGTCCTCATACCGCAGGATATACTGATAGAGCATTAGAAGAAAATATAAAGTCTGTTTTTAATAATATAGTGAAGATTTATTACGGGGAAGAACCAGAAAATCAAATAGATATAGAATTAGAATACTAAATTAGCGTAGAGCGTGTAGGATAACCAGTATCGAGTATCGAGTATATAGTATATAGTAAAGAAGAGAAAAAAGAAATAGGGGGCGGATAAGTTCGCCCCCTACATATTACTTGTTACCAAGCTCTACTCGCTAAACGCCCTACACTAACATCAATTCATTTTGCTTCTGGTTTTTTACTATTATTTTCTTAACTAGCTAACCAGGTAACTAACCAACTAACTAACTCTTAGCAAGATACGAATAAGGCTCCTGAATTTTTTTTCCTCACGATATACTAGATACGATATACTATATACTGTACTTTTAGGGTTTAGTTAAGTATTTCAAAAAATCAGAATCAGTAGAAAGCAAGACAGTAGTTTTGTCTATAAATGTTTTCCTATAAGCTTCTAGAGTTCTGTAAAATTTATAGAATTCAGGATCTTGATTAAAACTCTCAGCATAGATTCTGATTGACTCTGCCTCTCCTTCACCCTTTAAAGTTTGAGCAGTCTTATAAGCTTCCGCTAAAATAACTGTTTTTTCCCTTTCGGTTTCTGCAATAATTTTAGCCGATTCTTCCTGGCCTTCTGCTCTATATTGCTTGGCAATTCGTTCTCGTTCAGCTTTCATTCTATCAAAGATATATTTTTCATTTTCTGGTGGTAAGTCTACCCGTTTAATCCTTACATCTATAATCTCTATTCCATAGGTATTGGCTTTCTCATTGCTTATTTCGGTGACTCTTCCCATAATACCTTCTCTTTTTTCCGAGACTATTTCACTCATATCGAACAAGCCCAAGTCAACTCTCAATTCGGAATATACAATATCATCTAATCTTGCCTGGGCACCATTTAAATCTCTAACAGTTTGTAAGAACTTTAAAGGATCGATAATTCTCCAACGGGCATAATTGTCTACAATTAAAGTTTTTTTGTCTTTGGTAATGATTTCTGTCGGGGCAGCATCGTAGACCAGCAGTCGGTCTTCAAAAAATACTACATTTTGAATAAAGGGAATTTTCCAACTTAAACCAGGCTCACTAATCGCTCGTATCGGTTTACCAAATTGTAAAACGATTGCCTGTTTCGTTTCATCAACAATGAACAAACTTAAATTAGCCAAGAATAATATCGCTACAATAATTACTATTAATAGTGTTCCTTTTTTCATTATTTGGTCACCTCCTTAGAAGGAGCAGCAAAGATACTCGCATCGCCCAAGGGTAATAGATTTATTAAAGGTTGATTTTCATCTAAGCCGACTATTATTTTGTTCATATTCGGTAAAATTTCTTCCATAGCCTCCAGATAAAGGCGGGCTTGAGTTATAGATTCACCTTTTTTATATTCGGTTAAAATACTATTGAATTTTGCTATATCACCCTCAGCTTTTTTTATTCTCTCAATCTTATAGCCTTCAGCTTCTTTGGTCATTTTTACCGCTTCTCCCCGGGCTTTCGGAATTATATCGTTTTTATACCCCTGAGCCTGGTTAATGTATTTACTTTTGTCTTCTTTAGCGCTGGCTACATCTTTAAAAGCGTCTTGAACTTCAACTGGAGGGTTAACATCTTGTAATTGAACTGCTACTACAAGAATTCCTGCCTTATAAGAATCTAAAAGTGTTTGCAGTAATTTATTTGTTTCCTCCTGAATTTCATATTTTCCTACAGTGAGGGCTTCATCTATTTTTCTCTCCCCAATTACTTGTCTCAAAGCTGCCTCAGCAGCGCTTCTAACTGTTTGTTCAGGTAAAATAATATTAAAAAGATAGTTTACCGGATCTTTTATTTTATATTGCACAATTGCTTCTGCACTGACAATATTTTCATCCCCGGTCAGCATCAATGCCTCTGCAGGTATCTGTCGATAACGAGTAGGCGGACCAACCGCAATAGTACGGAATCCTATTTCAATTCTTTTTACTTGAGTAACTTCAGGGGTAACTACTGATTCTATGGGGTAAGGCAGATGATAATTAAGTCCCGGACTTTCTATGCGGACAAATTTGCCAAACCTTCTAATTACTCCTTGTTCGTCAGGAGCAACTACGAAAATTCCACTGGCTAGATAGAGAGCAATTACTAATACTAAAACAATACCGGATATTTTATTAGAAAATTTTAATTTTGGTATTTTTTCAGCAAGATTAATAATCTTCTCTTTTTCTTCATTATAATAATCTGGCATGATAATCTCCTCCTTTGATTAATATTTGGTATTAAAACTATATCATTAATTCGAAATATTCTCAAATATATTAATTCACCAATAAATTTATTCACCAATTGACCAATTCTCCGATTGGCCAATTAATTATAGAAGTCAGGAATCAGCAGTTAACATTCCGAGTAAATCCGTATCTCTTGAATATAATATATAGAATCTAGAAGAAGTGCCTTGCTAACGATTAATTAATTGGAGAATTGGGAAATCGGCTAATTGGATACTTATCTCATCTTGCACTTTGTTATTTTATCTTAATTGGTGAATTGGTGAATTGGTCAATCGGTCAATTAATAAATTCCCTTGAAAAGAAAAATTAAAAAAGTTATAATAATTAAAATTTGGAAATTATTGAGTAAGGTAAAAAAACAATTTCTATGGTTAATTAACTATGGATAGATAAAAAAATGAAAGGAGAAAGAGAATGGCTTTTGTAACCACTAAAGAAATGTTAAAAGATGCTCAGAAAGGGAGGTACGGTATTGGGGCATTTAATGCCAATAATATGGAGATAATTCAGGCTATAATAGAGACTGCTGAAGAAGAAAAAGCACCGGTTATATTGCAAGCTTCTCAGGGAGCTATAAAGTATGCGGGATTAGATATGATTGTAGCCATAGTTAAAGTTATGGCTGAAAAAGCAAAGATACCTGTTGCTTTACATTTAGATCATGGAACAGATTATTATCAAAATATAAAATGTTTAAGAGCAGGATTTACTTCTCTAATGTATGATGGATCGAAATTACCATTCGATGAAAATGTAGAAATGACTAAAAAAGTAGTGGAAATGGCTCACGCTTGTGATATTCCGGTAGAAGCAGAATTAGGACAGATAGGTAAGATGGGCGATAGCGATGAACCGGGGGTGGCGTTAGAGAGAGTAAAAGAGAGTATGGCTGTTCCAGAAGAAGCTGCAAAATTTGTTGAGCTAACCGGGATAGATTTTTTAGCTGCAGCTGTAGGGACAATTCATGGATGCCGTACTCCTTTTGCAAAGTTAGATATCCCTCGTATCGAGAGAATAAGAGAATTAACCGGGGTTCCTTTAGTTTTGCATGGTGCCTCCGGGGTCAATGATGAAGAAGTTAAGAAAGGCATTGCAGCAGGAATATGCAAAATTAATATTGATACACGCATCAGGATGAAATTTACAGAAAAAATGGGGGAGATAATAAAAACGAATCCCGAAGAAATAGACCCTCGTAAAATATTAGGACCAGCAAAAGATGCAGCCAAAGAAATCATAAGAGATAGAATGAGAGTCTTTGGTTGTAGCGGAAAGGCGTGATAATATGATTAAGAAAATTGGTATTTTAACCGGTGGTGGAGATTGTTGTGGATTAAATCAGGCTATTAGAGGGGCAGTCTATAGAGCCAGGGATTTTGGTTACGAGACATTCGGTATTCACGATGGGTGGAAAGGTTTAGTTGAAGGATTAGTTTCCCCTATTACTCTTAGTGATGCGGAAGAATTAGTAGATAAAGCAGGAACTTTTATAGGTTCATCTCGGACAAATCCGTACAAAATAAAAGATGGGGTTAAAAATGTTTTACGAACTATCAAAAATTATGGATTAGATGCTATTATAGCTATGGGTGGAGAAGACACTTTAGGAGTAGCTAATCGATTATTTAAAGAGGAAAAAATTAATATAGTTGGTGCCCCTAAAACAATGGATAATGACCTATCTGGTACTGATTTTACTTTTGGATTTGACAGCTCAGTAACTAGAGCAGTAGAGGCTATGAGATCTTTAGAAGATACCGGGCGTTCTCATCATCGGGTTATGATTTTAGAGGTAATGGGAAGATATGCTGGTTGGGTTGCTCTCTATACTGGAATTGCCTCTGGAGCTGATTGGATTTTAATTCCGGAATATAAAACAGACATAGACGAAATGTGCAAACAACTACAACGAGTTTATACTAGAAAAAAGTATGCTCTTGTTGTAACTTCCGAAGGAGTTACCCTCCCAGGAAGAGATGAAGAAAAAGAAGAGTTAGATCAATTCGGGCATATGATTTTAAGGGAGAGGGGAATAGGTAATCAATTAAGTAAATTAATCAGTGAAAGAACAGGGCTCGAAGCAAGACATGCCGTAATTGGACATATGCAAAGAGGAGGAATACCTACGGTTTTTGACCGTATCTTAAGCCTTAGATGTGGAATTACCGCAGTAGATTTAATTTCCCAGGAAAAATTTGGTTATATGGCTGCTCTTAAAGGTAATGAAATTATTGGAGTACCTTTAGAGAAAGCAGTAAACAAACTTAAAATAGTTGATGAGAAATGGTGGAAATTAGCTCAAGTGTTTTTTAAATAACTAAACTAGCGTAGAGCGTAGAGTTAGGAAAAAGTAAGCCAGAATTCAGGAGCCAGAAGTCAGAATAAGATAGTATCTCGTATCGCGTTAAGAAGATAGAAGTCAGGAGCCAGAATCCAGGAACCAGAATAAAATTATAACACTTACCGAATGTTGTGTAAAAAGAAATAATAAAAATCTTAAAGTTCATAGAAGGCGATATGTGATAGTATATAATTAAGAAAGTAGAACTCTGATGTAAAAATAAAATAATATTTAGCATATGTGAATTGCATTTCTTATATGCTGAATTCTGACTACTGGCTCCTGAATTCTAAACTAATAATTATGGTTTTGTGCTTTGTGCTTTTAGTTTATTGATTTATCCTATACGCTAAACGCTGTACGCTCTACGCTTTACTGTATGCGAGATACGACACGAGATACGAGATACGAATACAGGGAGGTATTGCACTTCAATTATGCGGCACTCAAATTTCGTTCATTTACATACTCATACCGAATACAGTCTTTTAGATGGAGCCTGCCGAATATCAGAATTAGTCGCTAAAGCTAAAAAGTATAAGATGCCCGCCTTGGCTATTACCGATCACGGGGTTATGTATGGAGCTATACAATTCTACAAAGAGGCTATTCGACAGGGAGTAAAACCCATTATTGGCTGTGAAATGTATGTTGCCCATCAAAGCAGGCTTGATAAATCCTCACAAAGAAAAGAAACTCCTCATCATTTAATACTACTAGTTAAAAATAATGAAGGCTATAAAAATTTAATAAAGCTAGTTACTTTATCTTACCTAGAAGGTTTTTATTATAAGCCAAGAATTGATAAAGAAATATTAAGAGAACATAGCAATGGATTAATTGCTCTTTCGGCTTGTTTAAAGGGAGAAATTGCCCAATGCATTTTACAGAAAGATATCAAAAAAGCCAAGGAAGTAGCCCTTGATTTCTTAGATATTTTCGGAGAAGGTAATTTTTATTTAGAATTACAAAAAAATGGTATTCCCGAACAGGAAATTGTGAATGAAAGTCTCATTGAGATAAGTCAAGAACTTTCTATTCCTCTTGTCGCGACCAATGATATCCATTATACAAATAAGGAAGATGCTCGGGCACACGAAATTTTACTTTGTATCCAAACAGCCACTAATTTAAGTGACCCTAAACGTTTAAAATTTTCAACCGATGCATTTTATTTTAATTCTCCCGAAGAGATGAATGAAAATTTTTCAAAAGTTCCTCAAGCCCTCGAAAACACTATCCGCATTGCTGAAAAATGTAATTTAGAAATTGATTTTAGGCACGCTCAGTTACCAGAATTTGAAGTTCCTCCTGAGCATAACATTAGCACTTATTTAAAAGAGCTTTGTTACAAAGGGCTTAACGAGAGATATCCTGAAATTACAAAACACTTAGAGGAAAGATTAGAATACGAACTTTCAGTTATTAAAAAGATGGAATTTGAACCTTATTTTTTGATTGTATGGGATTTTGTAAGATACGCTAAAGAAAAAGGAATTATGGTGGGACCTGGCCGGGGTTCTGCCGCAGGAAGCTTAGTTGCCTATTGTCTAAATATTACCAACATTGACCCTATGGCATACGGTTTGCTGTTTGAGAGATTTTTGAATCCCGAAAGAATCAGTATGCCAGATTTTGATATTGATTTTTGTTATGAACGAAGAGAAGAAGTAATTGAGTATGTTTCTGAAAAATATGGTAATGATAAAGTAGCCCAGATAATTACTTTCGGTACTATGGCGGCCAGAGCTGCTGTTAGAGATGTGGGCAGGGCTTTGGGAATTCCCTATGCTCAAGTGGATACTATCGCTAAAATGATCCCCTGGGAACCCAATATTACTATCGAAAAGGCTTTAAAAATGGAAAGCCGAATTAAAGAGTTAATGAAAAGAGATGAGGATATAAAAAAGTTGATTGAGACTGCTTCTTCTTTAGAAGGTTTAGCTCGGCATGCTTCTACTCATGCTGCTGGCATAGTTCTTTCTCGAAAACCACTGACTGATTATGTTCCTCTACAAAAGACCGCTGAGGGAGAAATATGTACCCAGTACGCTATGGCTGAATTAGAAGAACTGGGATTGTTGAAAATGGATTTTTTGGGACTCCGCACTTTAACTGTAATAAGCAATGCTTTAAAAATAATAAAACATACTCGGGGAGAAAAGGTTGATATAAACAAGATTCCTTTGGATGGTAAAAAAGTGTACAAAATGTTATCTAAAGGAAATTGTGTTGGTATTTTCCAATTAGAGAGCGAGGGGATGAGAGATTTAGTTAAAAGGTTAAAGCCTGAAAATATAGAAGACATTACTGCTTTACTGGCATTGTATAGACCAGGACCTTTGGGGAGCGGTATGATCGAGGATTTCATTAATAGGAAGAAGGGAATTATAGAAATAAAATATGCGCATCCTCGATTAGAATCCATATTAAAGGAAACTTACGGAGTAATCGTTTATCAGGAACAGGTTATGAAAATTGCCAGTGAATTGGCAGGATTTACTTTGGGACAGGCAGATATACTGCGAAAAGCTATGGGGAAAAAACAGAAAGGAGTGATGGAAAAACAACGGGAACTTTTTATAAAAGGTGCTCAAAAAAATAATATTAAAAAAAATACAGCTGCTGATATATTTGATTTGATTGCTTATTTTGCCGGATATGGTTTTAATAAATCCCATAGCGTATCCTATGCCTTTATCTCTTACCAAACTGCCTATTTAAAAACTCATTATACCGTAGAATATATGGCTTCTTTACTCACCAGTATTATGGGAAACAACGATAAGGTAGCTTTATATATAAAAGAATGTCGTAATATGAATATTGAAATACTGCCTCCCGATATAAATCAGAGTTTAGTAAATTTTACCGTAGTAGATGGAAAAGCTATTCGTTTTGGGTTAGCTGCTGTGAAAAATGTTGGTGAGAAAGCTATAAAAAGCATTATTGAAGAACGCAAAAGAAATTCTAAATTTACTTCCTTCCTTGATTTTTGCCAGAGAGTTGATTTAAGAGTAGTAAATAAGAGGGTAATTGAAAGTTTGATAAAGTGTGGCGGCTTCGATTCTATTGGCGCAAAAAGGTCCCAATTGCTGGCGGTTTTAGATGTATCATTAAAAAACGGGCAGGAATATCAAAAATCTAAGAGAAATGGACAGACTTCGATTTTTGATCTTTTTGAAAAAAATATCACAGATAAAAATAGCGGTAATTACCAGGATAGATTACCGGATATATCAGAATTTTCTAAAAATGAACTTTTAGCTATGGAAAAGGAAATGTTAGGATTATATATTTCCTATCACCCATTAAATGATTATAAGGAAAAATTAAAGAAAATTATAACTTCTACATCAATCGAACTAGCTAACCATCCAGATAAAAGTAGAGTAATTTTGGCCGGAGTGATTAATAATTTTAAAAGAAAGAGTACCAAAAATGGAAATCTTATGGCATTTATTACTTTAGAAGATTTAGAGGGTACAGTAGAAATAATAGCATTTCCTAAAGTTTTCGAAAAATGTAAAGAAATTATAAAAAAAGATGAGATTGTCATAACAGAAGGACGGCTTGACGTGACAGAAGGAAAGATAAAAATTATTGCTGAGAAAATAACTTTTTTAGAAAAATACATAGAAAATAAAAAACCTGCTTCTAAAGCAAAAGAGAAGAATCATAATTTTGCTGAAGAACTTCACCTCGAGATTAACACTAAAAAAAATGAACCTGATCTTTTAAGAAAGTTAAAGGAATTGTTTTACGAATATCCGGGAAAAAGTCAAGTAGTACTTCATTTTAAGGATAAGGATAAAACTATATTACACGCCATAGATAAAAAATATTCAGTTAATATAGATGATAAATTTATGGAAGGAATTTGTGGTATTTTAGGAGATGATAAAATATGGACAGAAAAACGTTAAAGAATAATGAATATAAATGTTAGAGGGTTCATTTAAAATGTGGAAAGTTATTTATATTGCCAAAGATATTTTATTTGCCAAAAATTTAGAAAAAATACTAAAAGAAAATGGAATTGAAACCATTTTAAACCAGTTACAAGTGAGGAAAGATGAATTGGACGGAAATGTAGAAATATTAGTTCCCAAATGCGAAACTCAAGAAGCAGTTGATTTGATCGGTCAAACCCTGATTTATGATGATGATTTATTAGATGAT
>Ga0265596_1000777_pt1 | contig 16973 bp, 20 predicted proteins | sample saktaG_FD_190143 | JGI IMG/M metagenome (GOLD analysis project Ga0265596, IMG submission 190143) | Saline water microbial communities from Sakinaw Lake, British Columbia, Canada - sak_2013_06_06_60m | ecosystem: Environmental > Aquatic > Non-marine Saline and Alkaline > Saline ...
GTTTTGTTGGAATGTTAGGAGAAAATAAAATGCCGCTTTGTGGATTTAATGAGAAGATGTTGAAGGGATTGACTGCTCTTAGTGAGGGGTTGGTTGAGCATGGGCTTAAGTTTAGGTGTGAGAAGAATGGGGAGACGATTGAGCAGGGGATTAAGCGGGAGATTTCTGATATGGCTAGGTTGTTGTTAGAGATTCCTGGGGTTGATGATAGTGCTAAGAGGGTTATGACTGAGGGTATTGTGAAGTATGCTATGGGGTTTTATATGTTGACTCGTAGGAATGGAGTTGAGGATTATAAGAAGGATATTGCTAGGGTTATGGATTATTTTAAGGCGATGGATTCTAAGTATTATGATGAGCTTGAGGGGAGGGCTGATGATATGGGTGAGTTGGTTAAATTTTTGAATGGGGTTGAGATTTAGGATTTTTAGAGGTGGTGGGATTATGAGATGGATGAAGCGAAAGAAGCGGCCGTTTACGTTTTAGCTAACTGGATTGAGGAAGCTAGGACAAATATTACTGAAAATGAGAAAGTTTATATTGATAGCTATGAAGCATTGGTTAATAGGTTAAATACATATGAGGGGATTTCTAAGTTGGAAGATGATTCTTATAGGTTTGCTTCTAAGTTGAGGGAGAGTGAGGAGAATCTTAAGAATGATTTGGGTGGGAGGAGTTTTTTTAAGAAAGAGATGGATATTGGGAAGTATTGGGATGCGAGGGTATTGGGGGAGTTTGGGGATTTTGAGAGTGTGGTTGGTACTAATTATGGAAAGTTTATTGGGGATGTTTATGCTAAGTTGGATAAGAAAGGAGATGTTTCGGTTAGTCGTAAAGAGAAAGTTGGCATTGTTGAGGGGATATGGACTGGCAGTTTGTATGTTCTGAGTGGGGGTACGGGAGCATTGGGGGGTGGGATGTTTGGGGCTATTATTGGGAGACTTGTAGCAGGAGTGCCAGTTGAGTTAAGCTCTTCTTTTGTGATTACTGGAGCAGTAGCTGGATGGATTGGAGCGAGCGGTCTTGCGTATTCTTTTGTTAGAGGGGCTAATACGTTTACAAATCTGTTTTCGGATGGGGCAGATAATTTGGAGAAGAGGATTGGTGTTATTCGAGAGGCTTTGGATTGTCGTGGGGAGTGAGGTGACAGTTGTTTATTTTATTAATTTTTTGAGCTGTGGCCATTTATCAGCTAATGATGGTTTGTCGGATTGGTAAATTATTCCTATCGGGATTTTTCCTTTTTTGGAATTATAGTCGAATTCGTTTGCGAGTTTTTCGGCTGTTTGTTTGTTTGTGTTATCTTTGATTTTGTACATTAGTTTATCTTTGTCGTTTGCGTCGGTGTTGAAGATGAGGCAGTCTTGTATGACTTCGACGAATGAGAATCCGTTGTGGGTGATTGCTTTTGAGAATGTTTCGACCATGTGTGGGATGTCGCGGGCGTTTGTTCTTGCGATGAAGGTTGCGTTGCTGGCGAGAGCGAGTTTTATTGGGTTGAAGGGTTTGTCTTGGACGCCGAGGGGGTTTGCTTTTGAGGTGTAGCCTTGTTGGGATGTTGGGGTTGGTTGGCCGGTTGTTAGGGAGAATGATTGGTTGTCGTGGAGGATTAGGGTCATGTTGGCGTTGTGTTTGAATGCGTGGATGAAGTGGGAGATTCCTTCAGAGTAGACACCACCATCGCCAGCGAATGTGATTACTTTTAGATTTGGATTTCCGAGGGTTATTCCTTCTGCAGTTGGGATTGCGCGTCCGTGGAGGCAGTAGATTCCGGAGAGGTTTAGGTAGTCGAAGATTTTTGAGTTGCAGCCGATGTCGGTTGTTATCGCGTAGTTGACAGGTGACAGGTTACAGGTGACAGAATGTTTTGTGATTGTTTGCTTGATTGCTTCGAGTATCATGTGGTTTGGGCAGCCGGGGCACCAGGTCAACTCTGCTTGAGTTGACAGGTTTTTGGTCGCTTCGCTTGTCGGTTTTTGGTCGCTTCGCTTGTCGGTCGCTTCGCTGACAGATCGCTTCGCTGATAGATTATTTGTTTTCATAGTATTTCTTTGATTAGTTTGTTTAGTTCGTCGGAGTGGAAAGGTCGGCCGTTGTATTTGAGTAATCTGTTTTCTATTTTGATTCCGGTTTTTTCTCGGATTAATCTTCCGAGTTGTCCGGTGACGTTGCATTCGACTAGGATTACTTTATCTGCTTTTTTAATTTCTTCTTTGATTTGAGGGGCGAGGGGTTTGCAGTAGAGGACTTGGAGGAATTTGGCGTCAAGGTTTTTGATTGCGTCTTTGATTGCGCCGGATGTTGAGCCCCAACCGATGATTAGGTTTTTTGATTTTTTATTGCCGTGGATTTTTATCATTTCGAAATTTCTCTCGATGTATTTTTTTATGTTGTTGTATTTTTCTATTCTTTTGTTTGCATTGTCTTCTGTGATGGTATAGGATTCGGTTGTGTTGCCTAGTTTGTCGGATTCGTAGGAGGAGGCCTTGATGATTGATTGCCCGGGGAGTTTTCTTGTGATTTGGATTTTTGGTTTTGGTTTTGGTTTTTCTGTTGTTGAGAATTCGGATTCGGCGAGGTGTTTGTCTGAGAGGATTATTGAGAGGGTTTGGAATTTTTCGGCGAGGAAAAGTGCTTCGGATGTTTTTTCGATTGTTTCGGTTGGGTTGCCTGGCGCGACGACGATTCGTGGGAATTCGCCGTGGCCTGCTCTTAGTGTGACGTCGAGGTCTGATTGTGCGGTGTAAGTTGGGACGCCGGTTGCTGGTCCGGACCTTGATGCTAAGTAAACTGTTAGTGGGATTTCTGACATTCCTTGTAGGGATAATGTTTCGCCCATTAAGTCGAAGCCGCCGCCCGATGTTCCGATTAGTGTTTTTGCTCCGGCGAACGATGCTCCGATTGCCATGCTGGCGACGGCGATTTCATTTTCAGCTTGGAAAACTGTTAAATCGCTTGTCGCTTGTCGCTTGTCGCTTGTCGCCTTTTGGTAGCTTGCTAGTTCGTGCATTGCGTTTGTCGCGGGGGTCATTGGATAGGCGATGTAAAGATTTATTTTTGAGTTTGTTGCTCCTTTTGCTATTGCCTGGCTTCCGGAGAGGATTGTTATTTTGTTGTTTAATTTTTTTAGTTGTTGTTTTGTTTCTTGGGAGTCGAATCCTTTTTTGGCTGCGATGATTGCTTGTTCGGATTCTTTGAATTGGGATTTGATTTCGGTTTCTAATTCTTTGAATGGGATGCCGAGGATTTTTGTTAGTGAGCCGGCGAGTGCGATGTTTATGTTTCGGCCTTCGTTTTTAAATTGGTCGCCGAGGATTGTTGTTGCGTTTTTCTTTAGGGCTTGTTCGTGGGTTTTTATTGTTTGTTCGTCGAGGGCTACGAGGATGTCGGCTTTTGATTCGTGGGATTCGATTGGTTCGTCGGAGATTGTCAGGGCGTTGAAGTTGTGTCCGCCTCGGATTAGGGATTGGTAGTCTCGGTAGTTGAAAGTGAAGTAGCCGAATTTGGCTAGGACGTTTGATAGGATTTGGGAGACTTTGTTGATGCCTTGGCCTGCTGCGCCGCCGATTATGATTGTCAGTTTCATTTATTATATGTAAGTATTTCTTTGTTGATTAGGGTTTTGATTTTATCGACGGAGTCGGGGTTTAGTAGAGTTGATAATCCTTGTGGTTCTTCGTTGATAAGGAGGGATTTTAAAATTCTTCTCATGATTTTCCCGGAGCGGGTTTTTGGGAGGTCTTCTACAAAGAAGATTTTTTGCGGGCGTGCTGTTGGTCCGATTTTTTTGTCCACGTATCTTATTAATTCTTTTTCTAGTTCGGGAGAAGGTGTGCCGTGTTTTAGGACGACGAATGCGATTGGGACTTGGCCTTTTATTTTGTCTGGCATTGGGACGACTGCGACATTTCCGACTGAGCTGTTGTCGTGGATTGCGTTTTCGAGTTCGGCTGTTGCGAGTCGGTGTCCTGCGACTTTCATTACGTCGTCGGTTCGGCCGGTTATTCTTATGAGGTTGTCTTGGATGTAGGCGCCGTCGGAAGTGTCGTACATTGTTTTGAATTTTTTCCAGTAGGTTTCGACGTATTTTTTGTGGTTGTTGTGGACGCCGTGGAGCATTCCTGGGGCGAATGGTGAACATTGAGCGAGGAGTCCCGGGGTTCCTTTTTTGACTTCGTGGCCTTTTTCGTTGACGATTATGTGTTTGATTCCTGGGAAGCTTTTGCCTGAGACGGTTGGGACGAAGGGGCCTATTCCTGGGATTGTGTTAATTAGGGTTCCGCCGGTTTCGGTTTGCCACCATGTGTCTATGATTGGGCATCTGCTTCCTCCGATTTTTTCGAAGTACCACATCCATGATTTTTTGTCGATTGGTTCACCGACGGAGCCGAGGATTTTTAATGAAGAGAGGTTGTGTTTTTTTATCCAGTTTGGTTTTTCTTTCATGAACATTCTGATTGCGGTTGGGGCGGTGTAGAATACATTTACTTTGTGGTTTTGGATTATTTCCCACCAGCGTCCTGGGCTTGGGAAGGTTGGGCCGCCTTCGTAGATTAGGGTTGTTGCTCCGACGAGAAGTGGACCGTACATTGCGTAGGTGTGTCCTGTTATCCAGCCGATGTCTGCGGTGCACCACATTATGTCTTCGGGATGTAGGTCGAAGTTCCATTTGGTTGTCCAGTAAGCTTGGGCTGCGTATCCGCCGGTGTCATGGATTACTCCTTTTGGTTTCCCTGTTGTTCCGGAAGTGTATAGGATAAAGAGAGTGTCTTCGGAGTTCATTATTTCTGGCTTACAATAGGGTTCTGCTTTTTCGACTTCTTTGTCGAAGTCTAGGAATATTTTTCCTTTTGGTATTTTGTTTGCTCTATTTACTACGATTATTTTTTTGATTTTTGTTTTTTTGACTGCTTCTATTGCTTTTGAGATTAGGTCTTCGGGTTTTCCTTTTCTGTAGTATCCGTCGGAGGTTATTAGTATTTTTGCTTTGCCGTCGAGGATTCTTGCATTTAGGGCTTCGGCGGAGAATGCGGAGAAAACGACTGAGTGGATTGCTCCGATTCGTGTGCAGGCGAGCATTGCCGTTAGGGCTTGTGGGACCATAGGGAGGTAGATTGATACGACGTCGCCTTTTTTTACTCCGTTTGCCTTTAAGACGTTTGCGAATTTGTTTACTTTTTCGTAGAGTTCTTGGTAGGTAATTATTATTGGTTTTTCATTTGTTGGTTCTGGGACCCATATCATTGCGGGTTTGTTTGGTTTGCCGAGGTGTCTGTCAATGCAGTTGACGGAGAAGTTTATTTTCCCGCCTTTGAACCATTTGAAATATGGGAGTTTTTCTTCGTAGGTTTTGTCCCATTCTTTTTCCCATGTTAATCCTTCTTTTGCGAGTTCGCTCCAGAATTTTATTGGGTCTTTTGCGGCTTTGTCGTAGATTTTGTCGTTGGTGAGGTTTGCGATTTTTAGCATTTCTTTGCTGGGCCAGAATTGTCCGTTCTTTTTTGTTACATAGTTTTTTGGTTTCATTAGTCTATGTATTTGTCTATGAATTTATGTTTTCCTTTAGTCCCTTTGTACCAGAGCATTTTTGTGTAGCCGGTGTTGTCGATTTGGTTGAAGTCGATTTCGAGTTCTTTGAGGGTGTTTGTGATTGCGTTGATTGCTTTTTTCACGTCGTGCTTTTGGCAGAGGTATTCGATTTCCATGAAGTAGCCGAGGTTATTGACGAAGTTGATTTCGATTGAGATGTTTTTGTTTTTTTTGTGTTTGTAGGTTTCGTTTCGTTTGATTTTTTTGACCCATTCTTTGAAGCCGAAGTCTTTGAGAAGTGCCATTAAGTCTTCCATGCTTTCTTTGCCTTCGAGGTTGAATTCGAATTCTTGTTTTACGACGACTTCTTTTGTCCAAAGGTTTTTTAAATGTTTTTTAAAAGTGAGTTCGATTTTGTTCCCCATTGATCTAAATCGGAATGCTTTTTTTGGGAAGCCTTTTCTCTGGATTGCGAAATAGTCGTCGGATTTTGTGCCTCGCTTTTCGAATTTTGCGATTTGTTTGATTTTTTCTCTGAGAGCTGGGACTTGGTCGTCTTCGAGTTTTACTTTTGTTTCTACTTCTATTTGGACCATTTTATCACCTTGGTAGATTAAGTTGGGGATTGTTTATAAATTTATGCGGGGTTTTGTATATTACAATTACATTAATCCTTGGTCGTCGATGCCTGAGTCTTCGTTGTCTGTCGCTGTTGGTTCTACTTGGGTTGCTTGTTGCTTGTGGCTTGTTGCTTGTGGCTGTAGGTCTTCTGGGTTGATTGAGTTAATTATTTTTTTGAAATCTTCGAATTTCCCGGCGGGGATTCTTAATCCTTTTTTTGTCGGTCCGGTGTAGGTTTCGCTTTTGGTGAATTCTCGGATGTCTACTCCGGTTTTCCCGTTGTATTCTTTAATCCCGATGACGATTTCCGTTGTGGTTCCTTGGTATTCGCCTTTTGGGATTTTCCCGATTTCTTTTTCCATGGTTGATTAAAAATTGAGTGGTTTATAAGAATTTGGGTGGGTTGAATTATTTTTGTACGCCCACAGCAGGAATCGAACCTGCGAGCCCCGAAGGGCCCGGATTAGCAATCCGGTGCAATACCACTATGCGATGTGGGCATGATTTTATTTGGGGCGGAAGTATTATAAAGCTTTTGTGGGTTTGTTTTTTGTAGGCAGGTCGGCGAGTTAGCCCCTCGCTATTCGCAAACGGGCTTTATGGCGGACTGCAAGGCAAGGCGTGAGATGAAGCTTTCGATGTTGTCGGTTTGACGTTGAGGTTTTGTCCTTTTTGATCTTGCTTTGATGAAGTGGGTCAGGTCGGGAACGAAGCAGCCCTAAGTTAAGGTTTGGGTGCTTAAAGGGTCGCAGAACTGAGGATTATCGATAACCTCTCGGTTGTGGATTTGAGCTACTTGCTGGCCTACTTGAAAATCTTTGATTTTCAAGTGATGTTGGGTTGTGGGTGTTGGGTCGCTTCGCTTGTTGGGTAATTTTATAAAGTATTGAGTTGTTGAGTTGTTATGGTGATGAATAATCGTGCACAGTTTTTTTTGCTGGCGGCGGTTGTGATTTCGGTTGTTGTAATTAGTCTTGGGGCGACGATGAATAGGGTTTCTGTTAGGGAGGAGCCGGGGAATTTTTATGATTTTAATTATGAGGTTAAGAGAGAGGCGGGGGAGGTTTTGGATTATGAGATTTATAGTGATATCGAGGGTGGGAGCTTGGATGAGTTTGTGCAGTTACTGGGGGAAGATATTAGGGATAGGGATCCAGATGCGAATTTTATGTTTATTTATGGTGATAATACTAAGATGAATTTGAGGAATTATGGGGCGGCTGAGGCTTTTGCTGAGGGGGTGCTGATTCCTGGTGCGAATGAAAATGTTATTAGTACTATTTGTATTGGGGGATATTGCCAGGGTGTGGACGAGGTGATTAGTGATTTTGACGAGGGTGCTGGGTATGTCCAGTTAGATGCATTGGATATGGCTGGTAGTGATGATATTGTTGTTACAGTACAGGGCAAAGATTTTTCTTTCCCGATTTCGAAACATAGGCAAGTTATTTTTATTATGCAGAAGGGGGTTGGGGATGAAAGTTTCGTTGCTGTTAGGTAAGGACAAGAATGCGTTGAGTAATATGGTGGGGTATGTTTTGTTGATTTCGATTACGATAGGGTTGTCTATTTTGGTTTATAATTGGCTGAGTTTTTATGTTGGCGAAGGGGGTGTTGAGGAATGTTCGGATGGAGTTAACGTTATTGTTAGTGGCTATGAATGTTATTCGACGAATGAGATTGGGACGGGGAGACTGAAGGTTGTTTTGAAAAATAAGGGAATGTTTACGGTTGATGGATATATATTGAGGGTTCATGATAGGCCTGGAGTTGATTTTGGGTTCTATGTTTTTGATGATAATGGGACTGCGATTGTGCCGGGGGAGGAGTATGAAAAGACATACGAGTTTTCAAATTATAGTTTTGATGGACATAATATAACTACGGTGACGTGGGTCGAGGTTCAGCCTTTTGTTTTGGATGGGGGAGAGGTGAGCTGTAAGTCTTATGCGTCGCAAGAAGTTTCTTGTTATGGATAGTTATGAGGTATATTTATAAATTGCGGAGGTATTTAGTTTTATGAAAAAAGGGGTTGATAGTCGTGGGCTTTCGCCGGTGGTTGCGAGTGTGTTGATGATATTGTTGGTTTTGGTTTTGTCGGCTTTGATTTTTTTGTGGGCGCGTGGTTTTATTAGTGAGCAGGTTGAAAAATTTGGAAAGCCGATTGAGCAGTTGTGTGGGTCTGTTAATTTTGAAGCGCATAAAGTTGATGGAGGTTTGGAGGTGATTAATAGGGGGGATATAGATATTCGTTATTTGGATATAAAGATGTTTAAGGGTGGTGACTCGGAGATTGAAAAATTTGATTTTCAGATTGATGCTGGGGAGTCTGTTCATAAGAATGTTGTTTTGACAATGAGTGGTAATGTTTTGCCGGATGAGATAATTGTTTATCCTGCTTTGATTGGTAGCGTGAAGGGTGGTAGTTCTAATAAGGCGTTTACTTGTATGGAGGCTGGGAGGACTTTGTAATGATTATGAAAGTAACTTTAGAAAAGTTCCAATCTCAAAATATTCAAAGAAATTTTGTGAAAGGAGGTTGGTATGTATAAAAATAAAAAGGGGATTAGTCCGGTTGTGGCGACGGTGTTGATAATTTTGATAACGGTTGCTGCGGTTACGGTTATTTGGGCAGCTATAATTCCTATGGTTAGAGAAAGGCTCGGGTCTAGTATGACTTGTTCTGATGCGATGACTCAAATTCGATTGTTGAATGAGGGATATACTTGTAAGGCGAGTGATGGGCGTAATGTGTCTATCCAAATTAAACGTTTGTCGAAGCCTTTTAATTTGGCGGATATTCAGGTTTTGGTTTCTGCTGGTGGGGATACGACTATGTTCAAGATTAAGAATGATACAACTACGATTATTCCGATTGGCGCCGATGTTCCTTTGCCGGGGGCCAATGAGGAAAAGGTTTATATCATAAATACTAGTTCGGTTGCTGGGGCGATTAGCATGGTTCAGATTGCGCCTATTGTTGGCGTCGGTAGTTCTGAGGAAATTTGTGATGTTTCTGCTACTTGGGCTTTGCAGGATTGTTAAATTTGCAACTTTGTGGAATATCTGATTTGGTTGAGGTAGTTTTATAAAGTTGTGAGTTGTTTTTTTAATATGAGGCGATTGAATAATCTTGGGCAGGTTTGGGTTGAGACGGTGATTTATACTTTGATAGGTTTGGCTATTATCGGTTTGGTTTTGGCTGCTTCTTTGCCTAAGATAAACGAGAAGAAGGACGAGATTATGATTGAGCAATCGATTGAGGCGTTGGGGAATATTGATAATAAAATTTATGAGGTTCAGAGGGCGCCTGGGAATCGGAGGGTTGTTGACCTGGAAGTGAGAAAGGGGGCGTTGGTTATTGATATGGAAGCGGATACTATTTCTTGGGAACTTGATTCGAGTTTTGAATATAGTGAGTCTGGAGTTTCTGTTCCGTTGGGTAGACTGAATGTTACTACAACTTCTGGTGAGCCGTGGAAGGTTGAGTTGAAGATGTCTTATGATATGGATTTGAGATTTGAGGGGAGTAGTTTTGGGGTTAAGAGAATTAGTGTTTCTCCTACGCCATATAAGTTTACTATTGAGAACGTTGGGGAGATGGATGGGAATATTGTTATTGATCTTGGAGAATCTTAACATTAATAAAGTAAACTTTCTTTTGTTTCTGATGAGTGATATTAGTATTAATCTTAATCCGAAGGTGCCGTCGTTGCCGAGGTTTGACGATAAGACAAAAATTGATGTGAGGTATATGGTGATTGCGCCGTATGTTTCGATTCATATTTATTGGAATGAGAAATTGAGGGATGTTGTTTATGATGTTGAGGAGCCATTGTTGTCTGATAAGGATAAGAATGATTTAGAAAAGATTGAGCAGGCGATGAGGGAAATGATTAATGTTAATATTGTTGGGGATGATAAATCTTTAGAGGGGTTGTTGGATTATATTGACAAAACAGCGAGGCTGATTATTTCTGAGTTTGGTATGAAGATTGAGGAGGGGGTGTATCGGAAGATTTTTTATTATTTGTATAGAGATTTTATTGGGTTGAATGAGATTGAGGCGATGATGCAGGATTATTTTATTGAGGATGTTGAGTGTAATGGGATGGGGGAGCCGATTTATATTGTGCATCGGGTTTTTAGAAACATTAGGACGAATGTGAAGTTTGGGGACATGGGTGAGTTGTCGAATTTTGTTGAGAAGTTGGCGCAGAAGACCGGGCGTTATATTTCGTATGCGTCTCCGATTTTGGATGGGAGTTTGCCTGATGGGTCGAGGGTTAATGCCACATATACTCAGGATATTACTTCGAAAGGGCCTACATTTACGATTAGGAAGTTTACGAAGACGCCATGGACTCCGACGCAGTTGCTTGGTTTTCATACGATGAGTCCGGAGATGTTGGCTTATTTTTGGGTGTTGTTGCAGTATCAGTCGAATATGATGATTATTGGAGGGACTGCTTCGGGGAAGACAACTTTGCTTAATGCACTTGCTTTTTTTATTCCACAGGATAATAGGGTTGTTTCGATTGAGGATACGCGTGAGTTGAATTTGCCGAGGGAGAATTGGTTGCCGTCGGTTGTTCGTGGCGGGATTTCTGAGTCTGGGATTGGAGAGATTGATATGTTTAGTTTGTTGAAGAGTTCTTTTAGGCAGAATCCTGATTATGTGATTGTTGGTGAGGTTAGGGGGAAGGAGGCGTCGGTTTTGTTTCAGGGGATGGCATCTGGTCACGCTTCGATTTCTACTATGCACGCTGATTCTGTTGATGCTATTATTAGAAGGTTGGAGACTCCGCCAATTAATTTAAGTCCGATGCTTGTTAACGGTTTGGATGTTATGGCGATTATGACTCATGCGATTGTTGGAGGGAAGGAGACGAGGAGATTGCGGGAGATTGTTGAGGTGATTAAAGTTAATCCCGATGGGGTTGCTTTGACTAATACACCTTTTTCGTGGAATCCTGCTGATGATAAATTTTATTTTAAAAAAGATAGTAAGGTTTTTGATAAGATTTCAATGAAGTTTGGGATGTCTCGAGAAAGTTTGCAGAAAGAGTTTGAGATGAGGACGAAATTGTTGTATGCTTTTTTTCAGAATAAGGTTTTTGGGTATGATGAGGTTCAGAGGATAATTAATGAATATTCTAAAAATCCCGAGGGCGTTTTGAGAAAGTATGGGGTTAGGTAGCATAATTTAATAAATGAGGATTTCTTTGGAGTGATGATATGGTAATTTTTGGAGTGATGCCGGAGGAGAGATGGTGAATATTGAGTTTGTTGGGCAATTGGTAGATGCTATGGATGATGCTGTTAAAAGGATGGAGGCGGCTATAGATAAGAAGGATGTTAATGGGGCTAATAAAATGAGGACATTTGTTTTTGATTTGCATTGTCAGATTTCTAACGTGATGGAGGGGAAGGATGTTTGAAGATTTGAAAAGGAATATTGAGCAGGAGAAAAAGATTGTTGCGGATATGCGGTCGATTCAGGTGGCGATGGAGGAGGATAGTAGGTATAGAGGGTTTTATTTTTCGAGTCTTAAATCCTTAGGGGAGCAGTTAGTTTTGTTGAATAGGGCTGTTCCAGATTTGTTGAAGGAATGGTCGCCATTTAAGAAGACAGAAGACGGAGGACAGAGGATAGAGGAAAAGAAAAAGGAGACGGTTAGTATGAGTTATGTTTCGCCGTCGACGAAAGAGAAGAGATATATTACAATTAATAAAAAAGATAGAGGGGAGTTTCTGGAGAAGTTGAAAATGTCGGAGGGAGCGTTGGCTGGGATTAAGAAAATAAAGGCGAAGGAAATTAAGGAGATTATTTATAAGCCGGGTGTTTTTGTGAAGATGTCTAATAGTCTTTTTAGGGGTTATGCTGATAGGCTTATCCCTCGTTTTGGGAAACTTGCTAGGGATTTGAGAAAGGCGAATATTCATTTTTTGTTGTCGAGTTATTTGTCGATGGGGATAATGATGTCGGTTGTTGTGTTTTTTTTGGGGCTTTTGATTTATGGTGGGTTGTTAGTTGTTGATTTGGGTAATTGGACTTATTTCTTTTTGCCTTTTGGGTTAGTGGGAGGGGTTTTATTTTTATTTTATTTTTATCCTGCGAGTGAGGCGAGTTCTGCTCAGAAGAAGGTTTCGCAAGAATTGCCTTTTGCGACGATTCATATGTCGGCGATTGCTGGTTCGGATGTTGAGCCAACAAAGATTTTTAAAATTATTGCGAGGTCAAATGAATATCCTAATATTGGAGGGGAGATTAGGAAGGTGATTACTCAGACGGATGTTTATGGTTATGATTTGGTTACGTCTTTGAAGAATGTTGCTGCCCGGACTTCGAATAAGAAATTGGCTGAGTTGTTTTCTGGGATGGCGACGAATATTACAACGGGTGGTTCTTTGAGGAATTATCTTGAGAAGAAGTCTGAGAATTTTTTGGTTGATTATAGGCTGGAGAGGGAGAAGTATGCGGACTTAGCAGGGACTTTTATGGATGTTTATATTTCTATTTTGATTGCGGCCCCTTTAGTTTTGATGATGATGTTTATTGTTATGAATGTTGCTGGGCTTGGGCTTGGTGGGTTGACGATTGAGTCGCTGTTGCTTTTGAGTGTTGTGGGGATTGTTGTGGTGAATATTATTTTTATTGTTGTTTTAAATGTGAGGCAGCCTAAAGTATGAGAATCGAAGATTCTCATGGTCACAGGTCACAGGTCACGGGTGACAGGTTTTGTTGTGCGCTTTTTGCGCTATCGACTTGGTGGGGTTGGGAAGGTTAATAAATATGAGGTTCTTTTCTGTTTGAATATGGTGAGAGATTTTAAGGAGTTGGATATTTGGAAGAAATCTTTTGATTTGGTTGAGAAGGTTTATGGGGCTGTGGCTGATTCCCCGAAGGATGAGATTTATGGATTGAGTCAGCAGTTGAAGAGAGCTGTTGTTAGTGTTTCTTCAAATATCGCTGAGGGATGTGGGCGGCGAACTAGTAGGGATTTTATTCAATTTTTGTATATGTCTTTTGGAAGTGTTAGGGAAGTTGAGTGCCAGTTGATGATTGCTGAGAGGTTGGGGTATATTGAGAGTGGGGAGTTGAAGTTGTTATTGGTTGAATTAAATAAGTTGGCTGGGATGTTGATGAAATTTATAAGATATGTGTCTGCTTTGGATGAGGGACTATGAAAATTGAAAAAGTGCACTGGTTTGGAATTGTGGCTGGGGTGGCGGTAGGAGTTGGTTCGTTGTTTTTGTTTTGGGGGAGTAGGTTGTCGTATTTTTTGATTGTTATTGCTTTGTTAATTATGGCTTTCCCTTTTGGCATTAGTTTTCTTGTTGGGCAGAGTCGGCAGAAAGAGAAGGAGGAAAAGTTTTTGGAGTTTGTGCGTGATTTGGTTGAGAATGTGCGGTCTGGGACGTCTGTTGGTAAGAGTATTGTTAATTTAAAGGGGCGTAACTATGGGACGTTGAGTCCTCATGTTGATAAGTTGGCTAATCAGTTGTCTATGGGAATTGTTTTGACTGATGCTTTTAGTATTTTTTCCAAGGAGGCGAAAAGTCGTGTGATTGCGAGGGCTGTTGGGTTAATTAATGAGGCTGAGAGGGCAGGGGGCAGGATAGATGTTATTCTGGATTCGGTGGCACGGTCTGTTAATCAAATTGAGCAGTTGAAGCAGGAGAGGAAGGCGGCGATTTCTAATTTGGTTACTCAGGGTTATTTGATTTTTCTGGTTTTTATTGTTATAATGTTGGTTTTGGAATTTAAGATTTTGCCTTTGGTTTCTGATTTGCAGGGAACTGGTGGGTTGAGTGTGGGTGTGACGAGTGTGAGTTCGGACCAGTTTTCGATGCCTTTGTTTATTATGCTTTTGGTCCAATCTTTTTTTGCGGGGCTTGTGATTGGGAAGATTTCTGAGGGGAGTGTTAAGGCGGGGTTTAAACATTCGTTTATTTTGGTTGCTTTGACTTTGTTGGTGACGACTGGGGCGAGGGTGTTGTTTGGGTAGGATAATTATATAAATGATGTGAGTGTTTTGTTGTGATGGGGAACAAAAGAGGATCGGGGCATTTTGAGATGATAATTTCTTTTATGTTTTTTGTTGGGTTTGTTTTTTTTCTTTTTGTGGTTCTTCGTGTTGATGATAGGGTTCGAATTTCGGGAGCGGTTGTTTCGGGGCTTTATGATTCTCTTGAAGAGGAAGTCTATACTAATTTGTCGGATGTTTTTGTGAAGGCGAATTATACGGGAGCGGGAAGTTGTTTTTATGTTGAGTTGCCTGGTAGGATTTTTACTTATGCGCTGGGGACTGGAGATAGTTATGTTACTGATTTGAGTAGGGTTGATGTTGATTCTGGGCTTGAGGGTAGTGGGGATGGTGGTGATTTGAATCTTGAGGTTGGTGAGAAGTTTTTTAGGGTTGCAATTTCGCCGGAGTTTGACGACGACGAGGTGGGGGGGTGTGAGATTTTGAATGATTATGAGATGGGGAGTATTGATGAGAGGAGGGTTTTTTCTTATAGCGCTTTGGCGAGTAGGGCGAGTGATTATTATATAGATTATGAGGGCGTTAAAAGTAATTTGAGGGTGCCGGATATTTTTGATTTTGCGATTATCCCTGAGACTTTGACGGCGGTGAAGATGGAGCCACAAAATGGTATTCCCGGATTGGTTGAGGTTATTGCGAAAGATTATGTTGTTGAGGTTTTGTATGCGAATGGGACGGTGATTAATGAGAGGTTTAGTCTACTTGTTTGGTAGTGGTCTTGGGGTTTGGATAATTATATAAATGATATTGGTGTTTTGTTTGGATGAGGAATAAGCGAGGGTGGATTCGGATTTTGGAGGCGACGATTGCAGTGATGGTTGTTGCTGGTGTTTTGGTTGTTGTTTATGCTAAGCAGGTTGATAGAGGGATCGGTCCGGCTGATTATTTTCAGAGTTTACAGAAACAGATTTTAATGGATGTTTCTTCGAGTAGCGAATTGAGATTGATGGTTTTGAGTGGCGATGAGGTGGCCTTGGGTTTATTTGTTGGAGACAAGGTGCCTGATGCGTTTGGATATTATGTGAGGGTTTGTGGGCTTGGTGATGTTGGTGATTATTGTAAGATAGATGACGTGAGTGTTGTTGCTGAGATTAAGGATAAAGATGTTTTTGTGGAAGAGATTGTTGTTTCGGCTGATTTGGGCGATGGGAGTAATGCAGATTATAATCCGAAGAAGGTTCGGTTATTTGTTTGGGAGAGAGGGTAGATTTAAATTGATTAGTTACTCTACGGGATTTTTGTGGGGAAAATGTTTTTAAAGGAGTTACTCCTACATATTTTAGGAAAAGAGATGGCTTATAAGAGATATTTTTATAGAAATGGGAAAAAATTTGGACCTTATTATTATGAAAGTTATCGTGATAAGAATGGCGACGTGAAAAAGAGATATATTGGGAAAATTAATCCTGACAAGAAAAAAATTCCTGTGGGGAAACTGGTTTTGGGGGGACTGATTTTGTTTGTGGTGCTAATAGTTTCCGCACAGGTTCTCTTGTGGGAAACTGGTGACGGGTTACGGGAAACTGGTGACGGGTTTGTTGGTTCTGTAAAAGGATTTGCTTCTAATTCTATATCTCGTATTGTTGGATTTGTTGTGGATGGTTCTCAATCATCGCCTCTTCAAGTACTCTCTGAAGAGGGCAAGATTGCGGATGGTTCGCCTTCGGCGGATGATTCACAACAGGAAGTTGTGGATGATTCATCGGCTGATGCCGATGAGGGTTTGGTGGATGAAGTGGTTGTATCACAAGAGGGAGTAGTTGATGAGGATATTGTTGTTGTTCTTGGAGGGGTTGAAGAAATTGTTGATGAGGTTGATGAGAATGTTTCTGCGGTTTTGGATGAGAATGATTCTGTTGATGAGAATGTGAGCGAGGTTGATGAGAATGTGAGCGAGGTTGATGAGAATATTACGGATGTGGTTGATGTTGAATTGGATGATAGTGTTGATGAGAATGATTCTGTTGATGAGAATGTTACGGATGTGGTTGAGAATGAGAATGTTTCTGGTGTTGTTGTTTCGGTTAAGCAGTATAAGGCTGTTGTGAATCGGCGGGTGAAATGGATTAAGAAAGTTGTTGTGAATGAGAGTGGGGGCGTGAGTGTTGATGTTCCTTTGAGTGCGGAAGATATTACGATTAAGACTGGTGATGAGGTTGATGAGGCAGATGTTGAGGCAGGTGAGTATGAGGATTTAGTTGATGAAGTAGATAGGGAGGATATTGTTGATGGGGCGATTACGGGATTTGTTGCGAGTGATATTAAGAGTGGGCAAGGGATTTTGACGAGGCTATGGGAATGGATTAAGGACTTTAGGGTTTCTGGGAATGTTATTGATGAGGTTGAGTTGGAGTTGAGTGGGGATATTGTTGAGAGTGGTAATAGTAAAGTTGTTGATTTGGATGATGTTGTCGACGCTGAATTGGAAAAGGGTGGTGAGGCGAAGGTTGCGGTTGAGTATTATACCGAGGCTCCTTTGGCTTTTGAGAATGATATAGATAGGGGGAAGAGGGTTGTTGTGAGTGCGAGTGATGATTTGAATTATAGTGATATTTTGGCGTATGCTGTTTTGGATAATAAGGTTCGGGTTAATTCGTCGAGGCTGAAAATATATCATCTTGTTTCACAAGAGGATATGGTAACGGGTAACGGGTCACAGGTAACAGAGGGGAAGGGGGAAAAAGAGAAAGAAGAGAAGAAAGAGGAGAAGACTAAGGAGGATAAGGGGAAAGAAAAGAGTTATGTTGCCGAGGATGAGGTGATAAATGAGAG
>Ga0265596_1000780_pt1 | contig 16947 bp, 12 predicted proteins | sample saktaG_FD_190143 | JGI IMG/M metagenome (GOLD analysis project Ga0265596, IMG submission 190143) | Saline water microbial communities from Sakinaw Lake, British Columbia, Canada - sak_2013_06_06_60m | ecosystem: Environmental > Aquatic > Non-marine Saline and Alkaline > Saline ...
AATTTATTAAGGATCGTTGCTATATATTTTTGAAATTTCATTAACCTGCAGAGGAATCTGCAGGTTTAGTATTTTTCTTTTAATTTTTGAGTGGTAAGTTACTTAGAATTTCCGTGCGGAGATACTGATTTTAGTGGAGAAAAAGATTATTTCAATAAAATAGAAAAATTTAAACAAAACAATACAATCACCTAAAAACACCCCCCCCCAACACATATTTTTAAAAACACCCACTCCCTCTTTTTTTATGGGACTTTTAGAATTTTTAAAAGATATTTTTAAACAAGAAGAAGTAAAAGAAAATGAGAAAATAAAAATCCAAGAACTTGAAACTTGGATAAATAATAAAAAAAATAAAGACAAAGATAGTCTTGAAAATCTCATTAACCAAATCAAGCAAAAAATATCTGCTCTTTCAAATAACCTCGAAGAAAAAAAACAAATTCTAGAAAATATAGATTTAACTCAAAAAAAAATAGAAGAAAAAATAAAATTAATTATCCAAGAAAACCTTGATAATTACATTAAACAATTAGAAAAATTAACAGTAAATTTAACTAACATAATAAACAAAGATTATCAAAACATTGACAGGTTTATACAAGAAATAAATTTAACTTTCAACACATTTAAACAAAAGTCAGAGCAAAGTTATGAAAAAGCAACTTTTTTAATTGGAAAAGAATTAGGAGAAACCAGAAAAACTATAATAGAATTCTCACAAGATTTTAATAACACCCTTAAACAAAACCAATTCCTGCTTGATGATTTTAAAATAATCTCTTTTGTTTATAAAGAATTTGAAAAAATTAAAGAAATAGAAAAAACAAAATTAAATTTACAAAACAAAATTAATGAAACTGAAAAAAATATTAATAAAAACAAATTAAAAAACAAAACCCTAAATCAAGAAATTGAAAAAATAAAAAACAGCGACAATTATAAAAAAGAACAAGGGAAAAAACAAGAAATTAAAAATAGCAAAAAACAATTAGAAAAAGAATTTTATTCTTTAAAAGAACTAATAGATTTTAAAGAACTTGCAAACATCTGCCATTCAAATGAAAAAGAAATGAATATAATCAAAGAATACAAAGAAAATTTCCAGCAAGCCTTTGAAAAAGATAATGAAAGAATATTAAATATAATTAATTCAATAAATCAAACACAAATGAATAAAGAGCTTATACTAAAAAAAGCAAATGAAATAATTTTAAAAAAACAAAATATTAATGACCAAGAAAATAAACTTGAACTAAAAATATCAATAGAAATACTAATAAAAAATTCAGAAATAGAAAAAACAAATTCAGAAATTAACAGCCTAAATAATGGATTAGAAAAAGAAAATAAAAGATATGAAAAAAATAAAGAAAATTTAAATGAGATTAAAAATAATATTAAAGAAAAATTAAAAGAAATTGATGTTGAGTTAGAATAAAAGTGACATCTTCCCACAATAAATGTGTGGCTTCCTTATTATCCTTTTAAAAACACCACTAGAACTGCTCCCTAAAGCTTAGCTTGTGTAATATTAATGATATCGCATCCTTCTTTTTTGTAGATTTAATAAAACTATTAAAAATAAATTTAATTTAACACAACACAGCTTCTCTCACAAACAAGAGTATTTATCCATAGATTATGCTGACATGCATTTATAGTTACAAAACCATTACCATCCCAATAAACAACATCATTATCATAACAACTAAACCAGTGACCAAATGTAGAATTTAAAGCATTTTCATAACCCTTTAATTCACAAACTTTATTTGCAGTAACATCATCATAATTTAAAGCACCTTCATTTGGCCAAATTGTACTGGCAACTTCATATTCAGAATAATTATTAACAAATGTTCTAATTTCCCAAGCAGTATTAAATTTAAATGTTTCATACTCTCCATTATTAGCAACACCATTACAATCATTATCCTTACCATCACATAATTCAGGAGCTCCCGGATAAATCTCATCATCATCATCATTACAATCAACAGGTTCTCCATCATCACCAGGCTCTCCAGGATTACAAGTATCATAACCATCTAAATCATTATCAACACAATCACTTGTAATACAATCTCCATATTCACAACCATAATTACATTCATCAACTTTTTGAGCAGCATCATTAAAACCACAATTACTTAAACCAGTTCCAGGATTATTACAAACATGAGTTCTATAATCTTGATAAACATCATTTCCTTGACAAAATCTATCTCCAACAAGGCCATTCACACCACATTCAGAATTCAAAGAACATTCAATTCCTCCCCTACTTTCATCATCTAATTCAGGATTATAAGAACTTGGATTTTCTAAATCATCCCAACATCCAGGATCTTCAGAATCAACTAAACCATCAAAATCATTATCATTATTATCTCTACATTCAGGAACATAGCAAACATCTCCTTCATCAATCTCACCATCACAATCATTATCCAAATCATCGCAGATTTCATTAACAGGAGTTCCAGGAATAGCACTACAAATACTATTTAATCCATTTAAACTACAAATCTTAAAACCATTATTAGAGCACTCTCCAATACCAACACTGCAACTATTTCCTAAATCCAACCACTCTTCATCAACACTACCATCACAATCATTATCTAATCCATCACATATCTCTAAACTAGAACCTTCAAAAGCATTACAACTATTAATTTCTTGCCCATTTACACATTTAATTAATCCAGTATTTCCAGAACACTCTCCAACACCACAGCTTGTTAAACTAGAAACATAATCATCATCAGCAACACCATCACAATCTTCATCAATACCATTACAATTAGAATCATCAGCTCCAGGGTTCACACTTGCATCATTATCATTACAATCAACAGGATTTCCATCATCACCAGAATCTCCAATCCCACAATTATCATAATCATCTCCATCATTATCAACACAATCACTTGTAATACAATCTCCATTTAAACATCCATAATTACATTCTTCAATTAATTCTTCATCAATATCATCATCACATCTTCCTCTATCGCATGAAAATTCTTTATAATCTCTATATACATCTCCATTCCTACAAAATTTATCACCAACAAATCCATCATCGCCACAATCAGAATCTTCAGAACATTCTCTACCTCCACCGCCTTCTTCATCATCATAATCACACAAACCTTCAAATTCACAAGCAAGTTCTTCATCACTTAATCCACTGCCAAATCCATTACCACTTGCAATCAAAATACTTCCCTCATTTGCATCATTTAAAGTATTACCTAAATCTTCTCCAACTCCAACTAATTTCAAACCTCCAACTTTTGTATCTCCTTCAATTTTAATTAAATCAACATTATTAATATTTAAAAAAAGAACTACTAATAAAAAACTTGTTATAACAAGCAACAAAATCAAAATCACTGCACTTATTTGTTTTACCATTTTATTGTAACTTAATAATAATTACAAAAACTAAAAATCTTTTGCTTTTAAACATTGTTGTTCTATGAATTATTATGTTATAATATGGATGTTGAAGAATTTTATGAAAATCCTAAGTCTTATTCCCTATAAAACCCAAACATCTTCCCTTTCCACCCGCTTAATCCACCATTATAAACCAACCACCCCCCATAAACAATCCCACCCATAAGAACATACAAAAACATAACAAAAACCAATTTCTTTAACAAAGATTTATCTGAAGAAACTTCTGATAAAACACCAGAAAGCTTAATCTCCTCAATAGGCTCTTGAACTACATTCTGTTTTTTACATTCATCTAAAACTAATTTAATCTCAGAAGAGGTTTTTTTACTATTAAAATAAACCTCTGCATTAAGTATATATTCACCAGCAGCAACACCGTCAGAAATCTTTAAAATAAATTCCTTTGTCTCACTATCATCTTCTCCATATTTTTCTAATTCAAAATTCTCACTCTTCTCATTAATCCCTAATTCAGAACTTTTCACAATAACATAAACATCATTGTCTTCAGTTCCCATATTCTGTACTTTAATTTCTGAATTAATATAATCTCCACATGCGAAATAGTCCCTACTAATCTCAAATTCTTCTATATAAACATCACGCTCATTTCTCTTAATATCAATTTCCATATAATCTTGATTACATTCATCCTCTGAATTTTCAACAACAGCAAACACAACATATTCATTATCCTCATTTAAATCAACAGGAACCTCAAACTCAAACTCAGAGAACTCGGTTTCTCCAGTTTTAACATCAAAACTATCTTTATCTTTTTTAATAATTTTTTCTTTTGTTAAATCATATAAATAAACTTTAACATCAAAATTAAAATCTTCATTAAAATCATTTTTTAATTTTATTTTAAAATTAATTTTTCTTCCAATCTTGAATTCATCATTTTCACTTAAATCTTCAAAACTTATTTTAACTTTATTATTTAAATTATCACAAGTATTCGCATTATTAAATTCAAGAGGTTTTTCAGAACATTCAACAGCACAGCAACTATTTGAATCAGAAACACCTAATAAATTCCCTAAACAAATTTGTTCTGAAGAACAAACATAACCATTCATTTCTTCACAAGTAAAACTATCAGCTCCCCTAACAAAAATATTCCACAACTGGTTAATACTTGTTTCTTCATCACTAACAATTGCTTTAACATTATAATCTCCTTCACCTCTATTAAACAAATACTCACTTCCCTCTCCAATATTAATTCCATCAACTTCCCAATCAATACTCACATCACTATCTTCATCCTCAACAACAACTGAAAATAACTGCTCTGTATTACTTAAAATTCTCAAATCATTTTCAGGAGAATAACTAGTAATAATAGGAGGAGAATTAAATTCAGAAACAATAAGATTTACTTCATTACTAAGCACATACTCTTCTTCAGAATCTTCTGCTTTAAAAATAATCCAATCTTCACCAATCCAATCTTCAGAAGAACTAAATCTGACTATATTTCCAATAATTTCTACAATTATATCTATTTCTTCAGAAGTATCATAAACACTATAACTTAAACTATCTCCATCAGGGTCTTTAAAATAATTATTTAAATTAATAATCTCTCCTTCATTTTCTGTCCATCTTATTTCCTCAATATTATTTAAAAAAACAGGAGCATCATTAACACAATTCTGATTTATATTATCAATTATTTCTTCAGCACCAAGATGAATAAAAGCATTATTATCATCACAATCCTCATTAATATAAGAATAACCTTCACTTAAATCACTTCCAGAACAAACCTCTATTAATTGACCTGTCCCAAATCCATCTTCATCATAATCTAAATAACCCCCTAAATTCTGCCAAACACTTGCATCATTATCATTACAATCATCTCCTGTATAATAACCATCTCCATCATTATCTTCTCCAACTACCCATTTTAAAGAATTTTTAAATAACTCTCTACTGTCATCTGTCCAGTAATCACTTCTTGTTATACCAAAAAATACTCTTTTTGGATTATCTTTTGTAGCAATAACATATTTTCCAGAATCACTTGTTGAACTACTTAAAACAGTAATTTTATCACAATTATTTTTTCTTCCAGTTAAATAATAAATTGGAATTGAAACCCCTCCTGAACAGCACTGAGTATAAACTTGAAAATTAGTAGGAACTCCTTCTGTAATTAAATTATTTAAATTATACGCATGCAAAGGAATATTTCCTCCAGAACTTCCAATACTATTACTCCAATTTTCATAATAATTTGTATTTGCAACTAATGATTTATAATCATTAACAGGAACATTGCTAATTCTTTCATTACCTATTAAAATCATTTTATATTCTGAAAAATCAGTGCTTGAGATTTCAGAATCATCAATTAATTCATAACTATACCCAAGTTCATTTATAATATTAATAAAATTAGAATCAGGATTTCCAGTATTTCTCACAACATACCCAATATCTTCTGCCAAAACTCCTTGAACTAAAACTATTAAAAACAAAAACATTATCCAAAAAATATAAATTTTTTTCATTTCTTTTTAACACTCTTTTTTGATTTAATTTCATCACTCTTTTTAGCTTCCCTAATCCTTGACGAAACAATCCACAAAATAATAAAAATTACAAACAAAAGCAAAGTCATTGAAAAAGCAGTAATCAACAAACTTTTGTTTATCTTAGAACCATCTTCATTAACAACTCCTCCAGTTATTCCTGTTGAAACACTTACAGTATTATTTTCTTCATCTTCAGATAATTCCTCTTCAGATATTTCATCTTCATCATTTCCAAACAAATCATCAAACCAACTGTTTTTTTCAGCAATAACAATCACAGTTGAACTTAAACCAACCCAATTGCCCTCATCAGAAGGAGCAAACTGGACATTTATTTTAGTTTCTGTTGTTCCTGCTTTTTTTACTTTAATTGTAAAATAAGCTTTTTTATCTTCACCAGGTTCAAGACTAAATTTATTTTCTTCAAAAGAAACATCCTCTGCTAAATCTCCTGAAGCAGAAATATCAATATTAACAGAAACATCATTTACATTTTTAACTAAAATATATTTTCTAATTTCATCTCCCTGGTCAACTCTTAAAATCATCCGAGCATTTCCAATACTTCCTTTTATTGCAGCAACACTGCTGATAAAACTAATAATTAAAATAACTCCAATAAATAAGTATAAACTCTTTAATGCAATCTTATTTATTTGGCGCTCCCCTGTTTTCATTATAACTTTAGAGTTAATCTCTTTTTAAAGATTATTAGACTTTAAACCTTATGACAAGAAATAACATCTTAAAACAACATAATTAAAAATATCCCCTAAAAAACATTATAACAAGAAATATGGGTTAAGTAAGTTAAATTAAAACAAACACACTCCACCCTCACATCCAACATTACATTCATATTCTTCAACAACATACAATTTAAAATTCTTTATAATTTGAGTTGATGTCTTAGAACCTGTATCTCCTACAAATCCTATTCCTGATTTTGAATAATCTATTCCAAGAATATTACTATCAATAACCTCATGACCATCATATACTACAACAACATTTCCATTATCAAATTCAACTTTCACATGATGCCATTTTGAATCACACATATTTGTCTGATAAAACTCTAAATGATTATCTAGGTTCTGAGGAATACCACTCATCAACCCAATTCCAATACCAGGATCATCAAATTTATGACTCTCCATATTATTAAAATAACTATCAAATTCTATTGAATATGAATTATCCCAAATTGTATTTGTAGGTGAATAAAACTTAAACCAGATTCCATCTGCACAAAGATAACTTGCCATAATCTTAAAATCAAATTCAGCTTTCCATTTTTTACTATCTACCTCATCAAGATTATAATCTGCTAAAGCATCAATAGTCATATCATTTACAGGTCTTGTTAAAATAAACTCTTTATTAAATTTATTCCAAACTCCTGAATTATATTCATTTGCATTTTCAAATCTTTTAATTATCCAGTTTCCATTTGTATTTGGATCTGTTGAAAAATCATCTTCAAAATCAAGAACTTCATCTTCACAAACAGAAATACAACTTTGAAATAATTCTGAATTAATTTCTTCTTCACATTGATTATTTACACAACTAAAATCATGATAGTCTCTATAAACTCCTTCATTAGCACAATATTTATCAGAATAAAAATCATCAGCACAATCTTCATCTTCAAAACATTCACAACCTTCATCAACACTACCATCACAATCATTATCTAATCCATCACAAACTTCCTCAACAGGAGTTCCAGGAGAACAAGTATTAATTTCTACACCACTTAAACAAATATTTTCACCAACATTTGAACACTCTCCAACACCACAACTTGTCCCAACACTAACATAATCATCATCAACAACACCGTCGCAATCTTCATCAATATTATTACAATTAGAATCATCAGCACCAGGATTCACACTAGCATCACTATCATCACAATCAACAGGTAAACCATCATCTCCAGGCTCTCCAGGATTACAAGTATCATATCCATCTCCATCATTATCAACACAATGAGAGCATAATACTTGTATTTGTCTTTGAACAACATTATCTAAAAGATTTTTATCTAAACTTAGTATATTAGATTCTATCCTAATACTATAAGTTCCAGAAGGTAAATTTGGATTAATTGTTCTATATTTAATACTTGTTTCTCCAGGATTAAGAGTATTAGGAATATGATTAAACAACAACCCATTAATTTCTCCTTCATAAGTTATATCTTCTAAATAATCCCCATTATTTTTAACTTTAATATAGATTTTATAATTTTCATCACAATATAACTCATCATTAATACCAAGAGGATCTCCTAATGAATTTAAAATTTTTATTCCATTAACAGCATCTATAAAATCAACAAATCCTACATCATGAATACCATCAATACACTCTCCATTAACACAACCATAAGCACATTCATCAACTTTTTGAGCAACATCCTCATAACCACAATTACTTAAACCTGTTCCAGGATTATTACAAAGATAAGTCCTATAATCTTGATAAACATCATTATCTTGACAAAACATATTCCCAACAAAACCATTAACACCACATTCAGAATTCAAAGAACATTCAATTCCTCCTCTGCTTTCATCATCTAATTCAGGATTATAAGAACTTGGATTTTCTAAATCATCCCAACATCCAGGATCTTCAGAATCAACTAAACCATCAAAATCATTATCAACACTATCTTGACATTCAGGAACATAACAAACTCCCCCTTCATCAATCTCTCCATCACAATCATTATCTAAACCATCACATAATTCATCAACAGGAGTTCCAGGAGAACAAGTATTTACTATTATACCACTAACACAAATATTTTCACCATTATTAGAACACTCTCCAAGACCACATCTTGTCCCAGTACTAACATAATCATCATCAGCAACACCATCGCAATCTTCATCAATACCATTACAATTAGAATCATCAGCACCAGGATTCACACTAGCATCATTATCATTACAATCAACAGGTTCTTTATCATCTCCAGGTTCACCAGGATTACAAGTATCATAACCATCTAAATCATTATCAACACAATTACTTACAATACAATCCCCATTAATACATCCAAAAGCACATCCATCAACTTTTTGAGCAGCATCATTAAAACCACAATTACTTAAACCAGTTCCAGGATTATTACAAACATGACTTCTATAATTTTGATAAACATCTCCTGACTGGCAAAACCTATCTCCAACAAAACCATTTGTCCCGCATTCAGAATTCAAAGAACATTCAATATCTCCTCTGCTTTCATCATCTAATTCAGGATTATAACTACTTGGATTTCCTAAATCATCCCAACATCCAGGATCTTCAGAATCAACTAAACCATCAAAATCATTATCATTATTATCTCTACATTCAGGAACATAACAAACATCTCCTTCATCAACATTCCCATCACAATCATTATCTAAACCATCACAAACTTCTTGACTTGGAGCACTAGGAGAACAACTATCAAACATTGCTCCATTAATACATCCTAAATTTCCATTATTAGAACACTCTCCAATACCACAACTTGTTTCTTGATTAAACCATGTTTCATCTACACCATCATAAGTTAAAGCATTACAATCATTATCCTTACCATCACATAATTCAGGAGCTCCAGGATAAATCATAGTATCATTATCATTACAATCAACAGGTTCTCCATCATCTCCAGGTTCACCAGGATTACAAGTATCATAACCATCTAAATCATTATCAACACAATCACTTGTAATACAAACTCCTCCAGAACAACCAAACTCACAATCATAAACTAATTCCTCATTATTATAATTATTACTAAAACAACCTCCTTGTGAACATCCTTTAATATAACAAGTTCTTAAATGATAAACATCATTATTCTTACAATAATTATTTCCATAACTATCACAATAATTATTTCCACAATCATTTAAAAATAATTGAGCAACAGAAACATCGCAAGAACTCAATTTTGTTCCTGGATTTTCACAAACAGATTCTTGATAATTTTGAAAAACATCATTTTGAGCACAATATTTATTTCCAAAAAAACCAGTCATCCCGCAATCATTATTATTTAAACAATTAACAACAGTATTAGAACAATAACTATTTATCTCCCCAGGATTAATACATTCATCAACAGTATATAAATCATTATCATTACAATCAGAATTCTCAGAACAAACAACATCAACACAAGCCCCATTTGAACATGTATCTTCACAATTAGATTTAAGTCTTTGACTAATCTCTGGTTCACAAAAACTAAAAAGTTCTCCAGGATTATTACATTTCCATTCTTTATAATTCTGATAAACATCATCTCCTCTGCAAAACAAATTACCAAAAAATTCATCTTCACCACAATCTAAATCTTTTGAACAAACAACATTAACACACTGACCATTTGAACATATTTTTCCAGTTCCACAATTTCCATTATTTTCATCAACAACTCCATCACAATCATCATCAACATTATTACATGATTCAATTACAGGATTTCCAGGAACAGCATTACAAATAACACCTGATGCATCAGGAGAGCAAACATAATTTCCATTTCTTTCACAAGCTCCAACACCAACATTACAACTATTACCTAAATTAACATAATCTTCATCAATCCTTCCATCGCAATCATTATCTTTACCATCACATAATTCAGGAGCTCCAGGATAAATCATAGCATCATTATCATCACAATCAATTGGCTTTCCATCATCACCAGGTTCATCTGGATCTATATTATCAAATCCATCTTCATCATTATCAATAGAACATCCTTCATCAACTAAACCATTACAATTATTATCAATCCTATCACACAACTCATCAGCACCAGGATTTATAGAAGCATCATTATCATTACAATCTCTTTGTAAACCATCATCACCAAAATCACCAGGATTAGCAGTATCATAACCATCTCCATCTAAATCAACAGGACAATTTTCATCAACAACCCCATCACAATCATTATCCTTACCATCACATAATTCAAGAGCACCAGGATTCACACTAGCATCATTATCATTACAATCTTCTTCCTTACCATCATCTCCTTCTTCACCAGCTCCACAATTATCATAACCATCAAAATCATTATCTAAACAAATACACTCTCCATTTAAACAACCACTTGAACACTCTCTAACAAGTTCTTTAACAACATCATCAACACATTCAGATTCTAAAGTTCCTGGACTTTCACATTCATATTCTTCAACATTTTTGTAAATCTTATTTCCAATACAATATTCATCTCCAATATCTTTATTAGGACAATCACTATCTTTTGAACAAGTTACACCAACATAACCAACACACTCTTCAAATAATTCTCTAGCATCATCAGTCCAATAATCAGATTCAATAATTCCATAGAAGCAGGTTTTAGGGCCTGAATCAGAATAAGAAATAACATCCCCTAAATCATAACTATCTCCTGTATAAGTTGCAGCAACCATGTCCATCCTAGGAACTTTATTTTCATTAGCTAAATAATAATAAGGAATTCCGATTCCTCCAAGACTATACTTTGCTTTTGTATAAACCTGAATAACTCTCCCATCTTTTTTAACATTTAAAGGAGCATTAGACGCAAGTTTTGAAACACCATCATTATCTGTCAAACCCCAATCCTCCCCATAATAATAATTAGCAAGTATAGATGGATAATCTCCAACAGGAATCTCATCTTCATTTCTAAATCTTTCATCACCAACAAAAATAAATTTATAATTAGAAAAATCAACACTTCTTAAATTAATTTCATCAATTAACTCAACATCTAATCCCATATTCTCAAAAACATCTATAACATTATTATCAACCCCTCGACTATTTTTATAAATATAAGCAACATCAGAACTTAAAACAGAACCAGCAACAACACTAATAAACAAAATTGTAAATAATAAAACAAATACTCTATTTTTTCTTGCATCCCTTTTTATCATCTTTTAATAATCTATTTAATGCATCACCTTTTCTTTTTTATCCATTTTTTTTAAAGGACTATATTATTTAAATATATCTTACTACTTTTTTCTAGTAAAATTAAAAACGTTGTCCGAAAACTCTAAAATTTTATTTCGCCTAAATGATCATATTTTCTCCTATCTTTTCTTTTTTTTAGGCTCAGAAAAATCTTCTAATTTTTTATTAATTTTAATCCTTATAATTATGGGCAAACCTCGATAAAATTTAAAGGTTTTAAGTTTAATTACTCATGATATTTGAGCAGGTCCATGAATTTCCATTCTCCATTTTGGTTCAACATACCAACTTGGATATTCTCCAGATCTTATAAAATCATCTAATTGTTTTGCATTAAATTCTGCTTCTTGATTATCAACTACTGTTAAATTAAATCCTAATCCAAAAAAGGGATATGAAACAAGAACAGTTCTTTCGCCTGATTCACTTTTAAATCTAGCTCTTTTAAAAAATGGAGGTTTTCTATGTTCTCTATCAATACCTAATCTTTCTACTTCATATAAATAAGAACCAAGATTTCTTTGTCCTGCACGAGGATGTCCAGTACTTATTCTTCTTTTTATTTCATGTCTTTCTTCAGGAGAAGAAGGTTTATATCTAAATGGGCAAGTTTGTTCTGTCATTCTTTTTTTAGTTGTTTGTTTAAATCTTTGTATTTCAAATCGTGTTAAAATTTTACTTGATTCTTCTATTTTTTCTTTACTATCTGGAGTTTTTATAATAACATATTCTGGTCCTGAACATGTTGATACAAATCCTGATTCATCCAATCCAAAAATAAATGTTTCATTATTTGGTACAAGACATTTTTCTTGTTCACTATAATCATAAAAACCTTTAATTGTACCTTTTAATAAAGGTTGTTCTTTTTCTTGAAGTATATGAACATAATCTCCTTTTTGCATTTTTATTTAATATATCAAAGTTATTTAAACATTATTGCATTCAAAAGATATATAAGCTTATTTTTGTTTTTTTATTTATGGCAACTCGAGAAGGGCATGAACCATATTGGGATTTGATTAAAAGAATAATTATTGAATCTGATTTAGTTTTAGAAATTTTAGATGCGAGATTAGTTGAGGTTTCAAGAAATAAAGAAGTTGAGAGATTGATTGAGGAGATTGGAAGACCAATGATTTTTGTTATTAATAAAAGTGATTTAGTTTCTTCACAGAGTTTGGAAAAACCAGTTCAAGAGTTGAAAAAAAAAGGAGAAGTAGTTTTTGTTTCTAGTAAAAATCCTAAGACAGTGAAAGTTTTACTTTATGTTATTAAAAAAGTTTTCGATAAATTTGGAAAAAGGGAAAAAGTTGAAAGAGGAAAATATGATCCTAAACCAAAATATAGAGAAGCTCTAGGAGAAATTGTTGTTGGTGTTTTAGGATATCCAAATGTTGGGAAATCATCTGTTATTAATGCTTTGGCTCATAAAAAGAAAGTTAAGGTAAGCAAAAAGTCAGGAACAACTCATGGGGTTCATTGGATAAAAGCAACTAGTGAAATTAAGTTGATTGATAGTCCTGGTGTTATTCCTCTTAATCAGGAAGATGAAATTAGGTATGGTTTAATTGGTGCTAAAGATACTGAAGCTTTGAAAGATCCTGAATTAGTTGCCCATGCTGTTGTTAAGTTGTTTTTGAAATATGGAAAGAAAAAGTTTGAGGAGTTTTATAAGATTAATGTTGATAGTAAGGATGTTAAAGGGAAGGGGGGTGAAAAAGGGGTGGAGGATATTGTTGAAGAGATTGGTTTTCAGAGAGGGTTTTTAGTGAAAGGTGGGAAAGTTGATGAAAATCGAGTTGTTAGTTTGATTGTTAGAGATTGGCAGCAGGGGAGGCTTAGGCTTTAGAGCTGGAGGGAAAGAGAGGTTGAGGTTGTGAGTTAAGATATTTAAAAAAATGAAAAAAGAGAAAAACAAAACAAAAAAAGAAGTGAAACAAACAAAAATTAATATTTTGATTATTTTTGTAATTATACTTGGAGTTACCACTTTATTCTTTTTTCCAGAGCCAGCAACTAATTTTTTTGGATATGTTGGGACAGGTTTATTTTTTATTGTTCTTATAATTATTTTGTTTATTATTAAGAGAAATAAGAAACTGTAGATTTACATTTATTTTTTAGAAACATTAAAAAATGTAAAATAATTATAAGTTTAAAGCAAAATGAAAAAAGAAGTAGCAAGTAAAACTGCATGTGAATGGTCACAAAAAACTAATCCTCCAATAATGGATCCATTAGAGACTGATTTATTAATTAAGTATGTTAAAAAATGTAAGATTCATTTTGTTGAGATTGGAACTTATAAAGGAGGGTCTGCTGCATTGATTAGTAAGTATTTGTCTGAGAATGTTAGATTAACTACTATAGATATTTTTGATAAACCTCCGAGGGGGTCTATTCCTCCTGATGGCAAACTTCCAACTTATGAAGATGCAAGATCTACTATTATTAAGGAGGGGAATATCAAGAAAGTTAAGATTATTAAGGGAGTTAGTTGGAGTGTTGTTAAAAAATGGAAAAAGAATATTGATATTTTATTTATTGATGGTGATCATAGATATAAAGCTGTTAAAAGGGATTTTAATATATGGGAGCCATATGTTATAAAAGGAGGATATATTTTAATTCATGATATAAATTTTCCAGGAATATCAAAAGTTTTTAAAGAGATTTTAGAGAATCCAAAATTTTTATTAAAAGAAAGATCTGGCAATCTTGCAGTTATTGAGAAAAAATGAAAAAAACAAAAGAAGAAAGCAAAACAAAAAAAGAAGTGAAAAAAACAAAAATAAAAGCAATTATCTTTGATGTTGGAGGAGTTTTGAAAATCGGGAGATTTTCAATTATGAAATTTAAAGTTGGAGATGAAGAAAGTTATCATTTAGATATGTCTAAATATCTTCAGATGAGTTTGGATTCTTGGTTTGATGCAATTGATAAAGTATATGTTGATTCGTTTGAAGGAAAAATAAAAGAAAAAGAAGTTAGTAAAATTATTGCTAAAAATTTGGGGGTTGATTTACAAGATTTAATTAAAACATCTGATAAAGTTTTTAAAAAGTTTTTTAAGAAAAATAAAAAGTTATATAAAATTGCTTTTGATTTGAAAAAGAGAGGTTATGTTGTTGGAATTTTATCTGACCAGTGGGTTTTTTCAAAAAGAGTTTTGACTCCGCGTGAGGATGTTAAAGGATTTAGTCCTGTTATTATATCTTGTGATGTTGGTGTTAGAAAGCCTGATGTAAGGATTTACAAGTTGTTGATGAAAAAGCTAAGGAAAAAGCATAAGGGAATAAAAGCTTCTGAAGTTTTGTTTATTGATAATAGAGATTATAATTTAAAACCTGCTCGTAGATTGGGGATGAAAGTTATTTTGTTTAAGAATAATAAACAGGTTGTGAGGGAGATGGGGGAGTTTGGTTTGGAAACTAGAAACAAACTTATTTAAACCTCAAGGTTTTTAATAATAAAGAGGTGAGAATTTATGCAATTATTATTTGAAGAGTTTTTTAAAAAAGTAAATAGTCTTTCTAAGGGTAAGACTTCTTTAACTCTTAAAATCTTAGTTAAAACAATTTTTTATAGTTTAATTGCAATTAGTTTAATTTTAATTATTTATTTAATTTATACTAAAAAATATATTTTTATTTTAATTATTCTAGGATTAGCAATTATTGGAGAAACAGCCCATTATATTCGAAAGACAAGGGAAAAAGTTATTAGTAATAAAATGATTAATGAGAAATCAAATACTAAAGAATTATTAAAATCTGGAAAATCTAATAATAAAGTTCTTTTGAAAACAAATAAAATAAAAAATGAAAACTTGTTGGAAAAAAGTAAAACTAAAAGTATTGAAAAGAAGAGTTTGTTGAAAAATAAAAAGATTGGTAAGAAAATAAGGTTTAATAAAAAGATTAATAAAGTTAAGGTTAAGAGAGTTAAAAATAAAAATTTATTAAAGATAAATGGGCCAAAGAATAAAGCGTTGTTGAAAGTAGGAGTTAAAGATAAAGAGTTGTTGAGAAAATAAAATTGTTGAATATTTTAAGTGTGGGAGCACATTGTTTTTTTGATTTTAATTAAATTAATTAATAATCGAAATTGGTTAGAAAGATGGGTGTCAGGGGAATTTGCAATAGCTTGGAGTTGGTTTAGTTTATGATGGAGTTATTAAGAATTCTAAAGTATTTCTGCTTTTATTATTTTTACTTCTTCTAAAGGTTTGTCTCCTGGACCTGTTTTTACTTTTGCAATTTTGTCTACAATGTCCATTCCCTGAACTACTTGTCCAAAAGCAGGATGTTTTGAATCAAGAAAATTATTATCTACAAGATTAATAAAAAACTGGCTTGAGCCTGTGTTAGGTCCTGCATTTGCCATTGAAATAGTTCCTCTGTTATTTTTGTTTCCTGATTTATGTGTGAATTCATCTTGTATATTTGGTATTGAAGAGTCTCCAAATCCTGTTCCTGTGGGGTCTCCTCCTTGAATCATAAAACCATTAATAACTCTGTGGAAAATAATTCCATTATAAACTCCTTGTTTGACAAGGTTTTCAAAATTATTTGTTGTAATTGGCATATCATTATATAATTCTATTGTGATATCTCCCATGTTTGTTTTAAAAAGAACTTTTGTGTTCTCAGATTCTTTATCAAAACCTTTTATTACATTTCCAACCATTTTATAATTTGAGCCTAAAATTAATCCAGCAACAATAATCACTAAAAGTATTGTTATTACTGATATTTTTTTTAAATCTATTTTATAATACAGAAAAAGGGGTTTAAAAATGTTTATTATTTTAAAGCTCCATCCCAAATTAATTGAACTCAATTAATTTATTATTTCTAATAATAAAAAGGAGGTTAAAATATGGGCAAGCCGATTACTCGGCTCAACCCCAAGATAGAAT
>Ga0265596_1000790_pt1 | contig 16789 bp, 18 predicted proteins | sample saktaG_FD_190143 | JGI IMG/M metagenome (GOLD analysis project Ga0265596, IMG submission 190143) | Saline water microbial communities from Sakinaw Lake, British Columbia, Canada - sak_2013_06_06_60m | ecosystem: Environmental > Aquatic > Non-marine Saline and Alkaline > Saline ...
CTTAAAGAATTTTTATAATATAGATAGAAATTCAATACCTTATGAGACTAACATTTCACTATTTCAAAAATCTTTAAGAGGTCATCTTAGAAGAAATCCATTTAGTAACAAAAAAAATGTGTAAGAAAAATCTTTTTCAGAAGAAATGAATACTATAATACCTGATTTAGATAATACAAGAAAAATTATTGAAGAACATTGCAGAAATGAATGGCCTAATGATTTTAATATGAGATTGCATTGTATAGAAGATCAGGAGAAAGCATTAAATAAAATCAATAATCTCAAGTTTGAAGGTATTGATCAAAAAGTAATTAATCAAATTTTTAATAAAGCTCAAAAAGATTGGCCAACAGATTTCGAAATGCAATTGGTAGAGATAAATGAACAAATTGAAGCATATAAAAAATTAAAAAACCACACCTAATAAATAAGCTTCAAACGGCTTGAAAAGCCCAGTTTGAAGCAAATGTTGCATTAAATCCTTTATTTTTAAACCATATTGCTAATATTCAGGCAATATATTCCCAGTTCTGCATTTGCAAGATTTGTTATTAGCTGATATTTATTTGTTTAGGATTATTTTCATAGGACGCAGAAACTTCATTGGTGAACGTATCCGGGGCAATTCTTCAATGCTATGCATACGGCCCTTTTTGCTGATTTTTCTCATATTTCCGGCAAGGGTAATTCCTGCTGCAGGTACAAGGCAATGTAAATACAAGGTGGAAGTATTTGGTATCTATAATTCTTTGAGATACATCTTCAACCCAGAATGCTTGTTTTGACGATTGACATTTAGGACAGTGCCTGTTGCGGCAACTGTTATAGCTTATACGAAGCTTGCCACAACTGTCGCATTGCTCCTTATGTTCGCCAAGGGCCGCAGTGCGGCAAATTCGTAATGCATTTAATGTTCGTAAAGTCCAGGTGTTGGGATTATGTTTTCTGACAAAATCATCACCAAATTGTTCAATAATCTGATAATGGAACAATTCGGTCTTTTTTGTATTTGCTTTGTCCTCGTAGAACAGTTTGTTGATAAAGTGTTTTGTAAACACTATCAAAGCCTTCAATTGTTTCAATAGCCTTTTGAACTATTGTAGGTTCATTTTTTTTCATGATACTGAATTTTAAATTAATAATTAAATTTTAGGGAGCTTCGTGCTCTCTTTCAGTATCATTTTACGTATATTTGTAAAAAAAACCCGAATCATGAAAAAGAAAGTGTTATTTGGTTTAGTTCTCACTGCAGGCCTTAGCTCTCAAACATACGCAGGAGCAGGGTCTGCGAATGATGCGCCTGAATTCGCATTAGGTTTAGTGGCCTTTCTCCTTTTAGTGGCAGGAATACTCAAAGGAATTGACTTCCTCAAGAAGAATGGCAAGAGTATTATTCATAATACTATAGAGTATATTAAGAAACTAATTGTTGCGCTAAACAACCTTTTCAATAAGGTCAATTCGGAGTACCTTGACGTGTCACATTCTTGAATTGCAAACCATTGTCTATGCATTTATTATTAAGGATAGAAAACCAAGGTTCTTGCAAGCAAGTTACAACTGGCCATAACAAGTCTCTACACGAGCAGGTGGGCTAAAATCATTTAACAAATCTATTGCAAGTAATAAGCTAAAAGTAAAAATAAAAAGAAGAAATCCCCACCCCTCGCATAGCGGCGGAGCGTCATACTGTCTAAAAACTATTAAAAAGCAAATATATTGATTTTAACTTCAAATAAACCCGACGCAATTCCGTCAGCAAACAATTTACCCTTATCCGTTAAAAATAATTTGTTTTGTTCAAAGACAAGCAATTCCTGCTCAATAAATTTTAATGATTCTATTAAAATAAATTTATGGAAATTTTCGCCAAACGTTTTTTGAATATACCCCAAATCACATCCCCAGACTGTTCTTAACGAAGTCATTACATATTCATTGTATTTTTGCTCTTTTGTCAGGATTTCTTTTTCTAAAACAATGTTTCTGTAATTTTCCGGATTTATGTATTGAGATACATTTGATATATTCCACTGCCTTGAATATCCATTATATGAATGAGCCGAAGGACCTAAGCCCAGATAATTCCCACCCAACCAGTAAATACTGTTATGCTTTGAATAAAAACCCTCTTTACAGAAATTGGATATTTCGTAATGGATAAAATTTTTTTGTCTGATTAGTTCCAGCAGGATTTTAAAATGCTCAATGCTTTGATCTTCATCAGGCGGTTGTGCCTTTTTCTGTAAGATTAATTTATTCAAAACCGTTTTCTGTTCTATTGTTAAAGAATATGCCGAAAGGTGGGGTATATCCGAATTAAAGAAATATTTCAGATTTTTCGTCCAGCCTTCCTTTGATAAAGTTGGAATACCATAAATCAGGTCAATTGATAAATTTGTAAAGCCTGCATCACGTGCAAGTTTAATTGAATTTAATGCTTGTTCTGAATTGTGGATACGTTTTAAGTATTTTAGGTCTTTGTCGTTAAATGACTGAATTCCAATACTAAGCCGGTTTATTGATGCCTCTTTTAAATCATTCAATTTTGATAATGAAATATCATCAGGATTTGCTTCTAATGTAATTTCAGCATTTGTGTCAATATTATAAATTTTAAATATTTCATTTAGAATTGAAGCTATTTCAGATGTTCTGAGTATTGATGGAGTACCACCTCCGAAATAAATTGATTTTACAATTTCATTTTGTAAGTAATCCTTTTGAAAATAGATTTCTTTTAATAAAGCAGTTAAAAAACCTTTTATGTGTTTTAATGAAACTATGGAACAAAAATTACAATAATGGCATTTTTGTTTACAAAATGGAATATGTATATAAATACCGGCCATTTTTTGTATTGGAATAAAAATTTATATATTTGCTTAGAATTTGTAAAATTATTTAATTATTAATTAAAATTATAAAATCATGAAACAGAAATTACTTTTTGGATTATTTTTAAGTTTTGCAATTGTTTTTACTTCCTATGGACAACAATTGGAAAATCCCGGTTTTGAAGACTGGGAAGATGCCGGAACCGTAATTGATGAGCCGGTTAACTGGAGCTCAATTAAAACATCCGATAATGAACTTTTAAATCCCTTAGCTCCAGTTGTTTGGGGGCAAGATACAGATGCACACAGCGGTAATTATTCTGTAAAATTGTTTAATGTTGGTGCTATGTCAATTATTGCAACAGGCACCCTTACTAACGGCAGAGTACATTCGGATTTAAATCCTGATAACGGTTATGTGTTTACCGATACAAATGATGCCAGATGGAATACACCGCTTACATTAAGACCTGATAGTATAGTTGGTTGGTTTAAATATTACCCACAAGGAAATGATGTTGCACGTGTAAAAGCATTAATTCACAAAGGCTATGCCACAATACCCAAAAAAGAAACATTTTCAAACTGGATTGCAATAGCCGACTTTATTTCAGAGCCTGTGTTAGTTGATACATGGACGAGATTTTCCGTGCCATTTATATATTATAATTCGGAAACACCCGAATATATTTTATTAACACTTAATTCAGGTGACAGTACAATACCGGTTGAAGGCAGTATTGCTTTTTATGATGATCTTGAACTGATATATAATTCAGGAGGAATTGTGGAAGATCAGAAGGGGAATATCAACATATATTCATGGCATAATACTGTAGTTGTGGATTGGATAGTTCAGAATTTTAATGAAAATCCGGATATAAAAATATATGACCTTTCGGGCAGACTTGTTTTCACAGATTATATTTCACCAAATCAGAAAAATGTAATCCATGTTAATATTCCTAAAGGAATTTATATCTGTGAAATCCAGTGTGCATCACGGGTATATACTGAGAAACTCTTTATTCAATAGGTTAGTAATACCGGATATTTGATACTGCTTAAAAACTAAGACATAAAAAAAACAAAATTAGATTAAAAACATTTTTAATCCGCAAATGTTTAAACATCAAACGTCAAACATCAAACACATAGTCTGGTACAATAATTTGTTTATAAATAAAAGAATTATTTTTAAGATATGAAATTATTAAACCGGTTTCTTCTTTTATTAATATTTTTATCGTTTCTACGAATATCTTTTTCACAGGAAACAGGTAATTTTAAAGGAATTGTAAAAGCCGAAGAAACCGGCGAATTATTGATTGGCGCCCATGTTATTCTGAAAAAAGACCCTTCAATCGGCACTGTTACTAATACCGAAGGAGAGTTTTCTATTTTACTGGACACAGGGAATTATTCTTTTATGATTTCTTTTACCAATATGATAACGGACACCGTTTCAGTAATAATTATTGGTGGAAAAACAGTAGAACGCATCATAGAACTTTCTCCCTATAATAAAGTATTTGATGAAATTGAAATAACAGCAGGTAAATTTGATAAAAATATTGAAGATCTTACCTTTTCCATTGATGTTATTCAACCTAAGTTAATTGAGAATAAAAATACACGAAGTATAAATACCATTCTGGATTTAGTACCGGGACTTAATATCCTTGACGAAGAACCGCAATTACGGGGAGGAAGTGGTTTTACTATGGGAGTGGGAAGCAAGGTTGCAATTTTAATTGATGATATGCCAATACTTTCGGGTGATGCCGGCAGGCCATACTGGGAATTTATTCCTGTTGAAAATATTGAACAAGTTGAAATTATTAAAGGTGCTTCATCAGTGCTTTCCGGTGCATCTGCTTTAAGTGGGGCTATATATATACGAACAGCTTTTCCAAAGTTAGAACCCCTTACAAAGGTAAATGTATATACAGGATTTTATTCTGCTCCAAGAGATAAATCTCAAAAATGGTGGGATGATTATCCGTATATTACAGGAGCTAACTTTCTTCACTCACGACAGATTGGTAATCTGGACCTCGTGCTTGGCGGAAATGTTAATTTTGACCATGGATACATTGGTGCCCCACATCCTGGTCCCCATGTAATTGATACCATAACAGATTTTTCCGATAAGCAAATGGCAAGTCGAAGATCAAGATTTAATTTTAATATAAGACGAAGATCAAAAAAAATCGAAGGACTGAATTTCGGACTTAATGGAAATTTTATGATTGATAAATCAAATTTGATTATTGCCTGGCTTGATGATACTACGAATTTTTTCCGTGCTTACCCCGGAGGTGTTATACTTCGTAACAGATTTATGTTCTATGCCGACCCGTATATTAACTTTTATTCCGGTATTGGAGTAAAACATAGTTTGAAAGCCCGTGTTATGTATAATGATGATCAAATGTCAAATGATCAATTAAATCAAACATTATCAATTTATGCAGATTATCAGTTCAGGAAAAATTTTGTAAACCTTAATGATCTTGAATTCATTTTCGGAATGTCAAATCAGTATGTAAGTTGCCATGATGAAATGTATATGGGATCCGGTTCACCCAATAATAAGATGCAAAATTTTTCACTTTATCTACAGGTTGAAAAAAAGTTTTGGAATGCAATAAATATTTCGCTTGGAACCAGGACAGAATATTACAACATGAACGACACTATAAAAGAATTCAATCCGATTTTCAGGGTAGGAACCAGTATAAAATTGATGCAGGAAACATATATGAGGGCTTCGTTTGGTCAGGGCTATAGATTTCCAACTATTGCCGAGCGATATATTCGTACGTCTTTTGGTTCGTTTGGGGTGTTTGATAATCCGTATCTTAAACCCGAATATAGCTGGAATGCAGAAATTGGTTTTAAACAAGGTTTTAAATTTGGAAACTATTTCGGATATTTTGATATTGCAGCATTCTGGCAGGAATATTCAAATACTATTGAATACTTGTTTGGTTTTTGGGATCCTACCTATACTTTTGCTGTTGCAGGATTTAAATTTGTGAACACGGGAAAATCAAGAATTTTAGGATTTGATGTTTCAGTTACAGGGCAAGCCAGGATTAATGATGATACCTATTTGAATGGAATTATCGGATATAATTATATTTTACCGGAAGCTCTTGAACCCGACCTGATTTTTGCCCATGATTATAATCCCGGTGGTGATACTGAATTTTCATATAATTCAACAAGTATAGATCCAAGCAAAAAAATTCTAAAATACAGGTTTCTGCATACAATTAAGGCTGACATTGAATTAATATTTAAAGAATTTGCTTTGGGATTTAGCTTGAAATATTTTAGCAAAATGGAAAATCTTGATAAATCTATTGCTGATTTTGAAAAAACCACAGTTAATTCCGGAGGCTCTCTGCAAGCTGTTTATTATATGAATTATTTTAATCACCATAATAATGGAAATATAATTATGGACGGAAGAATTAGCTATAAGTTTTTGGAACATCATAAAATTGCCCTGATTGTCAACAATTTTCTTAACCGTACCTATTCATTAAGACCTCTTAAAGCAGAACAAATGAGAACAGTAATGCTTCAATATTCATTAGAAATATAAGTAATGGAAAATTTTAATGTAGATAAAATTCTAAGTCTTATTTCTGATTTAGCTGTAAAATACGGATTGAGACTTTTACTCGCCATTATTACGCTAATCATCGGACTATTGATTATTAAAATAATTATAAAAGCTGTTGTCCGTATTATGGAAAAAAGGGATATGGACGCAACAATCCAACAATTCTTACGCTCATTACTTTCTATGTTATTAAAGATTTTGCTGATTATAAGTGTAATCAGCATGTTAGGAATTGAAATGACATCTTTTATTGCTATTTTAACTGCCGCAGTTTTATCTGTTGGTATGGCATTAGCAGGCACTTTTCAAAATTTTGCAGGAGGAGTAATGCTTATTTTGTTCCGTCCATTTAAAGTAGGTGATTTTATCAAAGCACAGGAATTTACAGGTACGGTTAAAAAAATTCAAATATTTAATACTATTATTAAAACACCTGACAATAAAACAGTTATTATTCCAAATGGAGGATTATCTACAAACCCTATAACCAATTTTTCTACCGAAACTACTCGTCGTGTTGATTTTACTTTTGGTATAGGATACGCTGATAATATTGATAAGGCCAAAACCGTTATAACAGAAATTATCAATAACGATGAAAGAATTCTGAAAGAACCGGAACCTTTTATTGCAGTTTCCGAACTGGCTGACAGTTCTGTTAATTTTGTTGTATGGGTTTGGGTGAACTCTGCTAATTATATGGGTGTATTATTTAGTATGCCCGAAAGTATTAAGAAAGCATTTGATAAAGAAGGAATATCTATTCCATTCCCGCAATCCGACGTTCACCTTTATAATGAAAAATAGATTTTTATTATTAATGATGAAATAATATATATATAATTGTGAAACGAAGAGATTTTTTTAAAAAAGGATTAAGTGCCGGAATTATTGCCGGGACAGCTATTACTTTTGGTAAATATAAAAATTTATTTGCTGCTCACACACTTCCGCCTGAAGATGCCTATGATCTGGTTGCGGTTAAAGGAGGTGAACCGGTTGAAATGTTTGACAAAGCAATAGAATCACTTGGGGGTATGAAAAGTTTTGTAAAGCCAGGTCAAAAAGTTTTAGTAAAACCAAATATTGGGTGGGATGCCGTTCCCGAAAGAGCTGCAGATACAAATCCTTCTTTGGTTGGAAGGGTCATTGAATATTGCTTTAATGCAGGTGCAAAGGATGTTTATGTTTTTGATAATACATGCGACCAATGGAATAAATGTTATAAAAATAGCGGAATTGAAAAAGCTGTTAAGGATGCCGGCGGAAAAATTGTTCCTGGTAATAGCGAAAGTTATTATCAGGAAGTGGAGATAAAAGAAGGAAAAAAACTAAAAAAAGCCAAAGTACATGAACTTGTTCTTGATTCGGATGTTTTTATAAATGTCCCTATCTTAAAAAGTCATAGTTCTACAAAATTGACAATAGCGATGAAAAACATGATGGGAGTGGTTTGGGACAGAATGTACTGGCACCGTAATGACCTGAATCAATGTATTGCCGATTGTTCAACCTTCTGTAAACCCGACCTTAATATTGTTGATGCTTACAATGTTATAAAAGCCAACGGCCCCCGCGGAGTTTCTGTTGATGATGTTGTTCAACTAAAATCATTGATTGTTTCTAAAGATATTGTTGCAGTTGATGCTGCTGCAACGAAAATATTCGGCTTAGAACCTGATGATATTTCTTATATTACAATGGCTGATGAAATGAATATCGGCACCAAAGACCTGGCAAAACTTAATATCAATAGAATTATAATGTAACAGAATGAAATTTCATACTCTGAAAAAATTAAGGGTAATAATTTCGCTTTTGTTTTTTTTGTTAACAGCATTTTTATTCCTCGACTTTACAAATGCGTTATCTTATAAAGCTGTAAATACCTTATTATTCTTACAATTTGTTCCATCTGTTTTATCGTTTGTTAATTTATTGAGTTATACCGCAATAGGTTTTTTAATTGTAATTACCCTGACTTTACTTTTTGGAAGAATATATTGTTCAACAATTTGTCCTTTGGGCACCTTACAGGACATAATAATTTATTTATCTAAAAAGCTGAAAATCAACAAAAGGTTTACATACCAAAGAACATATAATTGGTTAAGGTATTCGATACTAATTGTAACAGTAGTAACTTTTTTATTTGGAAACATTGTATTAATAAACCTGTTGGATCCGTTCAGTAATTTCGGAAGGATATTTTCAAATTTAATAAGGCCGGTTTATTTATTTGCAAATAATGTTTCGGTTTCGGTTTTGGAATTATTTGATAGTTATTATTTATATCCGGTTAATCTAAAAACCTTTGTTTTGTTTACCTTTATTTTTGCTTTTTTCTTTCTGATAATGATAATATGGATGGCAATAAGAGGCGGCAGGATATATTGTAATACAATTTGTCCGGTTGGGACATTATTAGGAATAATCTCCAAAATATCATTATTCAGGATTTCAATAGATGAATCAACGTGTAATAGTTGCTGGGTTTGTTCTTTAACATGCAAAGCCGGATGTATTCACGGAGGAGAAAAAAAAATTGACTATTCAAGATGTGTTGTTTGCTTTGACTGCTTTAGCTCGTGTAAATCAGATGCTTTAAAATTTAAAATTGCTTTTAGAAGAAAGAAAAAGCCCCTGCCCGAAAAAGAACCCAATAATAAAAGACGTGAATTTCTAATAACAACAGGAATATTTTCTCTAAGCTTAACAGGGCTTGCTTTTGGGAAAAATAAAATTGAAGATTTTAGAAAAACAAATATTCCTTATAATAAAAAATATCCGGTATGTCCACCCGGTTCATTAAGCATTGAGCATTTTACAACAACATGCACAGCCTGTCATTTATGTATAAGTGCTTGCCCCACACAAGTTCTTAAACCGTCGTTTTTAGAATATGGCCTTATGGGAATGATGCAACCATACATGAATTATTGTAAAAGTTTTTGTAATTACGATTGTATTGTTTGCAGTGAGATTTGCCCAAGCGGAGCAATATTGCCGATTTCTTTGGAAGAAAAAAAATTAACGCAATTAGGGAAAGTTAATTTTATCAAAGAAAATTGTATTGTTGAAACCGAAGGTACTGACTGCGGTGCATGTTCAGAGCATTGTCCTACTAAAGCCGTTTATATGGTTCCATACAAAAATAATCTCGTGATACCCAAGATAAACCAGGATATTTGTATAGGTTGCGGAGCATGTGAATTTGCCTGTCCCACCGAGCCATATAAAGCCATTTATGTTGATGGAAATCCTATACATTTAAAAGCAAAAAAACCTGAAGAGGAAAAAATAAACGAAAAAATCAATTATGAGGAGGATTTTCCGTTTTGACACCTAAGATGCAACAAGAACTATTTATTAAATAAATGTTGATTATGTAAATAATAAAATTGTGAATCAGTAGTTAATTTTCAAATTAAGTAGAGTATACTTAAATAAAAAAAATCTATATTTTTTTGCATATTTATTATATTATACGGATATTTGGAGAATAATATATGTTAGTAATAAATAGAGTAGAGTAATTTTACTTACGAAAATATAGAATAGAAGGAATAAGAAAATTTATAAAGAAGATTAAAAACGGACAAAAACAGTTTTATCTAAAATTTACAGACTAAGGGAGGGGACAAAGATAAAGAACCCTCAATAATCTTTTATTCCCAACTCAAAATGTGAGTTACGTGGCGAAGCTATATATATAGTTTATCTAAATTAAATAACAACTAAAAAATTTTATGCACTAATTGACGACTTGATTGAACTAATAATATTAAAACTATTTAATAAATATACTACTCAGGAAGTTTTATGAAGACAATACTTATCATTGATGATCAAATAATATACTTAAGATCATTAGAATTTGCTCTAAAAAAAAACTATAGTGTATTAACTGCTACAAATCTTAAAGACTCATTGAATATTCTTAAGCAGAATGTTGATATAGCACTTATTGATATTCGTTTAGATGAAAATGACGATAAAAATATTGATGGATTGAAAATATTGGAATGGATAAAGATGAATAAACCTAAAGTTTCTGCATTTGTGATGAGCGCTTATCGGGAATTCAGTTATGCAGAACAAGCTTTAAATATAGGAGCAAAACATTTTTTCAAGAAACCAATAGATATAATAAGTTTAATCGCAATTTTGGAGGATAAAGCCTAAAATGCTGTTACAGTTATTGGCAAATGGTATTATTATGGGTTCTGTTTATGCCCTCGTAGCCCTGGGTTTTGCTTTAGTTTACAACACAACTAAAACCTTTCATATAGCTTATGCAGCAATTTATATGTTTTCATCCTATATGGTATTATCTTTTTATAAGTTTTTACAAATGCCGCTATTAATTTCTTTTTTAATAGCGATTTTTTTAACCATGGGGTTGAGTATCCTTATTGAAAGAACTGTTTATTTACCTTTAGTTAAAAAAAACAGTTCATTAAATGTTATTATGATCAGTTCAATAGGAGTAATGATTGTTGTAATAAATATGATTGCCATGTTTTACGGAAACGAAACACAAATCCTTAATCCCAATATTTCAAAGTCTGTAACTTTTGGAAATATTATTCTAACACATACACAGTTAGCACAATTGGTAATTAGTTTAATGGTTATTGGAATTTTTATAACATTTTTAAAATATAGCAAATTTGGTATTAAGACAAGAGCGATGAGGGATGATAATATACTTTGTACTGTATTTGGCATGAATATTAACCGGATGCGTTTATCTCTTTTTGGTTTAAGTGCTATTTTTGCAGCGGTTGGCGGTGGATTGGTTGCTTATGATGTTGGTATGGATCCTTATATAGGCATGCCGATGCTTTTAAACGGGGTCGTTGCTTTAATAATTGGTGGCGTCGGACGATTTGAAGCACCTATTTTAGGCGGATTTATTATTGGCATTATGCAATCTCTTGCCGTATGGGTATTCTCATCTCGCTGGCAAGATGCGGTTACATTTTCATTGCTGCTTATTTTCTTATTATTCAGACCGCAGGGATTATTAGGAGAAAAACAAAGGGCTGTTTGACCATGAATTATATTTTTCACATACTTATAATGATCAACATCTATGTCATCCTGACTGTAAGCACTAACCTGCTGGTCGGGATGACAAATTTATTATCATTGGGACAGGCAGCTTTTTATGGTATAGGTGCCTATTTGGCTGTTTTTGCACTGATGGTTCTAAAACTGCCTTTGATCCCGGTAATAATTTTAGTAATGATAGGTACTGCATTGTTTAGTTTAATAATTGCATATCCTTCATTACGTCTTAAAGGTGATTATTTTGTTTTAGCCACCCTGGGATTTCAATTAATCGTTTTTACCATTTTATATAATTTGGTTTCCGTCACCCGTGGTCCTTATGGTATTCCCGGAATTCCTGCACCAAAACTTTTTGGTGTTATGCAGATTTCAGGATTAGTTCCTTTCCTGATTCTCAGTTTAATATTAGCTATTATTACCATCTTTGTTTTTTATAAACTGGTGCATACACCCTTTGGAAGAGCATTGAAGGGATTGCGTGACGATGAAATAGCGATTTCATCTTTAGGCAGAAATGTAACTGTTTTTAAAATTTGGGCATTTGTAATCTCCAGTGCGTTTATTGGGATTGCAGGATTTATTTATGCAGCCTATGTTAGTTACATTGACCCAACAAGCTTTAATCTGGATGAAGCAATTTTTATTTTAGCTGCCGTGCTGATTGGTGGAACAGGTAATATCAAGGGACCTGTTGTTGGTGCTATTTTTGTTGTTGTTTTGCCCGAACTGCTTCGTTTCGTGGGCTTTCCAGATAGTGTAGCTGCCAATTTAAGGCAAATCGTTTACGGTATGTCGCTTATAGTTTTAATGCTTTATCGACCACAGGGCATCGCTGGGGAATATAGATTGCAGTGAGAATAATTTTATGAATGATATAATTCTACAAATAGAATCTATAAAGAAAAGCTTTGTCCGGAATATTATTAATATACGGGGAGAACAGGAGGACGAACGCTTTTATATTATTGATGATTTAGATTTGTTAATACCACAAGGTAAAATTACAGCGCTGATTGGTGGCAATGGTGCAGGAAAAACAACGCTGTTTAATATTATTTCCAATTTTATAAAAGCTGATTCAGGAGATGTATTATATAAAAAAAACGATTCTCTTATGTCCATAATTGGTTTGCCTACATTTAAAATTACACGAATGGGGATTGGGCGAATGTTTCAGGACGATCATATTTTCCCCAATATGAGCGTTTTAGAAAATATGTTGTTGGCTGATAATGATAAATTTGGTGAAACCCCCTTTATATCTTTACTAAAACCAAAACAAAACAGAAATATTGAGAAAGAACGTATTGAAAAAGCACAGCATATATTTGCAAATTTATTCGGAAAGTCAAATCCTTTATGGGATAAAAAGGACGATCTGGCCAAATCCCTCTCTTTTGGACAACAGCGCTTATTAGGATTGACAAGATTATTTATGGGCAATTATAAACTGGTGTTATTGGATGAACCCACTGCAGGTGTTAACCCGCAGATCATTCAACAGGCATTGGGAATTATTCGCCGTTTGGTAACAGAAAACGAAGTTACAGTATTTTTAATTGAACACAACATGAAAGTCGTTCTTGAATTAGCGGATTTTTGCAGTTTTATGAGTCATGGAAAAATTACTGCCTTTGGTACACCAGAAGATGTTATTGGTAATGATGAAGTTAGAAAAACCTATTTGGGTATATGATTCAAAGTTGTTAGATAAATTTTAGCAATTTGTTAATTTATATTAAATAAATTTTTAAATTTGTGGAAAAATAATTCAAATGAAACTATTCAAAATCATTGTAGAGAAACATCCTGATGGTTATGTTGCATACCCTTTGGGTATAAAAGGAGTTGTGGTTGGACAAGGGGATACTTACGAGGAAGCTCTTGAGGATATTAAGTCTGCAATTCGTTTTCATATTGATAGCTTTGGGAAAGATATACTTAATATAGATACCCCTGTAGTTGAAGCATTTGTAGCTGAAACAGGAATAGAGATATGATGGAAAAGTTTCCTGTAGATGCACCTAAACAGAAGGTGATAAAGGCATTGGGAATATTAGGCTTTGGAGTTGTACGGGAAAAAGAACACATCTCTTTAGTGCGGGAAAATCCTGACCGAACCAAAACACCGTTAACCATGCCTAATCATCGTAAAATAAAGGCTTCAACACTAAGAACTATTTGTACACAAGCCGGAATTTCCAGAACCGAATTTTTAGAAGCGTATATGAAAACATAACCATAGAGATACCAAACAACCGAATTTTCATAATAGTGCAGGTTAATTTGGCTTAAGAACTAATGCTAAAATTAGAAAACATAACAGGAGGCTACACCAAAAACAATCCCATTCTAAAAGGGATAAACCTGACGGTTGAAGAAAATGAGGTGGTTGCTATTGTCGGGCAAAATGGTGCAGGGAAATCTACAATGGCAAAAGCAATAATGAATATGCTGCCTTTTATGACTGGAAATATTTATTTTAATGGCGAATTGATTAACGGCAAAAGCACACATGAAATAGTAAATAAAGGCTTGAATTTCTTTATGCAAGGAGGACGTGTTTTCCCACATTTGACTGTTGAAGAAAATTTGAATTTTGCAGGATTGGTTTTCTCCAAAAAAGAATTGCAAAAAAGAAAAGAGGAGATTAAACAATATTTTGATTTATTTAAGAATGGCAGACTAAATTTGGAAGCTTCGTATTTAAGTGGGGGGGAGCAGCACCAATTGGCATTAGCAATGGTGATGATACGAAAACCTAACCTCTTGATTTTGGATGAGCCGTCAGCGGGATTGTCTCCAGGAAATGTAAAAAGGCTATACGAAATTTTAAAAAAGCTTAAAAAAAATTGTAATATAGGTATTTTATTAATTGAGCAAAATGTAAAATTCGCATCAATATTTAGTAATAGAATTACGTTATTACGACAGGGTGAGGTCGTGAAAACAAATATAAGTTTAGAAGAAATTGAAAATAAATATTTTGAAAATAATAATTAAACATGGAGGTATAAAATGAAAAAAGTATTGTCAATTTTTTTGATTACATTAATAACATTTTCTCTTTTTACTATTGGAGGCTGTGGAAAAAAACAAAATGATGTCATTAAGATTGGGGCAATATTACCATTGACAGGCCCAGCATCCGATATTGGTGAATGGCAAAAGAGAGGTATCATGACTGCTGAAAAAGAAATAAAAGAGATGGGGGGAATTAATGGGAAAAAAGTAGAAATTATTTACGAAGATAGCAAAGGACAGCCTAAAGAAGCAATATCAACTTTTAATAAGCTTGTTGAAGTAGAAAAAGCAAAAGTAATTATTTCTTCTCTTAGTTCGGTTAGTAATGCGATAATACCTCTTACTGTAAAAGCAGAGGTTCCAACAATGCTAATAGCAGTATCTTATCCAGGGATAACTAAAAAGAGTGAATGGGTTTTTAGAGATCATCCAGGAAGCGATGATGAGGCATTAGCGATGGCTCATTTTATGTATCATTATTCAAAAATAAACAATATTGTAGTAATATATTGTAATGATGATTTTGGAATTGGTGGATATGAAGCCTTTGAAAGGACCTTCGAAGACTTTGGGGGAAACATAATATGGGCAGAAGCATATGAACTGAACGAGATGGATTTTCGAAGTATAATTACTAAAGTAAGGAGTTTTGATCCAGAAGGAGTTTATGTTATTGGATATGTTAAGGCTTCTGTAATACTTGTAAAGCAACTTAGAGAAATGGGTTATAAAAAGTTTCTAGCCGCTCCTATGGCAATGTCCATTCCTACTTTTATTCAGCTTGCTGGCGGAGCCTTAGAAGGTGCATATTTTACAAGTACTAAATTTGATGCAAGGTCAGATGATATGATAACCAAACGTTTTTCAGAAAGATTCCGAAGTATGTTTGATAGTGAACCTAATGTATTTTCTGCTCTTTCTTATGATGGACTAATGATGATAGCAGAAGTAATAAAAAACAAAGGGCATAATAAAAACAAGATTAAAGAAGGTATTTTAGAATTAGATAATTTCTCTGGTGTAATGGGAAATCTGAGTGTTACAGAAAATAGAAATATTAAATTTCCTTTAAGAATCGTAAGATTAGAAAATGGGAAACTCACAAGTGTGGAATAATTGCTAGTATAATAAGGTTTTATGTTTATAAAAAATTATTTAATAATTTTAAGCATAATTTAAATATTCAGCATTTGAATGTAAAATTTGATTTAGGAAGAAATGGAAAATCATTTTAAAAAAGGGGATAATTTACTGTCAATATTGGAAATTCATAGCGAAATAATTGAAGCTATAGAATTGTCAAAATAGAAAGAATAAATTTCAAGTAAAACTTTTTAACAAGGAGATAGTTTATATTAGACAAGTTTAGAGATAATGAAAAAAAAAACGAGATTTTAGAAAGAGTAGAAAAATTTAAGAGGAAATCAAAAGGCTCTCTAGGAATTTTTCAGCGATTTGAAGAAGGTTGCCCTCTACGATTAAGAGTAAATGTGTATAAAGGATGTGAGTTTAACTGTAAATTCTGCTATATTAATCAGGTGTCAAGACCTAATCGGAATATACTTAGATATTTGTCACATGACATTGAATTAGCTAAGGCTTTGGGTCTTCAATATCTCCCAGTAATGGTGTCTTGTAGCACCGACCCATTTCAGCCTTTAGAATCACAATTTCAGCATACTCAAAGGGTATTGCATGAATTGGTAAAAAATGGTTTTAAACTTATCGTGATGACTCAAAATCCAGCTCCTCTTTTGAGAGATGTATATATCAATAGTCTTTTACAAGTTCCTTCTGTTGTTGAAATCACAGTCCCATCACTTAATTCAGGTCCAAAGGCTAAAGGTATTTTTAATACATTATCTCCGCCAGTTGAAGAAAGATTTGAAAAAATAAAATTATTAAATAAAAAAGGGGTTTCAGTTAGATTAAGATTAGATCCTATTATACCAAGATTATACGAGAATGGTCCAGGACAATCAGAGGAAGAAATATGGGAGATCATAAAAATTGCTTCTGGAATTGGAGTTGAAATGGTTATATCGAATGTTATGGTATTGACACCTGATATAAATATGTTTACATGGCGACAACTTGGTTCATATTATATTGCTAATGGGATATGGAAAACTGATGGACCAGAATTAAGAACTTATAAATTAGTTCTACAATCTAATATACAAGAAGCGTTACTTAAGCCTGTATATCAAGC
>Ga0265596_1000794_pt1 | contig 16694 bp, 22 predicted proteins | sample saktaG_FD_190143 | JGI IMG/M metagenome (GOLD analysis project Ga0265596, IMG submission 190143) | Saline water microbial communities from Sakinaw Lake, British Columbia, Canada - sak_2013_06_06_60m | ecosystem: Environmental > Aquatic > Non-marine Saline and Alkaline > Saline ...
GCCGTAAGTTCCTTCCCTGGGCGCAAGACCGCCAGTGTAACAGATTTTCCACTGTCGCCAAGACGGCAGAATATATGGCTAGCGATCACACGACCGCCAGTGATTCTGATACCATCAGGCCCAGAGTCCATTTCCCATAAGATCAAAACTTGCTTGTCTTCGTCGTTGCGAGGAGAAACAAGCAAAAAGCGCCCGGTCAGTTCTCCATCTCCCTCCCTTCTTAGAAACTCTAAGCTAGCTCCATAAAGGCAACCCTCAATAATCATCTTCCTGGTGTCCCTTCTACCAAGGTAAACCTTGATATTAGGTCCGACAGAGACATAAAAGTCCCTGTTTTCCTTCTCTACTGGGATACCAGTAGAGACCTTGTTACCGACTACCTCAAACGTCTTCATGTTGTCCTCCTGTTAATAAAAAAACTGCTTATTTTATATCATATTCCCACGATTTTGTCCAGTTCTATCGGTAATGTGTACACACATATGGCGGTTTTTTGAGGAAGAAATGCTATCCTCAGGCAATGTGTATAAAAATGTCAAAAACAATTAAAGAAGAACGTTTAAGATGGATTCTGCCTGTTTACAATAGACAAATCAAATTAGTTGATGTAGCCAAGGTCTGTCCCCACTCTAAAAGAAGCTTAGAGCGTTGGTTGGCTAACTATCGTAAACATGGTATTAAAGGATTAGAACCCAAATCTACAAGACCTAAAACAATCCCAATGAAACATTAATACAAATTAAGGAAAGGATTATTGAGCTTAGAAAAGAAACAAAGCTTTGCGCGTTGAAACTTTCATGGAAGTTAGAAAAAGAAGGAATAATTGTTCATTCCAGAACAATAGGCAAGATAATTAAAAAACAAGGTTTAACTAGAAGATACAGAATAAAGAAGATTCAATACAAATATGTTAAGTTTCCCTTAAGACCAGGAGAGTTAGTAGAAATAGATGTAAAGTATGTTCCTGATAGAATAAAAGGGCTAAAATACTATCAATTTACAGCCATAGATTGCTCTTCAAGATGGAGATACCTTAAAATATATGATGATATTTCTACTAATAGCGCTGTGAAGTTTTTTAAAGAACTGATTAATGTTGCTCCTTTCAAGGTTAGAGCTATTAAAACAGACAATGGTTCATGCTTTACTAATAGATATACTGGATATGCTAAAAGCAAAGATCCTTTGAACCCAAGATTACATGCTTTAGATGTTATGTGTCAGAAAATGAATATTATTCATTACTTAATAGACCCAGGTAAACCAGCTCAAAACGGAAAAGTAGAAAGAAGTCATAGAAGCGATCAAGAAACATTTTATGATAGAGTTAAGTTCAATAGTTTCAATGAACTAAAAAAGAAAATTAGATTATGGAATATGGAATACAATAACTTAGAGCATTGTGGCTTAAATGGGAAAACACCAAACGAAATATTGCAAAATTATTCACTAATTAATATTAGTCTAAAACCGACAAATGTATGTGCCTAAAACATATCCCAATTTAAACTAAAAACCCACTGCAAAAGTGGGCAAAACATTCTATTTAAAAATATCCTGGTGAAAAGTCAGGTTGTGTTTAATTTCTTTTCCAAAAGCATTACTCTTTTTTCTAAAACCTCAAACTCATCTCTATCTACCTTATACTTGAGTCCCTGCTTTATAAATTGGACATCGGACTTAATAATCTCGATATTTTCTGCGTTGCGACCTATCATTTCTGCGTTTCTATCTATTTTTTCTGCGTTTCTATCTATTTTTTTTGAGTTCTCAAGAAGAGATTCAGCCAACAATTCTATTTTTGAATTTTGGTCTTCAATGGCAACGCCTAAGTATCTTTGATAATCCTCTCTCTGCCCAGTTAATATTTTTTCTAATTTTTTCTCATCCATTGTTTTAATTATATTCTACGAAAAATCTATGTCAAATAATTAAAAACCAGAGTTACCACCATTTACATATTAAATATTTGTTTGTTTTTCAAAATATTTTTTTAAAATCTTTTCACTTGGTGGAAAAATAGGTGTTGGCAAATTATTTAAATCAAACCATTTCCATTCAGTAATTTCATCTGGCTCCATAACTTTTGGCTCGCCCTTAAAATCCTTACAAAAAAATCCTATTGTTACAAAATGAACATCTTGAGCCATATCGCTTGTTACGCTTATAATCTGTAATTTTTCTTTATTAATCTTAATCTCTGTTTCTTCAAAAGTTTCTCTGGAAACCGCATCTCTTAATTCTTCATGAAAATCGACTTTCCCTCCCGGCATTGTCCAGCTGTCTTCTCCATGAAGTTCGCTACCAGCTTTTTCGAGATCAACATGCCTTTTACCCAGCAACACCTTGCTATCTTTTAATATCATTACCCCTACGCCAACCCTTGGTTTTTTATTTATATGATTCATATGTCTAATTCTATCATAAACCCCCTAATCATTTAATCTTAGCTCTAATGATTCTAATTTCCCTGATTCGTGTTTTTTCTTAAAAATTAGAAAATTTGGTTTAATTAATAAATTTGGCTCATTTGGAATTTTTGGCTTCAAAACTTTTGCTATGCCTTGTATTTGCAAAGTCCCTTCTCTTGTTTGACTATTTATTACCAAACAAACAATTGGATTTTTAAGTAAATTCTGAAATTTTAATGAATCGGGGCGGGAAGAAATATAAATATTTAAATCATCATCAATAGTATAACCAACAGTTGCTGCCCAAGGCTTATCTTGAAAAGAAGTGGCAAGAACACAGTATTTATGTTGTTTTAGCCATTTTTTAATAAATTCTTTTTGCATGACCTATGGCTTAAATTTCTTTGCATTTACCTTGTCGCAAATCTCTTTACCGCTGGTAATTCTTTTGTGCAATTCAATGAGTTTATCGCATCTGTACTCTTGACACTCACCACAATTCTTAATCTGCCTTTCAAGTCCACATTTTCTTATCTCACAATTACGACAATACAAATACAAGTGTCCTTCAGATAAACATCCGTGGCAATCAATATCTTCTGGTTTGAGCGGAGGACGGTCAGGCCCTTTCTCTCTATTTTTTACTGTCCATTCTCTGGCTACTTTTTCCCTCATTTTTTGGTCATTATTCTTTGCAACAATAAACATTGGGCAGGAACTACATTCTAATCCACACATTGCTATGTGTTTGTTTTTGATAATTTTCATATTTTTTCAACTTTAAACATTTTCCCATGTCCAGGAATAATATAATCTGCAATTTCTAAAAGCTTTTTCCTGCTATTCATTAACGCTACTTTATCTTTAACAAAAGGATCTTTACGATTCATTAGGCTCTCTTTATCCGTTTTTTGTTCTTCCTCATCTGTTCACCAAAAAACATCACCAGCTATTGCTATTATACCTTTTTCTGTTGGCACAATTAATGAGCAGTGAAACTTTTCGTGTCCTGGAGTAGGTAATATCTTTAATTCTGTTTTTGGAATTTTACCATCATGTTCTATTTCTTTGTCATTATCATAAATTAATCCATCATCTAAAGCTTTAGCATTCTCAAAAACACCCGATAAATAATTGTGGTCAGGATGAAAGTGGGTCATTAAGGCATAATCAATGTCTCCAGTTTTCAAACCTTGTTCTGAAAGTTTTTCTAAAAGAAGTTTTCTATTAATCCCTGGGTCAACAATAATATTCAAACTCTCATCTTGAATCAAGACAGTGGTTGAACTTGCTAACCAACCACCTTCAATTTCTTTAGCATAGCCTTCAATTAAAACTTTTATCTTTGTCATACATTTTTACTCTATCACAAATTTCCCAAACTAAAAACCAGGGTAAATTAGCCCTGATTTTTAGTTTCATTGGCGGGGGTCACTGAACACGTTCAGAACCCTTGGTTAGGGTAAAATCAAACAAGAATTTGAACCTTTAAGATGATGAATCAAGAATTAGCAACAGCTAATTTGTGAATAAAATAGATCCTATTTTAAAACTATGTTAAACTTTCTTCATTATCTCGAGATATTCCTCCCTGTTTATGTTCAAGGTTCTTAAATTATTCCTAATAATAAAAACTGGGAGATTTTTCTCCCGAGGAATAATAATAGGTCTTTTCAATCCTTCTCTCCAATAAATTCTATGATCTCCTTTTTCTCTTTTAAATTCACAACCAATAAATAAAAGAAATTTCTCAAATTTCTGCCAGGCAATCGGAATTATTCTGTTCATATAGAAACTTGAATTTTTTCAGATTCTTGAGAAACAAGAACTGGTGGAAACCAATTTTGCTTAACCATTTGCCAACCCAATTCTTCTAAAACCTGATTAAGGGTTCCTTTTTCTTTTAATTCTTCAAAAAAAATATAAACAATTTCAGAAAATCTTTTTTTAACTTTTTCAAAAGTATCTGCGGAGGTAGATAAATCTAAAACAGGAGCATAAGCTACAAACTTATCTTCTTCCTTAAAAATAGATACAGGTAAATTAAATTCTAATATTTGTTTAGACATATAATTTTATTATATCCTATTAATCAAAAAAATCAAAGGGACGAATAAATGCAATTAGAACTTGGTATTTAGAAGAAATGCCTGATGTTAATAATTTTGAGAAAGTTTTGGTGCGGGATTAGTATAACTTTGAGTATTATCTCGCTATCATTTTGGCTATCTAATTGTCTTTCCCCTCCCCTTGCTGGACGATGTTAGAACCTGTTTTTATATCAATTAAACTTTGAAACCCTTACTTTTTAGATAGTTATTTTACCAAAAGGAACCCCTATACACCTAAAAAACGTTCTGTTGCCTATTTTCTGAGATAACTCTATACCAAAACATCTATAATGTTGACCCAATACCCTAAAATACTCACTTTCTTCTGTGAAGCCAGTATTCTTAGGAAACAAAACATATCCTAAAATTATCAAAATCAGAATAAACAAAAAGATTTTTTCCTTTTTATTCATATTACTTAATTATATCACAAAAAACAGAAGTTCGTAAACACTAATAACTCCTCGGTTCAAAGTTTATTAGTCAATGGCTTTGCTTGCTTCGCAAGTAAAGCCATTAGATAAAAATCCAGTCAAACTGGATAAAAGTTCTAATTTAACACTCGTGCGGGGACGACCGGACTCGAACCGGCGATCTTCGGCGTGACAAGCCGACGCTTTATCCGACTAAGCTACGCCCCCATAAATCAAATTTGAAAAAATTCCGAGGTGCCAAGGGCGAGAATTGAACTCGCGACCTCTGCCTTATGAAAGCATTGCTCTAACCACTGAGCTACCTTGGCTATTAAACCTCTTTTTAATGTTGCGGGGCCTGGATTTGCGCCAGGGCCTAAGGGTTATGGGCCCTCAATGCTACTACTACACTACCCCGCTATATTCTCTCCAATAGAATTATTGTATCAATTTTAAAATAAAAAACAAGGTTCTGTTTTGCCCCCACCTTGTTTTTAATCTCTAATTTTATCTTAAAGCGCTTCTAAACTCTTAAACGCCTCTTCGTAGAATTCGAGAACAGAACGCGCTTTTTTCATGGAAAGACGATAATCCGGGTCATGAACAATATCATTTCTTGTTTTATGCGCATCCCATACATCATCAAGACTTGGCAGTATCTCTTTGCTAACTTGTTTCAACCTCTCCCCTAAACTTTCTCCTTTAAACGCCATTCTTTTTAAAAGTGAATCTAAGAGATTATCTGCCTCAATAATCGCTAACTTTGCCTCACTCTCCCAATTTTTTCCTAATCTTTTTTTAACCTTTTCCCATTTTTTTTCAAAACCAACTGCTTCATAAGTTTTCATTGAGGAAAATTCTGTCCAATTTTTCATAAATGTTCGGCCTACCCATCTTGTTTGTCGCCATGCAAAGATAATAAAACCAAAGGCAAATAGACTAAAAAAAATAAAAATAAATTTCAAAATAAAAAATTTGCTTTGGATATCTGGTGAAAGAATTGTTTCTATAAATTCTATCATATGTTTAAGATAAAGATTCAAAAGCTTTACCTGCTTCTAATATTACCTTTTCTTTAAAAGATTTTCCAATAATTTGCAAACCAACCGGCAGATTACCAATTTTACCAGCAGGTACAGAAATTGCACAGGCGCCTGCAAGATTAGCTGGCCCGGTAAAAACATCACAAAGATACATAGATAAAGGATCATCTATTTTTTCACCTATTTTAAAAGCAGGTGTGGGAGAAACTGGCGCGAGAATAATATCCACTTTTTCAAAAGCTTGGTCAAAGTCCTTTTTGACTAATGTTTTTATCTTTTGTGCTTTTAAGTAATAAGAGTCATAATATCCAACTGATAAAGCATAAGCGCCAATCATAATTCTTCTGCGAACTTCATCGCCAAACCCCTGTCCTCTTGTCTGAAAATAAAGTTTTTCTAAAGTACTTGCTTTTGATTTCGAAAACCCATATTTTATTCCATCATAACGAGCTAAATTCGCTGAAATCTCGCATGGAGCAGTAATATAGTAGGAAGCAACAGCATATTTAGTATGCGGCAAAGAAATTTCAATTATCTTGGCCCCGGCCTTTTCAAATTTTTTTATCGCATTTTTAATAATTTTCTCAACATCTTTGTCTATTCCTTTTATAAAATACTCTTTTGGCACTCCTATTTTTAAATCACTAATTTTAAATATCTTCTGTTTAATGTCTTTAAATAAAACTGCATTAGTAGAATCTTTCGGGTCTTTGCGTCTCATAACATCAAATAAAACTTCAGCATCACTCACATTTTTAGTAAGAGGACCAATTTGATCTAAAGAAGAAGCCATAGCGATTAGGCCATAGCGGGAAACAGCGCCATAGCTTGGTTTTAATCCAACAACTCCGCAGAAAGAAGCTGGTTGCCTGATTGAACCAAAAGTATCAGAACCAAAAGCATACACGCACATATTAGCAGCTACTGCTGCAGCAGAACCGCCCGATGAGCCGCCAGGCACTCTTTCTAAATCATGAGGATTATGTGTGGGAAAAAAACCAGAGTTCTCAGTTGACGCCCCCATGGCAAATTCATCTAAATTTGTTTTTCCCAGTATTACCATATCCTCTTTTTTAAACCATTTAATTACTGTCGCATCATATGGAGCAATATAGTTTTCTAAAATCTTTGAACCAGCCGTACATTTAATGTCTTTAACCAAAATATTGTCCTTAATTGCGCATGGAACCCCGGCAAGCAGAGAAATGTGTTCTCCCTTACTAATCTTTTCATCTACTTTCCTTGCCTGAAAAAGAGCCAAGTCAGACGTTATAGTCAAAAACGCCTTGATTTTTTTATCTAGGTCATTAATTTTTTTCAAGAAAGCTGAACAAAGCTCAACAGCTGAAAAATCCTTTTCAACTAATCCTTTATGAGCCTGTTCTATTGTAAAACGCGTTAAATCCATAACAATTTATTCTGTTTTTTGTTTTGACTAAAAATTGGCTTAACTTTAAAGCTTCTTTTTTTTGTTTCAGGGGCTAATTCAAGAAGTTTATTCACAACTTCTATGTCTTGCTTTTCTATCTCGTCTTTTCTGACCAATACTTGCTCTTTAGAATCAAAAACCACACCTAAAAATTGAGATGCTGGAGCGATATTTGTAGTATCTACTTCTTTTAATTGCTCTATGTAGTCTAATATTGAAGAAAGCTCCTTTTGGAACTTTTCTTCCTCTTTGGATGTCAGAGAAAGCTTTACAAGACGAGCTATATGTTTAACTTTTTCTTTGTTTATCATGTTCAACTGTATTATATGAAAGCATAACTTAGCGCATGTTTTTCACTTTGGAACGCTTAACTGTTCCATATCTGCTAAAACATCACGATATTTATCCAATTGTTCAAGAACCAATCCAGCGCCTCTCACAACCGTAGTCATTGGGTCTTCAACAAGTTTAGTTGGAATTTTAGTTTCTTTTTGCACTAATTCAGGCAAACCAGGCAATAAACTAGTTCCTCCGCAGAAATGAATACCAGTACGCATAATGTCTGCTAAAAGCTCTGGCGGAGTCTCTTCTATTGTATCTTTAATGCCCTGAACAATATGTCCAATGGTTTTCTCTATAGCATGAATCACTTCATCGCTTGAAACAACAATTTCTTCTGGCAAGCCAGTGATTAAGTTTCTTCCACGCATTGCCACCTCTTTTTTTTGTTTCATAGGCATTGCAGACCCAACTTTAATTTTAATATTTTCAGCTGTTCTGCCACCTATCAAAAGATTAAATTCATTTTGAGCCCAATTAATAATATCTTGGTTCAACTTATTTCCTGCTATTCTTAAACTTTTAGAAACCACAATGCCGCCCAATGAGATTACCGCAATCTCAGTCATTCCGCCTCCAATATCAACAATAAACTGTCCTTCTGGTTCTTGAACAGGTAGTTTAGCGCCAATAGCATCAGCCATTGGCTGTTCAATAAGAAAAACATTTCTTGCTCCAGCGTTTTTAGCGGCATCTTTAACTGCTTTTTTTTCTACTTCTGTAACCCCGCAAGGAATACTTACGATCAAACGCGGTCTGGGGGCAAGAGCAAACTTCTTATATCTGATTCTATCAATAAAATAGCGGAGCATTTGTTGCGCTACCTCAAAATCTGAAATAACTCCTGAAACAAGAGGATAAGAGGCAACAATATGAGCCGGGGTCTTACCAACCATTTCTCGCGCTTCTTCACCTATCGCTAAAACCTGACCAGTTTTTTTATTTATGGCAACCACCGACGGCTCGAAAATAATGATTCCTTTCCCCTGAACATAAACCAAAGAATGTACAGTGCCTAAGTCAATAGCCGCATCTGTTGATAAAGATAAACGAGAAAATATTTTGTTGAAATTAAAGATTTTTTTGAATTCTTTCATTATCTTAAAACAATTTAATAATATCCTTGATGGTTGTTAATATCATCAACGCAAAAAGAAGCAAGAAAAAGATATTGTTAATCTTTTTCTCTATTTTTTCATTTAAAGGTTTTTTCCTAATTTTTTCAAGAACTAGAAAAGCAAATCTACCTCCATCCATCATTGGAATTGGCAAAGCGTTAAAAATAGCCAGGTGCAAAGAAATCAGAGCCATATTCTGAAGAAAATAACTTATGCCCAGCGCGCCTGACTTGGCAAAAATATCCACAATGCCTATTGGCCCAACTAGTTCAGCGCCAGATGGTTTTCCAACAAAAATATTTCCTACCGCCTTGCCTAAACCAATAACAATCAATCCTGTTAACTGCACTGTTTCTTCTGCAGAACCAATAATTGCCTGATGCCAAGAATAACGTTTTATCCCTATTCTGACCAAGGCAACCCCTATTGCGCCTTCCCCTTCTGGGGGCAAGATTCTGGGTGTCAATTTTAATGTTAAAAGCTCTCCCTGCCTATTTATGCTTAACTCAATTTCCCTACCCTTATACTCTTCAATAATATCTTGGATATCCTTTACTTTATCAACCATAATCACATCTTCGCCTTCTGCCTTAATCGCATAGATTGAGTCTCCAACCTCTATTTCTACATTAGAGGCAGGTGATTCATCAGCTATTGCCACAACTTGAACTGTTGGTTCGGAAACAACTTGGTCATTATCATCTATTTGTGTAAAAGCTCCAATAAAAAGAATAACGGCAATAAGGATAAAAGAAAAAATCCAGAAAGAGATAATGCCAGCACCAAGAACTAATCCACGCTGCCAAAAAGATTTTCTTTTTAGCTCGTCTTGGTCAATTGCCACAAAAGCACCAAACGGTAAAAGATTCAAACTATAAATGGTATCCCCCATTTTTTTACCAAAAATACGCGGTGGGTAACCAATGCCAAACTCTTTTACCTTGACCCCACATTTTTTAGCCATTAGAAAATGACTTGCCTCATGTAGAACCAAAAGTCCGATTAAGCTAAAAAAGGCAATAAGGATAAAACTAATCATAATTTATTCATTTATTTCTTTTTCTTTTACTTCTCTCATTTTTTCAACCTTTTCATTATATTCTTTAATTGTTTCATCAACTTTTTTTCTTGCTTTAAATTTCTCATCTTCTCCTAATTCACCATCTGAAAACGCCTTGTCTACATCTTTGCGCACTTCTTGACGCCAATGCCTTATTGTTTTAACAGCATTTTCTATTTTTAAAACAACAAGTTTTTTCAATTTATCCCTTAACTCTTCACTTAACTCTGGAAAGGATATCCGAATACATTCACTATCTACAATTGGAAAAAGTCCTAAAAAAGAACTGTTTATTGCTTTTTCAATCGGCTCGATATAGGAAATATCCCATGGCTTGATAACAATTTCTCTCCTTTCGGACAAACTTAATGTCCCTAAACTCTTTAATGGGTATTTTTTGCCAAAACAATCAACTTCCATAGACTCCACCAAAGAGGTGGATGGCCTTGAAGTCCTAATTTCGGAAAGCTCTTGCTTTAAATAATCAATGACCTTATCAAGCTCTGGTTTAATTTTTTCAATAATTATTTCATAGTCCATCTCTTTACGCCTATCTTGCCATTATCCGGCAACTTAGGCAAAATTAAATTGCTAACATTAAGTTTTCTAAAAGCAATTTTCTATTAACATTAGTTGTTGCTATTAAAAAGTTCACCCTCATTAATAAGGAGAGATTTCTTTGAATGTTTTCAGTCTCCTCTCCTTTATCCAATTTTTCCAAAAGCTTAACCCTGAAATAGTTTAGCCAAATCTCCAAATTTTCTTTAATTGGCATTGTAGATAATGTTTTAGCATAATTAAAACGAATTTCCAAGTCCGAGCATAAAACTTTTTCCAATTTTTTAAATTGCTTCTTTTCTACATCCATATCCCCAGACATTTCTAAAAAATTAATTATTCTGCCTGGCTTGCCAGCGTTAAAGCGTAAAAGATGTTTTTTTTCTTCTGTCGAAACATCTTGCTGTTCTAGAAATGTAATAATCGTTTTTAACGGCACAGTAGAAAACTTTATTTCTTGAGTTCTGGAACAAATAGTTGGAAAAAGGATATCTGGATGTTCTGTCACCAATATCAGAATTGCGTTTCCACGCGGCTCTTCTAATGTTTTTAAAAGGCAATTTTGTGCTCTCTTTCCCAGAGAATGAGCATGGTCGATAATAACTATCTTGTATTCAGAAAATGAACGGCTAATAGATAAAAAGCGAATTAATTCTTCAATCTTGGAAATATGGATTTGTGTTTCACTTTCTTCCGGCTTTATAAGCAAAAAGTCTGGATGAACCGCTTTTTTAAACATTTTACAGGAAGGACATTGTCCACATGCCACTACATTATTTCTTTGAGAACATAAAGCCGTTTGAGCAAATTCCAATGCCAATGCCTTTTTCCCAATATGTGATGGTCCAGAAAAAATATAGGCATGAGCTAATCTATCATGTTTTAACGCTTTATTTAAAAACTCTTTTTGTCTTTTATGACCAATAATCATGTTTTATTACTTTTTCGCCATAACACTTTTTTTATAAATATCTAAGTTCTCCAAAACAACACCAGTTCCCTTAGCCACGCAAAGAATTGCATCATCAGCCAAAAAACATGGCACTCCGATTGATTGCGAAACTAAAACATCAAAATTGCGAAGCTGAGACCCCCCGCCAGTTAAAACCATTCCCTTGTCCATAATATCGGCTGCAAGCTCCGGCGGCGTTTCGCGAAGAACTAATTTAATAGCATGAATAATTTCTTTCAAGGTATCAGTTACGGCCTCTGCAACATTGTTGGAGGAGATTTTAATCATTCTTGGCAACCCAGAAATCAAATCCCTACCTCTAATTTCCAATTTTTTCTCCTCTTTCTCTGAGATTGCGGAACCAATCTTAATTTTTATGTCTTCAGCAGTTTGTTCCCCAATCGCTAAATTATACTTTCTTTTTACATAATCAGATATTACAACATCCATTCTATCTCCAGCCACTCTTATAGAATGCGATGTAACAATCCCGCCTAAAGAAATAACTGCCACCTCTGTTGTCCCGCCTCCAATGTCTATAACTATATGCCCCGAACAAGAATTAATAGGCACCCCAGCGCCAATCGCGGCTAAAATTGGTTCTTTGGCAACAAAAACAGCCTTGGCGCCTGCTGCCATACCCGCCTCAATAACAGCCCTTCTTTCAGTCGAAGTAATACCAGCTGGCACGCCAACTAAAAGTTCTGGCTTTAAAAATCTAAAGGTTCCGCAGGACTTATCAATAAAATATTTAAGCATTGCTTGAGTCACTCGATAATCAGCAATAACCCCATTTCTCATGGGACGGTAAACCTTAATGGTCTCCGGAGTCCTACCAATCATTTCTTTTGCTTCCGAACCAACAGCCAAAATCTTATTCTCTAAAAGATTCACAGCCACAACTGACGGCTCCTTTAAAACTATACCTTTTGAGGGCACAAAAATTACGGAATTACATGTACCAAGATCAATGCCAATTTTTTTAACAAACATAAAGTTATGAAATTACGAAGTTATCCTTTCTATTTTAGCGCCAACATTTCTAAGTTTTTCGTCTATTTTCTCATACCCCCTATCAATTTGATAAACATTTTCAATTACTGTTTCCCCTTTTGCCATTAAGGCAGCAATAAGCAAAGAAGCTCCTGCTCTAATATCCCAACTGGAAATACTTGTACCGAAAAGAGGTGTTTTCCCGAAAATAAAGGCGCGATGGGGATCAATAATTTCTATATCCGCACCCATTTTCTTCAATTCCTGAAGAAAGCCTAAACGATTCTCATATAATGGGTCATGAACCAAACTTCTGCCACTGGCTTGTGTAAGAAGAGGAATGACCAATGGTAGTAAATCCGTTGGAAAGCCAGGCCAAGGCAAAGTTTGTATCCTAACCCCGCTCAAGTTGGGAGAAAAATCAACGAATAAAGAATTGTTTTCTCTCCTGAAATTGACGCCTATTTCATTCATTTTTGCTAAAAATATATCTAAGTCATCCCAAATTAAATTTTTAATCTCTAATGTTCCTTGTGTAAGCGCGCCTATGGCAAGAAAAGTGCCTATTTCTAAATGGTCTGGAAGAACACTATGTTCAACCCCCTTTAAATTCTTTGTTCCTTTAATTTTTAATGAATGACTTCCAATGCCTTCTATTTCAGCGCCCATTTTCTGGAGCATTTTTCCTAATGCTCTAACATGTGGTTCAGCAGCCGCTCCTTTAATAATGGTTTCACCTTCAAGCCCAGCCGCCGCCATCATTAAGTTTTCTGTCGCTGTTACGCTAAACTCCTTAAGAATTACTTTAGCAGGTTTAAGATTCTCTGAATTAAAATAATAAGTGTTTCCCTCCCTCCTATACTTCAACCCCATCTGTTCTAATGCCTCAAGATGAGTAGTAATAGGTCTTAACCCAACCCTTGCTCCACCCTTGGTTCTGACCATACCTACAATTCTATCTCCTCCTGGAGGAGATAGCTTAAACTCCTTAAATCTAACAGCTAAGGAACCCATTAAAAGGACAGAAATCCGCATTTTTCTTGCCAAAGCAAAATCCATATTTGCGGGATTAAAGTCAGCACCAGCTTGAATCTTTATCTTATTTTTATCAAGCCAATCAACTTTTACGCCCATACCCTCAATCAATTCAAGCATTTTTAAAACATCTTCCACCAAAGGTACATTATTAATAATACATGGTTCGGAAGACAAAAGAGTCGCCGCCAAAATTGGACCCGCGCTATTTTTTGCTCCACTTATCGTTATTGTCCCATCTAATTTTTCTTGCCCTTGGATAATAAACTTCTCTTTCATAATTCAAGATTATATCTTTATGCCTTGGCAAATCAAGGTTCTTAATTTTCATTCTAACCTGAAATATTGGTAACTGTCAAATGCTGAGAAGCTTGAAAACGTAGAGATTTTTTACTAAGATAGATTACATCAATTATTCTATGGCTAAAAAAACAAAGACAATTCTTTTAATTATCTGCGGATTTCTTTTTTTCCTCGCAACACCGACAATAATCCTATATTGCAATGGATATCGTTTTGATTTCCAAAATAGAAGAATTGTTAAAACCGGCGCTTTTTATTTCAGTGTCACCCCAAAAACCGTAAAAATTTCCCTAAATGGCATCATAGAAAAGAAAACTGACTTTTTTTTCGGTAGCGCGCTTTTAGAAAATCTTTTACCACAGGAATATTCAGTTAGAATCAGCAAACAAGGATTTCAGGATTGGAATAAAAAGCTTGAAATAAAAGCAAATGAGGCAACCGAGGTAAGAAATATCTTTTTAATGCCTGAAAAAGTTCATTTTTCAAGTATAGAAGAAAAAGTTGATGACTTTTGGTTCTCCCCGGACAAGAATAAGATAATACTTAAACAAGAAACGGCAGAAGATGAATGGGTGTTAAAGCTTTATGACGTAAAACGGGAAATAAAAAGTCATATTGTCAGCCAAGAAGAAATTTTGGAAAGCTCGTTGGAAGTAAAAATTATTAGTATTAAATGGTCATTGGACTCAAAAAGATTACTTCTTGCAGTCATGGCAGACGGGAAAATAAACTATTTTTTCTTTGACATGGACCTAATTCCAATAAAGCCCACTCTACTTACTTTTGCTAAAGAAGTAAAAGAAGTTTTTCTACACCCAAACAATTCAAATATAATCTTTACAACACAAATAGACAACGATGGCCTTTTGATATTAGAAGAAGTTAATCTTCAAGAGCAAATACGGAAACAAATAATAAAAAAAGCTGTTGCTCTAAAAATCACTGAGAAAGAGATTTACTTTTTAAATGAAGAGGGGTTTGTTGAGAAAAATAACTTCTCCAATGACAGTCAGGTGGTTAATCTATCCCCTATCTCTATTGACCGCAATGTTTTTTACCAAATATTTGCATTAGATTCCGAACTTTTTATTTTAGAAAATTCTAAACTATCCTACTTTAACCCAGATATAAAAACATTTCAGGAGGTGGATAATAATGTTGATGCCATAATGTTCTCACCCAATAAAAACAGAATTTGCTTTTGGAATGATTTCGAGATATGGGTTTATTTTATAAAGGAAGAGGGAGACCAACCGCAAAAACAAACAAGGAGCAAGGTTTTGCTTGTAAGATTCTCAGAAGAAATCGCTGACCCATATTGGCAAAACAACGATATGCTTGTTTTTAGAATCAATGGAAATATAAAAGCAATTGAAATTGACAACCGCGATAAAATTCAGATTTGGGATTTAACTAAACTTCAGGAGCCAAAAATCTTTTTTAATGAATCAAATAAAAAACTTTATGTTCTTAGCAATAACGACTTTTTTGTCTCTCAATCCTTTTAAACAAATTGAGCAAGGTCTATCCTTGCTCAAAACTTGTACAAGATTGCACAGAAATATTATCGTTTTTGCCATTGTGGCGCTTTGCGGGCTCGCTTCAGCCCAGGTTTTTTCCTTTCCTTCATTCTTGAGTCTCTTGTTAAAAAACCTAATTTTTTAATCTTTTCTCTCAACTCAGGATCAAACTTAATCAACGCCCTGCCTAAACCATGACAAATTGCTTCTGACTGAGCAGACAAACCCCCACCTCTCGCAAGAATGCTAACTTTAAACTTAGAAAACAAGTCCATTTCCTGCAATGGAGCAATTGCTTTTTGAACATAAGAAGGAAGAGGAAAGTAATCTTTAATATCTTTATCATTAACAAAAAAACTTGGCTTCTTGCTTTGCCAAATCCGCACTCTTGCTCTCGCCGTTTTTCTTCTCCCGATCGCCTCTATATATTCATCCTTTTTTAATTTTTTTGTTTCTTCTTTTACCATTGCTATTTCTTAATCTTTAATCTTTTTATTCTCTGCTCTCTTAACTTATTTTTGGGAAGCATTCCCCAAACTGCCTTTTTTAAAATTTCGCAGGGATCTTTTTCAAAAACTTTTTTAAAAGGTATTTTCTTTAATCCGCCCATATACCCTGAGTGATGATAATATATTTTACTTTCTGTCTTTTTACCAGTTAACTTAATTTTGCTCGCATTTTTGACAATAACAAAATCACCCTTATCGTGGTAGGGAACAAAATCCGGTCTGTGTTTTCCTTGAAGAAAATAAGCAATTTCTACAGCTAATCTGCCTAAAATTCTATTGTTAGCGTCAATAATGTGATTTTCTCTTTTAACGTCCATACTATTCAACTAAACTGATAATTGCCATTTCAGAGGCATCGGACTTTCTTTTTCCCAATTTAACAACCCTTGTATATCCGCCATCTCTTTTTTTATATTTTTTGGCTATTTCCTTTAGCAGCTTATCAACAACTTTTTTATCAAAAAAACGTAGAAGATGTCTTCTTGCGCTTAAATCATCTTTTTTCGCGCGCGTTATACATTTTTCCGCAAATCTTGATACTTCCTTTGCCTTTGCTTCTGTTGTCTCTATTTTTTCATAGACAAACAAAGCTCTTGCTAACCCCTTTAAGAGCGCTTTACGTTGGTCTCTCTCTCTAGAAAGTTTTCTGCCAATTTTTTGTTTTCGCATATCTTTGCGCCGTTATTTACTTTTTCACTTTCTTGGGTTTTTTTGGCTTTGACTTTACAGCGCTTTTGGCCTTAGTTGGTTTTTTCTTTTGGGATTTCTTTTTTTTAGTTTTTACAACCTTTTTTTGGGGTTTTTCCTTGCTTTCCTCCTGCTTTTCTATCTCGTCCTGTTTGAATAAAGAAAAATGCTTAACCAAAATGTCACAAGCACTTTCAAATGCCTGCTCCGGAG